>Ga0315904_10004035_pt1 | contig 21195 bp, 13 predicted proteins | sample LakEriMetagenome_6_FD_203529 | JGI IMG/M metagenome (GOLD analysis project Ga0315904, IMG submission 203529) | Freshwater fungal communities from buoy surface, Lake Erie, Ohio, United States - Buoy 12 MA120 | ecosystem: Environmental > Aquatic > Freshwater > Lake | place: USA: Lake Erie, Ohio...
CAGCACCTCTTTTTCGCTGGGAATTCGCATGCTTTCCAGCGACTATCGCTGGGCTGTGTACGCGATTTACGGTTTTGTGCGCGTAGCGGATGAAATCGTGGACACCTTTCATGGCCACGACAAAGCACGCCTGCTGGCCGAATTCAAGGAGCAGACCTACCGCGCCATCGAAGAAGGCATCAGCACCAATCCGGTACTGCATTCCTTTCAGATAGCCTGCCGTACTTACAATGTTGGACGCGATCTGATCGAGCCTTTCTTCAACAGCATGGAGGAAGATCTCCAAAGTACCACCCATTCCAACCAAAGCTACTCTGAATACATCTATGGATCAGCGGAAGTGGTTGGGCTGATGTGTCTCCGCGTTTTTTGCTACGGCAACGAAGAGCGCTACCAGCATCTGTTGCCGGCTGCCCGGGCATTGGGTTCTGCATTCCAGAAAGTGAACTTCATCCGCGACATGAAGAGCGATTACGCCGAGCGCGGCCGGGTGTATTTCCCCGGTATCAGCTTTCAGGGCTTCGATGACCAGACCAAACTCGCCATCATCAGCGATATCCGCAAGGATTTTGAACTGGCTTACCAGGGCATCAAACAACTGCCCATAGGTTGTCGCTTTGGGGTATATACAGCTTACCGTTACTACCTGAAGTTGTTGGAGAAGATTGAACGTGCGACTGCGCAACACATTATGGAAGAGCGCATCCGCGTACCCGATTCGCAAAAAATGACCTTGCTGCTGAAGTGCTATCTTCGGGTGAAGGTGAATGTGCTTTGAAACCAGGTTTAAAGGTTCAGGGAGCTGCTACAAAGCGCTTCAACTGTCCGTAGGCAAACGTCCACTCCGGCGTATACAGTTCCGTCCCCGGCTCCGGCAAGCGAAACCACGGACTGATTCCAGGCTCGTGAATGTTTAGCAGGATATGCATGTCTTGCGCGGGCATATAGCTCTGGGCGAGCATGAACAGTTTGTTGCCGCTGCTGTCAGTGCACATGTCCATGACAATGACGGCATGTCCGGGGCTGCCGCCTTTAATCCATACGTCACCAATGCGCAGGTCTTTGGCAGCCACAGCTTGCATTTCCTTTTCGAGGGAAAGGGTTCCGGCGAACATGAAAACCTGGTTCATCCAGGCTTGAAAGGCGCTGCGATCTGTTGAAGGCGCTTGTCCGCAAACCCAGCTGGTTTGATTGCCTTGCACTTTCACCCTGCAACCGCGCGACCATTGGTCGAAGCCACAGCGGAAGCCGTTGGTGAAGTTGAAGTGCATCTTGCTGTAAGCTTTTTGGCTGTAGAAGTATTCGGCCCGCAAACGCATTACGGCGTCGGCACATTGCTGCAGGTTTTCCTCGCCTGTGCTGAGGTTGAGCACCGCAGCGTGGTAGGCGTGCGACTTAATGTCGCCGTTGTGGTAATGGACGGCAGTGCCATCCGGTTTTAAGGGGAAATGCCGGAGGAAGAAAGCGAAGCTGCTGCTGTCGGATGAAGTGCGTTGGTAGCCGGCAGGAGGGGAGAAGCGGGAAACGGCGTTCAGGCCGCCAGTTCGGGTAATGGCAGAGACGGCAGGGCTGTCGTGGCATTCCGGTGAGGCGGGTTGTGGCGTCTGGCAGGATGCTGCAGTTGCGATGAAAGTGCAGGTGCCTAAGGTTAAAATATAGCGCATGTTAGTTGCTTGAAGTGATAAGATCTTGGACTGAAAGGTCGTCAAACTTCCCTGAACTCATCAGCAATAAAACGACAGGATGGTCTTTTTCTTGCATCGCATTGCGCAATGCCCCGCCTAATGCCTGGCCGTGGTGGAATACTTCGGCGTCAAAAGTGGCGGCAACATCGGAATCGGGCAATACAGGCAGGCGTTTCAAGGCAAATACATGCGGGTCGAGCAGGACAAAGCGCTGATCTGCCTGATCCATACAACCTGTATAATCAGGCAGGAAAGCTGCAGAAAGGCTGCTATAGGTATGCAGTTCGTAAGCAGCGATGAGTGTGTGACCGGGATATTGTTCCCTCACGGCATCCACTGTAGCACGCAGCTTGGAAGGGGAATGGGCGAAGTCGCGGTATACGATCAGGTTGTCGCTGCGGTGCAGGCATTCCAGGCGTCGGGCCGTTCCTGTAAAGCTATCCATGGCGGCGAGAAAACGTTGGGGTTCGAGACCTATCGATTCGGCCAGCAACATCGCAGCATGGAGGTTTTGCATGTTGTGCCTGCCAAAAACGCCCACCGGCCAAAATTTTCCTTCGTATTGGATATAGGTCTGACCGGCATGGTTTTCAGCGGCAAGACCATCGTAGGGGGTACAAATGGAATGGTGTTTCCTGCTGAGTTCCTGCAAAGCGGAATCGCCTGAAAAGGTGTATATGCGCGCTTCCGCCGGGCATGTTTGCAGGAAACCGTCGAAAGCCTGCACATACGATTCGAAGGTTGGGAAAACATTGATATGATCCCAGGCTATGCCGGTGATGCAGGCAAAGTGTGGGCGGTAATGCAGGAATTTCGGGCGCGGGTCGAGCGCAGAGCTAAGGTATTCATCGCCTTCGATCACCATAACAGGCGCATCGCTCAGGCGCACCATGCGCTCAAAACCGGGCAAGGAAGCGCCGACCAGATAGTCGAAATCCATTCCGTTGTGCCGGAGGGCATGCATCAGCATGGCAGTGGTACTGGTTTTGCCGTGGCTGCCGGCAACCACTACACGGGTTTTGTGTTGGCTGTGGCGGTAGATATAATCGGGGAAGGAGTAAACCGGAATCTGCAGTTCCAGGGCGCGCAGCAGTTCCGGATTGTCTTTGCGGGCGTGCATGCCGAGGATGACACAGTCAGGTCTGCTGTCGAGTTTCTCAGGAAACCAGCCAAAGCCTTCGGGCAATAGCCCGGCTTGTTGCAGCCTGCCAAGCGCCGGTTCAAAGATTTCATCGTCGCTGCCGCTGACCAAATGCCCGAGCGCCTGCAGCTCCAGCGCCAGGTTGTGCATCACCGCACCCCCGATGGAAATAAAGTGAATTCGCATTGCAGGGTCAAAATAAGCCCGATTTCTGCGAAACATCAGTTGCAGACTAACACTTGTTTGATAATTTTGGCGCAAGATGAAGATAGGACTTGTAGGCGGCGGCCTCGCCGGATCGCTGTTGGCTGTATACATGGCGCGCAAAGGGCATGAAGTGCATGTGTTTGAACGCAGGCCCGATATGCGTGGCGGGCAATACGAAGGTGGAAGAAGCATCAACCTGGCGCTGAGCATGCGCGGATTGAAGGCATTGGAAAAAGTAGGCCTCGATGTGCCGGTGCTTGAACAAGCCATTCCAATGCACGGCCGCATGATGCACGACCTGGCCGGTAATCTGACATACCAGCCATACGGAAAAGATGGTCAGGCCATCAACTCCGTTTCCCGCGGAGGGCTGAATATTCAGTTGATACAGCTGGCCGACGCTTACCCGAATATCCATCTGTATTTCAGGCACCGCTGCACGCATGCCGATCTCGATACAGCCAGCGCCACATTCGAAACCGAAGATGGCAGCAGCATCGAATTTCAGGGCGATTACCTGATCGGAACCGATGGCGCATACAGCGCGGTGCGTGATGCCTTCCAGCGCAGCAACCGCTTCAATTATTCCCAATCGTATATCGACCACGGTTACAAGGAACTGGAAATCATGCCCGGTCCGGGTGGCACTTTCGCCATGGAAAAGCATTGCCTGCATATCTGGCCCCGCGCTTCCTACATGCTGATTGCCCTTCCCAACCCCGATGGCAGTTTCACCTGTACCTTGTTTTTCCCCTGGGAAGGAAACCCAAGCTTTACCAGCCTCGACAGCGACGCCAAGATCAAGGCTTTCATGGAAGAGCAGTTTCCAGACGCAGTGGGAATGATGCCGAATTATCTGCACGATTTCAACACCAATCCGACCGGTTCGTTGGTAACAGTGCGCAGTTATCCTTGGGTGCGCGGCAAAGCAGCCTTGCTCGGCGATGCTGCCCACGCCATTGTGCCTTTTTACGGGCAGGGCATGAATTGTGCTTTCGAAGATTGTCGTATCCTGGATGAATGCATGGACAGGCATCCGGGCAATATGGATGCAGCCCTGCAGGAATACCAGGTATTGCGCAAGACCAATGCCGATGCGGTGGCCGACCTGGCGCTGCAAAACTTTGTCGAGATGCGCGATCTGGTGGGCGATCCGGCCTTCCTCCACCGCAAACATGTAGAGCACGACCTGGCGGAAATGTATCCCGACCGCTTCCGCAGCCAATACGAATTGGTGTCTTTCAGCAATGAACCTTATCGCTACGCCTGGGATCAAGGCGCGCGGAACGGCGCACTGCTTGATTATCTGATCGACAACAAGCTGGAAGACCGGCTCGGCGACAGGGCCATGCTTGAGCCACTGTTCGACAAGTTTCTCTGATTCGGGGGTTATTTCCGGCTTTCGTGCCGGCGCTTGTTTTCCGCTTTCACGCTGTCAAGCAGGTAAATATCGTAATCGGTCCGGCCTTTCAACGATGCCCGTTTGACGGTGCCTTTGTCTTTTACATAGCCCAATACCATCAGGTAGCCACTGCCCAGTACGGCGATCAGGAATAGGATGAGTACAACGAGTTTGTTCCTTTTTTGTGTGTTCATGGCTCAGGCAAAATTGAGGTTTAAATCATTTGCGAGTTGACGCAAATCGGCCATCACTTTGTCATTTACCGGAATTCCATTGTCCCGACGGTATGCAGCAGCCTGAGCTTCCGGCTCTCCCGGTATGAGCACCGGCTTATCGCTGTTACGGGCTTTGGTTTCACGGAAGCGACGTATCCATCGATCCATGTGTTGTTGGTATTCTTCGAGCGGACGAAATCCGTCTACCCGCATGGCGCCGACAAAATGACCGATGCCTTCTCCCGGCAAATCTGGAAGTACGGGCAGGTACGAAACAAAAGGCGGAACCCAAGGGCCGTAATTGGCACCGCTGAGCACGCCGCTGAGCAGGTCTACGACCGATGAAAGCCCATAGCCTTTATAATCGCCATGCTCCGGGTCGCTGCCCAGTGTGAGCAACATGCCGCCGCTGCGCAGGGCGGATGGGTCTGTGCTGGCATTCCCTTCCTGATCCGTTAACCAACCTTCCGGAACGGGTTTGCCTTTGCGTTCCGCAATTTCGAGCTTGCCGTTGCTGGCGGCGGAAGTGGCCATGTCGAGCACAAAGGGCGCTTCTTCGCCGGCAGGGAAGGCATAGCAAACCGGATTGGTTCCCAGCATGCGTTCCGCGCCGCCGGCCGGTGTTACAAGCGGACTTGCATTGGTAACCGCAAAGCCGATCATGCCTTCACGGGCGGCCATCAGGGCATGGTGCGCCGCGATGCCGAAGTGGTTGCTGTTGCGCACGGCTACCCATCCACTGCCGCAGATTCTTGCTTTTTCAATGGCAATGCGCATGGCATGGGGCGCGCTCACGAGGCCCAGTGCGCCATCAGCATTCAAAGTTGCGGTTGACGGTGTTTCGGTGCTCAGGTGGAAGGCCGGTGTTGCATTTACCCGCCCGGCTTTCCACAGCCGCACATAGCCCGAAAGCCGCGCAACACCATGGGAGTCGATGCCACGCAGATCGGCATGGATAAGCACATCGGCTGCTTCTTCTGCATGCGCTTCGCTGCAACCCATGTGCAGAAACACTGCGCGGGTAAAGCCGCGCAAGACACTTTCGCTGAGTATTTCCGGTTCCACGCTGCGAAAGTACAGCGCTGCAACTTTTCTTGCCTTCTTTTTAAAGTATTCATAATCAGCGCGATAGGTTTGTTTCGTGCAGAATTCCCCAAAAAACACAAACTTCGGGGCAACGAAAAGCCCTCACCTGTGTCTTCGTTACAAGCACAGTGAATGGCATGGATGAATGACAGACAGGGAGCTAGTGGACGGATGTCTGAGGGAAGAGCGCCAGGTTCAGGAGTTGCTTTTTCATCGTTTTGCACCGCGAATGAAGTCGGTGTGCATGCGCTATTGTCAAAACCAGGAAGATGCGGAAGACGCTTTAATGGAAACCTTTGTGAAAGTATTTGACCACATGCGCAGCTTCAGCCATCAGGGCTCTTTGGAAGGCTGGATTCGCAGGATAGCTGTGAACACCTCGCTGAACAAAATCCGCGCGCGCCGGCAGACAGAGACACTCGAGCCTGAACTGCATGATACAGAAATTGGCGATGATGCATTGAACCGTCTGGAAACCATTGAGTTGCTGGAAATGATCAGCCGCTTGCCGGAAGGCTATCGAATGGTTTTTAACCTGTATGCCGTGGAAGGGTATTCCCACCACGAAATAGCCGGAATGCTTGGCATTGAAGAAGTAACCTCGCGCACGCAGCTTGCAAAAGCCCGCCGTGCGCTTCAAAAAATGATCATACTACAAAAGGAATTGCATTGATGGGTATGGAAAACAAAGACTTTCGCCGGCGCTTGCTGGACCAGGAATTACCGGTTGATGCCGGTGCTTTTGGTCGGGTAATGGAACGTCGCAAGGCTGGAGGCACCGGCGCTGCCTGGACAGGCAAGGGCATTTGGGCCGCTGCGCTCTTAATCGGTACAGCCGGAATTGGCATGTACATGCAGCGCAGCCCGATTGCGTTGCCCGATGCAGACAAGGGCAGCCAAACCGGAATAACTGAAGCCGCCTCCTCAAGTGCAAATCCGCTTCAACAACGTGCAGATAAAACCGCGGTTTACCATGGTCAGCACAACAGCAGCGCACAAGCTTCTGGCAGCCAGGTTGCGGCTGCGGAAACAAAAGACGAGGTAACCAATCCAAACGGCAAACGCCGCCTTGCCGGTGCGAACCCGGCAAACCAGGCAGGCCATCATACGGGCACGAAAACATTCTTCAGGAATGTAGACCCAGCCAATCCGGGCTTGGAAAACCAGGACCGATTGCCGACGGGAATTTCAACCAACGGCGAGACCCCGAATACATCGACTGCCATGGATGGAAATGACGTCAACAGCCAGTCACATGCTTATGCCTGGACTGCGTTGATGAAACAGCCGCTCCGCATACATCCGATGTTGCGGAAGCCTCGGGCAACTGAGCCATTGGATTTCCAACGTACATCCCGCATTGCCCAGCATTTCCTGCAGACCGAGTGGATGGTAGAACCGGGCTGGGTGCTGAAGCAAAGTCCGGCCGGTGCAGCTTTGCGGAAGCAAGAGCGTTTTGCAGGCGCTGCTGCCTTTACTGCCAGAGCAGTTTTTTCTGCAAACCGCGGTTTCCAGTGGGTAAGCGGCATCCGCTATCAGGAATGGGTCGACCATTTCAATTTCAGCCAGCAACACACTTCCACGCATCAGCGAATAGACGCCTATGACGTGATTATCCGCGTGCCGGGTCAGCCAGACCGCACCGAAACGCGTTACGATACAACCCAAATGCAGGTTAGCCGCCAGGAGAGCTATGCCGATATCAACCGCTACCGCATGATTGGTTTGCCGGTGGCATTCCGATGGAGCCCGGTTCAGGATGGAATCTGGTATGTTCAGGCGGGCATCACACCTTCTTATCTGGTTTACCGCGGCGGCAGCCGGCGCATGAATGACGGCAGCGTGGTATCGCTGGCAGACGGCGCCAATATCAACCGTTTCCAATTGCATGCAGGTTTGTCAGCCGGTATGCGCAGGTTCGTGGCACCGCGTATAGCCATGATGCTGGAGCCGGGACTTGGGTATAACCTGACACAGTTTGCGGCAGGGCCTATGCGGCAGCGCAATCTTCAACTCAGTCTTTCGGCCGGTTTGATGTTCCACCTCGGAAGGTGAGCAACCGCAGATTACATATTCTCACAGTACTGGTTGCCAGCTGTAGCCCGTTATTTGCCCCGGCGCAGGATACAGCGCAGATCAGCGGGCATAGACTTGCTGTGAGCCTGCGTTCCAACCACATGTTGGAATCGGTGAATCATCCTGCTGTTACTTACCAGGACAAACCAGTCATTCGAAAAATGGGCCTTTGGATTACCACGGGTAGCACATCAATCCAGGCATCGGGAGCGGTTTGCGATGTGTACACCGGCGCTTCCGATTTCAGGCCGGGCCCGACACGCCTGAACGGCGGAGCGGCAGCCGACACCCTGCAATACAACAAAGTATATACCCTCCGTCAAGGTGAAGTACAACAGCACAGAGCGGGCTGGAAACAGCCAGGGTACCAGCCTTCAGAAAACATCAGCAATTGGCCTGCCAATGGTCCAAAGGGCTTTGCAAGCGTATTAGCACCTTATGCCGATGTGAACCGGAACGGTTTTTACGATCCGCTGCAAGGCGATTACCCATTTGTACCCGAAGGCGAACTGGCTTATACCATCAGCAACGATGTAGCCGCAGCAAACCGGCTGGCATCTGCCGCTCCGCAAGGAGCCGAAGTTCAAACCATGGTCTGGATCCCTGAAACACAAGCGGATACAACGCTCGGGCTGTTGGCATATTTCCGTTTTGTGGTGCACAACCGCTCGCAGCAGAACTGGAATGGTGTGGCATTGTCGCTGGCGGCAGATTTTTCTCTTGGAGATGCGAGCGACGATTATCTGGTGACCGATGTACACGCCGGTGGATTGGCCGCTTACAACGGAACTGCATCTGATGCGGTTTTTGGCAGGAGTATTCCGGCAGTCGCCATCTACATGCTGAACAGGCAGGTGCTTTCGAGCATGTATTTCGAAAACACCGGCGACGCGGTGCGCGGAAAGCCAACCAATATGGCCCATTACCATTACCTGGCACGCGGACGGTGGAAAACCGGTCGAAATCTTGCCTTTGGCCGTGCCGGGTTGGATGGAAGCATTGTTACTTCCTATGTGTACAGCAACGGCACCGACCCGGCGAATATGGGAATATGGAATGAAGGTGACGCCGGAAATTTTCCGGGTAACCGCACAGGGTTGCTCACGTCAGACACATTTTCTCTACCTGCAGGGGGCAGCGCCGTGCTTGAACTGGCACTGGGCGTGATACGCAATGTAGGAAATGACCCGGCTTTATTGGGTGCGAAAATGGTTCAGCAAAAAAATGCTGCCCTCAGGCAACAAAAGAACACACTCCCGGGTCTTACTGACAACCCAATAGAAATGCGGCTTTACGAAGACAAGATGGCAATACGCAGCGCAGGCAATTCTCCCTTGAATGTCAGCGTTTATGATATGACGGCCCGGCAGCTTGCCACATTTTGTTTTTTGGGTGCCGGAATAGTTAATTTGAAAAATCTGCCCGGCAACGGGCCTGTCGTATTTATGGTTAGTGACAACCATGGCAGGCAAGTAACCGGAAAGGCTTTAATACCAGCGAAATAAGAAAAAACAATACCCTATGAAGAGATACCTACTCGCATTTATTGCAATCGCGCTCGGAACGCTCGATGTCATGGCGACCCACATGATGGGTGCAGACATGAGTTATCAGTGTCTGGGCGGAGGCAAGTACAAAATCATTGCGAAGATTTATCGCGATTGCCGCGGTATTCCCTTCAACAGCCCGACTACAGGCGCAACGGCCAGTGGTTGCAGCAGCGCCAGTCTGCCGATGACCCGTACCAGGATTCGCGACATCACGCCCGTCTGTGCTTCAGCCAGCAATCCCTGTAATCCGACCAATACCACGTCGGGTGAAGGTGTGGAAGAACACACGTATGAGGCAACCATCGACCTTACACAGAATCCTTGGGCTAATTTTAAGGCAAATAACTGTTGCGAAATCACCTTCTTCGTTGGCCAGTGCTGCCGCAACGGGGCCATCACAACCGGTCAGTCCAGCCAGGACTTTATGACCAGCTGTATGCTCAACATCTGCGAAATCGGCAGAAAGTGTAACAGCAGTCCGACGCTGAGTAACGAGCCTGTGGCATACCTCTGCTGCAACCAGCCGTTCTACTTCAACAACGGTGCGATTGATACTGCCGACTTCGATTCGCTGGCCTATTCGCTGGTGAATGGCATGCAGTCGCTCACCAACCCTGTTTCTTACGGCTCAGGCTTTTCTCCTACCGTGCCGATGACGCCTTTCTGTCCTCAGCCCGGTGTTAAGAACTGCACACCCGTTCCTTCTGCTAATCCTCCGCGTGGTTTCTTCCTTGATCGTTTGACAGGGGATATCATCTTTACACCTACCGATTGCTCGGAGGTTGGCATCGTGGTGATACAAATTGACGAATACCGGCGAGACAGTGCGACGAAAAAATGGGAACTCATCGGGATAACGCGAAGGGACATGCAGCTCATTGTGAAGAACTGCGGCCCGAACAACCCTCCGGAAATCAAAGGAGCGAACTCACATTCCGTCTGTGAAGGAGATAAGTTATGCTTCACCATGGATGGTACGGATAAACAATTTACTCCGCACCAGACCCGACCGGATACCGTTCAAATGCGCTGGAACCGCGGTATTCCCGGAGCTACATTTGAAATCAAGAACCCCAAAGACCGCGAAAAGAAAGCTGAATTCTGCTGGCAGACCCGCATTGGCCAGGCGAGCGACGTATTCTATACCTTTACTGTAACCGCGCAAGATGACAATTGCCCACGCCCTGCAACTGCCATCCGTGGTTTCCGAATCAAGGTGAAGAAACGGGCCATTGCAAAACGCAAATACGACGTATTGAAGTGCGGTAAATTTGCTTACAAGAGCGAACCCGAACCCAACTTCAAAGGCAATCCGCTTTATCGCTGGGAAATACGCGACAGCACGAATACGCGTCTGGTATTCCCGATCAGTTTTAAACAATTGGATACCATCCAGTTTAAAGAAGGTGGTAAGTTCATCATCACCCACATGATCAACAACCCGGAAAACTGCCCGACCATCTACATGGATACGGTAGTCATTCCTCCGGTTTTGAAGGCTGAACTCGCCTTTGGACCTGATACTTTTGCCTGCTTTGGTGACAAAATTACCTTCGCGCCTGATATCCGCAACGGTCCATCTCCCTACCGCTATTATTGGGCTACACCGCATAATCACAGATCAGGCGACACAACTGTTACCTTTGATGTAACGGTAACCCGCGATTCGACCATCGCACTCCGTATCCGCGATGCGAATGGTTGTGTAGACGAAGACACGATCCTGGTGTACATGAAACCGCTCCCGATCGTAAACCTCGGTCCGGACCAGCGCATCTGCACATACGAGAATACGGTGTTTGACGCCGAGCATATGGATACAGTGCGGTATCTCTGGGAACCAACGAACGATACCACCCGCACTATCCGTGTCAATGTCAAAGGCAAGTACAAGGTGACCGTCCAGGAAAAGAACTGGGGTTGTATTGGCACCGACGAAGTGGAATTGTTCGTAAACGATACCGTGGTGGCCTTGGCCGGACCGGATATAGACCTCTGCGACAAGGATACCATTACCATTACTGCAGGTGGTCGTCCTACAACACAAACCCTAAACTTTACGTGGTCCAATATCACGCAGAATATTCCGCTCGGAACGAACCGTAACATACGGGTGCATCCCCGCTCCAATACCTGTTACGATCTGTACCTCCGCGTGAACCAGGGTGGACATTGGTGTGAAGACCGCGATACTTTCTGCATCAACGTTGTGCCACTTCCCGACATGAGCGCTTCCTTGCCTTCCCGCTGCTATGATTATGGCGACCGCAACCTGGGCCAGGAAACCGGACTCGATGCCCGCCATGGTGCAGGTGTGACCTTCAAGTCGCGTACCAGCCCCGGCCTGGTAATCCTGAATGGCAATACCTATCTCTACAAAACCACGAACATCGACAATGCGACCCTGCAGGGAGGCAACTTCCGCCGCGACCGCATCATCAGCGAATTCAAAGATCCCAAGACCGGTTGTTTCAACAAAGACAGTTTCTGGCTTGTAACACAGGGCAACCCGATAGTCCGCCTGCGTGACCGCACCTATTGCCAGGATAAAGGTTGTGCTCTGATGGATTCCTCGATCATCCTGCCCCGGGTAAAGACCGGTGCCTTGTACAACTGGAATGCATTTAAAGTGCCTGCTGGTGTGGATCGCACCACCATCATCCGCGACCTGAATCAGGGAACCGGTTTACCGGCCAACTTCCAGTTCTGCTTTGGTGATGTGACAGAAGACTTCTACTCCGGAGAATACCAGATGGCCTTCTTCATCCAGGATGCGATTACCGGTTGCTTTACCCGCGACACCACCCGCATCGATGTAGTGCCAGAGCCGGTGGCTGAAGTTCAACCCTTGCCGCAGGTATGTCTTGATGATGATACCATCGACTTGAATGAATATGTGCTGCTCAATGGCAAACCCATGCCGCTGGATGGCCGTTGGATCGCTATTGCGAAAGACGGTGACCGCACGGATTCAAGGCTTGCCACTGCCGTAAGACAAGGCCGTTATTTTATTCCTGCAACCGGCAACGGTGATTGGGAGTTCAAATACGAACACACAGCAACAGGTTGTCTGACAGCCGACAGCGGAACCTTGGTGGTGAAATCGCTTCCTCGGATTACGCTTCCTGCCAACATGCGCGTGTGCTCCATTGATCCACCGATAACCCTGACTCCTACTTTTGTGAGTCCGACAGGCGGAAGCGGCAATTGGACCGGCGTGCGCCTTAGTGGGGTAGAAAACGGCGTCTTTACACCCGGCAGCGATGGACTGGCAACCTTTGAAGGTCCGCATAAGTTCATCTACACTTACACCGATCCGTTCTCCTGTAAAATGAAAGACAGCATGTACATCACTGTACAGAGCATGCCTTCCATCACAATCAATACATCTGATCCGTCCAATATCTGTAACGATCAGACACTGAATATCAACAGCACCTTGCGCTGGTCGCCCGGTGTGCGTTGGACTTCAGCCGGGGATGGCAGCTTCAGTGCCCAGGATACCAATACCATTTACCAACCCGGTCCTGCTGATATTACGGCCGAGCGCGCGCTGCTCCGTGTAGCCAATGTGCTGCCTCCCGGCAACGTTTGCCCTGCCGTTAACGACAGCATGGTGGTGTTGATTCATCCTTACCCACAGTTTGACTTTGCAGGCGATACCCTCCAGGGTTGCGAACCGCTGCTCGTGAACTTCAACCATACCCTGAACAATGTTATTCCGGCTTCGCAACTGGCCTACTTCTGGGATTTTGGAAACGGAGACACTTCAACCCTGGCGAATCCTTCGAATATCCTGTTCGCCAATTGGGGTAAATACGATGTGACCCTCACGATCACCAATACTCCCGGCCCATGCGCAACAACGCTAAGAAAGCCTTCGTATATCGATGTTTGGCCGGTGCCGAACGCCATGTTCACGTCCAATCCGAACTTCTACACCACCATCGCGCTGCCCAAATTCCAATTCTTTAACCAGAGCCGTATCGCAGACAGTTCTATCCTGCGCTATAACTGGAATTTCGGAACCGGTACCGGCTTGGATACCAGTACACAGCGTGATCCGGCCTTCTCTTACGGCAAAGACACCAATACCTATGAAGTGCGCCTGATTGCCATTTCGGATAAAGGCTGCCGCGATACTGCATACCGCATGCTGAAGGTTGGTCCGGATATCATCGTGTACATTCCGAATGCCTTTACACCCGATGATGCAGGGCCCAATGGCAACAATACCTTTAAGGTGTATATTGAAAACTTTACATCCTATAAAATGCACGTTTTCAATCGTTGGGGAGAGAAAATGTTCGAATCAACCGACGTAAATCAAGGTTGGAACGGACGTGCGAACGGGCAGGATTGCCAGCAAGACGTATACGCTTATCTGGTCGAAGTGACCAGCTTCGAAGGCAAGCTCTACAAATTCACTGGTACCATCACGCTCCTGCGTTAACATAATCCAGTATTCAATTTCAAAAACCGGCCGTTTCTTCACTGAAGCGGCCGGTTTTGTTTTTTTGAACATCGATTGGCAGTACTTGCCCCAAGGATTATATTTGTATGTACCATGCACACAATCCGGCGCGCAGCGTTTTTATTCCTGCTTTGGCTCATTGCCGGCACAGGATTGTACGCTTCGCATGTGCTTGGAGGTGAAATCACCCACAAGTTTGAATCGGGTAACCGTTACAGTTTCCAGGTGGTGGTATACAGGAACTGTTCAGAATGCGCCTTCAATACCAACAACTGTTCCGATATACCTGATCTTGAAATCGTAGGTTCACCAGGCACATTGCGGGCAGGTCAAAGGCTTGCTTCCGTGGCTCTGATGCGCACTTCAGTAAGGGATATTACCCCCTTGTGCAATGGGCAACTCAGTCGCTGCGATACCAGTACTGGTTTCCCTTCAGGTATTGAAGCCTGGATTTTTTCGGGTAGTTATGATTTCAGTAATTTACTTCTTACCCAATGTGAATTCGATGCGACAATTCGGGTTGATTCCCGGTCGGATGCCTGGGGAACGGCCGAATACTACTACAATTATTCCCGCTTAAACCTTTGCAACAGCATACGCAACGTCAGTCCGACCATCGAATCCGTGGCACCGGTTTTCCTGCTCGCACAAAACGAAGCCTTTCGTTATAACCTGATGGCGGTTGATGCCGATGGAGATTCTCTTTCTTACCGGCTCGGAACAGCCTTGAGGGGCTACGAGCGCAGCCTTGTTTACCCTAGTGGGCTCAGTTCTGGCCGTCCGATAACAGCTTATTGCGCCTCACCGCCGCTTTGCAATCCGAACCCGTCGGCTAATCCTCCTTCAGGAATTTGGTTTGACAGCCTGAATGGTGGCCTGATATGTACTCCCGTTAGTTCCGGTGAAAGAGGTTTTCTCGTGCTTGAAATTATTGAATGGCGCATGGTGGCAGGTAAGATGACCAATGTAGGTATCACCCGGCGCGATGTCCAGTATCTGGTTACTGCAGTTGGAAATCATATGCCTGATATCACCACTTCGGGAATTCCTGGATGGTTATGTGCAGGTGAAGAATCCTGTTTCGATGTTTATTTTACCGACAAGGCATTCGGCACCCGCAGCGATTCACTTCGCTATGGTATGTTAACCGATGCCACCGGCTCGAAAATATTCACCGGAAGCAGCCGGCCCGGGTTTACGGATGCAGGTTTTTGCTGGAAGCCCAGTCTGGCCGATGTACGCACCAAGCCTTATGTCTTGAAGACATGGGTTGCCGATAATGCTTGTCCGCTCAATCTTTATACATGGAAAACCTGGAACCTTCGAGTAGCCAGGAAGTTAGATGCCACAGTTGATGTATTTCTGGATACTTGCGGCACCTTGCGGATGCAGGCTACCCCGGCAAGTGAACACAGTAAGCATCAGTTCAACTGGTTCGTCTTCAATGAGAAAAGTGAGTTGATAGGACAGAAAAACGGGCGTAATCAAGCCTTGCGCTTGGATAAGGGCGGAGTTATCGTTGCTCGACTCGAGTTGATAGACGGACTAAGTGGTTGTAAGACCATTATTTCAGATACCGTGCAGGTTCCCTTGTTTGAACGGCCATCGCTGTTGCTGCAATTTGCAGATTCGCTCTGTCCGGGAAGCAGTTGGCAGGTTGAAGCCAAAATAAGTAAGGGTCGCGCTCCATTCGCCTATTGGTGGAATGGTGTTTCAGGCGGAGTGCGCTATTCGGCCATTATGCCGTTGAAGGGCACATTGCAGGCTGATTTGATGTTCAGCGACGGAATGGGTTGTGCGTTGAAAGCCACAGCTTTTAGCAAATCTATTGGGGCCTCGCCTATGGGCTTGCGCGATACTTCGATTTGCAGCAGTTCACCCGCTTTGGAATTGGAACCTTTGTTAACGCGTAAACCAGCAGAACAGGTTTATTTCAGCCTCCTTGCAGGCGTCTCTTATTTGAGTGGTTCTGCTCCTTCTACCTGGCTGAACCACAATGGCACTCCGGGCAAAAGCCGTTGCATGGCATTTTACACCGATCGCTCCGGCTGTTTGCGCGCAGATACCAACGAAGTTAGTGTTACTGAACTTCCGGCGACCGGTTTGAAACTGCTTGACCCGGTTTGCCAGGGAACGCGTTTCGTGCCGCTGCGCAAGGCCAGTGGTCTGTTGTTGCCCGGTGGCAAATGGACGACATCGGCAGGGAATATTTCCGGAGATACCTTGTACATCCATTCCGATGCAAACGGTGCTTACCCTTTGACTTTTCGCCTGACTTATGGCGGCTGCGAAGTAGTGCACGATGATGTTTTCCGTGTTCTGCCAAGACCGGTTTTCAGTGTGGCTGCTTCTGTGCCTAAATCTGTGTGTGTGCAGGCACCGCTTCGTCTGACACTTGCATCGGAACCGGCAGGTGCCCAATGGTCGGGCCTGGATGTTGCGGCCAATCAGCTGAACTTGCAACCCAAACAAGGCGCCAGGATCGTGTACGGTCAGTACCGCGACCCAATGACCGGATGCGCAGCAACCATTTCACACCGTATTGAAGTATTTACTCCGGTTATGGTCACTTCGGTCAATGGCTGGAAAGACAAAGTCTGCGCTGGGCAATACCTGGACTTGGAAGTACATACCAATCAGCCAGCAACTTTCACCGTTTCATCTCCTGTGGCTGATGCGCTTTCAGCGACCGATGCACCTGAGTTCCGGTTCTTCCCTTCAACACAACCCGGTTATTATTCCTTGCGAATAGCTGCCCGTTCCAATGCCGTTTGCCCGGCAACAGATACGCAGCTGCAGGTGGAAGTTGTCGCTGCGCCTTCAGGTTCTGTCAGCGCTGCACAAATGAGTGGTTGCGCGCCTTTCGGACTTCAATTGCAGTTAACGGCCGATGAACCCGATCGGGTAAACTGGCAGTTGGGTGATATCAGCTACATCGGTGTGGGTAAAACCTATTTCCAGTCTATTCCCGATGCACGTTCCATGATGGTGTATTGTACGTTGGAAAAGGACGGTTGTAAAACCACAATTGCTTTGCCAGACTCCGTTCGGGTTTATCCCAGCCCTCATGCTTCTTTCGACGTTTTACCGGGTACGGTACTCGACATGGATTATGCGACGGCAGCTTTTTACAACACTTCTGTCTCAAGCGATAATTTCACAAGTAAATGGTATTTCTCCGGCCCACGGGCCTGGGAGTCAGATGTACGCGATCCGGAAGTAAACTTCCCGCTTGAAGGGCTCTACGATGTGCGTCTGTTGATTGCCACTGATATGGGATGTACGTCTATTGCCAGTGATCAGGTTCGCGTGGAGCCCAGGGTACAGCACTTTGTGCCTAATGCGTTCACTCCCGACCGGAAAGGCCCGGAAAGCAATGAATTGTTCATGCCAGTGATAGACCGCAATGTGCAGGAATATTCATTCATGGTTTTCAATCGCTGGGGTGAAAAATTATTCAGTTCCACTTCGCCACAGGAAGGCTGGAATGCACTGCGCCAAGGGAAACCCTTAGCCGCCGGCAGCTATGCATGGAAACTGCGCTATTTTACGTTGTCAGGCCGCGAAGTGAACGACAGCGGAGTTGTGTTGCTGATCCGCTAACCCGATGTATCGCTACTGAGGAGAAGGATGTCCGTTCCTGAACCTGAACGGGAGTAGAAGTTCAGGATGCGGCATTCAGGCGTTGGTCTTTTACGCGTAGCAACAAACCGAATCCGGCGAGGAAGAACACCATCAAGACAATCACACTGTTGCGCATATCGTGGGTGATATGGTCGATAATGCCGTAGCAGAGTGTGCCCAACGCGATGCCGGTTTTCTCTGCAAACTCATATAGAGAAAAGTAAGAGGCGGTATCTTCCTGAGAGGGCAGCAACTTGGCGTAGGTAGCACGCGATGTGCTTTGAACTCCGCCCATTACAATGCCAACTGCGGCACCCAGCAGAAAAAACGGAACATTTTCTTTTTCCGGAAGGAAGTAAGCCGCGAAGCAAATGCCGATCCAAATGAGAACAGCCAGGCCAAGCGCATGGATATTGCTGTACTTACGTGATATAGTCGAAAAGAGCCAGGCACCCGGAATGGCAATGAGTTGTATGATTAAAACGGTTACAATCAGGTAAGCCGTTTCGAGTTTCAGCGTGTCTTTTCCGAAAAGGGTGGCGAGGTACATAATGGTCTGCACGCCCATGTTATAGACAAAGAAAGCGAGGAGGAAGCGCTTGAGCATGGTTTCCTTGCGGGCTTTGCCATAAGCTTTGCGCAGTTCCTGATAGCCTTTGGTCAGCAATTGTTTCACCGGCAGCGTCGCTGTATTCCGAACGGAAGGCAAGCGCTTGAAGGTGAAGGATGAAAAGGCAATCCACCAAACACCAACAGACAGAAATGCAATGCGGGAAGGAAGGGTTGTTCCTGCTTCGAGTCCGAACCAACCGGGTTGTTGAATCAGCAGGAGATTTACGATCAGCAGCAGTGTGCTTCCTGCATAACCCATTGCAAAACCGCGCGCGCTGAGCGCATCAAATCGGTCGGGTGTGGCAATATCCGGGAGATAGGAATTATAGTAAACCAGGCTGCCCGCAAAGCCCATGGTAGCAAGTATCAGCGTGCCGATGCCCAGCCAGACATTCGGACCGGTGAAGAAATACATGGCCATGCAACTCAGGGCACCCATCCAAACAAAGAAGCGCATGTAGTTCTTCTTGTTGCCGCGGAAATCGGCGATTCCCGATAGGAGAGGCGAGATGAATGCGATGAGGAGAAATGCAGCAGACACTCCGTACTCGTACAAGGCAGTATTCCTTACCCAATTACCGGCCACTTCCACCATCCTGGGTGTGGTTTCCTGGTAATAAATCGGAAAAACGGCAGTGGCAATGGTAAGCGAGAAAACGCTGTTGGCCCAGTCGTACATAACCCAGCCCTGTAAAGTGCGCGGGTCGTTCTTTTTGATCGTCATGATGGCAGTACCTGCGGCAATTTAAGCCGAATCAGGCAGCCTGCAGGTCTTCGCTGTTCTTTTTCCAGAGTCTTTCCGCATCGGCGCGGGTAATAACCAACTCCTTCACCGGATTTCCCGGAGTATTGAACATGTAGTCGGTCATGATGGTTTCGCAAATGCTGCGCAGGCCGCGCGCTCCCAGCTTGTATTCAAAAGCCTGGTCTACGATGAAATCGATGGCCTCGTCTTCTACCTTGAGTTTCACCCCGTCCAGTTCGAAGAGTTTGACGTACTGACGTATTAGTGCGTTTTTCGGTTCAGTCAGGATACTCCGCAAAGCTGTCTTGTCCAAAGAGTTCATGGTCGTAATGACAGGCAGGCGCCCTATAATCTCGGGAATCAGTCCGTACGCTTTCAGATCTGCCGGGCTGATATGTTTAAGCAGGTTGCTCTTATCGAGGTGATGGCTGCTGTTGGCGGTTCCTTTGAAACCAACCTGCTGGCTGTTGACACGGCGGGCAATGATGCGGTCGATGCCTTCAAACGCGCCTCCGCAAATGAACAGAATATTGGAGGTATCGATCTTGATATACTTCTGGTCAGGATGCTTGCGGCCGCCTTCCGGAGCTACATGTGCCACCGTTCCTTCGAGTATTTTTAATAAGCCTTGCTGAACACCTTCGCCCGATACGTCGCGGGTAATGGATGGGTTATCGCTTTTGCGCGAAATTTTGTCCACTTCATCGAGGTAGATGATGCCGCGTTCCGCCTGAGCCGCATCGTAATCGGCCACCTGCAGCAGGCGTGATAGCACGCTTTCTACGTCTTCACCTACATAACCGGCTTCGGTCAGTACCGTGGCGTCGGCGATACAAAACGGAACATCGAGCATTTTGGCGAGCGATTTAGCCATGAGGGTTTTACCGGTTCCGGTTTCACCAACCAACAGGATATTGCTTTTCTCGATTTCGATATCGCCTTCAGCTCCTGGATTGCGCAGGCGCTTGTAGTGGTTGTAAACCGCCACGGCCATCACTTTTTTTGTTTCGTCTTGCCCGATCACATATTGATCCAGGTAAGTCTTGATTTCAGCCGGCGTAGGAAGATGATCGTTCTGCGCTTTCTTTTTCTTCCCTTTGGGTCCGTCTTTTTTAGACGAAACCGGGCCCAGCTCCTGCTCTATGATCTGGAAAGCTTGTTCAGCGCAATGATCGCAGATATGCCCCTCCAAACCGGAAATGAGCATGAGTGCTTCAGATTTTTTACGCCCGCAAAAGGAACAATGAGCTTCCTTAGTTTTCATAGCCTAAGAACATCGGGGGGATGAAAAGGTTCAGAATCAGGCTTTTTTAGGATTGCGGCCGAGCACTTCGTCGATCATGCCGTATTCGCGTGCTTCAGCGGCAGTCATCCAATGGTCGCGATCGCTGTCTTTCTCTACGCGCTCGAAAGGCTGGCCGCTGTGGGCGCTGATGATATTGTAGAGCTCGGTCTTCAGTTTGCTGATTTCGCGGTAAGTGATTTCGATATCAGAAGCCTGACCTTGGGCACCGCCCAATGGCTGGTGAATCATAACGCGGCTGTGTTGCAGAGCAGACCGCTTGCCTTTTTCACCGGCGCACATCAGCACAGCTGCCATACTGGCCGCCATACCGGTGCAAATGGTCGCCACATCGCTGGAGATGTATTGCATGGTATCGTAAATACCGAGACCGGCATAGACAGAACCACCCGGGCTGTTGATGTAAATCTGGATATCGCGGTTCGGATTGGAACTCTCCAGGAACAGCAGCTGGCCCATGATGATATTGCTCACTTCGTCGTAAATCGGCACACCCAGAAAAATAATGCGGTCCATCATCAGACGAGAGAAAATATCCATCGCCACGGCGTTCATTTGCCGCTCTTCAATGATATTGGGCGTGAGGTTCACCACCGAGGGAACCACATCGTTCATGTATTTATCTACATAGATGCTGTTCAGACCGAGGTGCTTGACAGCGTATTTGCGGAATTCTTTGCCGTGATCCATATCGTTTAGCGTTTGAGAGGTAACAGTTTAATGTTGGTGTTTGTGTGCATTCACGTGGGTGAAATATTCTTCCACGCTGACGGGTTTTTCATCGAGACTCACCATCTGGCGAACTGCATCGAAAGACTTGCGGTGCACTACGCGGTCTGCCATGCGGCGGCGGAAGTCGTTGTCTTTCAGTTGTTTCTCGGCGTATTCTACTACCAGGTTGCCGGCATTCATGAGTCCGTACTGGCGGTACAAGTCGGCTACGTATTCATAGGCAGCGTTGCGCAGGTCGTTTTCGTCAACCTGAATATTCTGCGCTTCTGCAATTTTCTCTACAACCAGCTGACGGCGCAATACGTTGGATTCTTCCTGGTAGCGTTCATCGATATTTTCAGCG
>Ga0315904_10004036_pt1 | contig 21191 bp, 14 predicted proteins | sample LakEriMetagenome_6_FD_203529 | JGI IMG/M metagenome (GOLD analysis project Ga0315904, IMG submission 203529) | Freshwater fungal communities from buoy surface, Lake Erie, Ohio, United States - Buoy 12 MA120 | ecosystem: Environmental > Aquatic > Freshwater > Lake | place: USA: Lake Erie, Ohio...
AGTCTACAAAATAAGTTCAAATAAAAGAGGAAGAACAATCGATACAGTTTCCTTGTGGATTGGAACTTATTTATTCACCAACACAGAGGACTATAAATCACACACAAGAAAATTATCAAGGAAGTTTAATAACTTCTTTTCAAATCATTCCAAAGATGGATACTACAGAGATAGATTCATATTGATTGAACATTATCCCGATTCATTAAAACTAAATGGAAAAGGATATATCAGTTTTGAACCATTCTTATTTCTTCAGGAAGATTATACAAGAGAATTTGTTCACTCGTATGTCCTATCGTTATTTCAAGAAATTGATGAACAAATCTTATGTGATACACCTGAGTACATAATCAGAAAAGCGGGAAAAAACAAATTACTTGACCAAAATACAAACTACCATAGTATTTGAACACCTACTCAATGCGTTCGAGAGTGGTAAGAAGATTGTAACCGCACAGGGCGGAAGTCGCAGTGGTAAAACAATGAACACGATTATATTCTTTATTCAGTTATTACTGAAGAATAATAAAACAACATTATCCATTGTAAGAAAAACATTACCATCACTCAAGAACTCAGTATTAAAAGATTTGGTGACGGTGTTGGAAATGTTTAACATTTACAACCCGTCAGACTGGCACAAACAAGATGGTTATTATGTTCTACCAAATGGGTCAATAATAAATTGGACATCACTGGATGAACCACAAAAGATAAGAGGTTCAAAGAGAAACTATCTGTATTGTAACGAAGCAAACGAACTAACCCTTGAGGATTGGAGACAACTAATCATGAGAACAGAAGATTTCACTGTGTGTGATTTCAATCCATCAGAAATAAACTCATGGGTATATGACTTGGAAAAACGTGATGATTGTTATTTCTTCAAAACAACATGGCGTGACAATAATTTTTTACCACAATCAATAATCGATGAAATCGAAAGACTCAAAGAAACTGACGAACAATACTATCGTATCTATTCACTTGGGGAAAAAGGAATACCAACTACCCTTGTATTCAACACCTGGAGAACGACGGACACTATCCCAATGGATTGTAAACTCTTGGGAAGAGGAATGGACTGGGGATTCAATTCTCCAACAGCACTTGTGGAAGTTTATCAAAGGAATGATGAACTTTATCTCAAGGAAAAACTCTATGTAAAGAATTTGACGATGGGTGATATCATCTACAAATTGGACGAATTAAAGATTGAAAAGACCGACTCAATATGGTGTGACTCTGCTTTACCACAGAATATCGAGGAATTAAAAAGAAATCGTTACAACGCAAAACCTGTATCAAAACAATCAATCCTCGCAGGTATTGATAAAATAAAACGACACAAGGTCTTTATTACAAACGATTCACCAAATATACTTTTAGAGTTCCAATCATATAAATGGAAGACAGATAAAGATGGAAAGTTATTGGATGTTCCGCTCGACGAGATGAACCACGGAATCGACGCCATCCGTTATGTCCTTGATTCCACATTAAATAAACGACAAGGTAATTATAGAATATTAGTATGATTAAAGTAAAAATTGGAAAGAAAGAATACGAAATCGAAGAATCGATGACCGTAGAACAATACCAAAGAATCCAACTACAAAAGGTTTTTTTGGAAAATGTAAACCCCTCAAAGTTATTATCGGTTTATCTGAACATTCCTGAGACAGAACTAAAGAACGCAAACAGAGAACAAGTTGAATTCGTAGAAGCATTCATCTTCAAACGTCTCACAGACAATGTTACCAAGGATATGGTATTCACATTTGAATACCAAGATAAGACCTATGGATTTGAAAACGATTGGGGAAAGTTAGCATGGGGTGCGTGGAAGGATTTGGAATTCCTATCCTCACAAGATATCACAGAGAATATCCACAAGATATTATCTGTGTTGTATAGACCTGTAACAAAGATGGATGGAACAAAATATGTTATCGAACCCTATGACGCAGACACCATCGAGGAAAGAGCAGAATCATTCAAAAAAATACCAATCAAGATTTGGTTCGGGTCCGCACAACTTTTTTTTTTCATAAGCAAAACATACATCGAAGATATAAAGAGTTCTTTGGAATTACAGACCAAGATTTACCGACTGACGGAGAAGGGGATGAAGGTATTTCCAAAATGGGTCCGAAAGAAGTTACGGCTCGATTCTATTTTAGAGCAACGCTTGAACTCTGTCAAGAAGATATCACAAAAATTCGTGTCATAGATAATCTCCCTATTTATATATGTCTAAACACACTCTCAGTTTTCAAGGACCGAAGGGAACAAGAACGAAAGGAGATTGAGAAAATGAAACAAAAATCGAAACAATGGAAGAATATGTAGATTTTCATAAGGTCTTGGATATACTTCAATCGTTCCAAGAGAACAATCCAAGATTGAACTCATTCGGTTATGGTAACCTCGTTGACTTCGGAAAGAATGTCTCAGGTACCACCGTGGTCTATCCATTCTTATTTATCGTTCCATTGTCAATTCAATACGACGAAAATACAACGACGTATCAGGTGTCTGCGATATTCGCAGATAGATTGAACGAGGATTTAACAAACGAAAAAGATTGTGTGTCTGATATGTCCTTATGTGCGAGAGACCTATTATCTCAAATCAAACGTGGGGATTTATTTGATTATTTTGAGACCATCTTACCTGCACAGGCACAACCATTCATGGAAAGGTTTAACGACAACGTAGCAGGTGTAGCACTCGACCTCAACATACAAGTATTTGAAGACATCAACGCATGTGTTCAATACCCAACCCCCACACCTTCTCAAACTCCGAATGCTCCGACGCCTACGAATACTGCTACCCCCACCGTCACTCCATCTGTCACTCAAACACCTGGTGTCCCAAGTCCGACCCCTTCCGTCACTCCGACTTTGACACCGACTCCTCCTGTTCCTGACCCTGGAACACTTGGTGCGTTATGGTGGTCACAGTATTCAAATCCATCATTCTTGGATTTGACAGGAAATAATTCAATTAAATGGGTAATTGATGGTGTTGATTCAAGTACATTATTCAAAGGTGGGGATGACTTATTAGCAAGTGTCAGTAAACCTAAGTTCATTAGTGGTGTTTACCCATCAACTGAGGTGAACTTCTCAGGTTCCGCACTGTTTAACGTAGGAACCCCTAACGAAACAATAACATCTTTGAATGGAGATTATCCACAACTAACAGGTTCAACTGATTTCACATTCTTCACGAGACATTATTTCACAGGTTCTACTCAAGAACAAGTTATTCTATCTTCAGATAGTGGTGGAGGTGCTTTAAATAACACTCTATGGGATGGTTCAACTGTTCCATACAGATGGTTCCAATTGAAATACGCAGGAGGTAATATCGAATTGAATAGATGGTTCCAACCTACTTTTGGTCTACAATTTGTAGGATTCAATATAACTGCGTCTGCTAATACTTGGATTGACCTTGGATGGAGAACTTACATGGATAATACTCTGACCATGAGAAGTGAAGCATGGATAAATGGAACATTATTCCAATCATCATCAGGTTACTTCTTCAATGTAGCACTCCCTCCGTCAATCCCACCAGGTCAAATACAAGGAACAGGATTCGAAGGATATATCGCAGAACAATTCTACTTTAATAGAAAACTAACAGATGGTGAAATGGGACAAATGTTCACCTACCTCAATAACAAATACTAATGGACGAACAATTAGAATATCTACAAGAGATTGCTGACCTTCTTTACGATGCGATTCAGGACCAACTAAGAATCCCTTATCGTTCTGAAGGTTATTACGGTGGATTCAAACGTGGTAACTCCCCAAGGATAGCATCCAAACGAATGATAAATTCACTTACCGTGGATGTCGTTGTAGACTTTGAACAGGGTAACCCGTTGGTTGTTGCTGCGTTTGATACAGACCCTGACTACCTTCCTGAAATAATTGACAAAGGTAGAAAACCTGGTCCTGTTGGTTATCTTGGTTTGGAGAATATAAAAAAATGGATTAAAGTGAAACCAATCCTTTGGAGAAATGAAAGAGGAAGATTCACTCGTGCATCCGAGGATTCAAAAGCATACCTGATTGCGAGGTCAATCCGAGAAAAAGGATATAAAGGAATAAACTTCTTTGAAAAAGCACAGAATCAAGTAATGGACCAACTTATCCTAACGGGACAAGAAGCGGCAGCATCTTATTTCGAAAATCTCATAATAAAAAATCTTGTAATCCTCAAATAATGGCAACCTTTATTACAAAAACTCCTTATGAATTTCAACCAACAAAATCCGATGGGATTTATTGGGTTGTATCCGCAGACACTGCTAACGAACCGAAGTTCAGATATGTATATAATCTCTATGTAAACAACTATCCTGTTTTCGAGGGGAAAGCAACTCCCAATCCAAACAATCTCGGAATCATAGATGTATCGAGAGTTTTGAACAATTATGTTCAAAACGCTCCGATTAGTTATTACGGAAACACACCAATCTTTACACATCAGACAGGAGTATTCTCAAGACCATATACCAATGAAGTTGTTGACTACTACATTGAAGTAGGGGAAGAATACGCAGATTCCTTCATTGGAGGAATAACAGGATTCACAGGTATAGGAACTCAAGTAGGAAATCCTGGTGTAAAAAGTTCCCTACATAAAGCATACCTCGGAACCTATAATGTCAACAGACGTGCCAATCTACCTGAACTGAACATAGGTCAGTTTACACTATCAGGAACAGTGAGTCCTGATTTTCCATTTACAACAAATTGTTTATTCCTCACCAACGCACCAAGAATCAGAGACATCACTTACGATGAATATAACACCCTATCTTTTACAAATGGTGATTTGGGTGGTCCATATTTATCTGAACCTTATTTCGTCAAATATTCGTTCTTCGATGATGATGGATTATTGATTACCGCGTTCACTTATTCCAACACCATTGACAATGGTGGTGGACCAGCACAGTTCTGTTATGAGAACTATGTTGACTATACCTTTACAGGAACTCAGAAATATAATATTCTAAACGTGGGAGCAGGTCCTAAGAACATCTATAACTTCCCACAGAATACATCATACTATCACATTCAATTGTTCGGGTTAGCGAGTGTGGTCACTCCGACCCCCACTCCAAGTGTAACCCCCACTTTAACACCAAGTGTCACACCTGGTTTGACACCGACTGCGACACCCACAATTTCAGTCACACCATCGATTACACCATCTAACTCACCATTTGCGTGTAACTGTAAGTACTATTCAATTTACAACTATGGTAGTTCAACCTTTGAGGTGGATTATCAAGATTGTGCGAACCCTGGTATCGTGATATCATTCTTCCCTGCACCTGGTGAAACATATTTCCTCTGTGCGTGTGAGAACTCAATTGGATTCGAAGGTGGTTCACCTGCGACGGTGACAGACCTTGGTTCTTGTCCAACACCTTTTCCTACCCCCACTCCCACCCCAAATTCTCAATTCGCGTATGTAAGAGATTGTTGTACTTTAACAACTCAATATGAAGTATTGATAGATGGGGTCCTACAAATCGATGATGTTTTCACATTCAGTGGTCAATGTTGGGTTGTATACGCAAAAGGTGGTTCAGGTCTTGATGGTAATTGGACAAACGTTTCAACTTATTCAAGTTGTAACGAGTGTGTTGCTAACTTCCCATGTTCTCCATCTGTAACCAAACCATCAATAACAAAACCTTCAGTTGAACCAAATACATTTACTCCATCAGGTGGTACACAACCTTGTGCTAACTACGTACCTGTTTCTGAGATATTCCAATTCAATGTTGTTGGTAACTGTAACTTCTTTGAGAATGATATCATAATGTTCAAAAACAGGTTCGGTGTTTACGATTACTTTAGATTCCAAAAGTATAGAAGTGAAGGTATCGGTATCAACCGAGAGACTTATGGACAAATGAATGTCGCTTGGGGTTCATCTAACCCAATCAAAACAACATATTCAAGGGGAACAACAGATTTCCAAACAGATATCTTGGAAACACATATCGTCAATTCAGGATATATCAACTTCCCTGAGTTTGTTTGGTTGGAAGAATTATATACCACAAACGATGCGTATCTGATTCAACACGATGGAACATTGTTCCCAATCAATATCGTTGGAAATGACTTCGTGAGAAAAACAAAAGGTACAAGAACAATGTACAACCTTGAGTTGACTTATGTATACTCAAATAATATTCGATTACTAAACGGATAAGATGAATACAACCTTATTGGTTCTTGATGATAATAACCAATGGAGAGAATTGGATTTGTTCGAAGACCTCCCAATAAATGTTATCATTCAAGAGACAGACCTAACAGAAATAACTTCAAGGAGAAGTCCTTATTCAAAGACATTTGAAATACCTGGTACTTCAATCAATAATGAATTCTTTGAACATTTCTATGAGGTCAATGGTACAGGTTTTGACCCTCTAACAAAACGTAGTTGTGTTGTCCAATATAGAGGGACAGATATATTCAAGGGATTCCTTAGATTAAATTCTATCACCGTTGATGGTGATAGAATTGGTTATGAGGTTTATATTCTATCTGAGGTTACTGACTTCAGTTCAATCATTTTGGAAACTGAACTAAAAAAACTCAATTGGAATAACTATAACCACGTTCAAAACTATGATACTGTTACGATGTCATGGTTAGCAAATTCCGGTAACACTCAAGGTCTATTCAACGGGGATATCTTATACCCCATGATTCACTATGGATTGGAATATCAAGGAACAGGGTATACAACCCAATTCCAATTCGCAATCAATACGATTGGAAATACGGGGTTTGATTTTTCGGGTAGTGCAGTCAACCCAAGTTATTTTAAACCCGCTATACGTCTAAAATCGGTCTTAAATAAGATTTTTGAAGAGTCAGGTTACCAAGTCGAATCTGACTTCTTTGACACCCCATATTTTGAGTCGATTTATCTCGACCTTGCAGCAAACGGAAAGATTGGAATAGAAACCGCATCAGGAAAAACAAATCAAAATACCTTCAGGGTTTATGGTAACGCATTACCTCAAGCACAGCAATTTAGATACGAGAACGGTTCAATACAACAAATATATTTTGACAGGATTGGAACAACGGATGGTTATGACCCATCGTTGAACTTCAATGAGACATTTGGTGTCTACCAAGCACCCGTCTCAGGTCTATATTCCTTTGAGTTTTTTGGAAAGATAAATCAGTTATTTAACAACAACACAGTTGTAACATATTATGGTTTAACGATATTCAAGAGTTCAACAATACAGGGATTGTTTAATCCTTCTACAAGAACAGCAGTCGGGGGAACACCTGATAACCTAATCGCACTGAATTACAACAACGTAAACAACCAACGTATATTCATGAATAACGTTCAGTTGTCCGCAGGTGATTACATAGGTCTATTCATAAGATTTAATAACTCAACAAGTTCAAATAGATTCGCAGGTCTATGGGTAGGTCCATATGAATGGCAAGGTTCCAATTTCGGAGCAAGATGGGACCTATACGACGCACCCGTATTCACACAGAACAACTTCGTGGATATGAAATTACAGATTCCTGATACCTCTGCGTTTGATTTCTTCAAAGCAATCATGAAGATGTTTAACCTTGTAATAATTCAATCACCACAACCAAAAACATTTAGAATAGAACCATACAATTGGTACTACTCAGAACAATACGCAAACAAGTTGGATTGGACATCCAAACTTGATATAAACTCGCCTTACACATTAGAACCGGTAAATTACCAACTACAGAAATCTTGGAACTTCCAATACGAACCCGCAGAAGAAGAACACTTGGGTAAGTTATGGGAAGAACAATACGTCGTTCCATTTGGAACAAGACAATTCCGTGCGATTGGGGATATCCTTCAAGGAGAATCAACAATGGAGTTTCCATTCAGACCATTACCATCAGAAACGATAAGTGGTTCAACGAACATCATCATTCCGAAAGTATATGACTTGGATGTCGCAACCGGAAAAGAAATACCATATTCCCAAAAGAACCATTTGTTCTTTTGGAATGGTAATAGGTTTATGTATGGTCAATCAGGATATACTCAACCATCAAAGTGGTGGTTATTATCAGGTGCGACACCAATTGAATGGACAACCTATCCTTGTGTGAATCACTTATCAACCTTGGACTCATTAGACTCAGAAAGAATATCAGACCTAAACTTTGACAAGAATTTTGATTTCTTTGGAAATCAAAATCCAGGTATTGTACAATTCACAGAATATAATCTATACCAAACATTTTGGGGTGACTACTTCACAAACTTATATTCACCTGAGACAAGACGTTTAACAGGTAGATTCTTATTCAACCCTGTTGAGATAGGGGACCTTGACCTAAGAGATAGAGTATTCATAAAGGATTCATATTTCTCCATTGAAAGAGTAAACGAAGCAGACCTTGTCAATTGGAAACTCACTGAAGTATCACTACTCAAAGAAGTGGTCCCTTACAACAAGATTGTTCCTCCACCACCTGACCATTCGATATATCCGAATGAACCGTTCCCTGCATCGGGTGCGATATACACGTTATCCGCATACGTTGCTACGGACCAATTCCTATTATGTACAAACTCTGTGACAGGACAAACGATTTATGCGTCAACCCCAACAATCGCAGACTTTACATTCGTATACGTGGATAACATCGGAACACCATATCCTCAAGGTTATTTTGTTCAGGAAACAAGTGCGACAACCATATTCTCAACCGTGAACTATTTGGGTCAGGTTCTACAAAATGATTGTTGATAATTTTTAAATCAAGTATTTATTGATATGGCAAAAAAAATTGCGTTAGAACTCAACATAGGTGGTGTCAAACAATCTGTATCGTCTATCACAGAACTTGAGACTGCGATTAGAAAAGCAAAAGAACAACTCGCAGGTGTTGAAATCGGTTCTCAGAAATTCAAAGACTTACAAGGAGAAATTCGTAAAGCACAGAACTTCGCAGAAGACCTAAACGAATCCATCAAACCACAAGACCTTGAAAAGAGGGTGGGTTCCTATGCGAAGGTCGGAAGTGCGATTGTGTCATCATTCGCTGCGGCACAGACTGCTTTGTCACTATTCGGTGCGGAGTCAGAAGACGTTGGTAGGGCAGCAACCAAAGCACAACAAATCCTTACCTTGGCACTTACTGCCCGTGAGGTCGCAGAAGGTGCGGTCGCAATCAAGACCGTTGCGGCGAATATCGCGACCATCGCATCCGCAAGGGCAGCTACTGCTGCGACTGTCGCAACTCGTACCCTATGGGCAACCCTTGCTGCTAATCCCCTAACTGCCATAATTGCCGCAATTGGTCTTTTGGTGACTGCGGTTATCGCATTCACAAGTGCGTCCGAGGAACAGAAATCTGTTACCGAGGAAGTCAACAAAGCACTCTCTCAAGAATCGATTCAATATCAAACTCAAATTGATTTATTGAAACAAGTCAATGGATTGAAATCAGTTCAACTTCAGGAGATAGAAAAACTTAAAAAAGCATTTCCTGGTTTCAACGCACTCCTTGACAAGAATAACATCCTGACTAAACAGGGTGAGGAATTTTTGAAAGCAAAAGCAATTATTCAAGACAATGTTGCGAAGATTCAAGCGGCACAGAATAAGATTCAAGAAGAGACTAATAATTTAACAGAAAAGGACGCTGAACTACGACTAACTGCATCCCTGAACATCGAGACTCTAAGGAAAGCAATTACAAATTATCAATTCGAAATTGATAGACAAAATAAGGTAATCGCAGAAACGAATTCTCTGTTAGACCGACAAGCAAAAAGTGAAGAACTCGCAAAACAACGTAAAGAAGACTTGAGGAAAAAAACTGAAGAACTAAGAAAAGCATTCTTGGATGGTAGGAACGCAACAGTTGACCTATCAGACGCCATAGATAAGTTCAACAAAAGTTCTGAAAGATATCTTGAGATACAGGAATTATTGTCAGGAACAATTCCTTCATCAGGAACTTTGGAACAAATTGAAAATTTCAAAAAATACAGGAAAGAACTTCTCGATACTTTAAGACCATTAGAAAAATTTAGAGAGGAAAGTAATAAAGCATTTACTCTCCCAACTAAATCATTCGAAGTTTTGTTCCAAACAGTTAGAGACCAATTTGAAGGGGTCAAATCTGCGAATCTTGGTTTTAAAGAAACAATAGACGGATATAACAAAACATATTCAGACTTCCTTAAAAATAATGAGAATTTATCTCAAGGACAAAAGGATGTAGTCGCTAACCTCACACAAGCATACATCAAATTTGAAAACTTTTTGAGAGAAACACCTGGTTTGGAAAAATTTATTAAAAACCAAAAAACAGTTTCAACAGAATTTCAAAAAGGATTGGGAATAACCAAAGCACTCACGGGTGCGGAACAGATGTTATTCCTGTTTGGTGAGTTAGGACTTGCTTACGGGAAACTAACAACAGATTTCGATAAAGACAAAAAACTAATTGAAATTGCGTTCGACCCGATTGAGGCAAGGAAAAATGCTGAAAGATACTTGAATGAAGTTCGACAAGGATTATTTATACCAATTGGAGAACAGTTGATTCTATCTACACTTGAAGCAAAAAGATTCGCACAATCCCTAACCGAACAGGGAACTCCTGCGTTTCAAAAATTGGAAGGTGAAATCACGAAATTGAATACCGCATTGGTTGAATTCACAACATCAGGAAGTTTACCTAAAGATTCAATTATTACATTAGAACAAATAAATCAAACTGTAAACAAACAAGTTGAATTATACAAAAATTTAGGATTATCAATAGTATCTTATGAGGAACAGGTTCTTAGTACCGCGAATAAAATCGAATCTGCGTTCCAAGGAATAAATAATTCTTTGGATGAAACCTCAAAAGCACAAGGTGTTCTTTTCAAACAGAACATAGATTTTATCGCAAGACAACTCTTTGGAGTCAGAACCAAAGCACAAAAAGATGAAGATGAGTTACGTGAAAAATTAAAAAAAGACAGAGTTGGTTTGGGGAATTTTTACTTCAAATTAGTTTCTGATGAAAGAACCAAAGAGGCAGCACTCAGGATAAAAACCGAGGAGGATTTATTGGATGCTTATGTGGAGTTCAAGAAATTGGAAGTGGATGCTACAAGAGAGGCAGAAAAAGATAAACAAGACCTCTTAAAACAAACTTTTTCTGATATCAATACAGGTATTTCTATATTCTCAGACACACTTTCTCAGATATCACAATTATCCGCACAATCAATCCAAAATCAATTAGAATTCTTGGAGAAATCCACTCAAGCACAATTGGATAATGTTGTGGGAAATACAGAGACAGCAGAGAAAAAAAGACAAGAAATTAGGGAAAAATATGACGAACAAAGAAAACAACTTGAGAAACAACAAACGTTGAGTTCACTAAGATTTTCTTTGGTTCAAGCGGTAGCAAATGCCGCACAGGCAATCACCTCAATCTTTGCTCAACTTGGTGGAACACCACTCGCGTTCATTCAATCCGCAATCGTTGCGGGATTGACAACCGCAGAAGTCGCCATCATCAACGAACAAATCAACATGGCACAGATGTTCCGTAAAGGTGGTCTCGTGAAAGCACAAGGTGGAATGTTATTATCAGGACCGACTCACGAACAGGGTGGAATCCCATTAGCACAAATGGGTGTCATCGCAGAAGGTCAAGAAGCAATCATCAATAGAAATTCACTTGTCAACTATCGTGATTTATTATCAACGATAAACCAAGCAGGTGGTGGTCGTCCACTCGTAGTGAATTCATTCGATGATACAAGAATCGTTGAAGCAATCGCAGAACAACGTCAAAAACCGTTACGTGCGTATGTCCTTCAAAGTGAGATTACGAATCAACAAGCATTATCCAAGAGATTGGATGATTTAAGTAAAATATAATTTATGGCACTCAAAGTAATAGAACTATTGGTAGATGAATCCTTATCAGGTGAGACAAGAGTAGAAGAAATCGCACTTGTTCTTCAACCTGCGATTGAGACTGAAATGGTTTATTTCAATCAACAGGAATTTCAATCTTATAGAGATTATCCTCAATCTGTCAGGGATAACGCACGTCGTGCTGTCCAATGGGCAGAAAAGAACGGATGGGGTTCTTGTGGAACCCCTGTTGGAAAACAACGTGCGAGTCAACTCGCAAAAGGTCAACCAATATCATTGGATACAATCAAGAGAATGTATTCTTATCTATCAAGACATAAGGTAGATTTAATCGGTTCAAGAACATACGAAGATGGTTGTGGTAAACTCATGTACGACGCATGGGGTGGTCGTGAAGCACTGACTTGGTCCGAACGTAAAATTAAACAGATTGAACAGAAGATGGGTTATGACGTTGGTTCATTATCTCCATGGTCACAAACAACAGGTACAACAAAAGTCAATATGTCTCAAGAGATGGATGTTCTTGGATACCAAACAAGATTTTTTTATATCTGTCCTGGTGCTTTATCCTTGTTCAAATCAATATTGTCAAATAAAACTGATGAAGATACTCAAGGAATGATTAGGTCTGCAGCACAGATTGCTGATAATGTTTTTAGAATTGAAGCAATCGTTCTTAAAAGGAAGTTCGCATTACCTTCCGAACTTGAACAAGCAAAAATTTTAGTTGATGATTTCAAGGATTTAATTTCGGAGATTGAAAGAATTATTGGTATCAAGTATGATACTTCATTTATGGATGCTCATATAAAAACCATTTCTGATATCGTAACCACTGAAGAATTTGAATTAGAGGACGCATGTTGGGAAGGATGGGAGGCAGTCGGTTTGAAAGAAAAAGACGGAAGAATGGTTCCAAATTGTGTACCCAAAGAAGAAATGTCAGAGATTGACGGATGTGGTTGTGGATGTTGGGATGATGGAACATATCCATTCCCAAAGGATAATCTTTATTTCGGTCAGACCTTGGTAAATGGAATGCCAGTATTTGAAAAAATAGAAGACGCAGAAAAATATGCACAGAAACTTGGATGTGAGGGAACTCACGTTCATACAATTGATGGAAAAGAATTCTACATGGCATGTGAAACACATCCTGAAGAGATGTGTGGTTGTGGTTACAACGATACAACCATTGAAGAGATACCTTATTCATTTAGTGAAGAAGATATAAACTTGGATGACTATGATGAGGAGGACTATCAAGTCCTCCTCGCATTCAAAAAACTCGCAGAGATTGACTATGAAAAGTTCGAAGCAGTTGTTCTTGGAATGAACGGAAGAACGGAACAAGAAGTATATAGAAGAAATCATACAACCCCAAAAACATATTTCAGATATGAAAGAGTTCTCACAGGACAACCTGATAGAGAATTCTGTACTTCAATTGAAGGAAGATTTTTCACAAGACCTGAGATAGATTTACTTAGAGATGTAAATCGTGATTTTGGTCACAAGAGAGAACCATATTCAAAGTGGTTGTATAAGGGTGGACCGAATTGTGTACATGCGTGGAGGAAATTCTTATTCCAAGGTAGAGATAAAGTTGACCAAGGTTTCGCAGAAGGTAAAGCAGGTATTCCCCCAAAGTCTATGCAGAACCAAGGATATTACTCTGAGGAAACAAAACGTAAATCAGAACAAGCATACATTATCTCCCAACAAAATATGTCAAAACAAAAACAACTTGAGTTCAAAGTTGATGGGGAAAAGAGAATGATTTATTCTCCTGCGATGAAACCTGGAATCCTTATACCAAGGATTGATGAGGTTACAAAGGAAAGATATTTCGTTACGTTCAAACCACAAACCATTGAAAGAATGGCACAGCGTTATATGATTGAAAAGAGAAGTGGTGGTGGACATACAAACTATGAACATTCTCAGACAAAGTTCAACGATGTATACCTCGTTGAATCTTGGATTGTAGATGGTGACCAAGACAAAGCATATTCCCTCGGTTATACAAAAGAACAAGTCCCAAAGGGGACTTGGATGGTTGGATTCCGTTGTGATTCTGACGAAGTTTGGAATATGGTTAAAGAAGGAGAAATAAAAGGTATATCAATAGAAGGAAATTTTGAATATAAATTCTCTTCACACAATAGTGAGGACTATTTAATAAGAGAAATCATAAACATCATAAATCAAATTCAGTAATATGAACGCAACACAAGCGATTGATAAAATCGTAAAATTACTCGGATTGAAATTCAAGAACGAAAAATTCTTTACAACAGTTTTAGAGGACGGTCAAACAGAAGTCACCAACAATGAAGATGGTGAACTAATGGTGGGTCAGACTCTTTATGTTATAGGGGATTCGACGTTGACCCCTGCCCCAACGGGTGAACACAAAACAAGAGAAGGTATTGTTGTCACAGTAGACGAAGAATCTACGATAACAAAACTTGAGGTTTTGGGTGCGTCGGTTGAAGTGGAAACGGAGGAGTCCGATGAGGAATCTCAACAAGGACTTGCCTTCACGGAAGCAAAGGACAGTCAAGGTCAGATTTTGGAATCACCAACCTTTGATGTTGGAGAGAAAGTGGATGTCGTAGGTCCTGATGGAACGAAGACACCCGCACCAAATGGTGAACACCAAGTGGTTCTCAAAGACACAAGTGGTAATGAAAACAAAATCAGAATTCAAACCGTAGATGGTGTTATTGTTGAAAGAGAGAATGTTGAGGAAATGAGAAAATATAAAATGGAAAAGTATCCATGGGAAGAATGCATTGCTGACCAAGTCAAACAATATGGTGACGAAGAAATCGCTAAGAAGGTTTGTGGGGCAATCAAAGCAGGTAATTTCATGGAGATGCCAGGTGCTCCTGATATGGACATCGAAATGGCAAAACAAGAACTTGTCCGTTCCGTATTCTCATCTCAATTCTCTGACGAAATAACAAACATCAAAGAAGGAATAACAGAACTTCTTGCTGTGGTAAACACAATGAATGGAAAATTCAAAACAGACATTTCTGAAATCAGAGATGAGTTTAATAAATTCAAGAACTCACCTGAGAGAAAACCTGTTGAGAAGAAAACAGATTTCAAAGAATCATTTGATGACTTTAGAACAGAATTTTTGAAATCACTAAGAAACTAATAAACAAAAAACAAAATAAACAACAAATATGAAAAAGATAGGTAACGAAAAATTTTCGTACAATTTAACAAACCTAAGTCCATGGATTGATGAAAACGCAACCGATATGTTGATTAAAAGCATTCTCGGCGAAGTTTTGCCACGCTACGCAACAATCCGTCCGAATATCAAAGGCACCCAACAAGTGGGCTGGTTAGAAAATGATGTCATCTTCCAAGATGGTTCATGTGGATTCTCTCCAACAGGTGATACAACCATAAACCAAGTTACAATTCAAACTTGTAATAAGAAGGTCAACCAAAGTCTTTGCGCGTATGACCTTTACGATTACTTCCTTTCTCAGAGACTGTCAAACTCGAATTTTCAGGAGACAGTGCCCTTTGAGGAATTAATAATGACCGATATCAGCAATAGGGTGGCGGACAGTATCGAAAAACAACTTTGGCGTAACACAACCGCTACAGGTGGTACTGAATACAACAATCAGTGTTTCGATGGTGCTCTCGCACTAATCACTTCAGGTAACGGAGCAACTCAATTGGCATACACTGCGGCAACTTCAACAAATGGTTTAACTGTATTCTCAACTTACTATGAGAGAATTCCTGCGAACGTGCTTCACAGAAATGACTTAGTAATGTTCTGTTCTTACAGTGATTACAGAGGACTTGTTGCTTCAATGAGAAACTCTTCTTACATCAACTTGTTTGCGTTCGATGACGCACGTGCAGCACAAGGTCAAGAATGGTCTGTGATGTTACCAGGAACAAATGTAAGAGTAATCCCAACGCAGGGTCTCGATTCACAGAATGCAGTTGTTGTAGGTCCGTCCTCCTATTTTATGGTGGGACTTAACGCAACTGAAAATGGAGGAATCGAAATCAAAGGGATGTACGACCCATATGAAGATATCGTAAAAATCTTCGCACGTATGGTATATGGTCTTGGAGTATTCTCTGTAGATTCATTCGTTCTTGCTAAAAACTAATAAACCAAAAAATTTAAACTAATACACTATGTCATGTTATATTGACCAAGGATATTCCCTCGATTGTCGCAACGCGTCAATTGGTGGTATTAAAGAATTATGGATATTAGGTGATAGTGGTCATACAATTTCAGGATTCTCCACCAACGCATCTGATGAAATCACAGGTTTCTCAGGTAGTGGTACGTGGTACAATTTCGAACTTGTAAAACAATCTTCTTCTTTCACAGAAGAAATATTGGTGAACGATGTCGCACAATCCGTAACATTCCAACCTTCAGTGGTAATATCCTTACCAAAACTCAATCAAACTCTTAGAAATCTATTCTTTGATTTGGTTAAACAAAATGAACTTTACCTAATCATCCTCGATAACAACGAACGTTATTGGTCAGTTGATTGGTCGAACGGAGGACTCGTTTCCGCAGGTTCGATGCAGGTGGGTCAGAACTATAATGATTTGAACGGGATAACCGTTACGATTACAGGTGGTGAACCCAATCCGTCACGAGAGATTGATGTAACAACAACTCTCGCAGCAATTGCTACAGGATTCACAGTTCAATAATAATACAAATGAGAGGACAATGGTCCTCTCATTTCTTTGCCTTAAAGAATTTCATGTCTCAATTAAATTGGAAGGGGAGACCCTATAGACCCATCGGTGGTACAGGATTTATCAAGGTTTACAAACCTGATATCAATGAATTATTGAAACCCCTATCTCAAAAGAAGGGATTGGGTAGTGCGATTCTCACGGGGAACGCAATCAACCCAAATAATCAACCTACATCTCAACCTGTTGTAACACCGAGTCCCACTCCGAGTGTTACTGTGACTTCAACACCCACGGTTACTCCCACCAATACTCCTTCGGTAACACCGACGGAACCTTATGACATTTATTTGTTCGAGGAATGTGGAAACCCTTCAAATCAATTTAGATTTGAAAATGTTGTTGGGTTATTGAACGTTGGGGAGGTTTATTATATTTCAGGTGGTTCAAGTTCTTTGATATGGAGTTCAACAACTTCTACTTGGTCAGGAGAAACAACAACTTGGGATTCCACATCATCAGTATTCAACGGATATGCGTCCGTGATTTCATATTCTGCGGTAGGACCAACTTATTCAGGTACGGGTATTACATTTACCCTTCAACCTAATTGTCCTGGTGTAACACCCACTCCGAGTGTTACTCAGACAAATACACCCACGAATACAAATACTCCGAGTATCACTCCAAGTCCTACTCCTTTTGATTCTGATGCTACAACCTTTTTGAATGCTGTTGTTGCGACAGGGGGAACTCTCAATGCAACGATATCTGCAGCAACCAATACTCTCTTTTCATCATTAAAATCTAATGGTCTTTATACCTCAATGAAGGCAATGTATCCATTCATAGGTTCAACTTCGGGTTCTTGTGCAATCAACGCAGTTAGTCCTGGTACATATAATATTAGTTGGTTTGGAGGAATGTCATTTGGAGTTTCAGGAGCAACTGGTAATGGAACTAATGGTTGGGGAAATACAAATCTAATACAAACGGCATTTACTCAAAACAGTGTGAGTGCTGGTGTTTATCAGATAACCTCACTATCAGGTGGAGCTGAATTTGTATTTGGTAATTTCAGTACTGGTGGATTACCTGCAATACAACTTTCAACCTATTTAACAACTTTAGGTGGAAATTATGCTTATAGATTGGGTAGTACGAGTATAACCTCACAAACATATTCTGGAAATACTGGAATGTTTGTCATCTCTAGAACAACTGGTAGTACTACAACTCATAATTTGTATAGGAATGGTAGTTTGATAAATTCAACAAGTAATAGTTATACTGCGACTACAACCCCAAATGCAATATATGTATTTGCGAGACAAGGGTCAGGTGGTGCTACCCAAGAATTTTCACCACAAACTTTAGCATTTATATTCTTCGCAGATGGATTGAGTGGTTCACAGGTTTCAACCTTGAGTTCAATAATAAATACATTCAATACATCTTTGAGTAGAAATGTATATTAGAGCATTTATAAATAAAATCAATTTAAAATAAATTTCTTATGTCTTCATTATCAGGACAACAAATAAATCAAAGTTACCAAGGTCTGTTAAAACTATCAGATAGTTCATCAGGGGTGACATCAACTTTCCAATCCATTGAAGATGGATTGGGAAATGACACAGGTATTGATATAAAACAAAATGGTATTGGTTCTCCTAACATTTTGAACTTGCCAAGGTATTCTAACATCAAAGGTGGTTTGGGTTTAATCTCAAATCAAGGTATGACTTATCAAACTGATGAATATGATAGTTTGGTTTGTTTTCCATTCTATGATGCTGGTGTCAATGTTTATTCAGGTGTGAGTTATAGTATATCTGCGGTAACTTCAACAAGTGATGTTGTAGAACTTGGATTCTATACAGCACAAATGAGTGATTCTTCCGGTTTGATTCCTTATCAACTTATTGGTACAGGTTGTACTTTGGTTGTAAATTCAACAGGAGCAAAAACAACTTCTTTCACAAGTGATATTTCATTTTCAGCATATGGAGAAGGGGTATATTTCTGTGTAATTAGAACTACCAATGTGGGTGCGACACCTACTGTTAGATTTAGAACAAACTTCATTCAATCATTCTTTCCTGGATTCTTGAATAATTTCTATCCCGTTAGTGGACCTTTAACTTCACCGACACAAACTGGTGCTGGTCTTTTCTCAACCACAGCATCTCTTTCAATGTGGAATGGTACAGTGTCTCAATGGGAAAGTGTTTTCTCAGGAGCAACTCTTTCAAGTTATACACCTGCGGCAACTGTAATGCAATTCCCTGGAATTGTTTTAAGAAGAAAAGGGTAATATTATTTTAAATCCATGATGGCAGATAAAGTATTTCTAAGACAATATTGGAGTAGATACCTCGGTGAACTAAGACCGAGGAATGATATCTATGTGGATATATTTGAACCTACCCCGAGTCCCACTCCTGCGGTAACTCAAACGATGACACCTTCAATAACTCCAAGTAATACTCCTTCTGTTACACAAACAACAACTCCATCTGTTACACCAAGTGTAACACAAACAAATACTCCTTCTGTTACACCGAGTGTAACACAAACGAATACTCCAAGTATAACATCCACTAATACAACAACTCCTAACCCAACCACAACCCAAACACAAACACCTTCCGTCACTCCTACTTTGACCCCGACTCCTTCTAATACTCCTATATGTAATAATTTCGTTTTAGGATTTCAACCATATAATACTGCAAGTGGTGGTAATGCTCTCGCATATTCAACAAACGGAATCAATATTTCAGGTTCTTCCCCAAATGCAAATTCATTCCTAACATTTTCAAATCCTGCAGGTATAACTTCAATTGCCACTAATGGTTCGAGATGGGTTGCGGTTGGTTCGAATGGAAGACTAACACCTAACGCAATTTCCCTTGGTTTGTACAGTAATAATGGAATTCAATGGTTCTTATCAGATTTAGCAACTGTCAGGACAAATGCTAATGCCGCAATGGAAGATGTTATTTGGGATGGAACAAGATTTTTGGCAATTGCAGGTTCAACTAATCCTTTAACACAATCTACTGATGGTATAACTTGGACAGCAATCACAGGTTCTAATATAAGTTTATCACCATCATTCCCTGCTATAAGAGAAGCATTCATTTATTATGACGGAACATCACATTGGGCTGGTGGTAGTAGTAATTTCTATAAATCAAATGGGGGAAATGTTTACACCGCTCAAACAATCACAGGAATAAATCGATTCTATGATATGTTGTATACACAATCAAAATGGATTTTAGCGGGCAGTTTGGTTTCAGGTGGGACAACAGGTAAAATTTTTGTATCAAATGATTCAGTAAATTGGACAGGTCAAACGATTCCTGCATGTACGGATGTTTACACATTGGTAACGAATGGTAATATCATAGTAGCCGGTGGAGAAGGAACGACTGATTTGATGTATTCCTATGACGGTATTGGTTGGACAGCCGCAACTTATGCAGGGGTGTTCACAACAAGGGTGTATGATTTAGCATGGAATGGTTCAGTATTCATGGGAGTTGGAGGAGATGCTGGTCAAATCGGTTATTCTTACGATGGAATCAATTGGAGTGCTTCAACGAGCACATTAGTAAATTTTATTGGTCAAGCCGTTGCATCAATCCCTGACCCTTATGTTTTTCCTGCAATCGCTGGAAATTGTCCTACGGTAACCCCCACGAATACTTCCACGAGCACTCCTCAGGTTAGTCCAAGTTCTACACCCACTCCGAGTGTGACACAAACGAACACTCCGTCCATTACGCCAACTCAAACTCAGACACCTTCGCCAACTCCCACTTCAGGTGTTACAGGTTGTCTATGTTATAGATTGTTGAATGAAACAGGAAGTCCAATAAATTATCAATACGATGATTGTGTCTTGGGAGCAACATCGGGAACGTTGAGTGGAGGAGCAAGTACTCAGGTCTGTGCGGTAGATTTACCTGTAATAGACCCTGGTGGAACTATTACTCCATGTACGAGTGTAACAAATTGTGATGAAACTGCTGATTGTACAGGTTGTTCATAAATTAGATTGTAATGATATACGTAAACCAAGGTCAATATAATACCCCGATAGCAACTTGTTCAAGAAACAAACAGTTGTCCAATCCATATTATCTGTGGACCATTCGTCATAAATTGTCCAACCAAAGTTGGCAATTTATTCCTTATCGTGAACAATCGATAACATCATATCCACCATCTTATGATATTTTTCAATTGGATATTTTATTAAATCAACCTGAGGTTTATATTGGTTCAAATGTAATAACGTGTAATCTACACTTGCTATCAGGGGAGTTCTATGTTAAAATTTATGAGCAAACAAGTTCTTCCAACTTAAATCCATCATTATCTTACGATGTGGTGTATGAAGGAATGATGGTTGTTCTATCTGAAGACCCAATCGAAGAGATTGAATACACGGGTACGACAAACACTTGGGTTG
>Ga0315904_10004039_pt1 | contig 21182 bp, 17 predicted proteins | sample LakEriMetagenome_6_FD_203529 | JGI IMG/M metagenome (GOLD analysis project Ga0315904, IMG submission 203529) | Freshwater fungal communities from buoy surface, Lake Erie, Ohio, United States - Buoy 12 MA120 | ecosystem: Environmental > Aquatic > Freshwater > Lake | place: USA: Lake Erie, Ohio...
AACAGAGGCGTTCGAATCTAGGCGAGCCCTTCGCCTAGCGAGCAACGATTCTGATTGTGCACAAAAGTGAAAAAAAGGGGGGATTTGGTCGAAGAAATTTTTTCGATTTTGCGATCGAGTTTGACGCGCCGTCGCAACGACCAAATCGCTAGCAAAACCTGCGACTCTGCGCAGGGTCTGTCCCCGCATTGTTCGATTATTCTTATTCAGTGGGGACAGTCCCTTAATAGAAGGAATTTGGGTCGCTAGCAAAACTCCGCAGTAGATTGGGGACAGACCCCGCATTAAAACCAAGCAAGGATAGACTCCAAATCGTAGGTCTTACGATCTACAATTGGGCCGGCAACCTAAGTTAACCAATCAAATGAGGGCGGTTGCGCAAGCGACCGCACTCATTTTTTTGTTCTTCCCCGGAATTTGTGGGTAAAAGGTTCTAATATTTCCAGGATGGAAGCGTTTAGATTTTTCGCTTTCCCCACATAACAAGCCACAGAGATGGTCGGAAGTCAGGGGCCTCCGTAGCAGCCACTGGATTGTTACCTGTCCTTGATGGCGTTCGAGTTGGTTCCCACCAGAGCTCTAACCTGTACGCTTGCTCCGATGCACCATCAAGAGATTGGAAACCTAAGGAGCTCTTTTGCGAAGTTTCCTTTGTAGCGAACGCCGGTGGATACCGAGCCTACGGGCAGCTTCGGATATATTGTTGCTGCAATCGGCCAATACGCGATGGATGTGTTCCCACTCGGCTTGGGCCAGTGTCGGCACTGGGATTTCCTCGTCGGTCTCAGGAACTTCGACTTCGGTTCCTCCGCGTTTGAAAGCGTTGAGGATGTCGTCGACATCGGCTGGTTTGGGCAAGAAGTTTACGGCACCTAATTTGATGGCATCGATCGCTGTGGCGATGCTTCCAAAGCCCGAGAGGATCAAGATCCGGACATCGGGTGAGATCTCTTTAAGGTCTTGGATGAGCGTCAAGCCTGGTCGACCAGGCATTCGAAGATCAACGACCGCAAGTTCGGTTGGGGAGAGTTTGAACTTTTCGACCGCTTCGTCGCAGTGTTTTGCGACGACGACGCGAAATCCCCGTTCTTCGAAGGCTTCGGCCAGTCGATCTCGGAGGATGACGCTATCGTCGACGAGCATGATGCTCGTTACACCAGCAAGGCTGTCTGGTTCGTCAGACATAGAGTGTTTCTTTGACAATCGTTTTGGAAGGACTTTGGGGACTCGACCCGACCGGACCCATTGTAATCCATTCCTCGAGCCTCGTCGTTAAACTTCGTTAGGTTCCTTGGGAGTGTTTCCGTTGGGTTGGTGATATTGCTCGTAGAGGCCTCGCAATCCGACGAGTTCAAGCCGGATATTTCGCAATCGGGATTGCGATATCCATTGGCAATAGTGCTCGAGGGTTCCGGCTAGTTCGAGCAGGATGTTTTGATCTTTGAGTTCCAAAACTTGGATCCCCTCCGGGAGGCTACCAAGTTGGGTATTGGGGTCGATCTCGGCGCGAAGCAGGTGAGTGGTTCGGACTTCATCGAGCCGAGCAGTCCGGACGAGTTTTCCTTGTCGAAGTACTCCGACTTGGTCGCAAAGCGATTCGATTTCGCTGAGGATATGCGAACACAGAATGATCGTAGAACCTTGATCATGGAGTTCTTGGATCAATTCAATCACGGTAAAGCGGACAGAGGGGTCTAGGTTTTCGGTCGGTTCATCGAGAATCATCAGGGGGCTTGGGCAACCCAGTACGCAGCATATCGAGAGTTTTCTGCGCATGCCGGTGGACATGAAGGCAACTCGCCGGTTTAGATCCAGAGCGAGTCGATCGGCGTATTGAAGTGCGGCGTTTTTGTTTCCGCGTGGGTGCATCGACGTAAAGAAATCGATGCAGTCGCGACCCCTCATGAGACGAAACAGTTTCGGTTCAGCCGGTAGATAGCCAACTCGCTGTCGAACCTCCAGGCTTTGAGTACAGCAATCGAACCCTTGGATGCTAGCCTTACCCGAAGTCGGTTTGAGATAGCCCAGTAAGCAGCGGATGAGGGTGGTTTTTCCTGATCCGTTGGGTCCAAGCAGTCCGAAAATGGAGTTTTCATTGACCGTCAACTTGCATTCGTCCAGAGCGCGAAACGTGCCGTACTGCTTGGTGAGTTTGTCAACCGAGAGGATTGGATCTGATGACTTCGGGTCAAGCATTGGTCAATATGTCGCTACTGGTGGTCCATGCGTCGTTGTGCGAGGGCAAATGATGGATGGGGCATCTACTGATTCTCCCGATAGATTCGCCGGATACGATGCGCCTGGCTGTCACCGATAAGGATCGATCCATCGCGATCGACGAAGATCCCGTGCAGTCGATTCAATTTGCACTTGAGTGGATCCCCAGTGGGACCGTCACCCTCGATTCCTGTGCCTGCGATGAGTTCGATTGTTCCTGATTTTGCGTCGATCATTCGAACGCTATGGCTCTCGGTATCGGCCAACCAAACATTTCCTTGAGCATCGATCGCGATTCCCTTGGGCCCTTTGAGCTTTGCTAACTTCGCAGGGCCACCGTTGCCTTCGAAACCACTTTGGCCAGTCCCGGCTACATGCACGTATTTTTTGGCTCGGGTGTCGATTCGGAAAACTTGATTTCCTTCTCTGGTGGCCAACCATAAATCGCCGTTTCGATCGAACTCGATCGACCTGGGCCCATTGAGTGGTGTACCGACAAGGGGGGATCCGTCTGGGGTGGGGCCCGGCGATCCGGTACCCGCATAAGTTGAAATCGCCTGCGATTGGTGGTCGATACGACGTATTGCATGGTTTCCGATATCGCAAATATAAAGATCCCCATCGGGGCCAAATTGAATGCTATGGGGTTGCTTCAATTCGGCCTGTTTTGCGGGCCCACCGTCTCCGGAATAACCTGGCTTTCCGGTTCCAGCGATGGTGGTGATCTGTTTGGTTCTCTGATCGACTTTCCGAACCGTATGGTTCTGCATATCGACGACGTACAGGTCCCCTTTGGGGTCAAAACGGATTTCGTGAGGGAGGTTCAAGGTAGCTTGTGATGCTGGTCCACCGTCTCCGCTGTATCCTTTTTGGCCTGTGCCGACGACCGTTTCGATGAAACCGTCGTCTTTGATGCGACGTACGCGCTGACCGGAATATTCGCAGAACCAGATTGCACCATCTGGCCCCCGAACGACGCCAAATGGATTATCGAGCTGCGCGTCCTTGGCTGGCCTACCTTCTCCTTGCGAGCCAGCTTGCCCGGTTCCTGCGATATTCTCGATCTTCCAAGTGTTGCTCCCCTTGGAATTGCCCTCATTGGCTGGGGTGATTGTGGCTTGCCCCAGGCAAATGCCTTGGAAGACACATACTGCTAAGAAGATAGAGAGATTTGTAGAGATTGTTTTCCGAGCGGGCATTTGTTTGTCTATTTCTTCGAAGCCTGCGGCTTTTGCTCTTTGGCCTTTTGGAGCTTACTGTTGTCCTTGAAGCCTTTCTCGAACTTACCGATTTTGGGTCGGATATTGGCTTCGCAGTAAGGTTTATCAGGATGTTTTTCGAAATAGTCCTGATGGTAGTTTTCCGCCGGATAGAAGATCCTCAAAGGGGAAACCTCGGTGACGATCTTGCCTCGAAATGTCTTTTTCTTTTTGAACTCTTCGAGGACTGTCTCGACGGCTTCTTTCTCCTGTTTGGACTTATAAAAAATAACCGAGCGGTACCTAGTTCCAAAATCGGGGCCTTGGTTGTTGAGGCTCGTCGGGTCGTGCGATTTGAAAAAGATCCGCAGGAGTTCCTCATAGGTTACGATCGCAGGATCGTATTCGATTTGAATCACCTCGGCATGCCCTGTTTGATCCGTGAGAACTTGTTCGTACGACGGATTAGGCACATTGCCTCCCGAATAACCCGAGACGACCGAGTGGACGCCCCAAACTCTTTCAAAGACAGCTTCCATGCACCAGAAGCATCCTCCGCCGAAAACGGCAGTAGCCTTCTGGGCTTGGCCTGAGTTTTTCGATCCGACCGCAGGCTCTTGTGCCGCGCCTTGTTCTGGGATCAGCAGGCTCAAGAGCAGTGCAACCATAAGGATGCATCTTTGTAATTTTGTGGTGCTTTCCATCATGGATCCTTAATTGCTAAAGGCGTTAGATGCAAAACGATCAGGAAGAGTCTCGGGCAAGAGTCTAATGGATGCTAAAGAAGAATCTGGTTAAGTGGTAAAAGATCGGGGCGGAGAAACAAAGCGAATCGATTCGATCCAAGACACCGGCATGGCCCATGACCAGTGTACCATAGTCGCGAACACCCCGGTCTCTCTTGATGGCACTCATAGTCATGCCGCCGAGGAAGCCGAGAAAGGAGATCACGATCGCCATGCAAGCGGCTTGCCATGGCGTAAACGGTGTCACCCAATAGAGCAGTGCCCCAAAGATCCCGCTCGAGAGGGTTCCTCCGAGAACTCCTTCCCAACTACGACTGCTGCTGATCTCTGGAGCCACCACATGGTTGTGTTTCAGGTGGCCCCAGATCCATTGAAGGATGTCCGAAAGTTGGGTGATCAGAACAAAAAAGAATAGCAGTCCAGAGCGCGAACCTTCCCAATCACTTCCATCGGACTGAACAAGCTTCAGGTCGAGGAGGGCAGGGGCGTGCGAGAGGCAATAGACACAGATGAGCAGTCCGGATTGAATTTGCGCAGATCGTTCTAGGAACCGCTTGTGGTCACCGGCGATCGCAATGCGTGCTGGGATAAAGAGGGATGCGTAGACTGGGATCATCACGCTGTAAAACTCGTAAAAATCGATCTTGTGCCCCCAGAAAGTCAATCCGGATTGAGATAGACCGATGAGCAAGTACTGCAAGGGTGTGAAAACAACCAAGCTCCAAAAAAGAGCGCGATGATCCCCGCGCCTAGTTGGGGTCATGGTGATGAACTCTCTGAATGCCCAGAAGGAGACCAATCCAAAGAGGATAATCGTGCCAACTCGGTGGAGGAACATACCCGAGATTAGGATGGCAAACATCAGCCACCAAGCCCACAGTCGCTGCACGAATCGCTGCACGAGGGCTGGATTGATCGAGGGGGTTTGCTGATTGCTCAGATTCCTTGCGACAATCGATGCAACCGCAAGTACCCCCAGCACTACACTTGCGAGAATGATAGTGGGAAGATCTAGTCCGGTAAGGCTCTGAGCAGGATCAACCATTGCAGAATCGAGGAGAGTCTGGGAAACTGACGTTCCTGAAAAAACTCAGGAGCACTGCTATCTTACCAGGAATTCTCAGGCTAGGCAGGTCTTTTACAACGAACGATGCGTATCAAGATTGGAACCCGACACAGTCCACTGGCCCTTTGGCAAGCCAATTTCGTTGCGGAAGGGCTCACCAAACTAGGCCACGAAGTCGAGTTGGTCAAAATTACCACTACCGGGGATACGACCACTACGCCCTTGGGCCAATCGGGCGGTGTCGGCTTGTTTACCAAAGAGATCCAGAACGCACTGCTCGACGGGCGATGTGATGTTGCGGTCCACAGCTTGAAAGATTTACCGACACAGCCCATTGAGGGTTTACGACTGGCTGCAGTTCCGGCCCGTGAAGACCCACGGGATTGCTTGGTCTCTGAAAAATACCGCTCGATTGACGATTTGCCTATGGGTTGCATCGTTGGGACGGGCTCTCCGAGGCGTCGAGCCCAGTTGATGCACTTGAGGTCCGATTTAGACATCCGCGATATTCGCGGGAATGTAGATACTCGATTGAGCAAACTGAGCCGTGGCGACTACGGAGCGATCGTGCTAGCAAGTGCGGGGCTTAGCCGTTTGGGATTGGCTCAAAGCCATGCGACAAAGTTGGCACTTGAGACAATGTTGCCTGCCGTTGGCCAAGGGGCCCTTGGCCTGGAAACGCGAGCACAGGACATCCAAACGTGGCAGGCACTGCGCGGGCTAAACGATCCGATTGCCGAGTCGTGTGTCCGTGCCGAGCGGGAGGTTTTGCGGTTGCTCAAGGCTGGATGTTTGGCACCCGTTGGGGCCCATGGGGTGATCGTCCAGGGAGTACTAGTCCTGAGAGTAAAAGTTTTCTCAACCGATGGTTCGGTCATGGTCTCCACATCGGTGCGGCACGAAATCGATTTGCAAAAAGACTCGAGCGCTGATAACACGCCAGAGGCGTTGGCAAGATATGCCACCGAGAAACTAATCGAGCAAGGTGCCGACCGCTTGATCGCTTTAAAAAATCCGACCGCTGATGAACACTCATGAACGCTGATAAACAGCCCAGCGTGCGGTCAAGCCAAACCTGCTCTCTAGAGCCGAACCGCTGATGAACACTCATGAACGCTGATAAACAGCCCAGAGTGCGGTCAAGCTAAACCTGCTCTCTAGAGCCGAACCGCTGATGAACACTCATGAACGCTGATAAACAGCCTAGCGTGCGGTCAATCCAAACCTGCTCTCTAGAGCCGAACCGCTGATGAACACTCATGAACGCTGATAAACAGCCCAGCGTGCGGTCAAGCTAAACCTGCTCTCTAGAACCGAACCGCTGATGAACACTCATGAACGCTGATAAACAGCCCAACGTGCGTTCAAGCCAAACCTGCTCTCTAGAACCGAACCGCTGATGAACACTCATGAACGCTGATAAACAGCCCAACGTGCGTTCAAGCCAAACCTGCTCTCTAGAACCGAACCGCTTATGCACACAGCTGAACACTCTTAAGCGGTTAGCACTCTGCTGTCCCACCCCCTTTTCTCCCGGCTCTGGAATTAGCGTTCATCAGCGTTTATCAGCGGTCAAAAGCGGTTAGCACTCTGCTGTCCCAACCCCTTTTCTCCCAGCCCTGGAATTAGCGTTCATCAGCGTTTATCAGCGGTCAAAAGCGGTTAGCACTCTGCTGTCCCAACCCCTTTTCTCCCAGCCCTGGAATCAGCGTTCATCAGCGTTTATCAGCGGTCAAAAGCGGTTAGCACTCTGCTGTCCCACCTCCTTTTCTCCCGGCTCTGGAATTAGCGTTCATCAGCGTTTATCAGCGGTCAAAAAAGAGCTTTTTCGAAAACAACGCCACCTGAAATTCGCGGTTTATTGGCCTCGGGATTGCTCTCGACATCTGCTGATCAAATCGGTTATCTAAGAGGGAACAACTGGGAGCTAGAGAGCTAGCAAACAGGTCCTTTTCTCAATGGGAACCCATCCATGAATCGAGTCGAAAGCTTCCTCATTGGTTTGGCATCTGGGGTGGCGATGCTTTATTTGGTGATGCACTTTACGATAGTCCGAGCCAATGACGGCTTTCACTGGATTCCTAAAGTCAGCGCCAAGCTTGATCTGCCTTACGAGGATGTTCGGGATTTTAAAGCGGAACACTGGCAACGACGTCCTGCGTTATCGATTTCGATCCTCAAAGCCAAAAAAGGCTATCTGATCGACGAGAGAACGAATCGCCAGATCCAGCAAACGACAAGCATGATGATCAATCAAGCACGAGTGGGGAATGTGCAGCAAGCAAGTCGAATGCCTCAAGCACCCAGTTCGCTCATCGCCGGATCGGCAACATCGAATCGCTAAGCTGATCAGCCTTCAGTGACTCGCAGTTTGTAGCACTCAGAGTCAACGCTTTGCAAAGCTCGGATTGCCTCATGGGCTCTGCTTGCCTCTGACTCGCTACATTCGTGAGTCATGATAATCAACGGCACCTTGTTCGGCTCGCTCGATTCAGTCGGCTCATGTTGAATGATCGACGAGATCGAGATCCGGTGACTTCCTAAGATTCCTGTTATTTGAGAGAGAACGCCAGGTTCATCGGCAACCAGGTACCGCATGTAGTAACGTCCGATCGTTTTCCAATAAGGAATCATTTCGATTTCGCATTGCCGATCGGACCATAGTTGCAATCTTCGGAAAGTGATGTCGGTGCGACCTGCTGCCGTATCGATCATGTCGGCGACGACAGCAGAAGCCGTGGGCATCTGACCTGCACCCTGTCCATGAAAAAACATGTCACCCACCGCATCGCCAACGACTGTTATGGCATTATAAGGACCACGGACTTCGGCAAGCGGCCGACCGTTGCGAATCAAGGTCGGTGAGACGTGGAGTTCAAGGTTATCATCGATGAGCTGAGCGGTTGCGAGCAATCGGATACGGTAACCTAGCTTTTCTGCATATCGAATATCTTCGATTGTGAAGGACTCGAGCCCCTGACGATAGATCTCCTTCCAATCAATTCGAACCCCGAAGGCCAAGTGAGCCAGGATTGCAAGTTTTTGAGTCGTATCGCTTCCGTTGACATCCATCGTCGGATCCGCTTCGGCGTATCCCAATCGCTGTGCGGTCGCCAAAGCTCGATCGTAATCGACTCCTCTTTCAGACATTTGCGTCAGAATAAAGTTGCTTGTTCCGTTAAGGATACCTCGAAGAGATATAATTTGATTGGCAGTGAAACATTGGGTGATGTTGGCGATGATAGGTATTCCGCCACCGACACTGGCTTCAAAGGCAATGGTTCGCCCGAGACTTCTTGCTCGATCGAAGAGTTCGCCCCCGTGCTGAGCCAAAAGAGCCTTGTTTGCAGTCACCACGTCTTTGCCCGACTCGAGCAATTGGAGCATGATCGTTCTGGCCGGCTCGATCCCACCTATTAGATGGGCCACGACGCTGATTTGTTTGTTTTCTAGGATCTCGTCGAGATTGTCGGTAAGGATTCCGGAGGGGAAGTCAGCGATTCCACGATCCTTGCTCAAGTCCCGTACGAGGGCCTTGGTCAGCCAAAGCACTCGTCCGGCGTGACGTGCAAGTCGATCTCCGTGATCCAAGAGCAAGCGGGCAACACCGGTGCCCACGGTTCCCATGCCGACGATGGCGACGTGGGTTTTTTCCATCTCTCGCCATCGATCCTTGTGTTCATTCAAGATATTTCAAAATCCTTCGTTTAGCCCCCCAAATGGGGGTGTTAGCCAAAGTTGACACACGGACATTGTCGTTTAACGAACGATGAGATTATCTAAAAACATAGGATTTTGAAGGAGAAAAACGATTTTCAAGGGCGAAGATCATTGTGCGGGTAGAAAAATTCGGCAAAAAAGGAAAATAGGTTCGAAACCAAACCCTGCCCAGAGTGTTGACCTACCCGTATACGGTTCGAGATATCCCGAGCATTCTGCCGATATTCATGGTATTATCTGTTGAATGCTGTGCCATCGCAATAAACGCTTCGCAACCGTGACTTTGGCAACATTTCGTAAACACACCAACCAATACAGCTCGCTGCATGAAGGGACTTGCTCATGCTCGGCACGATCAACGCACGTGATCTAAGCTCAGACAACTGGTTTGCAAACTTATACGATGCAGACTCCGATCGCCCATTTAGAAATAGCATTTTACTGGCCTGTGTGAGTCTTTTGGCCTTCGCTGGATTGCAGTCCTTGGGATCGCAAGTTGCATCTGGCCAAGAGATCTCTGATCAAAAAATCCAGAAGTCCGAAGCAGCCGGCCCTAAGCTGACCAAGCAGGAGTTGCAGTACTTCGAGAGCCGGATTCGACCGATTCTTGCCAACAAGTGCTACACGTGCCATTCGATAGATTCAGGGGAAGCTGAGGGAGGATTGAGGCTCGATTCGCGCGAGGCGATGCTTCGTGGTGGGAACAGCGGCCCGGTAATCGTTTCCAAAAATCCAGCCCAGAGTTTGCTGATCAAAGCTGTCGAGCATCAGGATCCCAACTTGAGGATGCCTCCGAAGGGTGCTGGGGATAAGCTCAGCGAGGCTGAAGTCAAGGAGTTGACCCGTTGGGTACGCATGGGTGCTCCCGATCCACGCAAGGAAGAAGAGCATCTGCTTGCAAAAGAAGAGATCAACGAATCGGCAAAATCTTGGTGGGCTTATCAACCCCTTACCAAACCATCAATTCCTCCAAACGACGAATGGGCTTGGACAAGCATTGATCGCTTCATCGCCCAGCAGCAACGAACGTCAAAGATTCAGCCGGTTGCGGATGCCAAGCCTGAGTCGCTGATTCGTCGGCTCTATTTCGATTTGACTGGATTACCGCCGACGATTGAACAAGTCCGAGCCTTTACAGATCAGCTAGAACAGGGAACATCGCGTCGTGAGGCCATCGAAAAAGTGGTCGATGAGTTGCTCGATAGCGAAGCCTTTGCGGTTCATTGGGCGAGGCACTGGCTGGATGTGGCAAGGTATGCAGAGTCGTCGGGACGTGATGTCAACATACCCTACAATCAAGCCTGGCGTTACCGCGATTGGGTCATCGACGCGATGCGCAAGAACATGCCTTATGATCGATTTTTGACCCAACAAATCGCAGGCGATTTGTTGGAAACCGACAGCCCCATGGAGAAGGCCAGCGGGATCATCGCAACGGGTTTCTTAGCACTCGGTTCTAGGAACATCAACGAAGGCAACCAGAAGCTGTTCGCTTTGGATCAAGCGGACGAGCAGATCGATTCAGTTTTCCAGGCAACCATGTCGATGACCATGGCTTGTGCAAGATGTCATGACCACAAGTTTGAGCCGATCTCTCAAAAGCAATACACGGCAGTCGCCGGCATATTCTTGTCGACAGATACCCGTTACGGGGCTTCAGGTGGAAATAACGCCAGGAACGCTTCGGAGCCGATCGAGTTGCCTACCGACTGCGATCTCCCAACCCTTGCTGCACCTTGGTCGGAAACCGAGATCCGTAAGAAGCGAGAGGAGTTGCAAAAACTTCAAAAGGAGATCGCAACGATCATCGAGGAGCTCGAGGAGAAGCGTAAGGCAGCGAAAGCAAACGGTACCTTTGATCGAAGTCGTCAGCAGCAAGTTCGTAAATTATCGCAGCAAGCCAATGAGCTTGAGTTTCAGCTTTCAGCCCTTAACGACGACGACACCGTTAGGCCTTTGGCAATGGGGGCCGTCGATCGCCCGCTGGAATTGCCTAAGGCGGATGCAAACCGAGAAAAGATGGGCCGTTACTTAGGAGGCGTACGTCGATCCGCTTTCCCGATCATCGACAATAGCCCCTTCTTTTCCAGAGGTGAGGTTGGACTCTCAGGTGAGAAAGTTCAACGATCGGTACCAGATCTATTCGGGGACGCCCGCAAGTATCGCGTTCCGAGAAATGCAAGTGGACGATTGCAGTTAGCTCAGTGGATCACCAGCGAGAGCAATCCATTAACGGCCAGGGTAGCGGTCAATCGATACTGGCATTGGATGATGGGCCAAGGGATCGTTGACAGCGTCGATAATTTTGGGACCACTGGCAGCAAACCATCTCACCCGGAGTTGCTTGATCAACTGGCAGGCGAATTCATCGCAGAGGGTTGGGATGTTAAGAGTCTCCTGCGAAAGATCGCATTGAGTCGAACTTATCAGCTATCGAGTGTTGAAACAAATCCTGCTGCTTTCGCGGCCGATCCTGAGAACAAGTTGCTTTGGAGAGGAAAGAGTCGAAGGTTGCAAGCCGAGGAAATTCGCGATGCGATGCTTAGCCTATCGGAAAAGCTCGATCTGGCGCCGGTACTCGGAACAGCAATGGCCAAGAAGAATCTCGGAAACCGAGTGGATCCAAGTTCCGGGAAGAAACGAGGCAAAGGCGAGATATTCAATGAGGATGTTTGCCGTTCGATCTATTTGCCCTTGCCCCGCAGTGCATTGCCGGAAGTATTAGAGCTTTTTGATCTACCCGATGCGATGGTCGTGCAAGGGGCGCGTGAGACGACCAACGTTCCGTCCCAGTCTTTGTATTTGCTAAACAACCCGAGCGTTGCCGCTTATGCTGGAGCGATCTCTAAAAGAGTTATGGACTCGATCCCTGGTCGCGGCTCGGAGAATTTTGAAGCCAGGGTCGAGATGCTTTATCAATTAGTACTGTGTCGCAAACCAACCGGCGATGAAATGCAAATCGCTAATGATTTGTTCAGCAATAGCGACACGAGCGAAAGCGGTTGGGTAAGCCTTGCACGTGGACTCCTTGCGACCGCCGAATTTCGATACCTAGATTGATGTCCGAACCGATTGATCCGTAACAAGATACGACCCCTTAAGGGCCAACAATTTTCGAGGAACACTCCAATGAATCTTTGTCAAAACAGTATGACTTTGCACAACAGGCGTAGTGTCCTGCAGAATACGGCTTGTGGGTTTGGATGGCTGGCGCTATCGGCTCTGATGGCAAAGCAAGGTTTCGGCGGAACCAATGGTAAATCGCCGGGGGCGCATTTTAGCGCCAAGGCCAAGCGAGTGATCTTTTTGTACATGAAGGGTGGGCCGTCCCATGTCGATACGTTCGATTACAAGCCTGAATTGGCTAAGGCGGATGGCCAGACAGGCCCGAGGCCTGGTAGCAAGTGGATGAAGTCGCCTTGGAAGTTCCAGCAACGCGGACAAAGTGGGCTTTGGATCTCGGACTTGTTCCCAGAGTTGAGCAAAGCAGCCGACGATATGCTGATCGTCAACTCGATGCAAACCGATGTGCCTGCGCACGCGCAAGCGACCATACGAATGCACACAGGGACAAGTCAATTCGTAAGGCCTAGCGTTGGGTCCTGGGTCCTCTATGGCTTGGGCGCCGAGAGCGAGAGCATTCCTGGGTTCATCAGCATAGGGGCCACCGGTAGTGCGCAAAACTATGGAAACGCGTTTCTACCGGCTTACTATCAAGGGATGCGATTGGGCAACGGCAATCGAGAAGTCGACGAGACCCAGATCGCCAACTTGGCCCCCTTGGTCGGGAGCCAGCGGCAGCGAAGAGAGTTGGACTTTATTCAAGGAATGAATCAGAAGAAGCTCCAAAACGATCCTGCGGATCAGGAAATCGAGGGTGTGATTCGCTCCTATGAAATGGCCCATAGGATGCAGACGGAGTTGCCTAAGGTGCTCGATATCAAGGCTGAAAGCGAAGAGACCAAGCGGCTTTATGGATTGGATCGAAAAGAGAGCAAGGGCTTTGGAAGCAAGTGCTTAGTAGCTCGTCGGATGATTGAAGCCGGAGTGCGATTTGTCGAGATCACTCAAGGGTCGTGGGATCATCACGCGTCGTTGCAACAAAACTTGACGACCAATACATCCGCGATTGATCAGCCGATGTACGGCTTGATCACAGACTTAAAGCAACGAGGATTGCTCGAGGAAACCCTCATCGTTTGGTCAGGTGAATTTGGACGAACGCCATATGCCCAAGGCCGTGATGGTCGGGATCACAATCACAAGGCCTTCAGTCTGTGGATGGCCGGTGGTGGAGTTGCATCTGGAAAGCAGTACGGTACGAGTGGTGAGTTTGGCGTGGAGGCTACGGAAAACCCAGTCCCAATCGTCGACTTCCATGCCACCCTGCTAGCGCTTTTGGGATTGGATCACCAGCAGTTGACTTACCCGTATGCAGGTCGAGATTTCAGGCTTACCGAGACCAAGGGGCGGGTGATTAAGGATTTGATCGGTTAGATCGTCGAAACATCCTTGATTTTCGAGTTTCCTGCGGAATTTTGAGAGGTTTTCCGGCATCTTTACTCGGATAGTACAAGGTGCCGTCGAGACTTTCACCCGTTTTCGGCTATCCTTTAACTGGGTTGGAACCCTGGCGTGCGGCTTTTGGGCAAACCGCGTGGTTTTGACCGCGTGGTTTTGTTCGGGTAGTCGGATTTGGGATCCGAAGCGTTTTTCGAGGCGCCCTCATGGAGACGAATGACGGTGAAAAAAAGCAAGCGAAACTTACCAAACGGTTTTACACTGGTTGAATTGTTGGTTGTGATCGCCATTATCGGGGTCTTGATCAGCTTGCTTTTGCCTGCCGTGCAAGCTGCCCGCGAGGCTGCCCGCAGATCGCAGTGCATGAGCCATATTCGTCAGTTGGCTCTCGGTTGCACAAACTTTGAGAGCCTTTATGGCAAGTACCCTTACTGCCGCAAGTACGACATTTGGGATTCCTACACCTGGACATCCAATATCTTGCCACAGATCGAACAGCCGATGATGTACAACCTCATGTACACTCTTGGCGCTCAGCCCTTCGCGACGACTTATCCAGGTCCGAACTCCCTCATTGGAGATGATCCGAAACTTCGAGAAGCTCGTCAAAACAGAGTTACGATTTTTCTGTGCCCAAGCGATGCGAAGCAGCCTGAGAATGAGATGGAGACGCGAGCCTATGGGTTTTATCGCGGAAACTACCGTGGATGTGTTGGCCCTGGGGATATGTATGGAACTCCGACGGATAGTTCTGCTGGGCCATGGGGTCCAGGGTTCTTTAGCGTGATGCCCAATCAGAGTTTCGACACCAACTCAAGGGTAAAGACAATCTACAGCAAAGCCAGGGATTGCACCGATGGGCTCTCCAACACGATCATGCTCAGCGAGGGCTTGATGGCCAATGTGACATGGTGGGGTGGAGCGATGGGTGAGATTCACTATGGTAACATGGGTGGAGCTTTGTTCTCAGCCACCTTGACACCGAACTCGACGGCTCCGGATCGGATTCTTGGACCGTGCCCCCAAGATCAAAGCGATTCACGTTACAAAGCACCTTGTTTGAGTCTTGGCGGGATTGCTTGGTGGACCCGTTCAGGTCAGCTTGCCCATGCCGCCGCCCGTAGCCTTCACGGTAGCGGTGTCGCCGTATCGATGGCCGACGGAAGCACTCATTTCGTAACCAACAGTATCGATTTGGCTGTCTGGCGTGGCTTGGCCACCGCCAGCAATAACGAAAAAGTGATCCTCGAATAGTCGCCAAAAGAGCCTCCAGTGAAACAATCACCTAAACACCTGAGCGTTTTTCTATTCCTCGCCCTTTGTTCGGTTTGCTCCCTTGTTGGTTGTGGATCCTCGACCGCTTCGATACAAGGTAGTGTCAGTTACGACGGCGCTCCGATTCAAAAGGGCATGATCACCTTCACGCCTGTCGACGGAAAAGGTTCGGTCGTAGGCTGCAACATCGAAAACGGCAAGTACGCGGCCAGTGGGGTCACACCAGGAAAGAACTTTGTGAATGTCGCGGCCGTCAAAGAGGTGACGTTCTCCCGCAGTTCTGAAGAGATGGAAAAGATGGCCGCTAGCGGCAAGGGCAAAGGCCCGATTGAAGGACTGATCGATCCGGCTGACATTGTTCCTCCCAATGCCAAGGGCAACGGCGCAGAGCACATGGTCAACGAAGGAAGCAACACCATCGATCTGCAACTGACAAAGCCTTAATCCCGTCGCTTGGCTCATGGATTGGCTCGTTGCAAAAACCCAATGAGTATCTTTTTTCTGTTGTAACCTTTTGGAATACTAAAGATGACCAAGACAAAAGTTTTTGGTGGTTTGCTGCTCGCATGTTTGGCACTGGTGTTGATGATCGCTTCGAGCGACGAAGCGGAGTCGAACAATCAAGGAGACAAAAAAACCATGCTACGCCATGTGGTGAATTTCAAATTCAAGGAAACAAGTTCTGCTGCAGATGTGCAAAAAGTTGTCGATGGTTTTCGAGGTCTGAAGGCTAAGATTCCCGAGATCGCTTCCTTCGAATTTGGAACCAACAACAGCCCGGAAGGTCTTAACGATGGATTTACCCATTGTTTCCTGGTCACTTTCAAATCCGAAAAGGATCGAGATGCTTACCTGCCGCATCCGGCTCACAAGGCGTTTGTCGATGTGCTCAAGCCTCATCTGGACAAGGTGATGGTCATCGATTATTGGGCAGGCGAATAACCAGGAAATTGTTTGCAGTACTCGTAGACGGCCATCGTTGTGGCCGTCGCGACGTTGTAGCTATAAGGCCGACCGTAAACCGGAATCTCGATCACGTCATCCAGTTGATTGAGTTCGTCCTGCGATAGGCCTTCTCTTTCGGCACCGACGATAAGTGCCGTGCGCTCGGCAAACTTGTACTCGTATAGACAGGTTGAGTTGGTCGTCTGTTCTAGGCCGGCCATGCGATAACCTTCCTCTCGAAGTTGTTTCAAGATAGGGAGCAAACTTCGGCGCTGCAGGACTTCGACACAGTCTGCAGCATCTCGGGCGATTTCTCGGTCCACTTTTCCTTGCCCGCAATGGATGATTTTGTTGATCCCAACGCATCCACAAAGCCTGACAATCCTACTCAAATTGACGTTGCTTCTCATGGGAGCAAGCGCCAAGATCATGGCTCGCGGCGTCTCTAAAGCCGTTGGGGGTTTGTGTCGTATATGTTCAAAGCGATTCATGCCATCAACGCATCGATTCGATCGATCAAAATCTTCAAAAACTCGCGGTCCCCAGACGCGCGACCAGGAGCATTCGGGGGTATAGCGTCCGATTCAATCACACCCCTGATTGCCAAGACCATCGCAGCGTTGTGTTTATACGCAGGTACCGGTGGACGAAAAGCAAAACCGCCAAGTAGTTGCAAGGCATCGTTGAGTTCAAAGAACCTCGCATCTCCGCTTTGCCAAAAGTCGTCGCGTTTAGCGAAAGCCTCCGGATAAAACGCGGAAAGACCTAGCAGGTAGTCGCTTCCCCACTGGATCATGTCGATCGCAAGATCATTTCCAGTGTAAACGCGAAACTCTGGTCGATCTTTGTCTTTGAGGGCAAGTCGCTCCCATTCCATCGGGCGCGATAGCGAGGAATGCTTGAGGCCCACAAGCGATGGAATCTCCATGAGTTTGCGAAAGGTCTCGATCGAATAGATGCTTCCAAAGGGAGCGAACATCTTTCCGAGTTCAAAGCCAAGGAATTTATCGACCGTGCTTCCAATTTGAGCATAAGTCCTAGCGATCTGCTCGGAACTTTGCTGGATCAACCCCGTGCATTGAAAGACAATCGGTGTGCCACCTAGCGAACGAATCTCGGTGACCTGTGCTTGATAGTTGGACACCATGTCGCCGTGCAAATCCTCGACGAACGCACCAGCCACAAATGCACGCCCTGAAGCTAAACTTGCAACCAATCGCAAAATCTCACGACGCTGGTCGAGCGTTAGGAGATTCGCAAAGCCCGTGTCCATGTTGATCGCTGGAATCAAGCCACAGGCCCAGGTGCGCTCAAGTCCATGTTGATAGGAATCAAAATCGATCCTACCGACTGGTTTCCAGGGGAGGTAAACCGCAGAAATTCCCTCGGGCTTGCGGCGATATTTGACGGGTGGAATCGGAATCATTGAGAAAACTGTACTTACCAAAAAATGCCGCTCGGGCTAAGGACGCTTCCTTAAGCATACTGTTTTGATCAAAAACAGGCAAAACATGCTCGAACCAAGGCTTGAAACGAGATCCTAGAGACCCCCGAAAAGAGGGGTTTTGCGACAAAACTGGCGTTAAAATCGGCAGTCTGGGTAAAATGGGAGGTGGCAAGAGGAGACTATTGGGTAAACTTTGCCTTATAGGTTCGCTTTAACAAAGTTATGTGGAACCCTGTGTGTAATGGAATATGCGTCGACATCGTTTGCCTTGTTTGTAATCGATCGGCACAGCTCGGAATCGAGCGCGTTGCCAGGGAGTCAGTGGCGCTGGTCGTGGTATACCCTTTTGTTTTTTGGAGATGTAAAATGCGTCGATTGATCATTGCCTTGGCGATCGTTGGATGTTCGATTGCTACTTCCACCAGCGCATCGGCTGGTATTTTTGGCCGCAACAAGGATTGCAGCGGTGCGGCTGCTTCCTGCTGTGCACCAGCACCTGCACCAGCTCCTGCATGCGATGCTGGATGTGCTCCTGCCGCCAAGCGAGAAGGTCTCTTGACCCGCTTGCACGCTCGTAAGGCCTCTTGCAGCGCCCCTGCAGCCGCTGCTTGTGCACCAGCACCTGCTCCAGCTCCTGCATGCGACACCGGATGTGCTCCTGTCGCCAAGCGAGAAGGTCTCTTGGCTCGCTTGCACGCTCGCAAGAAGTCCTGCAGTGGTAACGCCGCTCCAGTGGCTTGCTGCGATGCTGCTCCAGCTCCTTGTGCTGCTCCAGCTCCAGCTCCTTGTGCCGCTCCAGCAACTGCACCATGCGCAGAACCAGCTTCTAGCTGCTGCGACGCAGATCCATGTGCCAAGCCAGCACGTCCGAAGTTGCTTTCGGGACTGATGGCCAAGCACAAGAGCCGTCGTGCTAGCTGCAGCGCTCCTGCCGCATCGAGCTGCTGCGATGCCGCTCCAGCACCTGTGGCTGTAGCTGCTCCAGTTGCCGCTCCAGCTTGCGGTTGCAACTAAATCCCAAGTTCAGACACCGATCCGTGCAGATTTTGACCTATGTCATGATCGATCGGGAAAGATGGAACCTCAAAAAGCGGTCTTCGAAAGGGGATCGCTTTTTTTGTGCCCTCTTTTGCAATCCCCTTCCTCCCACTCAACCTACTTACGTGCGATGCGATTCAGTCTTTTTCCACACAAATCCGCTTCCGCCACCTCACCGACCGAAGGAAGTTTTGTGCAAACCGGTCGAGGCTCAAGGACTGTGGTGTTCCTGCACGGTCTCTTTGGATCGACCGCCCACTGGACCGGAACCATGGAACACCTTGCCAACGATTATCGCTCGATCGCAATCCAATTGCCCTTGGACCAAAAAGGAGATCGGCGAAATCAAGGGGTACAAACCATTGGTGAGTTGACCGAGGTGGTCGATCGATCCATTGCGGCTGCCAAGGTGGATAGTCCGTTTGTACTCGTGGGAAATTCCCTCGGCGGATTGCTCTCGATTGATTACGCACTGAAATATCCAGATCGAGTCTGTGGCCTAGTACTTGCCGGATCCGCAGGCCTTCAGGAAAGAAGCCTGACCGATGGAAACAAACCTAAAGCTACTCGTGAGTTCGTTCGGAGCGTGATCGGAGGAATTTTTTACGACCAAGCTCTGGTGACCGATGATCTCGTCGAAGACTGGTTTGAAACCATGAGCGATCGAAATTACACTCGTTTCATCCTGCGAATTTCCAGAGCAACACGAGATCGGAATGTTCAGCAAGAACTCGATCAAATCAAAACTCCAACCCTCATTGTTTGGGGTAGGAACGATCAAATTACCCCACCCGAAGTCGGACTGAATTTTCAATCGAGCATCCTCGGTTCCAAAATTGTGTTTCTGGAGTCTTGTGGACATGTGCCAAATGTAGAACAGCCCGATCAATTCAATCAGCAGCTTTCCGAATTTCTACCTCAGTGTTTTTCCTAGCCTCGTAAGTTACCCGTCATCATGAAGTTCATACTACGTACTTTTACGCTGATCACTCTGGCAGCTTCCGTTTGGCTGAACGCTTCGGTGGATGGACGTGCTCAAGACCCCATCGAAATCCGAATGGCCAGCGATTTTGCCCTTTCACCTGACGGACAAGTCTTGGTGTTTCGCTGGGCCAACGAACTCTGGTCGACCGCTATCGACCAAACCGGTGAGATTAAGCGACTGACGAACCATCCTGCCATTGATAGTCAGCCCAGATTCTCTCCCAACGGCAAGCAGATCGCGTTTATCAGCAACCGCAGCGGATCGAATCAGATTTATGTGATGCCCGCCGAAGGAGGCATGCCACAGCAAAAAACCTTTCACTCCGAAGGTTATTCGCTTGCCGATTGGTTTCCCGACGGCAACAGCGTTTTGGCAACCGCCACTCGCGACCACTTCTGGCGAGGATCGGCTCGCATGATGCAAATCGATTTGACGAAGCGATCTGCCGAAAAAGTGCTCTTGGATGATGCGGCAGCCAATCCAAAATTATCGAATGATGGCAAGAAAATCCTCTTTACGCGAGAAGGTGAACGCTGGTGGCGTAAAGGCTACCGAGGCGAACGATCTGCACAGATTTGGATGCTCGATCTCCAAAGTGGTGCAACCGACGAACTGCTCCACGAACAAGTCGAATGCTTGTGGCCGCTATGGATGCCCGGTGGAAAAGGTTTCTATTTTGCAAAGGGCACCGATCACGGGCTCGATCTATGGCGCTACCGATTTGCTTCCGAAGACCAACCCGCTAGACAACGTAAAGTCTGGGGTTTTCAAGACGATTCGATTGCCGAACCGACCATTTCCCGCAATGGTACGACGATCGTTTTTCGACACCTCTTCGACACCTATGTCCTACGCCCGGGCAAAGATGATCAACCTACCAAGCTTGATCTAAAGGTCGCAGCAGATACCGATTTGCCAGAAGACCTACAACGTGCTGTCGTGAATCGGGCCGACCAAGTCGCATTCACCGACGATGGGCTTGAAATCGCCTTTACTCTCAACGGTGATCTTTGGCTCATGGATACCGAGCTCAAAGAGCCGATTCAGGTAACACGCACCGAGGGCTATGAGGAATCACCGATCTTCTCCAATGATGGCAAATCTCTTTGGTTTACCCGCAAAGAGAATGGCCAAGTGGACCTGTGGAAGGTCGAACCCAAGGACCCTACGAAGTATTGGTGGCAGCAAAAGGAGTTCGTTGAGACACGCATGACCGAGTCGGCGGGTTCAAAAGGAAATTTGCGATTCACGCCAAACGGCAAACACCTTCTGTTCACTGAAGGTCGAGGCAACCTCGTCGCCATGAGCTTGGACACCAAAGAGATCACGCGTCTTGTCGAAAGCTTTAGCGAGCCGAGTTTCTCGATTTCACCCGATAGCCGCTGGATCGCTTACGATTCCCAAGACAACGATTTCAATAGCGAAATCTGGATCATGCCGCTAGATAAGCATGCTCCACCGGTGAATGTTTCACGCCATCCAGACAACGATCAGTCGCCCGTGTTCTCCCCGGATGGGAAGGTTTTGGCTTTCACCGGTCGAAGATCCAAAGAGGAGAGCGATATCTACTACGTCTATCTTCAAGAGGAATACGATGACGAGTCGTCTCGCGATCGAACGATCGAGAAGGCGATCGAAACGATGAAAAAGAAGCGGCCCAAGCCGGCTGCTGCAGAGCCTAAAACCGAAACCGGTTCGCAGGATACGAAGAATACGGAAAACAAGAACCCGGAAAACAAACCTGCTGAGCCCAAACCCGCTGACGCAAAAGCAAGCGAGGAAAAGCCCAAGCCGGAGAAGGCCAGTGACGCCGAGCCCAAATTGGTTCGAATCGATTTTGACAAGATCCATCAAAGGCTTCGGAGGATCAATCTGCAAGATACCCGGGAGACAAACTTGATCTTCTCTCCGGACGGAAAGAAGCTCGCGTTTTCCGCAAGTGTAGAAGGCAAATCCGGGTGGTATAGCGTCGAATTTCCAGACAAGTTAACGCCAAAACTCATGAGCTCAACGGTCTTGAGCG
>Ga0315904_10004042_pt1 | contig 21179 bp, 20 predicted proteins | sample LakEriMetagenome_6_FD_203529 | JGI IMG/M metagenome (GOLD analysis project Ga0315904, IMG submission 203529) | Freshwater fungal communities from buoy surface, Lake Erie, Ohio, United States - Buoy 12 MA120 | ecosystem: Environmental > Aquatic > Freshwater > Lake | place: USA: Lake Erie, Ohio...
ACATGTGGACGCCGATCCCGTTGATGAGGTCCCACTTGACGCTGCCATCGACGAGTTCGACCAGCGCGCCGTTGCCGGCGCCCGAACCGAGATACGGGTAGAGCGGCCCGCGGCCGCGGACCTCGGCGGCACGCTTCAGCCAGCCGTCAAGCGTCTCCTTGAGCTCGGCGCGCGGCGCGCGCGCTCCGGTGAGAAGCCGCGCCTTCGACTCGACCTCGGAGCGGATCGTGCGGATGGCGGCGTCGATCGCGGGGCTCGAGCGGAGTGCCTCGCCGACGGTGGTGGTCGAATCTGTGAGCGCTGTGGTCATCTCGGTCTTTCGGAAGGGACGGCGACGCGACAGCCCCTAAGCGGACGCTTCGGGGCGACATCCCTCGCCGCTACGGTTTTCGTCCGTTCATGGAGGGGGCCTGTAGCGTAGGCTTTGAGATTTCAACGTGTTACGGGACTCGCGCCGCCCGTGCGAGCACGATCGCGAGGGTCGCGGCCCGCGGAACGAGCGAATCGAGGTCGATGTACTCGTCGGCGCGGTGCAGGTTTCCGCCCCGCGGCCCCATGGTGTCGAGGGTGGGAAGGCCTTCGGCCTGCATCAGGTTTCCGTCCGAGACGCCGCCCGACTTCCCGAAGCCGACCTTCTCGCCAAGCGCCTCGCCGATCGCCCGGACGTCCTCGGCCAGCGCACGAACCGCCGGCGTCTCCGGCTTGGCGGGGCGGTTTGACTCGTACTCGACGCGCGTGCGCGGCAAGGGCGCATCGCCAGCGGTCGCAAGCGCGAGGAGCCCCCGCTTCACGAGCGCCTCGCGCTCGGCGTCGCGGAAGCGCGCATTGCCCCACGCGCGCGCGCGATCGGCCACGATGTTCGTCGCCTTCGCGCCCTCAAGCGGGCCGAGGTTGACAACCGTGCCGGCGTCGAGATCGACGAGTTTCGTCGCGTCGAGGATCTTCGTGGCAAGCGCGTTCACGGCCGACACGCCTTGCGCGAAGTCGCGCCCGGCGTGTGCGGCGCGGCCCTCGCACTCGATGCGGAAGGTGGCGCTTCCGAGACGCTCGAGGACGAGCGACCCGTCGGGAAGCGACGGCTCCATCGCGAGGCCGAATCCGCCCTTCGCCGCGCACGCGCGCGCCTCCGCGCGAATTGCGCGCTGGCTGTGCAGGCTTCCGGTCTCTTCGTCAGAGTTGAGGAGCACCGTCCACGCAGGAGCGACTCCGGCTTCCGCCAGCACCTCGAGCGCATGCAGGAGGATCACAAGCCCGCCCTTCATGTCGATCGCTCCCGGGCCGATGGCACGGTCGACCGCGCGCGCGTCGGCGCCGCGCGAAAGCGTCTGGAACGCACCGAAGGGATCGTGCACGGTGTCGAGGTGGCCCGTGATGAGGACGGGCCTGCCCGCGCCGGCGCGCGCCGTCGCGCGCAACGCGACCGGCGGCGCAGCGTCCGCCGACTGCCCCGGCTGCACGATCCAGGCAGGGCGCGGATCACCGGGAAACTCCGCGATTTCAGCGGCAAGCGGCGAGAGGCGCGCGCGCATGATGTCGCGGAACCTTGAGAGCCCCGGCTCGTGGCCGCTTCCAGTGGGAATGGCGACCCACTCGGAGAGGTCGGCCTCCATGCGCAGCCGCCGCGACGCAAGTCGTGCGGCAAGGTCGCGTTCGATGGCGTCGAGCGCGTCAGGCATGCACCGCTCCGCCGCGCAACGCGCCGTCGATCACTCCATGCACCACAAGCTTCGCCTCGAGTTCATCGAGATCAACCTCGCCCTCGAAGACCTCGGTCGCGGGACCGGTCATGCGCACGTCCGCGCCCTCGGAAGGCCACTCGAGTTGCAGCGGACCGCCGGGAAGCCGTGCGTCGAGCGTGCGCGCGCCCTTCCCGAGAAGAACCCCCGCCACGCACACCGCGCTTGCTCCGGTGCCGCAGGCAAGCGTGATTCCAGATCCGCGCTCCCACGTGCGCATCTCGGCCTCGCCCCTGCCCATCCCGGCTTCGCCTCCGCGCGGCCCGAAGCGGACGAAGTGCACGTTGATGCGCGCCGGGAACCACGGATCGCGCTCGATCCTCGGACCGACCCTCTCAAGCGGCACCTTCCACGGGTCGTCGCAGACGAGGACAACGTGCGGGTTTCCCATCGAGACGAGGGTGATGTGCGGCTCGACGCGCGCCTCGCGCCACCAGTCGACGCCCGTCGATCCTTCGCCCCAGCGCGAGAGGTCGACCGTGTGCCCGACCACGCGCGCTTCGGGCGCGATGCGCTCGATTCGCGCGGGAATGCGCGCATGCTCGAGGATCGGTGCGCCCATGCGCACGCTTGCCGACGCCACGCGTCCGGCGGCGTCGCGTGTCCATTCCACCTCGAGGATGCCGCGACCCGTCTCGATGCGCAGCGGATTCGCCGTGGCAATGCCGCGATCGACCGCGAACTTCGCCACGCAGCGGATGCCGTTCCCGCACATCTCGCCTTCGCTTCCATCCGCGTTGAACATGCGCATGCGCACGTCCGCGTCGCGCAAGGTCGGCGGACAGACCGCGATGAGCCCATCGCTACCGATGGCGAAGTGGCGGTCGCTCACGAGTCGCGCCGCGCGCGAAAGATCGAGGCCGTGATGCACCGACCCGTCGATGTAGACGTAGTCGTTGCCGATGCCGTGCATCTTCGTGAAGCGCATGGGTCGAGTGTACACATCCGGAGTTCGCGCGCGGGCCTACGCCGTCGCCGGGACGGTCGGGATGCCGCGTGGACGACGGCCGGTGCTCCGTCAGGCGGAACCCAGCACAAACGCGACGACGAGATACGCCACGAGCGCGAGCGCGACGAGGCATATCGCGGTGACGAATCGATCGATTCCGAGCGGTCCGACCGGCGCTCCCGAGAGCGAGTGCAGGTAGCGCTGGCGCCACAGAATCGATCCGTGCCGCCAGCTCGGACGATCGACCGGCACGTGGTTGAGGAAGGCGACGCTCGTGAGCGCGCCGGTCATGGCGCTCACGGCGGCGGCCGACATCGCAGCGGTGCCCGACTCGACGCTCAGGAGCCGCACGGCGTACGCATCGGCCTGGCGCTCGAAACGACGGCTCACGAAGCCGAAGATGACGAGTCCGAGGACGACGATCGCCGCGTCACGGAAGAGCGCGAGCGTCTGCACGATCGACTGGAGTTCCGACATGCTTGCATCGCCGAAGTCGCCGCGGTTCGCGGCATCGGCGAACGCTTGGTAGATCGCGCGCACCGCGGGATCGGCGATCAGCGCGCCGAGGATCCAGCAGGCGAGGAGCACCGGAAGCATCCACGCGAGGTGCTTCCGCGCGACGTGTCCGAGTTCGTGCGCCATCACCGCGCGCACCTGTTCGCGCGGCATGCACTCGAGGAGCGCGTCGGAGAGCATGACGCAGCGAAGCCCGGGGAACACGCCCATCACCGCCGCATTGGCGACGAGGCCATCGGTCGGCCACACCCAGATCTCGCGCACGCCGATCCCCGCCGTCGACGCGAGATGGGCAAGGTCGTCGCGCATCTCGCCGGGCGCGAGGCGACGCAGCCCAAGAAGCGGCGGAATCAGCACCGGGATCAACAGGAGAAGCACAAGCACGCCAAGCACGGCGCCGCCGAGTTCGGCGACGGACTCGTGCTCGGGCGCGTAGACGCGCGCGCCCCACTGCGCGAGGGCTGAGAGCGCGATCGGCACCAAGAGCGGCAGGAGCGCCGGCGCCAAGCCCGCCCGCGCCTGCGCGAGCACGTAGCTCCCGCGTGCGGGAAACTCGTGGAGCGGGCGCGACTTGTCGAGCGTGCCGATGATCGTGGCCTCGCGGATGCGCGACTCGACGAGCCAGCCGTTCCAACTCGCGACGAGTGATCCCGCGATGCCGCAGCCGAGGAGAAAGGCCCCGACGAGGAGGCCGCCAAAGCCGCCCGTGAAGGCTGTCGGCAGCGTCGTCGACGCAGCCGCGAAGAGAAAGACCGCAACGATCCAACCCATGCGGGCGTTGAAGGCAAAGAAGCGCTCCGCGGCACCCGCCTCGCGCCGATCCATGCGGCCGAGCGCGCGCCGCGCCGCCACGTGGCCGAGTATGAGCGCCGCGAGCGGCCCGCACAGCGCGATCGCAGCGCCGGCCCAAGGCCCGAGTGGCAGCGCACCGCCGAGCTGCTGCGCCATGAGCGCGATCGAGAGCTGCACGATGAGCGCGAGCTGCATGGAGGCTCAGCCCTCGGGCCGCTCGATCGCACCGAGGTCGATCACCAGCCGGCCGTGCCGGTAGTAGTCGACGCCAAGGAGATCGGTCGAGAGGAACGTGAAGACGAGCCCATTGCAGCGGGAACTGTCGCTGAAGGCGAAGTCGCCCATGTGCGGGCCGGCGTAGCGGTCGTTCTCGTAGCTCTGCGCGTGGAAGTGCACGTGGAACAGCCCGGTGTAGAGCGCGTCGAAGAGCGCCTGCGGACTTTCGTAGCGGATGTCGCTTGCCTTCGCGCGCGGCTCAAACTCAAGAAACTCGCCGCGCGACGACCCCGAACCCGAGAGCGCGATCACGCCGCCGTACTCGGTGGTGCGGTCCTCGCGGTCACGGTCGGCCACCTCGAAGAGATGACGCCGCAGGGCCGGCTCGTCGATGAGATCAAGCGCCAGCGCCGCCGCCGCGAGATCGCTCCAGACGAGCCGGTCGCGCACCTGGTAGAGCGTCTCCGTGAATCCATCGCCATAGCCGGTGAAGTCGGGCGATGCCTTCTTTCGTCCGCGCGTCCGCGCATCGATCTCCGTGAAGAGGTCGGCCTCGGAATCCACGAGCACGCTCGGCCTCCGCTCGAGGCACGCGACCGCGATGGGGATGCCGCGCAACTCGAGCGACTCGCGGCGCTCCTTCGGCATGCGCGCAAGCGCCTCCTTCGCGCGCGCGAAGAACGCGGCGCGCGAGGGCTCGCAGAGTTCGCGCGCCCAGAGGATCTCCTCGCGCGTGACGGGAAGCACGCCGAGTTCGTTCGAGATGCGGGCGAGATCGACGAGCATGCCGTCGCCGCGCGTCGCCTCGGGGTCGGCGAGCAGCGCGCGCAGGCGCACCTCGTCGCCCGACTTCATGAGAAGTTCCCAGCAGCGCGCCCGGAGGTTCGCCTGCGTCATCGGGTTCGACTCGCGCATCGTGCGCAGGAGCGTCGCGCTCACCTGCTCCTCGCCCACGATCGCGCCAAGCGCCGCCCGCTCGGGGCGCACGTCGTCGCCCGCAAGCCCCGGCACGGGGTTCGCCCAGGCGCGGATCAAGGTCGGCACGAGTTCCTCGATGCGGTACTCGCCCACGAGTTCCGAGACGCGGCGCCGCCACGACACGTCGCCCATGCGCGGCAGGCTGTTCTCGAGCGCCGCCACCACGGCCTTCGGATCGGTTTCGTAGAGCAGCGCGAAGGCGCGCTCGCGGGCGTCGAGCGGAAAGCCGTCGGCTGAGATCATGCGGCGGAGCGCTGCCTTGGTGTCCTCGTCGACTCCGCGCTGGCGGGCGGCCTCGATGGCATCGAAGTAGCGCTCGCGCGCCTGTCCGCTGACGGAGATGACCGACGACGGGTTCGACACCGACTCAGGGCCGCCTGTGCAGCCGGCCACAGCCAACGCGAGCGCGATGCAGAGCGCGCGCGCACCGACGCCTCGACCGAGACGCTGACCGAGACACTGACCGAGACACTGACCGACGCCTTCACCGAAGGAGGCGATCGTGGGTTGACCCGCGATTGGGCGGGACGACTGGTCGTTGCGGCGGGTAGAAATCATGGGGGCTATTCGTCCGATTCCATCATCGGCCCAAGGCGGCGAATCCGTCCGGAAGCAGCCGCCGCCCGACCCGCCCGTGGCCAGGCGGGCTGGCCGGGGTCCGGGGAGAACCGCCGGTGTGCACGCGTCCGGATGCCTCGGGCCGCGAAGACCGTATCATCACGGCGCCCCCACGGCACCCATGCGCGAACCTGAACTCCCAACTTCCAACCCAGCTTCCAACTCGAGCGACGACGCCGCCGGCGCCGCGCTCAGGGCGCGGGTCGAGCGGGTGCTCGGGCTCATTCGACCCGCGATCCAGGAGGACGGGGGCGACGTTGAGCTGGTATCCGCGTCGGCCGAGGGTCTGGTGCGCATCAAGTTCCACGGCGCGTGCGTGGGCTGCCCTTCGGCACACCTCACGCTGCACCACGGGATCGAGCGCGCCCTCCGCTCAGAGCTTGGGGACGGAATCCGGGTCGAGGCGGTCGCTGCGAAGGCGTAGCGGCGGTCCAGCCTGCCGTCCAAGACCCCAAACCCCTGCCTTGAAGGCGGTTCGGTACTTTCTGCGCTTCAGAAAGTCGGGCTTTCATGCTTTTCGATCCGGGATCCGTAGGGTACGCTGACCGGGTCAGCCATGCGGCAGACAGGTCGCTCGACCTGGGCAGGAGGTCCCCCACCATGCTTGTCATCACTCGTCGTGAAGGTGAAGAAGTCGTGATCGGTGACCCGGCGTCCCCGCTTGGTGTCGTTCGCATCGTGGCCATCAAGGGCGATCGCGTCCGCGTCGCGTTCGAGTTCCCGCGGACCGTCGAAGTCCACCGCCGCGAAGTCGCCGACCAGATCCTCTCGTCGAACAATGAAGAAGGTCGAAACGTGATCGGCTCGATCCGACCGGCCACCGAGGGCGGCTGATCTCCGGCCGGCTCCGACGTGGGCGTGGCTTCCCGCCCAGCTTTCGACACCTTCGTCCGAGTTCCCGCGCGCGGCCCGTCCGCGCGCGTTGTCTTTCCGCGCTCGGCTGTCGGCGATCGGTCGCAAAACGAAAGCGGCCCCGATCCTTTCGGACCGAGGCCGCACTTTGCGCTCGCCAGCGTTCCTTGCCGGCTCCGCTGAAGGCCTGGCCGTCCATGGCCAGGCGAAACAAGTACCCGGGATCTGCGCGCACCCGTGGCGCAGAAATCGCTGGATTTCAGCCGTTGCCTCAACGACTGCGCGTGCGTGCATCCGTGCACGCCCGCAAGCCAGCCACCGTTTCCGGTGTTCCCGTGCTTCCGGCCGGACGACGATCCATGTCGCTCCGCCGGATTGCCTGCTTCAATCGCGTCGACGCCCGTTGGGACTCCGTCGCGTGCATCCACTGCTCTTTCGAGTGATCGTCTGTCGCTTTAAGCGCATCCCCGCGTCATGCGGCGTCGTGCGCCATCTCCTTCGCACGCTGATCCGGAGTGAAGAGCTCCAGGTGGTCGCGCACGCCAAGGATCACCACACTTCCACTCAACCCGTAGTCGGCGAGAAGCCGATCGGGGATCCTGATGCGGCCGGCGCTGTCGAACGGAACCCTCGCTGCGCGCGAGAAGAGCCGTCGATTCGAGCGGGCCACTTCGTCTGCCGTCATCAGACCGCTTTCAATGCGATCCGCGTACTCCTCGAACTTCTTCTCTGGCCAGAGCCAGAGGCCGCCCGTCTGCCCTGGGGCCGCGATGAGCATCGATCCATGACGCTCAGGCTTCCATTGCTCACGGATCTCGGCGGGGATGGCCAGCCGCTGCTTCGAGTCGAGGGAGTGTTCGTACTCGCCTAGAAACATGGGTGGTGCCCTGCCGTGGCGACCGGGAAGATACTGCACTTCGCCCCACCTTTCAACACCTCCACACACTTTCCTGCACATTTTGATTGCACTTTTTCGCCCGGGCCCACCGGATTCTGGTGGCAATTGGACGTAAGCGCAGCATATTCAGATGGTTAGGAACTTCCCCCGCCGCGTCGTCCTCAGCCCCTCGTCGGAGGCCCAGCAACGCGTTCCGTTCCGATCGCCCCACCACCGCCCGTCCGGACCACTCCGTACGCGGCGTCCGAGCCACCGATTGCCCGTCGCTCTGCATGATTCCGCCCCCCACCGAAGAAACCCTCGCAGCCCTGAGCCGCATCCCAGCGGCGCAGTACCTGATCACCACCGCCTACGGCGAAGTGCGTGACGGTCGGCTCGTCGAGCGGGTGCAGCAGTGCGGCACCTCCCCTCCGATGCTCTTGGTCGCGATGGAGAAGGGACACCCCCTGTCGCCACTCATCCGCGACAGCCGTACCTTCGCGGTGTCCTTGCTCGATCCGAACGAGCGGCTGGTCCAGCGCGTGTTCGGCCCGGATCGCCGGATCGGCGAGGACCCATTCCTCACCTACCCCCACAAGGTCGGCCTGCTCGGCGCCCCGATTGTCACGCGCGCCGTCGCGTGGTTCGATTGCGAGGTGGTGCGCCACCTCGACATGGAGACGAACTTCGAGCTCTACGTGGGGCTCGTCCACCGTGCGGAGGTCGGAGAGATTCCGACCGTACGCCTTGGCGCCGCGTTGAACGCGGCCCGAAAGGCGGAGCGCGCCGTCGACCGATCGCTCGACGCCCGCGCGCTGCGACCGCGCATCGCCCCCGATCGGGCGCCCGCTGCCGAGTCGCCGAGCGAACGCGCCCGCGGCGCCGCCGCGAAGTCGCCTGGCGCCGTACGCAACCGCTCGTAATGCGCGCCACGCGTACAGTCCGTCCATGCTTCGGATCCCGGCAGCCCCGTCCGCACTGAAGGACGACCCATCCAATCGGCTCGGCCTCGACTACGGCGCCGAGGCCGCGCGCCTTCCCGCGCTCGGCTACGGCATCATCGACGTCCACGCGCACATCAATGGCCTCGAGGCGAGCGCCATCTGGGCTCCGATCGCCAAGACCTACGGCGTCGAGCGCACCTATTCGATGAGCCGCGTCGAGGACATCCCGGCGCTGCGCGAGCGTTTCGGCGAGGCGCTCGAGTTCATCGCCTTCCCCGACTTCATGCACGCGGACAGGCGCGAGGGCCATGGCGAGGGCTACCTGCGCCGCATCGAGCGCTACCGCGAGCATGGCGTGCGCGTCGTGAAGTTCTGGAACGCGCCACGCATCACCGAGCTCGCGGCCGAGGCCGGCGACCACCGGCTCTTCGATCTCGGTGGCCCGATCCGCCTCGAGCAGATGAAGCTTGCCGAGAAGCTCGGAATGATGTGCATGGTGCATGTCGCCGATCCAGACACCTGGTTCGCGACCAGGTACAAGGATGCATCGCGCTACGGCGCGAAGCTCGAACACTACACGCCGCTTCGGCGCGCGCTCGATCGCTTCGCCATGCCGTGGATCGCGGCGCACATGGGCGGATTCCCCGAGGATCTCGCCTTCCTCGACAGCCTGCTCGAGTCGCACCCGAACCTGCATCTGGACACGAGCGCGACCAAGTGGATGGTGCGCGAGCTCGGCCGCCATCCGCGCGACGAAGTCATCGCCTTTCTCACCAAGTGGAAAGGGAGGATCCTGTTCGGCACCGACACCGTCACGACCGACGACCATCTTCGCCCGGGTGACAAGCCGAGCGAAATGGCGAAGAAGGCGACGAGCCGCGAGAGCGCGCACGACCTCTACGCGAGCCGATACTGGGCGCTGCGCATGATGTGGGAGGGTTCGGGCGACGGGCCGTCGCCGATCGCGGACCCCGATCTTCACATGGTGGCGCCCGAGCGCCACACGCCGCTCGATGCGCCTCCCCTTCGAGGGCTCGCGTTGCCGCCGGACTTGCTCAAGAGCCTCTATCGCGACGCCGCCTTGAAGCTGCTTTCTTGAGCAGCGCACCGAGCAGCCGCCGCTCAGACCTTCATCAGCATGCGCGCGAGCCCGGCCACGTCGCGCCCGAAGCGGGTGGCCAGCGGATGCCACGCACGCGCGCCAAGATCGATCGACTCGTGCACGCACACAGGAACTCCGCACGAAAGCGCCCACAATGCCGGGAGCGGTGATACGGCCCACGCATGGCGCTGCCAGTCGCCCGACCGCCATCCGGCGCACTCGACCGGACGATCGAGGCCGCCATCGCGATCGACGATTGCGCCATCGAGCGCGGGCAGGATCTCCCACGGCCTATCCGCACGCGAGTCGACGACGATCGGCGGAACCCCGGCCGCGCGCGAGAGGAACGAGCCGATCTCCGCAATGCGCGGGACGCGCGGCGAGAGCACCACGCGCAGCGGCGCGCCCCCGACAACCGCCATGCCGACCGCACGCGCGATGAAGGAGAGATCGATCCACTCGCTCGGCTCGCCGGCGACAAGCAGCGCCCGCTCGCGCGAGTTGATCCCGAGCTCACGGCGGATTCGGTCGCGTCGGCCCTCGGGCCACTGCGGCTTCGGAGGCAGTTCCGCATGGATCGGGGCAAGCGTCGCCCGGCGGTCCGACAGCCGCTTCGCCTGAGGCCCGTGGCAGAGCCAGCGCGCGGCGCTCTCGCCGACCGTCGACGTTCGAACGGGCCTCCACTCGCTGCCGACGCGGGCGAACCGCTCGACGGCGACCCCGCTTGCAAGCCCGAGCGCGCGCAGCTCCGTTGCCCACGCCTCGGGCCCGAGCACCATCACTTCGTCGCCGACCTGCGCCTCGCGCGCGATGCGCTCAAGCGTGCACTCGCCCGCTTCCTCGAAGGAGACCACGTGCCGCACGCCGGAGGGATGCTGCTCGGCCAACCGCGATTGGAGGCTCTCCGCGTGCATCACTGCCTGCGGGTACCGAGGTTCTCGCCGAGATCGATGCGATCATGCTTGTAGAAAAGCCGCGCCACATCGACAGCGATCCGCTGCACCAGCGCATCCTCGATCTGCACGCGACCGGCGCGCGAGCGCAGCGCCTCGGAGGAGGTCTCTCGGATCGTCACCGTCACCTCGCGACCGGAAGGCATCACGTCGGGACTCGGATAGACGCGCTCCTTGGAATCGAGGTCGAGCACCTTCACGCGCACGATCGCGGTCGGGCGGATGCCCTGCATGTCGCTGCGACCGGCCAGGTCGAAGACGATCGGCCGGACGTAGATCACCTGCGCGCAGTCGAGCGCCCGGCCGATCTTCTCGATCGACGCCAGTTTCCCCGCGTCGCCTTCGCCGAGCTGGCGCGAGGCCACGACGGCGTCGCGGGTGGCGACGGTCGAGCCGAGGATCTCGCGTCCCATCAAATCGAGGCTGATGGCGTCGCCAAGCGCGGTGCGCAGCGCCGTGCGCGGGAGCTTGTTGGTGGGATCGTCGACGAACACGACGGTCTTGCGATTCGCGAGGGTGTACTCGGCCTCGATCTGCCCGGGGCCTTCGATCGCGTAGGCGACCGGCGTGACGATGTTGCAGCCGGTGAGCGCCACGGCGCTCACGACACCTGCGGCCGCGAGCGTGGCCAGCGCCAGCGCACGTGGGCCGGGGCGCAGTGAATCGATTGGCGTTCGTCGCGTGAAGTGCATGCGTATCGTCCTTCGGAGTGCTGCGCCAGGGGCGCCGCGTCAGTTGAGATCCGGATACTTGTCCTCGATGTGGCGGTAGAAGATCCACGACGAGCGCTGGATGAAGAGGGTCAGCAGGCCCTGCTCGATCTGCTCGCGCCGCGCGGACTCGCGGCCGATGCCTTCCTTCTCCGGGAAGCGGGCGAGAATGTTCTTCTGGAACACAAACTCGTCCGGCGCCAGGCCATCGGCCTCGATCACGCCGAGATTCGCGCCGGCAGCGCCATCCCAGAGATAGCTGTTGCCGATCGGGTTCAGCCGGTACTCATAGAGATCGATCCAGATGAGACGGTCGACCCCGAGTTCGCGCGCGACTTCGCCGTAGGGCAGCGCGCGCCACTGCGGCGTGCGGTACTGCCACTCGAGCACCTGGATCGGCGCGAGGACCGAAGTCTTCGGCACGTTGCGGGCGATGCGGGCGGCGACGTTCTTCGTGACGTTCTCGACGACCAGCGGATGCTCGACGAGCGTCGCGTAGTCGGCCTGCACCACGACCGCGACGGTCTTCCCGTCGAGGCCGTCGTACTCCGCCGGCACATCGAGCTTCTTGCCGCGCTCGACCTGCTGCCCGAGCGCGCCGACGGCGCCGGCGATGCAGCCGCCTGCCGAGAAGAGGAACATCGCCGACAAGGCGCACGCCAGAGCCGCCGTGGTGGACGCGCGGGTGCGCGGGGAACGGAAGGTGTCGGCTGCGTTTGCGGTGTTCATGAGACTCACTCCATCCATCCGCGCATCAGCGCGGCCTTGTACGCCCACGCGAGGAGCGCGACCAGTCCGAGGACCCACGCCGCGCGCGCCGTCCACAGCCGCTCGTACACGGGCCAGATCGTGCGTCCGGTCACGAGCGTCCAGATGGAACCGACGAACGCCATCCCGGTGAGGAGCGCAAGGATGCAGCCCATCGGCTGCGCCGCGAAACTCGCAAGGAACTGGCCCTTTGCCGCGTAGGCGAACGCGGTCGTCATTCCACAGGAAGGGCATGGTATCCCGAAACGCGCAGGCCACGAACATGGCGGGAGGCCAAGGGCGCGGTGCGTCCCAAAACCGTCGGTCGATGGCGTGAGCCACCACGAAACCGCGAGAAGCGCGCCGGTCGCCGCTGCGAGGATGAGCGCAGCCACACGGCGGCGGCGCACCTCGGATGGGTCGAGTGCCGAAGGTGGCGTCCGCAGAGGCGTCCCCAGGTACGGACTTGGGGGAGGGCTCGGTGGCGCGGTCGCCGGCTCGTGCGTCGGGTTGTTGTCGCTGAGCGCCGTCACGGGACGGAGCGTAGCCGCGATCGCGGCATGACGCCGCTGGGTCGGCCGATTGGGCTCGGTCGGCCCGCCAGGCGGCCGCGCCGAACCCGCACCCGGCGACCGCCCCCCGCTACGCTCCGCACCAACATGACGCCGATGCCATTCTGGGCCGACGGGCACCTTGATCTTGCCTACCTCGCCGTGAACGGCCGCGACATGCGTGCATCGGTTCCGGACGACGCACCCCACTCGCTTTCGCTCGCGTCGCTCCGCGAGGGCGACATCCGGGTGGCGCTCGGGACCATCTTCACCGAACTCGGGACCGATCCGGCGAACGATCGTGCCGGCTACCTCGGCTCGGACGACGTCGAAGGCGCGCATCGCGCAGGCCTCTTGCAGCTTGGGTGGTACGAGTCGATGGAGCGCGACGGTGACATCGCGATCGTCAGGACGCGCCGCGATCTCGCGCGCGCGGCCTCCGGCGAAGGCCCGCCTGGCGTCGTGATCCTGATGGAGTGCGCCGATCCGATCCGCACGCCCGACGAGGTCGCGTGGTGGCACGCGCGCGGGCTGCGCGTCGTGGGCATGAGCTGGGGCCACGGCAGCCGCTACGCGGGGGGAAACGCCCGGCCCGGCGGCCTGACTCCAGTCGGGCGCAGGTTGGTCGAGGCGCTCGATTCCTGCGGAATCCTCCACGACGCGTCGCATCTCTCGCGCGCTGCGTTCGACGAACTGCTCGCAGCGACCGATGCCCGCGTGATCGCGTCGCACTCGAACGCGCAGGCGCTTCTCGAGCACTCCGAGCGACACATCACCGACGCGCAGATCGTGGCGATTCGCGAGCGCGACGGCTGGATCGGGCTGAATCTCTACGGGCGCTTCCTGGCAAAGGACCGGCCGGCCACCATCGCCGACGGCGTGGCGCACACGATGCACGTGGCGCGCCTCGCGGGCGCGGATCGCGTCGGACTCGGAAGCGACCTCGACGGCGGATTCGGCCGCGAGGCCTATCCGGTCGAGATCCGGTCGACGCGCCACTATCCGAAGCTTCTCGCCGCGCTCGACGCAGCGGGATTCACGGCACTTGGCGGAACGCACGAGGGATTCGCCCATGCGAACCTGATGCGTGTGCTCGAGGCGTCGTTGCCGGCCTGACGTGGCGCACGTTCACATCGGCGCGATCTGCGCGAGGTATCCGCGACGGCCGCCGAGCTCGACGAGCGTGAGTACGTGCACGGTGGCGCCGTCGATCGCGCGCGCGTCGCGGAGGTCGGAGACCACGAGATCGATCGCGGGCTCCAACGGCGCGATGCGCGCGTCGGCCATCGCCAGCAGTTCGCCATGTTCGCGCGCCCAGCCGCGCACGCGCAGGATGGCGGTCGCGTCGCTTGCGCGGCCGACGATGTGCAGTCGGCCTTCCGCGTCGATCGCAAGCTCGATGTGCTTCTCGCGCGGTGCGCGGAACGCAATCGGCTCGAGTCCCGCGAGTTCGGGCGCGAGCACCGCCGGCAACTCTCCCTCGACCGCTCGTGCCCGCGAGGGAACGACCGGCTCAGGCGGAAGGCTTCCGGCGGCTGGGCGCGCCGCGGGCTCGACGCGCGGCGCCGCCGAAGGCTGCACTGGAATCTGGGACTTCGGCGGCGAGATCGCCGGGGCAATACTCGGGGCAATACTCGGGGCAATACTCGGGGCAACACTCGGGGCAACACTCGGGGCAACACTCGTGCGGCCAAGGTCGATGCGCTGCTCCGGCGCGCGACGCGCGGGCGGCTCACGAAGGGCCGCTGCAGGTTGGGCCACGGGCGCGATCGCTGGGAGAGCAGCCGGCGCTGGCTTCAGCACTTGCACCGCGTGGGGCTTCGCGGCCGGGCCGGGCGCCATCGCTGCCGGCGCGCGCACCACGGTGTTGCCGTGGACGGCGGACATGGATGGACGCGTCGGGGGCTGGGCGCCCTGCGTGGCGGGCGCCGAGCGCGTGAACGGAATCGGACGGTGATCGGGGAGTTCGCGCCGCTGGGGCGCCAGACGCTCAGGCCGCGCGCTGAAGCGCTCCATCGGCGCCGTCCGGGCGCCGCCACTCGCGGCTTCGACGCTTTCGGAGAGCGCGGCCGCTTCAGCAGCGCGGATCATGGCGAAGAGATCGGCCACGAGCGGCGAAGGAACGTCGAACGTGCCGCGGAACGCGCCTTCCGACGGCGCGATGCGCTGCTCTCCGACGCACACGGGAATCTCGAATTCGAGGAAGGTGCGGGTCGACGCGCCGAGCGTCGCCTTCGCCCGCGCAACCTCTTCCTCGGCTGCTCCGACGACGACGACGCCGAAGCGCGTGCGCCTCGGGTTCGTGCGCGCCGCATCGCGTCGCCGCACCGACTCGACGCAACGCTTGATCAGTTCGTATCCACCGACGACGGCAGCGTTGCCGGGGCCGATCAGGAAGGTGACCTCGTCGGCATCCTCGGGAACCTCGATCGGGTCGCTCGCGCGCGGCACCACGAGCCACGACGCCACGCCGGGGGCGATCGCGCGCAGCGCTTCCGGCAGCGACGCACCCAATCGGATCGTCGGACGCGGGCCCCCACCCACGAAGAGCTCGACCTGCACGGCGTCGACATCGAGCCGAAGAATGCAGACGCTCCCGTGCTCGCGCGCCTCGTTGCCTGCGTACTGCGACAGCCAGATCGACGCGTGCTTCGGCAGATGACCCGCCACGACGAGCACGCGCGTTGCGATGGGACCACCGCCTCGCGTGCGCGCCGCGCTCGGATGCGCGGGCGCCGGACCAAGCAGCGCGTCGAGGTGCTGGTCGATCGGCGTGCGGTCGTCTGGAATGTCGTGGAGTTTGCTCATCGTGCGCCTCCATCGAAGCCGTGGCTCGCGGAGTGTACGGACGGACCGCCCAACGCACCGGCGTGTATCGCGGCGGGAACCTCGACGAGATTCACAGCGAGTTCACCCGGCCGCTCGAGCCGGTGCATGTTGAAGTCATCGAGATGTTCTTCGCCGTCGACTGCGATGCGATAGGCGTGGCTTCCCGCAGGCAGCATGATCGCAGCCTCGAGGCGCGTGCCGTCCTCGCTCGGCGAGAGCGGGGTCACGAGCGGATCCCATCCGTTGAAGTCGCCGACCACGCTGGTCGCGCGGGCGGAGAGAGGCTGCAGGAAGACGACGGTGCCGTCGCGGGAGGCGCGTACGCCGAAACCGCCGCCCGTCGCGGCGTTGCGGCTCCGGTCGGCAAGCGAGCGGACGCGCGCGGCAAGCTCGGACGCGCGATCGGCGGGCGTCGCTCGCTGCGGCGCGAGGAACTCCGCTCCATCGGTGAAGCGCGCTGCCGCCGGGGCCTCGGTCGCCGCCGGGACGGGCGCGTTCGGCGCGAAGGTCTCGATCAACGGCGGGTCGAATCCGCCGAAATCCGCGAGCGCGCGGCCCTCGACGAGGTGTTCGCCAAGCCATGCCGCCAGCGCATTGAAGTCGCCCTCAGCAGCGGAGCCGGGCGCAAACTCGGTGATCGCCTGGCCGTAGCTCGCGGCGTCGCGCAGTTCCTCGTGCTCGCGAACCGAGAACGGCAGCAGCGCCTCCGGGAAGCGCTTGGCGAGGGCGGTGATGACGTCGCGCGAGAGGGCGCGCGACTCGTTCACCAGCGTCGGGAGCAGGCGGAAGGGAAGATCCCGCCCGAACCGACGGACCACCGCCTGGATCGTCTCGATCTGCCGCTCGGCGCCCTTCAGGCTGAAGTAGCCGGTCTCGACCGGCACGAGCACGAGGTCGGCCGCGCGGAGCGCGTTAAAGGTGAGGATCCCGATCGTCGGCGGACAGTCGATGATGCACCAGTCGAAGCCGTCGCGCCACGATGCGAGCACGCGGCCAAGGCGGCGATCGCGGTCATGCCGCGCCGCGAGCGGCCCATTCGGCGCCTCGAGGCTTGCGAGCCCAACGCTCGAGGGCGCAAGCTTGAAGTTCCGGCCGACTTCCCAGAGGAAGTCCTCCGTGTCCGGCGGCCCATCGTGTTCGGCGAGCATCGCCTCGCCGATGGTGCGCCCGAGGGTCTGGTCGGGGACGCCGAGTCCGGCAGCGCAGTGGGACTGCGGATCCATGTCGACAAGCAGGGTCCGCCCGCCGTCGCGCGCAAGCACAGCGGCCAAGTTCACAGCGGTCGTGGTCTTGCCACAGCCACCCTTCTGATTGACGATCGCAACAACGCGCATCGCGGGGGATATCGGGCAATGCCGGACCGTTTCGGCAGTAAATGCTTGCCGGTCTCGCGCTCAGGCGCGTGCGCCGATCGAGGCGAGCCCCGCTGCGATCGCGTCATCGGGCACGCCGGCGACGACCTCGACGGCGCCGAGGGTGCGCGGCAGCACAAGGCGCAACACCCCCGCCGCCACCTTCTTGTCGAAGCCCATGCGTCTGCGGATCTCGGCTGCGGGAACCGATGTCGCGAGACGGGTTGGCAGCTGCAGCGCCGCGAGGAGTCCGGCGACGCGGTCCGCGGTCGCAGGCTGCAATCCGCCGCATGCAACCGAGGTTCGGCAGGCTGCGACCATGCCGATCGCGACCGCCTCGCCATGGAGAAGGTCGAGCGCGGGAATGGTCTCGATGGCGTGGCCGAAGGTGTGGCCGAGGTTGAGCTGGGCGCGCTCGCCCCTCTCGAAGGGGTCGCGCGAGACGATTCCAGCTTTCACTGCGGCCGACGCGGGGAGAAGTCGGTCGATGGCGGCGGCGTCGCCCTTCGCGAGCGCCATCGCATCGCGCTCGAGGGCCTCGAATGCGCTCTCCCCGGCGATGACCGCGTGCTTCGCGCATTCCGCGAGGCCAGCGCGAAGTTCACGGATCGGCAGGGTCGACAGCGTCTCTGCGTCGGCGACGGTGATGCGGGGCTGCCAGAACGATCCGGCGAGGTTCTTGCCGAGCCCGCCACCGGGGAGTTCAACGTTGACGCCCGTCTTGCCGCCGATCGAGGCATCGACCATGGCGAGGAGCGTGGTCGGCACCTGCACCAGTTCGACCCCGCGGAGGTAGGTCGCCGCCGCGAACCCAGCAAGGTCACCGATGAGGCCTCCACCGAGGGCGATGACGAGGGAGCCGCGATCGGCGCCGCCTGCGAGCGCCTCGGCCCAGACCTGCTCGACGGCGCGCATCGACTTCGCGCGCTCGGTTGCGATCAGGGAAACGACGATCGGCGTCGCGCCGGCGGCGGAGAGCGCGGCCGCGGCACGGGCACCATGGGTGGTTCGGATCGCCTCGTCGACGACGAGGACGACGGTGCGCCCTGCGAGGGACAACCCCTCCCGGATCAGGCGTTCGCCGAGCCGGGCGACCGCGCCGCGCTCGATGAGGAGACTCGTCGGCGCGTTGGGGATGTCGATGGTGAGTCGGGTGGATTGCATCAGGAACGCTGCGCGTCTCGGTCTGCGTGGCCGCGGAGCGCCGCCAACGCGTCCGCCGGATCGGTTGGAAGCGTCTCCTTCATCGGCGCGGCCTGACCCCGCCGTTGAGCGGGACGGCGCGGGCGCTTGACGGCTTTGCGCACGCGGATGCGAAGGACCATGTGCGCGATCGCGAGCACGATGACGAGCGCGAGAAGCGGACGCAGGCCGACGGGAAATCCGACGGGGAATCCGGCGGGGAATCCGGCGGGGAATCCGACCGCGATGGAAGTTGTCGACTCGGGCTCGAGCATCGGAACGGCCACCGAGCGTATCCGAGCGCGTTCAAAATGGGGTCTTCAGGCTTTCGTGTGGGCTATGGCACCGTCGGCCCTCAGCGGGCGGCGTGCGGCTGACGGTCTCGAGGTCTCTCACGGAGGCACAGAGGCACAGAGGCGGCCTCGGCGAAGAGGAGAGATGTCTTCTCGCGTCTTCTCGCGTCTTTCCGCCTCCTCGCATCGCTCGCAGTCTTCGGGTTCTCGTCCTTCCTCCGTGCCTCCGTGCCTCCGTGAGAAAACCGGAGCCCGATCGGCGCCTCCATCGCAGTTCACCCACACGATTTCCTGATGCGCCTCAAAATGGAACCCGGCACGCGCCTGGGGTTGCCTGGCACGTGCCGGGTGTGACGTCGACGGAAGCGCGGACCACCGCTCAGCGGCGGCGGCGGTGCGCCGTGAACAGTCCGAGTCCAAGGAGCGCGATGGCGCCTGGCGTTGGGACGGCGGTGAACGAAACGTCGTCGATGCCGAAACCGTGGTCGTTTCCGGAGTGGTTGTCATCCCAGAAGCGGATCACGAGCACCGTGTTGTTCGCCCAGTTGATTCCCGAGACGGTGTCGGTCAGCGACACTCGGTTCGCGGCCGCGTTCCCGTCGAGCGCTCCCGCGACGGCGGTGAACGTCGGGCTCGCAACGGTGCGAAGCGTGGTGAAGCCGGTGACGTAGGCGGCGTCGGTCAGGAAGCTGATGCCCTCGGAAAGGCTGTTCGTCGAGGTGACGTTCGTCACCTTGTAGTCGACCACGAGGTTCTGCGCGACGGGTGTCGCGTTGCCGCCATCGCGCCACTGCTCGAGGATCCACGAGAAGGTGAACGACGTGAGCGTCGCACCGGTCGTGTTCTGGATGGCGAAGGTGACGGCCGTGTCGCCGTTGCTGCCGTTCAGCGTGCCGAGCGCGCGGTCGGTCGAGCCGGCCGAGCCGAATGAGTAGAGGCCGCCGGTGTTGCCCGCGCCTGCACCGATCTGAAGGGCGCTGACGCCCGTCCCTGTCGTATCGCGGATGTTCGCAATGCCGGCAGCGCCGCGCTGGTAGGCGTTCCAGCCCTGAACCGTCGGGAAGCCCGAACTGTTCGACCAAGTGGCGCTCGTTCCCGTGTTCGGAAGTCCGTTGAAGAGTTGCGTGTAGGCCGAACCCGCGGAGGAGTAGCCGACGACGGTGTCTGCGCTGGCGGCGGAGACGACCACGACCAGCGAAAGAGCAGAGAGAAGTGTGTTGATGCGCATATGTCACCCAATTGCGAACGCGACGCCACCGTGGCGCCGTTTCCTCAGGAGGCGCATGTTTCGGGCGCACCATGTCACTCGAGCCCGGACATTCCTGGCAAATGCGGCGCGATCGCGAGGACGCAAGCCGATTGGCTCCCCAATCGGGTGCCTCTGCGGGCGGGGTGGCGGCGCGGGTGGCGTGGCGGCGCGGGGACGCAGCGCCGGGTGATGCCGGAAGACGCCGGGTGATGCCGGGCGCGCCTTGCTGGGTCGAGGTTGGGACACGTGGGCGCGCGCATCTCGCGAACGGTACATGCCTCTGCGTCCGAGTGTGCCCCGGGAGCTTGCGTATGTCCTCGCGGGGTACCGGTGGCGTCGCCGGCTGCACCGATCCCTTCCACCATGTCCGTCCGCTGTGAGTCATCGCATGAACCGCTTCAGGCTACCAACGAACGCAAAGGTCGCGCCGTCACGCACCGCACCCCGATCCATCGCCGCGCGTGCGACAGGACTTGCACTCGCATGTGCGGCCACGCTGTCTGCATCCGCCCAGTCGACGTGCGCTCCTGATGTGAACAGCGATGGCACGGTGGACTCCGCCGATCTGGGCGCGCTGCTCGCCGCTTGGGGCCCATGCGCAGCATGCTCCGCCGATTTCAACGGCGACGGACAGGTGGACTCCGCCGATCTGGGCGAGTTGCTCGCGCAGTGGGGTGTCGATTGTCCGCAGCTCCCGTGGGCGACGGTGGTCGAGTTCGCGCCGGATCCCCTGTTCGTCACGGACGACGCGATGCGAGACGCGATCGTGGCCGCGAACCTGCCGTGGCGTGTCATCGACAAGGCGACGCAGATCGAGCTACTCCTCGTCCCCCCTGGCACGTTCAACATGGGGTGCTCGCCCTCGCACAACTCTCCATGCGCGCAGCACGAGTTCCCCATCCACTCCGTCACCATCACGAACGCCTTCTATCTCGGGCGCTACGAAGTCACGCAGGCGCAATGGCTCGGCCGGCTTGGCTCGAACCCGGCCTACTTCGTCGCAAGCAACAAGTTCCCCGGGTCCGACGCGCGGCCAGTCGAGAGCGTGTCGTGGATCGAGGCGCGAGACTTCCTGTCGGGAGCAGGACTTCGGCTTCCAACCGAGGCGGAATGGGAGTACGCGTATCGAGCCGGTACAAGGACGGCGTTCCACTCGTTGACGGGATTCCCGCACGGGACGAACAGCATGTATGTGGTCGGGTACATGGCGTGGTGGCGTGCTTGCAGTGATGGCTGCTCCGGGCACGCTGGCGATCAAACCCACCCTGTCGGCATGAAGGCGCCCAACGGACTTGGTTTCCACGACATGTCGGGCAATGTCTCGGAGTGGGTGAACGACTGGTACTCGAGCAACTACTACGCGTCGAGCCCCGCGATGGATCCGACCGGCCCGACGTCGGGGACACTTCGCGTGATGCGCGGCGGTTCTTGGTTCAGCCTTGAGGACCAGCTTCGATCCTCGAATCGCAGGAGCGGCGCGCCAGTGAGCGAGAATGCGAGCATCGGGTTCCGCGCGGCACGATTCCCGTGAATGCAAGCGATGGGATGGCGCGCGGAGGTTGACGGCGGGCGCGAGGTTCTGTCTGGAATCTCGCCGCCGCGCGCGAGACACAAGTCAGGGTCTTCAGGCTTTCGTGTGGGCTATGGCACCGTCGGCCCTCAGCGGGCGGCGTGCGGCTGACGGTCTCGAGGTCTCTCACGGAGGCACAGAGGCACAGAGGCGGCCTGGGCGA
>Ga0315904_10004043_pt1 | contig 21179 bp, 19 predicted proteins | sample LakEriMetagenome_6_FD_203529 | JGI IMG/M metagenome (GOLD analysis project Ga0315904, IMG submission 203529) | Freshwater fungal communities from buoy surface, Lake Erie, Ohio, United States - Buoy 12 MA120 | ecosystem: Environmental > Aquatic > Freshwater > Lake | place: USA: Lake Erie, Ohio...
GTGCCTGGAGCGGCATTTTGTGAAAATCGCCATTGGTCTTTTCCAGCCTCTTCTATTTGTATAGGATCCGCTTTAAGATTTTGTCCTATTGCAAATACTCCAAATACTCCTGAAATCCTTTTTGTAAATTCTCCAGCATATCTAATTTCTTGTGACCATTGATTGTGTTTTGAGGTAGCTTGTGATAATTTAAGGGCTTGTAATCCTGTAAAATCTCTATCGTTTGAAGGGTCCCAATCCCAAAAGCGATAGGCTGAGGTTGAGGTTAATGTACCTTTACCTAGTTTAGCCTCAAGATTAAGTGTAGCACCACCTAAATCTTGATTGGATCTCCATGGAGTATTAGTATCTATTTTGCGGTCGAATGGATTGTTACTTGGAAGTTTGTAACCAAGGTCTGCTATGATATTGTTAAACTGGCGATAACTATCTCGTAGGGTAGGTGCAACACCTGCCACAACCTGTGCATAACCGTTAGGTCTTTGTTTGGTATAATCAGCCGCTAAAGTAATTCCAATATCTTCTGTTGGTTTGTATAGTAACTGTCCTCTAACTCCTTGGTTGTTTAAATCATTCACTGATGTTCCTGTTGCAACATTTTCAAGAAGGCCGTCTCTTTGTGTGCCTGAGAAAGATAATCTACCAGCAATTTTTTTAGTCAAAGCACCAGTAATTGAGCTTTTTGCTTGGATGAAGCCGTAATTTCCATAACTTAATTCAAGCGTAGATCCAGATGTAAAACTAGGTTTGCGCGTAGTCACGTTGAATGCTCCTGCGGTGGTGTTTTTCCCAAACAAGGTTCCTTGAGGGCCACGTAGTACTTCAATTTGGTCAATGTCTACAAAGTCAAGTGTTGTCGCTGCTGGTCTAGCATAATATACTCCATCAACATAAAATCCAACTCCTGGATCGATACCATCATTTGTAAGACCAAAAGTAGAACCAAGACCACGAATGTTTAGTGTGGTGTTTCTTGGATTTGATGAATATAACTGTACCGAAGGTGTTAATTCTTTCAAACGATTCACATTGAAGGCTCCAGCTATTTCCGCTTGTCTTCCTCCTATGACTGAGACAGCAATGGGAACGTTTTGTGCTTTTTCTATTCTTCGTCTAGAAGTAATCACCACATCATTTAGTTGGTTTGCAATCGTTAATACGATTTGGATTTCTTTATTTGGTAATTCCGTGTAGTCTAATTGTGCAGTTTTGTAACCTTCTTGAACTATTATTAGCGTAAAAGGAAGCTTATCATGAGTGTCAATGGAGAATTTACCACTAGCATCTGTTGCGGTGCTGTATTTTGTCCCTTTTAGGATGACATTAGCTCCTTCTATAGGAGCTTCATTTGAGTTTTTTACTACTCCTTCAACATTAGTTTGTGCAAATGAGTTATTAAATAGTAGTAAAAAAGTAATTGATTTAAATAGTGATTTCATTATGTATATAAATTATATGTGAATAGTAGAGTTTAAAATTAAATTTTTTTAACTGCACATGCACATCATAGAAAATAGTTTGTTTTGCTTCATTGTGTTTGAATTTGAATTATTGTTTTGTTTTACATTTAATTTCGACATAGTTTCATGCGTTTTCATACTTCTTAAATTTTAGAGTGTTAAGTAAGAGTTAAATTCGGAGGCAAATATATATTCTTTAATTCTATAAAAAAAGTAGAATTTAAATAAAATTTTTTATTTTTTTTCTAGGGATGCGATCGTTATGCCTTCCATCGCTTTTAGAGTTTCGTTTCTAATTGCAATTAAACCTTGTCTGAGTAGGCATTCAGCTTCTTCTTTACAATCGGAACAAGGTTCGTAAAAATTGATAGAGGCACAGGGGAGTAAAGCAATTGCACCGTCAAAAAAGCGATGAATTTCTGCAAGTGTAATCTCTTCTTTAGATTTTAAAAGATAATAACCTCCAAACTTTCCTTGTTTGCTGCCAACAAAATGACCTCTTTTTAGGTCTAAAAGAATTTGCTCTAAAAACTTTTTAGGGATACTAGCACCTTCTGCAATATCTATAGTTTTTGAAATATGATCTTTATCTTGTTGGGCTAAATAGAGTAAGGCCTTTAGGGCATATTTGGTTTTATGTGAAAGCATTTTATAGTGTAAAAGTATCTTAAATAACTAGTTTGAAATGTAATATTAGGTAAATCTAATAAAAAAATAATAGTGTTAAAAAAATAGCATTGAAATGATTTGAAAAGTTACCAACTACCGCTACTTCCACCACCGCTAAACCCTCCTCCTCCGAAGCCGCCACCAAATCCACCGCCACCGAAACCACCTCCAGAAGATCCGCCAAAACCGCCACCGCCACTATTTCTTCCCAAACTACTTAAAATAATCACATCCATTAGGCTTGGTCCGCCTCCGGAACTTCCTGAGTTGCCTCCACCGCCTTTTTTATTTCTTGAAATTAAAACTAAAAGAATTATTACAATTATAATAAATGGTAGTACTGGAAAATCTTTACTTTTATTTTGTTTTCGTTCTCCTTTGTATTTTCCTTTAAATACATCTATGATAGCATCGGTTCCTTTGTTTAAGCCGTTATAGTAACTTCCTGCTTTAAATTCTGGAATAATGATGTTTCTAATGATTTCACCGCCAGTTCCTGCGGTTAATCGGTCTTCAAGACCATAGCCGGGGTTGATTGCGATTTTCCTTTCGTCTTTTGCTAAAAGGATAATAACCCCATTATCTTCTTTTGCAGTCCCACCAATTCCCCATGTTTGACCCCATTTTGTAGCTAGTAAACTAACGTCTTCACCTTTTAAGGAAGGTATCGTAATGACCACAATTTGTGTAGTAGTAGAATCAGAATATTTAATTAACTTTTCTTCTAGTTGACTTTTTTCAGTTGCGCTTAAAACAGTAGCATAATCATAAACTGAAGTTTGTAGGCTTGGTTTTTCAGGAATAGTGTATTGGGCAAACCCAACCTGTGCGAATAAAAAACAAACCAACACCTTCAAAAATAGCACAGAATTTAATTTTTTTGCAGTCATTATCCTTTAGATATTTCATTTGATAATTCGTTTGTGTCGCCTTCTTGGTAGGGGAAATACAATTTCAGTTCGTGTCCTGCTTTTTTAATGCCATCTATGAGTCCTTGTTTGAAATTTCTATTTTTAAAATGACTTGCCATAACTTCTTTGGTGGTATCCCAAAAATCATTGGCAACTAACTCATTAATGCCTTGGTCTCCACAAATGACAAAGGCTTTGTCTTTTACGGCTACATAAATCAGTACTCCGTTTTTGAGTTCGGTTTTATCCATTTCTAATAAATGAAAAACTTCCAAAGCGCGTTCAAACGCGTCAATGGAAGTTGTTTTTTCTATATGAACTCTAATCTCGCCAGAAGTTTCTTTTTCAGCCATGCGAATAGCTTCAACAATTTCTTGTTCTTCTTCTTTGGTTAAAAAATGGTCAACTTTTGACATGTATGTTTTTGGATTAGAATTTTACTTCAACCGGTTTTTCAGCACCTTCAACAGCATTGAAATAGGCTTTTTCTTTGAAACCAAAAACACCTGCAAATAAACTATTTGGGAAGGTTTTGATATGGGTATTGTATGGTTTAACAGCTTCGTTAAAACGGGTTCTTGCAGTTAGAATTTGGTTTTCTGTACTTGCTAATTCATCTTGTAATTTTAAGAAATTTTGATTTGCTTTCAGGTCTGGATACTGTTCAACGGTAACTAATAATCTAGACAAGGAACTACTTACTCCACTTTGCGCTTTGTTGAATGCAGCTAATTGTTCTGGTGTGATATTAGTTGGGTCAACGGTGGTTTGTGTTGCTTTTGCTCTAGCTTCAATTACGGCTGTTAAAGTTCCTTTTTCGAAATCAGCAGCTCCTTTTACTGTATTTACTAGATTTCCAATTAAATCATTTCTTCTTTGGTAAGCCGTCTGAACGTCTCCCCAAGATTGTTCAACGGTTTGTCCTAGTGTTACTGCCGTATTGTTAATTCCTTTAACCCAGCTGTAAATTCCAATGAGTACAACTGCTGCGATAATCCAAGGTAAAAATTTTTTAAAATCCATTTGTATTTAATTTAAGTTTAGTATTTAAGTTTAATTGATATAGTATTTGTGTATTGACATTGTAATTGATATTTCCATTTCATAACTGATTTTTAATATTCGTTAATTGTGTTCTTATGGTTTCCAATTTGCTAATGATTTCAAATTTGTCTAAAGTTTTCTTTTGACCTTCTTTCAAATGTGTTTTGGCACCTTCAAGGGTAAAACCACGTTCTTTAACCAAGTGATAAATAAGTTGTAAATTTTTTACATCTTCTGGAGTAAACATTCGATTGCCTTTGGCATTTTTCTTGGGTTTTAGAACGTCAAATTCTTTGTCCCAAAATCGAATTAATGATGCGTTTACATCAAAAGCTTTGGCTACTTCGCCTATACTGTAATATCTTTTGTCTGGTGATAATTCTATATGCATTAGTCTAGAGATTGGTTTTCTTGGTTTGCTAATTTTGATATGGCAACATATTCTGTTGCTGAAATATTTCCGTAATAAAAATTCAATGGGTTGACCACTTCGTTATTTTTGTGTACTTCATAATGTAAATGTGGCGCTTCACTTCTACCGGTACTGCCTACATAGCCTATAATATCTCCTCTTTTCACGTGTTGCCCTGGCCTACATTTGTATTTGCTCAAGTGTCCATATAAGGTTTCATAGCCAAAACCGTGCCTAATCACAATATGATTTCCATAACCAGACGCTGTATTATCAGCTCGTTGCACAACACCATCTCCGGTAGCAAATATTGGAGTTCCTGTTTTTGCAGAAAAATCCATTCCTTCATGAAATTTTCTCACCTTCGTAAAAGGGTCATTCCTATAACCAAATCCCGAGGCTACCTGTTTCAAATTTTCATTTCTAACGGGTTGAATGGCTGGAATAGCGGCTAACAAACTATTTTTTTCCTTCGCTAATTTTAAAATTTCATCCAATGATTTGGATTGGATGGCTAATTCTTTTGAAATAACATCCACTCGTTTTGAAGTATTGATGACCAACTCAGAATTGTCATAGCCTTCTAATTCGGTGTAACGATTAATACCTCCAAAACCAGCTTTTCTTTGTTCTTCTGGAATAGGCGAGGTATTGAAATACACCCTATATATATTGTTGTCACGCTCTTCTATACTCCCTAAAACGTCGTCTATTTGATCCATCTTTTTATTCAAGAGAGCATAGCGAAGTTTAAAATTTTCTATTTCTCGGGTTTGCAAACGGTCTTTTGGAGTTTCAAAATAAGGAGTGTTCAAAAGCACTACAAAACTTAAAAATCCAAACAAAGCCGAGGCAAGTAAAAACAAAGCAGCAACTCCAAATTTTGTCGATATTTTTGTCTTAATCTTTCGGTAAGCCAAATTTTCGGAATCGAAATAATATTTTACTTTCCCCATATTTTAAAATACCCTATTTTTGCTCACAGATAAATAGTTTGTCGAACAAATTTAATAAATGTTTCATTTGTTCCGCTCTTTTTTTAACAATATATTAAAGTTGATAGAGTTAATTGTTGTATTGTCAATTAATTACTCATCAGCAAACTAAAATACATTACAACCTTTAAAAATGAAATCACAAGACATTCGTAAAGCCTATCTCAATTTTTTTGAATCCAAAGGACATTTAATTGTTCCTTCTGCACCAATCGTTTTAAAAGACGATCCTACCTTGATGTTCAACAACTCAGGGATGGCGCAGTTCAAAGAATACTTTTTAGGAAATGGAACTCCAAAAAATCCAAGAATAGCAGATACGCAAAAATGTCTTCGTGTTTCAGGAAAACACAACGATTTAGAAGATGTAGGTTTTGATACCTACCATCACACCATGTTTGAAATGTTGGGCAACTGGTCTTTTGGGGATTATTTCAAAAAAGAGGCTCTGGCTTGGGCTTGGGAATTTCTAACTGAAGTTTTAAAGTTAGACAAAGACCGTTTGTACGTTTCTGTTTTTGAAGGAAATCCTGCCGAAAATGTGCCGTTTGACCAAGAAGCTTTTGATATTTGGAAACAATACGTTCCAGAAGACCGCATCATCTTAGGCAATAAAAAAGACAACTTTTGGGAAATGGGCGACCAAGGTCCGTGTGGTCCTTGTTCCGAAATTCATATTGACTTGAGAACGGATGTTGAAAGAGCAGCAGTTTCAGGTCGAAGTTTAGTAAATGCTGATCATCCGCAAGTGGTAGAAATTTGGAACAATGTGTTTATGGAATTCAACCGTAAAGCCGATGGTTCCCTTGAAAAACTTCCTGCACAACATGTTGATACCGGAATGGGATTTGAGCGTTTGTGTATGGCGATGCAAAGTGTAACGTCCAACTATGATACTGATGTTTTTACACCGCTTATCGAAAAAGTGGAGCAGATTACAGGATTGAAATACACTTCAAACGATGTTAAAAATGTAAGTGAAGAACAAAACAAAACCAATATCGCCATTCGTGTCATTGTGGATCACGTTCGTGCTGTAGCGTTTGCCATTGCTGATGGACAACTGCCATCCAATACGGGTGCCGGTTATGTCATTCGTAGAATTTTGCGTCGAGCTATTCGTTATGGGTTTACCTTTCTAAATACAAAAGAACCATTTATCAATAAATTGGTCGAAGTATTAGCGAATCAAATGGGCGAATTTTTCCCTGAAATCAAATCACAACAACAATTGGTTACTAACGTGATTCGTGAAGAAGAAGCTTCGTTTTTGAGAACTTTAGAACAAGGTTTACAATTGTTAGATAAAGTAGTAGCTGAAACGGATGGAAAAGAAGTTTCGGGCGCTAAAGTTTTTGAGTTGTACGATACTTTCGGATTTCCAAAAGATTTGACCGCTTTAATTTTAAAAGAAAAAGGATATACATTCAACGAAACAGATTTTGAAGTCGAATTGCAAAAACAAAAAGCCCGTTCGCGTGCCGCTTCAGAAGTTTCAACCGAAGATTGGTTGGTTTTAATCCCTGGAAATGTGGAAACTTTCGTGGGTTATGACCAAACTGAAAATAATGTAAAAATCACGAGAATTCGTAAGGTGGATTCAAAAAAAGACGGCATTTTATACCAAATTGTTTTAGACAACACACCATTTTATCCAGAAGGAGGCGGTCAAGTTGGAGACAAAGGAACCTTAGTTTCTGCAAACGAAACGATTGATATTATTGATACCAAAAAAGAAAACAATTTAATATTACATTTTGCAAAACAACTTCCTGAGAATGTTGAAACTGGATTTGTAGCCAAAGTCAATACTGATTTAAGAACGTCAACTTCTAAAAATCACTCGGCTACACATTTGATGCATTTGGCGTTGCGAAACACTTTAGGAACACATGTGGAGCAAAAAGGCTCGTTGGTTAATCCAAATTACTTGCGTTTTGACTTTTCTCATTTTTCTAAAGTTACTGAGGATGAATTACGTCAGGTTGAAACAAGTGTAAATGCACAAATCGAAGCACAATTGCAATTGCAAGAATATAGAAATATTCCAATTCAAGAAGCATTAAACAAAGGTGCTATGGCTTTGTTTGGAGAGAAATATGGTGATTCAGTGAGAATGATTGAATTTGGCGAAAGCAAAGAACTTTGTGGTGGAATTCACGTAAAAAACACAGCTGATATTTGGCATTTTAAAATCATTTCAGAAGGAGCCGTTGCAGCAGGAATTCGTCGTATAGAAGCCATTACAGGAGACGCTGTGAAAGCGTTCTACAAAAATCAAGAAAGTACATTAGCAGAAATCAAAGAAACCTTGAAAAATCCGCAAGATATTTTAAAATCGGTTACTAGTTTACAAGATGATAATGCCAAATTGAAAAAACAAATTGAGCAATTAGTAAAAGAGAAAGTAGACGGATTGAAGAATACCTTAGTTGCAGATTTTCAAGAGATAAATGGTGTTAACTTTTTAGCCAAACAAGTTGATTTATCGATGAGTGCAACCAAAGATTTAACGCAAGCATTGGGAAATGCGAAACCAAATTCATTCGTTGTTTTTGCGTCAATTGATGAGGGTTTGCCAAATATTCACTGTTTTATTTCTAAAGAATTAGTTGAAAGAAGAGGTTTAAATGCAAATGTGGTAATTAAAGAGTTAGGAAAATTCATTGACGGTAATGGTGGCGGGCAACCGTTTTTTGCATCAGGAAAAGGGAGGAATGTGGCAGGGATTACTGAGGCGTTGAACAGTGTTGCTAGAATTTTAATTCGTATTTAATTATTTTCAGCAAAGTAATTTTTGCACTCGCAAAGACGCAGAGTCGCAAAGTTTTAATAAATAATATAGTCAAAAGTGTTTATAAAAATACAGCTTTGCGTCTCCGCGACTTTGCGTGAAATAAATAAAAATTATGACAGAAAACGAAATATCACAAATTATTGTTGACGTTTCTTATAAAATTCACACTAAACTTGGGCCAGGATTATTAGAGTCAGTTTATGAAGCGATTCTTTTTCATGAATTAGTAAAAAGAGGATTAAGTGTAGAAAGACAAAAATCTATTCCTGTTATTTGGGATCAAGTTTTTCTTGATATAGGATTTAGAGCCGATTTAATAGTTGAAAACAAAGTAATTGTTGAGATAAAATCTGTGGAACAAGTCTCAAGGGTCCATCCAAAACAGTTATTAACGTATTTGAGAATTACTAAATTAAAACTTGGATTACTGATTAATTTCAACGAAGCATTAATTAAGAATGGAATAACAAGAGTTGCTAATGGTTTGTAATGCTTATTTCAAATCTATTTTCTTTCTCCAATCTGTTGTCTCCACATGGCATAATATAGGCCTTTCTCCACCAGTAAATCGTCGTGTTTGCCTTGTTCTACAATTTTTCCTTGTTCAAGAACGAAAATTTTATCGGCGTGCATTACTGTCGATAAACGATGGGCAATTAAAACGGTAATTCGGTTTGAATCCGAAATATTTCTGATTGTTGCATTAATTTCTTCTTCAGTTATGGAATCTAAAGCAGAAGTCGCTTCGTCAAAAATTAACAAATTAGGGTTTCTTAGAATCGCTCTTGCAATAGAAAGTCGTTGTTTTTCGCCACCAGAAACTTTAATTCCACCTTCACCAATGGTGGAGTTCAATCCGTTTTCGGCACGAGCCAAAAGTTTTTCACAACTTGCTTTGTTCAATACTTCAAGCAATTCTTCATCGGTTGCTGATGGTTTTACAAACAATAGATTCTCCTTAATTGTTCCAGAGAATAATTGCGCATCTTGAGTTACAAATCCGAGTTGTTTTCTCAAATCTAATAAGTCAATTTTGGTAGAATCAATTTTGTTGTATTTTACATTTCCTTTTTCAGGAGGATAGAGGCCCACTAATAATTTAACTAAGGTTGTTTTTCCTGCTCCCGAAGGGCCAACAAAAGCCACAGTTTCTCCTTGTTTGATGTGAAAATTGATGTCTTCAACCGCATTGTGCTTGGCTGTTTTATGTTTGAAACTCACATTTGAAAAATGCAATGCTTTGATAGAACCAAGAGCAACAGCATCTTTTGGGCGATATTCTTTTGGAGCATTCAACAACTCTTTAAAGTTTTCCATCGAAACTTTGGTCTCGTTCAAAACAATGATAAACGTTCCCAATTCTTGTAATGGGCCAAAAATAAAGAAGGTAAAAAATACCATTGTCAATACATCACCAACAATGATTTTGCCTTCAAATAGGAAATAATACAAGGTAAACACTACACAAGTTCTTAGAAAATGAACCGTTGTCCCTTGTATAAAACTCAAACTTCTGATGAAACGGATTTTCTGTAGTTCGAGTTGTAGGATTTTTAAGGTGTTTAAATTCAATCGTTTTTCTTCTTGATAAGTTAACCCCAAGCTTTTTACCAATTCAATATTTCTCAAACTTTCGGTGGTGGAACCTGCTAACGAATTGGTTTGTTGAACAATTTTTCTGGAAACAACTTTGATTTTTTTGCCTAGATAAGAACTTATAACAGCAATTATGGGAGCAGTGATAAGAAAAATAAAAGCGATTTTATAATCAATTCTGGAGATGTAAACAATAACAAAAATAAAGCCTACAATGGTTTGGAAAATCAACGAAATAGAAAGTGTAATGAGTTTTTCGGAGTCATTTCTCACTTTTGTGAGTTTGCTTAGCGTCTCTCCACTGCGTTGATCTTCAAATTCTTCATAGGGTAAATCGAGTGATTTTTTGATTCCATCAGTGTACATTTCGGCACCTGTACGTTGAATGACGATATTGGTAAAATAATCTTGAAAATTTTTAGTAATTCTCGATATCATGGATGCGCCAAGTGACAAACCAAGCCAAAACGCCACCGATTTGATAAAACCAATTTCGTTTCCTTTATATTTTGCAATTCCCACACCACAATCTTGCATTAGTTTACCTGTGATGACAGAATCCGAGAGACTGAAACAAATATTTACAGCAGCGAGTACAAGAGCTATAAAAAGTAGGAGTTTATGTTTTTTTAAATAGGAATAGAGTAACTTCATGTCATTTATTTGAAGATGCAAAAGTAGGTAATAGATTTACATTAATTAGAAAGATGTTTTATACAATTGTTTGATTATTAAAAAGGACTTGGTTTCATCGCATTAAAAAAACAGTAAATTTGTAGAAATAAAAGTATATGCAATTCAGAACCCAAATACCTATTCCTAAATGCAATCATGTTATAGATTACAATTCCAGAATAGTATCTATTGGTTCGTGCTTTGCAGAGAATATGGGGGAAAAGTTGGGGTATTTTAAATTTATAAATACAGTCAATCCGTTTGGGATTATTTTTAATCCTGTTTCTATTGAGAAGCTGATTTTAAGAGCCATTAATCAAATAAAATTTACAGAAGAAGACATTTTTTTCCACAACGAACGTTGGCATTGTTTTGAAGTGCATTCGGATTGGAGTAACCCAAGTAAAGTAGCACTATTGAACAATCTAAACGATTTGCTTCAATTGACAAAAAAACAACTAGTAGCCTCTACACATATTATAATTACTTATGGTACGTCATGGGTGTATTGTGACAAGCATTCGCACTCCATAGTTGCTAATTGCCATAAAGTTCCTCAATCGCAATTTGACAAAGAAATTCTTTCAGTTTCCACTATTGAGCAATCTATTCAAAATACGATTGAAATTATTCGACAAGTAAATACTGATGCGACAATACTTTTCACCGTTTCGCCCGTGCGCCATAGCAAAGACGGTTTTGTAGAAAACCAAAGAAGCAAGGCGCATTTAATTAGCGCAATTCATCAAATCCTGAATCTTAAATCTCAAGATCTTAAGTATTTTCCAAGTTATGAAATTATGATGGACGAGCTTCGCGATTATCGATTTTACGCTGAGGACATGCTACATCCTAATAAAATAGCTATTGACTATATTTGGGAACAGTTTACGGAAGCTTGGATTTCGAAATCGGTTTATGCTGTCATGGAAGAGGTGAACAGCATTCAAAAAGGATTGCTTCACAAACCGTTTCATGCCGATTCGGAGAGCCATAAGCATTTTAGTAAAAAACTCCATGATAAAATGGAGCATCTTCAGCAACAGATTCCACACATTCAATTCTAAAAATACGTATTTTATCGTATATAAACAATTGTTAAATTTGTTAAATTTGTTATTAACTAACACTTAACAAATTAAATCATGAAGTCAAACAGGTATCTATTATTTTTTGGTTTCTTTTTCTTTCTAGTTTCGAATCCTGTTTTTTCACAAAAGCCAGTGCTTACAGATGAAGATGCTGTTACGGAAACGGTTACCAAGGAAATTGACGAAGTATTCAAAGCCGAAGATTTTTTAAAAAAGAAAAACAAGAAATTCAAGGATGTCAGCGGAACTATGGTGGTTGACATTGGAGTGGTTCAAAATGGTAAAGTATCCTCATTTTTTAAAGTAGAAAGCGATATTAAGAATATAGATTTCATCAACTTCATGTCGGACTATATTTTGGATCATAAGTTTCAATTCAAACTTCAAAAACAACAGCGTTATAAAATTCGCTATTCCGTTACATTTTAACACCTTTCAAACAACCTCTAAAATTATTTAACAATGAAAAAATTATCCATTTTAGCGTTGTCCATTTGCATGATGGGCACATTGTCAGCCAACGCACAGTTTGGCAAATTATTAGATAAAGCAAAATCAAAAATTGGCGGTTCTAGTGCTGGGAAAAAATCAGGAAGTTTCTCTACGGTTTGGGAATCAGAGTTTGATAACAAGGCATCATTTCTAGCAGTGAGCAATAGCGATGGTTCTTACATTCTAGGAACTGATGACAATTCGGCAACTGTTTTAGATCAGAGTGGTAAAGTAATTTGGTCTGGAGATTACAAGAAAATAACAACTAACAACACGAACAAATGTGAGTATCAATTCATAATTTGGAAAGAAAATGGTGGGTACTTATTCCTTTTTGACGAAAGAAAATTAGGAACCGATAGAGTAGCAGTTATTGATATTAAATCGGGTAAAGAAATGTGGAATTCAGAGCTATATCAAAACTTAATTCCTAAAGGGACTAAAAAAGAAGATGGAGCTGACCAAGGCGAATTGGAAACTGTAAAATACATTTCAGAATTGGATGCGTTTTTAATCTCTCAAAAGGCATCCGTTATTTTGGTCAAAGCCGATACTGGGGAGAAAATTTGGGAAACCAATCGTTTCAAAGGGGGTGTTGGTAAATACATCTATGACGCAAAACGCAACGAAATCGTGATGATTAACTTCAAGCCAACGGCCTTAGGAGCTTTATTTGCAGGATTCAAAAATCAATTGGTAAAAATCAACGCAGCAAATGGAGATGTATTATGGGATGCTACCTTCACAGGTCTTATCGAGAAAGAACTGGTAACTAGAAGAGCAATTGTTGATTTATGGATTAAAGATGATAAAATATATATGTACTTGAACGGATTGCAGGTTTACAACATCAATAACGGACAAAAACTTTGGGAAGCCATATATGAAAACGACATGGACGGCGGCGGTGGCGGATTGTTCAGCAATACTGCAAACAAAAAATATTACAGAACAATTGCCGATCCTGTTTTTGAAGACAATGCGGTATATCTAGTGATGTTTGGAACTCGAGACAGAACCAAATATATAGAAAAACACGATTTAGAATCTGGAAAATTGCTTTGGGCTTCAGAGAAAATCACTGGTGCATTTAGTATGCCAAATTTATACAAAACCGGAGATAAAGTACTGTTGCAAATTGGTGGAAAAGTTCAGGTTCAAGAATACAGATGGGAAACCAGATCCAACCCTATGGGAGGTACATACAGAGAAATGGTGCCTTACATTTATTGGGATTACAAAGCACAGAAAAACGGAGTGTTAGCTATTGATGATAAAACAGGGAAAACGGCTTGGCGCTCTGAAAAATTTGACAAAAGAATTACAGATATTATTATTGATGGAGATAAAACAGCTTTTGTTGGAGACGGAGATGAATTTTATGGCTATGATATTGCTTCAGGAAATCAATTATTCGACGTGAAACACAATGATGCCAAAGTAGGAAAAGCTACTGATGTAATCGATTTTGGTGACAAAGTGGTAGTGCTTTCTGAAAAAGGATTGGCTTCCTACAATAAAAAAGACGGTTCTAGAGCGTATGCTTCAGATAAAATTAAAGGAGTAGATTTCTTTTATGAAATAGGTGGAAATTATTTTCTTAGAGATCAAAGAAATAGCAAAAATGTTATCTATGGAATCAATATGACAAATGGAGATACTAAAGGATCGGTTCAGTCTAAAGGTAAAGGAGGAAGCCCTCAATATGGTTCAGGAATAGATATTACTGATGACGGTGAATTTATTTTTGCTTTCAAAGGTAGAAAAGTAGAAAAAATCAAAGTGAATAATTAGAGGTATTTCTGCTTTGTTTTTGGGCTGTAGCTTTAAGTTACAGCCCATTTTTTTAAAAATGTCAAGTATGAGAAAGTTTTTATTTATTGTATTCGTTTCGTTTCAAATGGTGCAGGCACAGCAAGTGCAATGGGCATCTAAACTCATAAAATTTTCATCAGATTTAGGAGGCAAACAAAACGGAGTAAAACGTATTTTGGGTAGACCCGATGCTTTTCCTCAAGGGGGAAGTAGTCCAAATGCTTGGTGTCCCAAAGATGCATTAAAAGGTAGAGATTATGTTGAGGTAGGTTTTGAAAAGCCACAATCAGTTAAGCAAATTGCCGTTTTTGAAAATCTAAATGCAGGATGTGTATCTCAAATTATGGTTGATACAGGCTCAGGAAAGTATGAAACGGTTTGGACTCGAAAACGAGACTGGAAAACACCAACATTTAAATCTACAATTCCTGCAGATCACAATTATTATTTCAAAAGAAAAAGAAGAAAAATCCAAGAGGCTCCAGATGTAATTAATCCTGGAGTTGAAAATGCGATATTAGAAAATGCTATTTCTAATGTGGTGGCGGTTCGAGTCGAGTTTAACTTTGCCTTATTGCCAGGACAAAAACAAGTTGATGCCATTGGAATATCAGATTCAGAGCTTCCGATTCAAGCCAAAATAAACACCATAACGGCCTTTGAAAATTTGGGCACTAGTGCGCTAATCCCATTTGGAGCTATTGAAGTTTCAACTCCAACACTTTCTAAAAACGGGAATGACCTCTATTTTACGGACAATGGTCAAGATAAGGAACAAATTTATGTTTCAACCAAAGACGCAAATGGAAAGTGGGGGGAGCCTGTTCTTCAAACTGCTTTGAATGAAAATGAGATGTATAATTATATAGAATATTTTGGAAATGATTTTATTCTTCGTGGAGGTTCAGAATATCAAAAAGGAAGTGGTGAAACGGGATTTACATTTTTGGACAAAATAAATGAAGGATATGCAAATCCAAAAAAAATAAAAATTGCTGCCTATAACAATTATGATGATACAGCCGATGCTACAATTACTGCTGATAAAAAGGTATTGATATTGGGAATTGAAACCGATTTTACTCAAGGAGGAGCAGATTTATATTTTACCAGTGCTAAAGAAGACGAAACTTATGGATTACTCCAAAACATGGGAAAAAATATCAATTCGGCTGCCGATGAGATAACACCTCAGCTATTGTCGGATTCTAAAACCTTGTTGTTTAGCTCCAATGGCTATAGTAGTTATGGGGATTATGATATTTTCGTTACCCACAGGTTAGACGATACATGGAAAAAATGGTCAGAACCAGTAAATCTTGGGTCTAAAATAAACGGAGAAAACTTTGAGGCTTCTCCCTATTATGATGAACAAAATGAAGTACTGTATTATACCAAATCAATTGAGGGTCGTTCAACCCTTTATTCTATAAAAATTTCCAAATTAGAATTGATGCAACAATAACCTTAGGGAACATTTTTATTATCATGAAAATACGACTTTTGTCGTATTTTTTTGTTTTCTCAGAAAGTGTTCCTTTGAATATAACTTCACAAAAACGCTAAGATGAAAAAACAACTACTTTTATTAGGAATCGTATTGGTAAATACGTTACTAAAAGCTCAAACACCAACATTTCAAGCTTTAGTGCAAAATACTACAGGAACCCAAGCAAATGAAATCATTAGTGTTACCAAAGACAATAATGGAAACACCTTTTTTTGCGGAACACATTCAGATGTATTTACGCTAGGTGATAAAAGTTTGCCTTCTGGTCAAGGGGGCGCATTTTGGGGTAAGGCAGATGAGGCTGGAAATATAGTGTGGTTGAAACAAGGAGGTACACAATCACCTGCTAGTGACATAGCCAATAGTATAGCAGTAGATAAAAACGGAAATGTATATGTTTGTGGGGCAATTGCAGGTTTTCAAATTGCTAATTTTAATGGAGTTCCATTACCATCAACCTTCAATGGATTTGTTGTGAAATACAGTAACGACGGAAGTTTTATTTGGGCAACGGGTCTGGGTTTAAACGCGAATTCGATAGCTGTTGACAATACCAATACCCCAATAATTAATTTTGGAGATCAAGGGGTTTACAAATTGAATCCAACAACGGGTGAATTCATAGAATCAACTTCTGGTGCGATTTCGGGTAATCTACAAAATTCGAAATGGCATAATATTGTAATTGATGCTTCTAACAATATAATTGTTCAAGCTGGAAATAAAATAGTAAAATTTGATACTAACTTCAATCAGTTGTGGAGTACACCAGTATCAGGTTCTTTGATAGAAACGTTTAGAATCAGTTTAGACCAATCAGGGAATGTGTATGGCACTTTTTATGGTTTGTTTGGAACAGTAACCGTAGGTTCAGTATCAAAATCTAATTTTCCCAACGGATATATTTACAAATTGGATGCTAACACAGGAATGCCTTTGTTTGTTGATGCTTTTCTTATTGGAGGAAATGCCTCAAAAATAAAAGAGGTAATTGTAAGTGGTGATAATTATTATATCTCTGGAGATGGAGCTTTTAATACAGCGGTAGTTTTGAAAACAACAGCTACATATTCTCTTTTATGGCAAAAGAATTTAACCAATAAATCTCCATTAAACGATATTGCTCTTAACGCTGAAGATTGTTTAGTTTTGGCTGGTAGACATCAAGGAACAGTTGCTTTAGATTCGAATAACTTAGTTCCTCCTAGTGGTATGAACAATACAACCTCTAATAGTTTTATCGGAAACTTATGCGATGGAACCCTAGGGTTAACAAAAGCCATAGGGGATTCTAAAGATTTACAACTTTTCCCAAATCCTTCAAATGGCAATTTTACAATTCAAACAACTATTGGTAATTTGGGCTCTAAAGTAACAATTTATACTATTCTTGGTCAAAAAGTAAAACAGTTTACAATAGAAAATACTATTACAAATCAAGGTCTAAACAAGGGAATTTATGTTCTCGAAATTGGAAAAGAAGGTAGTAAAATGATTAAAAAATTGATTGTTAATTAATTATGAATCATATGGATTATATCTTGATAGTAATAATAATAGCGCTTTCTTTTGTGATTTTTGGTATGATTGTCAATTTCAAGATAAGTAATTCAGACTTCCAAAAGCGGATAATGCTTTTGGAAGAGATTATTTTAGAAATGAAATCCAATCTTGAGAATCAAAATCAAAAAATAAAACTTTCCGAAGATTTAAGGCTAAAACTCAAAGCATCGAACGAAACTTTGAATAATTCTATCTTTAATTTGAATTACGAAATTTTTGAAGAATTGTATTCCAAAAAATAAGTTGAAAATATTTTATTATATTTATGCTGTAAAAGTTTTTTATGAAAAAATATTTCTTCTTTTTAATTTTTCTAATTACCACATTCTCAGCTATTGCTCAAAACGCGAGCGATATTATTGACAACCTCAAAAAAGAATTGAGTACCAGTCCAGATGCAAAAAGAACCGCAAGTATATACTCTGATTTAACCTGGTATTACTCAAATATTGCTACAGATTCAGCCATAAGTTACGGGAATAAAGCCATTGCAGAATCTATAAAACTAAAAGATTCAGTGTTGCTAGCACAAGTATACAGCGACTTGGGTGCTGTATATTTTAGAAAAACGGATTATAAATCTTCAAAAGCTAGTTATCTCACTGCCTATCAAATTAGAAAAAATAGAGGGGATAAAATCGGAATGGCAAAAGTAGCTGCCAACTTAGCCAATATTTACAATAAAGAAAATAAGAAAACGTTGGCACTGAAATCCTATTTAGAATCTGTAGATTATTTTGAAAAAACAAACAATCTTGGAGCTGCAGCAATAACCAATGCTAATATTGGCTCATTATTCATGGATTTGAAAAATTATTCAAAATCAATGAGCTATACTAGAAAAGCCATTAATTATCAAGAAGAAAACCATCAAGATATAGGTTTGTCAACTTCCTATTTAACAATGGGAAACATATATCTTAAATTGAAAGATACTGTAAATGCGCTTAAATATTATAGTAAAAGCATAGCCTATTCGAAGAAAACAGCTAATAATTTAGCACTTTCAGCCGCTTTTAATAATATTTCAAACATAAAAATCCAGCAAAAAAAAGGATTAGAAGCCAGCAAATTAATTGAAAAGTCTAGTAAAATCATTAAGAAGTTGAATGTAAACACCGACGAATCAGCTTTAGCCTTAAATCAAGTTTCAAAAGACATTTCAGAGAAAAAGTTTCTTGAAGCTCAGAGTATTTTGTACAAATTAAAAAAGCGATACAATAAAAATGATTTGTTTAAATCGGAGTTATGGCAAACCTATATTTATTTGAGTCAAACCCATTCGTATTTGAACAAGCCAGATAGTGCAAGTTATTATATTGAGGCCTCCATGAAATTGCAAGATGAAATTGTAGAAAAGACGATCAGAAAGCAAACCAATGAATTGGAAACCAAATACCAAACAGAGAAAAAAGAGCAACTCCTTCTTCAAAAAGAAGCCGAAGCCAAGCAGAAGAATGTTTTGTTAGTTGGAATATCATCATTATTGGCGCTAATAGTAATAATTGCTTTTTTGATTTACCGTCAGCAACGACTTAAAAATAGGCAACAAGAGCAGGAGTTTCAGCTGAAATCGGCTATTGCACAAATAGAAAAACAGAATGAACTGCAAGAACAACGCTTAACTATTTCCAGAGATTTACATGATAACATTGGAGCACAACTTACTTTCATCATTTCATCGGTAGAAAATATAAAATATGCTTTTGATATAACCAATGAAAAATTAGATACTAAACTACAAGGAATCAGTGCTTTTGCTAGGTCAACAATACTCGAATTGCGAGATACCATTTGGGCGATGAACAATAACGAAATTCATTTTGAAGACCTACGAGCTAGAATCTTAGATTTTATAGAAAAAGCCAAAATTGCTAAAGAGGATATCGATTTTAAATTTACCATTCAAGATAGTGTGCATCAGGAAAAATTATCATCGATTACTGGGATGAATATTTACAGAACCATTCAGGAAGCGGTGAATAATGCAATAAAATATGCTGACGCATCCTTAATTACGATTGACGTAAAAACAATTGAGGATAAAATTACTATTCACATTCAAGACAATGGAAAAGGTTTTGAGGAAGACAAAGTCGAAAAAGGAAATGGTTTGCTCAATATGCAAAAGAGAATTGAAGATATTGGAGGTATTTTTAATCTGATTTCTGCTCCTGGGAAAGGCACTACGATAGAATTGTTTTTGAATAAAAAAAACAGTTTATGATAAAGATTGCGATAGTTGATGACAATTCCTTTTTGATAAAAGCGGCTCAAGAAAAGCTCTCTTTCTTCGACGATTTTTCCATAAAAATCACGGCAATAAATGGCTTTGATATTTTAGAAAAACTCGAAAAAAATCACAATATCGATTTGATTTTAATGGATATTGAGATGCCAAAAATGAACGGAATTGAAGCAACAGAACGAATCAAAAACAAGTATCCTCAAATTAAAATTATTATGCTTACCGTTTTTGACAACGATGAAAACATCTTCAAATCCATCAAGGCAGGAGCAGACGGTTATTTGCTAAAAGAGGTCAATCCTAAAGACTTGTTTCAAGGAATTATTGATACCATGAATGGCGGCGCTTCGATGACACCTTCCATAGCTTTGAAAACGTTGAAGCTTTTTAGAGAACCCATCGTTTTTGAAGAAATGCCCAACAAAGAAGAATACAATTTAACCACACGCGAAATTGAGGTTTTAGAACAATTGAGCAAAGGATTGAAGTATAATGCCATAGCCGATAATTTGTTTCTTTCTGTGGGAACAGTTCGAAAGCATGTTGAAAATATCTATACCAAACTGCAAGTGCATAATAAACTAGAAGCCATTCAAAAAGCAAAAAACAATAAGTTGATTTAAGTTGTTTTGAACGTAATATAGGATGATTTCTCCATGGTTTGAAAAAAGTTTTTACTTTTATAAAAAAAAGAAATGCAAAAGAAAATCCTAATACTAGCTGGAGGTTTATTGGTCATTTTTCTGTTGTTCAAGTTTTGTGAATTTAAGAAAGACGATACTTCGACTATAGACTACAATACCAATTTGATTCAGCAGCAAATTGTAAACGTTGGAAAGCTAATCGTTACCGAAGGTCATTTCTCTCAAGTATTGACCTATAAAGATCAAGATAAATATTTCATGGACATGATTTCTTTCGAGAAAAAAGCCCTAATCATTGTCAATGCTGATGTTACAGTAGCCTATGATTTACGCCAGATGAAATATGATATTGATGAGAAAAACAAAACCATAACGATAGTAAATATTCCCAAAGAGGAAATAAAAATCAGTCCTGATATTCAGTTTTATGATGTCAATCAAAGCAAGCTGAATCCGTTTACAGGTGATGATTACAATAAAATAAATACATCAGTAAGAGCTAATTTAGCCAAAAAAATAGAAAAATCATCTTTAAAAACCAATGCACAAAATCGCCTGATTAGTGAGTTGTCAAAGATTTTAATTCTCACTAATACTATGGGATGGACACTTCAGTATGAAGATAAAGTAATTAAAAATGATTCCGATTTGAATCAAAAATTAAAACTGTAATTCCGTTACAATTTATTTTTCAAACTTTGCCATCCACCGCCATTAATCACGGTAATTTGATGCTGTTTCAAAATAGAAGTTGCCTGTGCACTTCGCATTCCAGAAAGGCAACAAGCAATAACGGGTTTGTCCCATTTTTTGATTTCATTTATTTTGCTTTCAAGGGTGTTCAAGGGAATGTTTTTCGACCCTTTTATGTGCCCACTTGCAAATTCCGATTCGCTTCTCACATCTACAATCGCTGCTCCTTTCGCAACAAAATCTTGAATGCTTTCTGTTTTACCTCCCATTCCTAAAAAATCTAATAATCCCATAATTTCAGTGTTTTATGGTACAAAAGTAGCTGACTACACAGAATTATTTTGTAACATAAGTTACCTTACCAAAAATAAATTCTATATTTGATAGGACATAAAATCTACAATAGCACAATGACCGAAGCCTACGTAAAACAAGACATTCAAAACGGAATTGCCACCATCGAGTTTTTTCATCCAGAGCATAATTCATTGCCAACAAATCTTTTGGCACAATTGGTTGAAGTGATAACCCATGTTGGAAATGATGCTGCCGTAAAAGTAATTG
>Ga0315904_10004050_pt1 | contig 21169 bp, 16 predicted proteins | sample LakEriMetagenome_6_FD_203529 | JGI IMG/M metagenome (GOLD analysis project Ga0315904, IMG submission 203529) | Freshwater fungal communities from buoy surface, Lake Erie, Ohio, United States - Buoy 12 MA120 | ecosystem: Environmental > Aquatic > Freshwater > Lake | place: USA: Lake Erie, Ohio...
GATCAATGACGTCGCGCGCCTGTCGGGCGTATCGAAGAAAACCGTCAGCCGGGTGATCAACCGCTCGCCGCTGCTGAACCAGGCGACGCGTGAGAAGGTTGAGGCGGTGATCGCGGAGCTGGGCTATGTCCCCAACCCGCAAGCCCGCCAGCTCGCCCTGCGGCGCAATTTCTCGCTCGGGCTGATCTACGACAACCCCAATGCGCAGATGGTGCTGAACTTTCAGGAAGGCGTCCTCGACGCGATCCGCGGGACCGAGTTCGCGCTGGTGATCCACCCGGTCGATCGCCACGATCCCGGCCTGTTCGGCCAAATCCGCAAGTTCATTGAACAGCAGCGCTTCTACGGCGTGATGGTCCTGCCGCCGCTGTCGGAGAACGATGCCTTCTTTGCGCTGCTGGATGAGCTGGGCTGCAACTACGTCCGGATGGGCTCGGCCGAGCTCGATGATCCGGCCCATCTGGTCCAGTCGAATGACCGGCAGGCCGTGCGCGGCGCGGTCGAGTACCTGATTGCCCAGGGTCACAAGCGGATCGGACTGGTCGAGGGGCCGGACGGCTTCCGCTCGGCCCACGAACGCCGCGAAGGCTGGCGTGAGGCTGTGACGGCGCATGGCCTGCCCGCCGACATCAGCTTGACCGCGCGCGGCAACTATACATTCGAGACCGGCAAGGAAGCGGGCATCTCGCTCCTCGGCCTGCCGCACCCGCCCACCGCGATCTTCGCCAGCAACGACGTGATGGCCGCCGGCGTGGTCCACGTTGCGCGCGAGCGCGGGCTGGACGTGCCGGGCGATCTCTCGGTGGTCGGCTTCGACGATACGGCCATCGCCGCAACGATCTGGCCCCCGTTGACCACGGTGCGCTGGCCGATCCGGACCATGGCTCGCTCGGCGGCGCTGAAGCTGATCCACCCCGAAACGGCGGGCAAGGAGCAATCGCTCTTCCCGACCGAATTCGTCCCCCGCGCCTCGGTTTCCTCGCCCAAGGACTGAACTGACCTGTCCGGCAGAAGAATGCTTGATCTGAATAATGACACCGGTTACCTAGAGCGCTAAACAAGCATCCAGCAGGAAAGACTCCATCCCATGAAGATCGCCCTGATCATCGAGAACAGCCAGGCCGCCAAGAACGCGATTGTCCACGAGGCGCTGACTTCGGTTGCCGAACCGCTGGGGCACCAGGTGTTCAATTACGGGATGTACACCCCCGAAGACGCCGCCTCGCTGACCTATGTGATGAACGGCCTGCTCTCGGGCATCCTGCTTAACTCTGGCGCGGCGGACTTCGTGGTAACCGGCTGCGGCACCGGCATGGGTTCGATGCTGGCGGCCAATTCGATGCCCGGCGTGTTCTGCGGGCTGGTGATCGACCCGACCGACGCTTTCCTGTTCAGCCAGATCAATGACGGCAACGCGATCTCGATGCCTTATTCTAAGGGCTTCGGCTGGGCGGCCGAGCTCAACCTGCAGGACTGCTACCGCAAGATCTTCGAAAACGAAGGCGGCGCCGGCTATCCCAAGGAGCGCGCCCACTTCATGGCCGCCAACCGCAGCAAGCTGAAGGACATGAAGGCCGCCTCGTGCCGCGACATGCTGACTGTGCTCAAGAACGTCGATCAGGACCTGCTCAAGGCCGCGATCGCCGGGGAGAAGTTTGCCGAGCTGTTCTATCCGAACTGCCAGGATCAGGCGATCGCCGACTACCTGCGGGCGCTCTGATGGCGATCTCGTTCTCGCTTGCCGGCAAGGCCGCGCTGGTCACCGGGGCCAACACCGGCATCGGCCAGGCGATTGCCGTGGCGCTCGCAGAGGCCGGGGCCGATGTGGCGCTGGCCGGGCGGAGTGAGCCGACCGAGACCCTGGCGCTAATCGCTGCGACCGGACGCAAGGCGGTCAACATCAAGGCCGACTTGTCCTCAATCGAGCCCGTCCAGCGCGTGGTGGACGAGGCGCTGGCGGGGCTCGGCCGGATCGACGTGCTGGTCAACAACGCCGGGATCATCCGCCGCGATGACCTGCTCCAGTTCTCTGAAAGCGACTGGGACGCGGTGATAGACACCAACCTCAAGACGCTGTTCTTCCTCAGCCAGGCCGCCGCACGGCACATGGCGGAGCGCGGATCGGGCAAGATCATCAACATCGCCAGCCTGTTGACTTTCCAGGGTGGGATTCGCGTGCCGAGCTATGCCGCCGCCAAGTCGGGCGTCGGCGGGGTGACCAAGGCCATGGCCAACGAGCTCGCCCCCAAAGGCGTGCAGGTCAACGCCATCGCGCCGGGCTATATCGCCACCAACAACACCGCCGCTCTGCAGGCCGATGAGACCCGCAGCCGCCAGATCCTGGAGCGCATTCCGACCGGACGCTGGGGCCGGCCGGAAGACATCGCAGGGGCCGCCGTGTTCCTGGCGACGGAAGCGTCCGACTATGTCACCGGCCAGGTCCTGGCGGTGGACGGCGGCTGGCTGGCGCGGTAGCCTGACGGCATGACGGTCACCTGCTTTGGCGAACTGCTACTCCGGCTGACCCCGCCAGGCTTGCAGCTGATGGTCCAGGCCGACAGCCTGGAACTCCATCCAGGCGGGGCCGAAGGCAATGTCGCAGTGGCGCTCGCCAGTCTGGGCCACGCCGTGCGCTTTGCCGGACTGGTCAGCGACAATCCGCTCGGTGACCGGGTTGTCACCGCGCTGCGCAGCGCCGGCGTCGACACGCAGTTCCTCGGCCGCGCTTCAGGCCGGATGGGCCTCTACTTCATGGAGGACGGGGCCGGCCCCCGCCCCTCCGCAATCACCTATGACCGCGCCGGCAGCGCCTTTGCCGAGGCTGACCCCACTGCGATCGACTTTGCCGGGGCGCTACAAGGCGCGCGGCTGTTTCATACGGGTGGGATCACCCCCGCGCTTGGCCCCAAGGGCGTGGCGCTGGCCAAGGCCGCCAATGCTGCGGCCATCGCCGCCAATGTCCCGATCTGCTTCGATGGCAACTACCGCGGCGCGCTGTGGTCGAGCTGGGACAGCGATCCCGGCGCGGTGCTGCGCGAGCTGGTGGCCGATGCGACGATCCTGATCGGCAACCACCGCGACATTTCGCTGCTGCTCGGCCAGACCTTCTCGGGCGATGGACCTGAACGGCGGCGCGAGGCGGCCGAGGCTGCCTTTGCGGCCTTCCCCAGGCTCGAACTGATCGCCTCGACCGCGCGGCACCTCGTCACCTCGGACCACCACCGCATCGCCGCGCGGGTCGACAGCCGCAGCGCCGCGCACCAGACCGCCGAGATCGACGTGACCGGAATCGTCGAGCGGATCGGCACCGGCGATGCCTTTGCCGCCGGGGTGCTCCACGCCTGGCTGGCTGGCGGTGACGTGGCCGCCATGGCCGAGACCGGCCTCGCCCTGACCGCGCTCAAGCACACTGTCCCTGGCGACATGTGCCTGGTGAACCGGGCCACGCTTGAAAGCTTCTCGGCCAGCGGCGGCGATGTCCGGCGCTGAGGGCTGGAGCCGGCGAGCCGTTCTGGCAGGCGGACTTATGACATCCCTTTTTGGCACTCGCGCGTTTGCCGAAACGAGATGGGCCGACGAGCTGATTGCAGTCGCCGACACTAAGTTCGGGAGATATCGGGGAACAAGTGGCCAATCGTCGGTCGGTGTTTGGCCGCTTCTGTTCGCCGGAATTCGCTATGGCCGCGCGAAACGTTTCCTTGCTCCCGAACCTGTCACCCAGGCAGAACAGATCGATCAAGTCCGGGGTCAGAGCTTTGGTCCTGCCTGCCCCCAGCAAGGTAGCAAATATGCCAATCAGGATGAGGACTGCTTATACCTGAACGTTTGGACACCCGCGAAATCATGGGGCCGGAAGCACCGATCCTACCCGGTCATGGTCTATTTCCATGGTGGCGCATACTCGACGGGCAGTGTTTCCGACCCACTTAACGATGGCACCGCACTTGCCAAACGCGGCGATGTCGTGGTGGTCACCGTCAACCACCGCCTCAATGCCTTCGGCTACCTGTACCTGCCCGATCGCTTCCCCAGCAGTGGCAACAATGGCCAGCTCGACCTGATCTGTGCGCTGCAATGGGTCCAGCGCAATATCGCGGCCTTCGGCGGCGATCCGGGCAATGTCACGGTGTTCGGCCAATCGGGCGGCGGGGCCAAGATTGCGACGCTGATGGCCATGCCCGAGGCCAAGGGCCTGTTCCACAAGGCGATCACGATGAGCGGCCAACAGGTCACCGCGAGCGGCCCGCTTAACGCCCGCAGACGCGCGCAGGCTTTCCTCGACAAGCTCGGGGCCGATCCCGCGGCGGCCCCGGTCGAGGCGCTGGTCGCGGCGCTCTCGGCCACCGATCCGGTCATGGGCGGCGGGGTCTATATGGGGCCGGTGCTCGACATGAGGCATCTGCACCGCCACCCGTTCTGGCCCGATCCCGCGCCGCAAGGGAACACGATCCCGATGCTGCTGGGCAACACCGTGGCGGAGACGCGGGCCTTCTTCCCGCCCGATCACCTACGGCTCAAGGGGCTAGATTGGTCGAACCTGGCCGAGCGGGCCGGGCCGGAGCTGAAGGTCGATATCGATCCGCGCTGGGTGACGGAGCAATTCCGCGCCCGCTACCCGGCGGACAGCCCGGAACAGGTCTTCCACCGCATGGTCACGGCCGGCCGTTCCTGGCGCGGCCAGGTTGAGGAAGCCGATGCCCGCGCCCGCGCAGGGGTGCGCCACACCTGGGTTTACCAGCTCGACTTCGAACAAGCCAAGCACACCGACGACATCGGCCTGTCCTTCGGCACCTTCGAGGAGCCCACCCCTGCCCGCCAGGCGATGAGCGACCGGATGATGGACGCCTTCGTCCGCTTTGCCCGCACCGGCAATCCGGGCTGGTCACCCTATACGGTGCCGGGGCGCGAGACGATGGTGTTCGATACGGTCAGCCGCGTGGTCAGGGACCCGCGCAGGTGGGAGCGGGAGCTGTTTGCCCGCGTGCCCTACATCCAGCCGGGGAGCTGAGGCTCAGCGCTGGTTGTTGGGATAGCTGATGATCAGCGATAGGGGCTTCTTGCCGACCTGCCGGATTCCGACCACCGCGCCCTTGTAGAGATAGGCGGCCATGCCCCTGGTCAACCGCGCGCGCTGGCAGTCGGAGACGACCTCACCTTCGCCATCGAGCACGTAATAGACCTCATCGTGATCGATCGGATGCTCGCCAATCGCGGCACCGCGGTGGAGGATCCGGCGACGGAATTCCATCGCCCGGGGCTGCGGTACGGCATCGCTGATCCGGTAGGCCGTGCTCATTCCGATTGCGCCGTGCGGCGGGGCCTCCTCGCGCCGGGTAACGCGCTCGTCGATCACCGCCATCGGCGGCGCGGCGGCCAGCAGGAGCAGCGCGGCGAGGCTCACCGGGTGGCTCCGCGCGAGCTGCGGTCGCGCGGGCTCAGCGCTTCTTGCGCGCCCGCCTTCTGGCCGGGATAGCGGCCAGACTTCGGCTGCATGGTGGCGAGATCCCAGTCAGCTTCGACGAAGGCCGCGCGGGTCTCGGCCGGGCGGGGATAGCCGGGACCAACCTCCTTCTCGTCATCGATGATATCGCCGCGCCCTTCGGCCACGAAGAACAGCACGCGGATATCGTCCGGCGCGCGGTCCCAGGGGCGAGCCCCGGCACTTGCGAGCAGGCTGGTCTCGACCTCGCCCGAGGGCAGCACCGGCAGGCCCGACAGATCCGCCAGCGGCTTGGGCGCGCGGATCAGCTTGGCCTTGGTCTCACCATAGCGGCCAAACTCCGGCAGCCGATTGCCGTGGCGATCGACCGCGCGATTGTCGCGCCCGTGGTATTTCAGGTCGCCATCGCCGCCCAGCATCAGGAACGGCAGGCCTGCGTCGGTATCATTGCCGCCGCGCATCACATTGCCGACAGCCGTCAGCTCACCGGTGACATAAGGCTGGCCAGTCCATTCCAGCGCCATCAGGTTGTAATGCACTGCGCGGTGGCCGGGATTGTAGATCAGGTTGTTGACCATCAGCGCCTGGACCCCGCCCTTCAGCAGCGGGGACCGCTCGACATTGTGGGCCCAGACATTGCGGTAGAAGACGATGCCGGTGGCATTGTCGTGGATCAGCGAGCCCTTGGAATGCTCGCCCTTGGGGTGGCTGGCATTGGCCAGCCCCTCAGCCGCCAGATTGTTTCGGAACAGGATATTGTGGCTGGTCCCCTTGCGCCATTCCGCCACCGTCTTGCCGGTAAAGCGTGGGCCAGAGGCCGACATGTTCTCATCGATCCCCCACAGGAAACTGTTGTGCTCGATGATGACATTGTAGGCCGCGACAGTGGACAAGGCGTCAGCCTCCCAGCCAGAGAACAGCGCTTGGCCATCACGCCCGGTCATCACGCGCAGGTGGCTGATGATCACGTCATGGGCCTTGAGATCGATCCCGCCGCGGATGATCGTCACACCCGGCGAAGGCGCGGTCTGGCCGGCAATGGTGAGGAAAGGTTCGGAAATGATCAGCGATTCCCGCGCAAGGTCGATCACCCCGCCCACTTCGAACACGACGACGCGCGGACCCTTGGCCTCGACCGCTTCCTTGAACGAACCCGGGCCGTCCTTGGCCAGGGTGGTAACACGGATGATTCGCCCGCCCTGCCCGCCTTTGGTCGGCTCGACTGGCCCGGCCCAGACTGCCGCCGGAAGGGCAAATGCTTGCAACGCCGCGAGGAATACCGCCAGCTTCAACCACCAATGCCGCATCGTCCAATCTCCCTTGCGCACCTTCTTGACAGAGCGCCGGAACGGGAGCAATACAAAATGACACCGGTTACCATACCGGTCAGAACGCAGCGGCCGCAAGACCGCACAGGGAGTAGAGGTGCTGGGGGAGCTGTGCGGCGACACGCATATCATCCTTTGACACCGGTATCATGAGGAAGCGCCGCACGGCGTCGAGGGAGTAGAAATGCGCAAGACCCATTCCAGCAAGACGCTGTTCAAGCTTGCCCTGATCGCCAGCACCGCGATCGCCGCGCCCACTGGCGCCTGGGCGCAGGATGCCGCTCCGCCCGCCGAGGATGCCCCGGCCGACGAGATCATCGTCACTGGCTTCCGCCAGTCGCTGCAGGCCGCGATCAACCTCAAGAAGAATTCGGTAGCCGCGGTCGATGCGATCGTCGCCGAAGACATCGCCAAGTTCCCCGACCAGAACCTGGCCGAATCGCTCCAGCGTATCCCCGGCATCTCGATCTCGCGCGATGCCGGCGAAGGCCGGGCAATCACTGTGCGCGGTCTGTCGAGCCAGTTCACCCGCGTCCGCGTCAACGGCATGGAAACGATCGCCACCTCGGTCGATGGCGCCAGCGCCAACCGCGACCGCGCGTTTGATTTCAACGTCTTCGCCTCGGAGCTGTTCTCCAGCCTGGTCGTCCGCAAGACCGCCGAAGCCAGCCTCGATGAAGGTTCGCTCGGCGCAGTGGTCGATCTCAACACCGGCAACCCGCTGGCCGGCAAGGCCGGGCTGACCGCCGCCGCCTCGATCGTCGGTTCCTACAACGACCTGTCCGGCAATGTCGGCCCGCGCCTGGCGGGCCTCCTGTCATGGCGCAACGATGCCGATACCTTCGGCGTCTCGCTTTCGGCCGCCTATTCGAAGACCAAGGTGCTTGAGCTCGGCAACAATTCGGTCCGCTGGGCCCAGGCCCGGTTTGACAACGTCAACGGCACCAACTGCTTTACCACGCCGAACTCGGGCGGCAGCTATGTCGCCAGCGCGGCTTGCGATCAGGCCGCCCTCGCCTTCCACCCGCGCATTCCGCGTTACGGCGAAGTCGCTCACGATCGTGAGCGCCTGGGTCTGACCGGCTCGATCCAGTTCGCCCCGACCGAGGCGACCAAGCTGTCGATCGACGGCCTCTATTCGAAGTTCGATGCGGCCCGCGAGGAACAGTGGGGCGAAGTCCTGCTGCGCTCGAACGAGCGTTCGATCAACGTCGTGAACCCGGTTTACGACGCCAACAAGAACATGATCTCGGCCACGCTCAACGACGCCTGGGTCCGCACCGAGCACTACCTGCGCAAGAGCACCACCGAGTTCTACCAGATCGGGGCGACGCTCGATCAGGACGTGACCGACACCCTGCGCTTCACCCTGCTGGGCGGCATTTCCAAGTCGGACGCCGATATCCCGGTTGAAACCACCATCATCTTCGATGATCGCGACGCACAGGGTTACTCGTTCGACTATTCGAACATGAAGTTTCCCAAGCTGACCTTCGGGACCAGCGTGACCGATCCGGCCAATTTCCAGCTGGCCGAAATCCGCGACCGCCCGTCGAACAACACCAACCGTTTCAAGACGGTCCAGCTGCGCACCGAATTCGACCTGACCGACAAGATCACGTTGAAGGCCGGTGCCGTCTGGCGCCGCTACAACTTTGACCTGGTCGCCTATACCCGAGACACGGCAGTTTGCGGCAATGGCGGCACCAGCCTGGTCACCAGCACGTCGGGCACCATCGCCTGCTCACCCACCAGCCTGTTCGGCCCGACTGCAGTCTATGGCTTCCCGGTCACCGCCGCGCTGTCGCAGATGTTCAACCTCGGCAACGCCGGTCAGCCAGCCGGCAACACCAATTCGTGGCTGGTCCCCAACCTCGATGCGGCGGCGGCCTTCACCGGGCTCTACAATCGTCCACTCGCCAACGACGCCGGCAATATCCGCGGCGTCCAGGAAACCACCAAGGGCGCCTACTTCCAGGCGGACCTGAAGGGCGATCTGGGCGGGCTGGAATATGCGCTCAATGCCGGGATCCGCTATGTGAAGACCGACCAGAGCTCCTATGGCCTGGTCAGCGGCACGCAGGCCACCGTCACCCGCGACTACGATGACTGGCTCCCTTCGGCCAACCTGGCGCTGTTCCCGACCCAGAACGTGATCCTGCGTGCTGCCGTGGCCGAGGTGATGACCCGTCCGACGCTGGGTTCGCTGACGCCGGGCGGTTCGGCCGACGGCTTCAATTACCGCGTGACGAGCGGCAACCCGTTCCTCGAACCCTATCGCGCCACCAATTATGACCTGGCCGCCGAATGGTACTTCGCTCCGCAGGCCGTGCTCTCGGTCGCCTGGTTCAAGAAGGATGTGAGCAGCTTCACCCAGTCGGCCTCGATAACTGGCGCCACTTTCACCCAGACCGGCCTGCCGGCTTCGGTGCTGAGCCCCAGCTCGCCGGCTGCGCTCAACCCGGCGCAGCTCAGCCAACCGATCTGGACGCTCTCGACCACGGTCAACGGCTCGGGCGCAACACTCAACGGCTGGGAATTCGCTGCCCAGGTACCGTTCAGCGCTTTCACCGATGGCTTCTTCAAGCACTTCGGCGTGATCGCCAACGCCACCTTCATCAGCTCGAACGCCACCTTCAACCTGCAGGGTCCGGCGATTGCCCCGGGCGGCGCGCTGCAGAACGTGTCTCTAAGCAATACGCTGTCGAACGTCTCCAAGCAGGCCTACAACGGTACGCTCTACTACGATGACGGCAAGTTCGCGGCCCGCGTGATGCTGTCCTATCGTGGTCGCTACCACGAAGGCGCTTCGGGCACGGGCAACCTGCTTGAAGGCTATGGCGCCACCACCAACCTCGATGCTTCGATCCGCTACAAGCTGACCGACTGGATCGAACTATCGGTGGAAGGCAACAACCTGCTCGACACCTACCGCTACCGCTTCACTGACTTTGACGCGGATCGCAATTACGAGAACAACCATTTTGGCCGCACGATCCTGTTTGGGGCGCGGTTCAAGCTCTGATCACACGTACCTCCCGGAGGCCGGTTCCCGATGACGATTGACCGCAGGTCGCTGATTGTCGCGGGGCTGGCCTCCACCCTTACCGCACGGGCGGGGGCGCAAACGCCTCCGCCCGTTGCCATTGGCGCGCTGCCCCCTGGCCTGCCGCAGCCGGTCGAAACGATCGACCTCTGGCCTGCCGGTGCGCCCGGCCTGCCCCCCAACGCGCTGACCGAGACGATCAACGAACGGTCAACCGATCCGCTCGTCACCGATCGCGCAGTCTTCGGTATCACCCGCCCGCGCCTGGCCGTGTTCCGGCCCGACCGGCCCAATGGCGCCGCTGTGCTCCTCACGCCCGGCGGCGGCTATCGCTGGGTCGTGGTCGACAAGGAGGGCTACGAGCTGGCGCGCTGGCTGGCCGCGCGCGGTTTCACCGCCTTTGTCCTGTTCTACCGCCTGCCCGGCGAAAGCTGGGCCGCCGGACCCGACGTCCCGCTGGCCGATGCCCAGCGCGCCATGCGCCTGATCCGCCACCGCTCGCGCGACTTTGCCGTGGATCCGGAGCGCGTTGCCGCCATGGGCTTTTCCGCTGGCGGCCATGTCTGCGCCAGCCTCTCCACGCGCTTTGCCGCCAGCGTCTATCAGCCAGTCGATGCCGCCGACCGCCTTTCCGCCAAGCCGCACAGCGCCGCGCCGATCTATCCGGTGGTCAGCATGGACCCGACGATTGCCCATCCCGGCTCGCGCCAATTGCTGCTCGGCGCTGCACCGACGCCTGAGCGGGAGGCGCTCTATTCGCCCGACCGGCAGGTGCCGGCCGACGCCCCGCCGCACTTCCTGCTCCATGCCGAGGATGACGATGTCGTGCCGGCCGAAAACACCCTGCGGCTGCGCGCGGCGCTCAAGGCAAAAGGTATCGCGGTTGAAACGCACCTCTTTGCCAATGGCGGCCATGGCTTTGGCCTGCGCAAGGCGGTTGGCAAGCCGGCCGAGGCCTGGCCCGACCTGTGGCGCGCCTGGGCCCGCACTGTGGGCCTCGGCTGATGGACCGGCGCGACCTGCTCAAGGCCGGGGTGCTGGCCCCGCTGGTCTCGGCCCTGCCGCTCAGCGCCGCCGCACCGGTCCGCACTGGGATCGAAGGCCAGCGCCAGCCCGACCTGGGTAATGGCCGCTTCCTCAACCCGGTCCTATCGGGCGATCGCCCTGACCCGGCGGTGCTGAAGGATGGCGAAGACTATTACCTGACCTTCTCCAGCTTCGATGCCTATCCCGGCCTGACGATCTGGCACAGCCGCGATCTGGTGAACTGGCAGCCGCGCAAGGCTGCGCTCCACCGCAATATCGGTTCGGTCTGGGCGGTCAGTCTGGAGAAGCACGCGGGGCGCTACTTCATCTACATCCCGGTCAAGGCCCAGCCGCGGAACGACATCTATGTGATCTGGGCCGACCATATCGACGGACCATGGAGCGATCCGCTGCCCTTGGGCCTGCACAGCCACATCGACCCCTGCCACGCCGTGGCCGAGGACGGTTCGCGCTGGCTGTTCCTTTCCGGCGGGGACCGCGTCCGACTGGCGGACGATGGCCTGTCGGTCACCGGGCCGGTCGAGCATGTCTACGATCCCTGGCGCTATCCCGATACCTGGGATGTCGAAGGCTTCTCCCCCGAAGGCCCCTCGATCACCTTTCGTGGCGGCTGGTACTATCTGATCACCGCAGTCGGCGGAACGGCTGGGCCGCCTACCGGGCATATGGTGATCGCCGCCCGCTCACGCTCGCTTCACGGCCCGTGGGAACAGCACCCCCGTAATCCGCTGGTGCGCACCCAATCGGCGGGCGAGGCCTGGTGGTCGCGCGGACACGCATCGCTGATTGAAGGGCCGGATGGTTCGTGGTGGTCGCTCTATCACGGTTATGCGGCGGGCTTCTGGACGCTTGGCCGTCAATGCCTGCTCGATCCCATCGAATGGACCCGCGACGGCTGGTTCCGGATGACCGGCGGCGACCTGTCGCGCCCGATCCGCAAGCCCCGCGGCGGGCAGGCCTTGCCCCACGGCATGGCGCTGTCCGACGATTTCAGCGCGCCGCTGTTGCTCGGCTCCAAATGGACCTTCTTCCGCCCCGCCCCGGACGAGACCGACCGCATCCGGGTGGCAGACGGCGCGCTGCACCTTACCGGCAAGGGCCTCGCTCCCTCCAGCGGCTCGCCCTTGCTGCTGACGGCTGGTGATCGCTCCTACCAGTTCGAATGCGATATCGAGCTGGCCGCCGGCGCCACAGCCGGCTTGGTGCTGTTCTATGACGACAAGCTCTATTGCGGGCTGGGTTTCGACGAGCGCCGCTTCGTCACTCACCAGTACGGGATCGAGCGCGGCCGCCCGGCCAATCCCCATGGGCGGCGGATGAAGCTACGCGTCACCAACCGCGAACACATCGTCGCGTTCCACACCAGCGGCGATGGCGGGCAGACCTGGCAACGCTTTGACCGCGGCATGGAAGTATCCGGTTATCATCACAACGTGCGCGGCGGCTTCCTAGCGCTCAAGCCGGGGCTCTACGCCGCTGGCCCCGGCGCCTGCACTTTCCGCGATTTCCGGTACACAGCCCTGCGGGATTGAGCCGCGCTCCGTCAGCCGTGTGCCGCCAGGCACGCATCCAGCGCATCATGGAAGTGCTGGACGCGGCATTCCTCGTCGCTCAGCCAGACCGATTGGAACCCACTAGAGGCCATGCCTTCCTGCACCCGCGCCAAAAGCGAGATGTCTTCATCGATCGTCACGGTCATGCTTTTGCGACCGGCAATGATATCCTCATGGGTAAAGGCATCGCGCGGCGGGCGCTGGTAGTCGTCTGGCCGCGGGCCGTTGAGGCGAAAATGGGTGCCGATTGCCACCCCATCCTGGCCCTTGGCGCGCTGTGCTTCTTCGGCGCTGCCCTGGAACTGCACCAGCGTGATCATGTCGAACTGGCTCTTGCCGGGATCGCCAGCGTCGGGCCGGGATCGCATCAGCCAGGCGCTTTCCGGCGTGACCGACAGGATGATGTTGGGAAACAGATTGAACTGCCAGACATCGCTTAACTGCGCGTCGGAAAGCTCGGCATAGGCCAGGCCCCGTTCCTGTGCGATGGCACGCTTGGCGCGTTGCAGGGCCGGCCTGATTTCCGCCACCCGCCCGCGATAGTCCTCTGGATCCAGACCGACGGCTTTCAGTTGCAGCGCCAGCATGTCGGTTGGCACCTCGGGCGTCGGGAAGCCGGAATCGGTCACGCCGCCCGGCACATAGACGGCCGTGTGGCCATGCTCGAACAGCTCGATCGGGGCGGTTGCGCACTCAAACATCCGCCGGTGGATCGGGTGGATGAAGGGCACGTGATAAAGCTCCGCGAAATTGTCCAGGATCGCCTTCCAGTTGCAGGTATGCGAGACCGACTGATCGTTGGTGACGCTCATCGTTTCCAGGCGATAGGGCCTGAGCAAGTCGAGCACGGGGCCCAGGAACTCAGGCAGCGTGATCCCACCCGGCGTCAGCCGAACGAAGACCAGGCCCAGCGCCTCCTCAACCTCGACCGCCCGCAGCGCCAACTGCGCCTTCGGCAAGCCATTGGAAAAGCGCGAAGCGCCCGGCGCGCCCTGCAATCCGCCATCCAGCCCATAGGCCCAGGCATGATAGGGGCAGACGAACTTCTTCAGGACACCCAGCGGCTCGGTCACCAGACGGGTGCCGCGGTGGGTGCAGGCATTGTGCAGCGCCCGCAGTCGCCCGTCGGTTCCGCGCGCGATGATCAGGCTTTCCGCGCCGATCTCGAAGGTAAAGTATTGGCCAGCTGTCTGAACGTCGCAGGCCAGTCCGGCGACAAGCCAGGTACGCGCCCACAGCGCCTGCCGCTCCCGCTCCATCCAGTCGCGGGAGAGATACCGATCCTTGCCGAAATTGCGGATCGGAATGGGCGATTTGTCAGGCGCCTGCGGCTGGGGCTGGGATGCAGACATTTCGGTCTCCTGACGGTGCGCCGTCACACGCCCTCAGCGGGCCAGATAGTCATCGAGCGTAAGGTGCAGTTGGCGGATCCGCGCTTCCTGATAATTGCCCAGTGTCTGCCCGCGCTTGCGCGAGGCCTTGGCCCCGTCGCGCTGCAGCGCAAGGTTGTCGGTATCCTGGTCGAGGATTTCGGCCAGGGCAAAGCCGGGCACCGTCGTGTAGCTGTCTGCCACGCCCAGCCGGATCGGCTTGGCCGGCGGCGGGCGCTCTCCGCTTTTGGGCAGGGGTTGCAGCACCAGGATTTCGTGCAGGCATTGATCGACGCCCAATGGCCGGAAGCGGTAGCACAGCCGGATGTTGATGCCGGGGAAGAAGAAGGCATTGGGGAACAGGAAGTATTCGATCGAATCCATCATCTCGCTGGTCGAGACGGCGGAGAGGTCCACGCCGAATTGCGCCCCCAGTTCCTGCCGCAGCAGCTTCGCATGTTCGGCCCGTGCCGAAGCACCGGCCGGCAGCTGCGCCGGGTCGCGGCCCAGCTTGCCGAACAGGGTGGCCTCGCTCACCTCCTGCTGCAAATGGGGACTCGGCACACCCACCGCATGCATGAAGCGCGACACGTGCGGGCCGAAGATGTCGTATTGGGCATTGGCATCGGCGGCGGTGTAGATCGCCTGGCTGTGGGTCTCGAGCACGTGGAACGCCTCAAGAAAGGCCTCCATCGCCATCTTCCAGTTGGCCGGCAGCACCTTCTCGGTATGCAGCGCGACATAGCGGTCGTGCATCGGCCACAGTCGGAAATGTTCGGGCAGCACTTCAAGCTGCTCGGCCAGCGGCGGGGGCGCCTCGCCCATGTGGATGAAGACGAAGCCGCCCCAGCTTTCGCAAGCGATTTCGTCCAGCCCGAAATTGGCCTCATCGACATGCGGGAAGTCCCAGCGGCAGGGAATCTCGCGCAGCGACCCGTCGAGGCTCCAGCTCATGCCATGAAAGGGACAACGGATGTGGCTGCGCCGCACCCCGCGCGATCCCTCGGCGGCGAACTTCATGCCGCGGTGCGGGCAGCTGTTGATGAAGGCGCGGATCTTCGCGTCGGCGCCGCGCACGACCAGCACCGAATGGGGGCCGACATCGTAGACATAGCGATCGCCCGGTTCGGGAATGTGCTCCTCGCGGCAGGCCCATTGCCAGACATTGGGCCAGAGCTGTTCAAGCTCGCGCTCCAGGAAGGCCGGGTCGTGATAGCGATCGAACGGCAGGTCGGCACTGCCGAGGAACCGGTATTGCTCGGCCCGCATCGCCGCCGGCGGATTGTCGCCATCTGCGTCCAGGATATCCTGCATCGATGGACCGGGGCAGCGCGCCTCGCCCGGCGCCAATGCGGGATCGGACGGCGCGGTCAGATCGGGCCGGCTCATGCGCGGCTCCGCATGGCAGCGCGGTTGTAAAGCGGATCGGCCGGCTTGCGCTGACCGAGGATAAAGGGTGTTGCTTTGAGGATCGCATCGCTGGCGGGATCATCGCGCGCCCAATCGACAATCTCGGAGCGATAGGCAAATTTCCAGACCCCGCCGCGCTTTTCGCAGCGGTCGACATAGCGGCCCGCGATCACCAAATCGCGCTTGGCGCCATGCTCATCGGTCAGCCGGTGATAGGCCTGATAATAGACCTCGCCAAAGGCCTCGTCGCCATCGATCTCGACCAAGTGCTGGCCCAGCATGTGGTGATTGCGGTCATGGCCGGACAGCGCCGTCATGCAGAAGGCGGCGAATTCGCGCGGGCCGCCTTCGTAGATGCCATAGGCCAGGTGCGCATCATCCCAGAACTGCGCCTCGAGCAGCGCCTGGTCGAGCCGGTCCAGCGCGCGCATGTAATTGGCAGCAAGATCGATGATCGCCTGGCGGTCCGCACTTGCGCTCATAGCTCCCTCTCCATTTTGCGGATACTACGGCTGAGCCCGCAGCGGTAACTTGGCGATATGGATAGGGAAGCTGGCGGGAAGCGCAGATGAGCAGCGCGGGGGCGATCCCGAGCACCGCCCGGCTGGCCGATGAGGCCGCGATCAAGGCCGTCCTGGCCAGCTATTGCCGCGGGGTCGATCGGGCCGATCCGGAGCTCCTCACCAGCTGCTTCTGGGATGATGCCAGCGTCGATTATGGCGGCTACAAAGGGCCAGCGCTGCCCTTCTGCCCGCTGCTGGTCGAGGCCATCCGTGGCTGGGGCCAGACCCATCACCAGCTCGGCCAAACGCTGATCGACTTTGCGGGCGAAGCATCCGCGCTGGTCGAAACCTATGTCACCGCCGGCCATTTCCCCGCCGACGGCCAGGGCGAGGAGATGACCTACCTCGGCCGCTATATCGACCGGTTTGAACGGCGCGGCGCGGAGTGGCGGATTGACACGCGGATGATCGTCATGAGCTGGACCAGACTGGCCCCCGCCTCGCACGATCCCCAAGGGCGCGCGGTTGCCGGGCTACGGACTGCCGGGCGCAGGCCAGACGACCCGCTTTACGCGTAAGCTGCGGGAAAGGCGCCTTTCCGAGGGTCACGTGGCGGTGCGGGCAGTCAGATACGAAATGGTCTCCACCCCGGATCTGGCTTGGACCTACTCCTTTGAGAGGCTTTCAGACCGCATCAGGGGCAAAAGGCTTCATATCCTGGCGGCGCGACGAAAGTCCGCAGATCCACCCATTTGCTAGTTGCGAAAGACTGCCGCGATTGATGGATCGGCTGCCGTATCGCGCGTGTAGCTCAGCTCATTGCGGCCAACCACCATGTGATGCACTTCGTCCGGACCATCGGCGATCCGCAGCGTGCGCGACTTGGTGTAGAGCGCGGCCAAGGGAGTCTTCTGCGACACGCCCAGAGCGCCATACATCTGGATCGCCTGGTCAACGATCTCGCAGACCCGTTCGGGGACCATGGCCTTGACCATGTGAATCCAGACCCGCGCTTCGCGGTTGCCCAGCACGTCCATCGCCTTGGCCGCCTTAAGAACCATCATGCGCATCGATTCGATCTCGATCCGGGCGCGGCTGATCCGCTCCAAGTTGCCGCCGAGCTGGATGATCGGCTTGCCGAAAGCAACGCGTTCGGTGCCGCGCTGGACCATCAGGTCGAGTGCCTTCTCGGCGCGGCCGATCGCGCGCATGCAGTGATGGATCCGGCCCGGCCCCAGCCGCAGCTGCGAGATTTCAAACCCGCGCCCTTCGCCAAGCAGCATGTTTTCCTTAGGCACCCGCACTTTCTCGAACACGATATGCATGTGGCCGTGCGGGGCATCGGGATCGCCGAACACATTCATCGGCCCGACCACGGTGACGCCCGGCGTGTCCATCGGCACCAGGATCTGCGATTGCTGGCGGTTGGTGGGCGCATCGGGATTGGTCTGGACCATCACGATCATGATCTTGCAGCGCGGATCGCCCGCGCCCGAGATGTAATGCTTCTCGCCGTTGATGACGTATTCGTCGCCCTGCAGCACAGCTTGGCAGCGGATGTTCTTGGCATCGGACGAGGCCATGTCGGGCTCGGTCATGGCGAAGGCGGAACGGATCTTGCCGTCCAGCAGCGGCTTCAGCCACTGTTCCTTCTGTTCGGGCGTTCCGACGCGTTCCAGCACTTCCATATTGCCGGTATCGGGCGCGCTGCAGTTCATCACCTGCGAGGCCAGCTCGTTCTTGCCCAGTTCAAAGGCGATATAGGCATAGTCGAGGTTGGACAAGCCTTCGCCGGTTTCGGCATTGGGCAGGAAGAAGTTCCACAGGCCGGCGGCCTTGGCCTTGTCCTTCGCCGCTTCCAGCACTTCAAGCTGGCCGGGGGCATATTGCCACGGATCGGGCCGCCCGGCGCCGAGGCGGTGGAACTCCACGCTCATCGGCTCCACCACGTCGCGAACGAAATCGCGGACCTTTTCGTAGAGCGGAATGCAGCCCTCAGACATGCGCAGATCGTTCAGCGGATCGCGCGGGTTGAAGCCGAATCCCGAAGGCTGCGGAGTGCTTGAATGATCTGCCATGGCTGGTCCCGTCCCGTTTGGATAAAGCGACTGTTGTTACTGCCGGGCATTGGTTGCACGCCCGTTCGAACTGTTATGCCCGGCGGCCAGGGGGCCATAGCCGGTATGCCAAGGGCGGTCATGACGACGGATCATTTCCGCGATCAAATCCAGCCTTGCTATTTGATACCGTATGGTATCATTTTGCGCTCCGGGCAAGACGGGATGTGCAATCTTGGGCGATCCGATCAGCAGAATTGACGCGATCCGGCACCTGACAGCCGCAGGCATGCCGCTGGAAATCACGCGCCAGGACGTAGCCGGGCGGCCGCAACGCGTGTTCACCAGCGCGCCGCGCAGCCTGCGGGAGATCTACACCGCAGCGGTCAGTGACCAGCCGTTCATCGTCTTTGGCGATACCCGCCTGACTTTTGCCGAAAGCTGGCGCCAGACCAGCGCCTTTGCCGCCGCACTGGTCGACCGGTTCGGCGTGGCTCCGGGTGACCGGGTGGCGATTTCGCTGCGCAATTACCCGGAATGGATGATCGCGTTCCAGGCCATCACCGCGATCGGCGCGGTAGCCGTGGCGGCCAATTCGCACTGGCCCGCCGATGAGCTGGCTCATGCCGTGGGGGACACCGAACCGCGTGTGCTGATCCTCGATGCCGAGCGGCAGGCTGGATGGCAGGCGGCGGGTCCGCCGGTGCCGGTACCCGTGGTGGCGGTCCGCACTCTGGCCGACCAGCGCGGCGCGGCGCTGGCCTGGGACGACCTGCTGGCGGCCTATCGCGATGCGCCGATACCGCCCCAGTCCCCCGCGAGCGACGATCTCGCCACCATCCTCTACACCTCGGGCTCGACCGGCCATCCCAAGGGCGTGCCATCGACTCACCGCAACATCATCAGCGCGCTGCTATCATGGGAACTTGATGCCCAGGTCGCCAATCTGCGGGCCGGGGTAACGCCCGCCCCGGCGGCCCAGGCCGCGCTGCTGGCGATCCCACTGTTTCACGTGACCGGCCTGCACGCGGTCTACCTCAGCTCATTCCGGGCCCAGCGCAAGCTGGTGAGCATGCACAAATGGGACCCAGCCGAGGCCATCGGCCTGATCGAGCGCGAGGGGATCACCCACGTCAATGCGCCCTCTGCCGTCACCGGCGATCTGCTGAACGAGGCCCGGCGGCGCGGGATCGGCCTGCCGGGTCTGCAAGTGCTGGGCGGCGGCGGGGCGGCCCGCGCGCCGGAACAGGTCCGGGCGATCGCCAGCCAGCTGGCCGGGGCCATGCCGGTGACCGGCTGGGGCATGACCGAAACCAACGCCATCGGCACCGGGATCCGGGGGCAGGACTATGTCAACCACGCGGATACGGTCGGGCAGGTTTCGGCCGTGCTCGACCTGCGCGTGGTCGATGAAGAGGGCCGGGAACTGCCCCCCAGCGAGGCGGGCGAGCTGCAGGTGCGCGGCACCTCGGTGGTGCGGAGCTATTGGCGGCGGCCGGATGCCGATGCCCAGGCCTTTCATGGCGAATGGTTCCGCACCGGAGACCAGGCCACGATCGACGCCGAAGGCTATGTCCGGATCGTCGACCGGCTGAAGGACCTGATCATCCGCGGCGGCGAGAACATCGGCTGCGGCAAGATCGAGGCCGCGCTGCTGGAGCATCCGGCCGTGCGCGAAGCGACCGTGTTCGGCGTACCCGACGAGCGGCTGGGCGAGGAAGTGGCGGCCTGCCTGTTCCTCTCCGCGCCGGTTGACCGGGATGAACTGGTGGCCTTCGTGAAGGGCAAGCTGGCCCCCTTCGAGCTGCCGCGCCGGATCGAATTCTGGCCCGAACCCTTTCCGCGTACGGCTTCTGGCAAGCTGCTCAAGCGCGAGGTGCGCGCGGCCTTGCTGGCGGCCGATCAGGCGAGCGCCGACCAGGTCCGCTCGATCAGCCAGTAGCCTGCCAGGGCGCCGATCGCATTGGCCACCAGTGTCGGGCCGCGCTGCACCAGCGCATCGCCCCAGCGCCGCCCCGGCAGCAGCCGGAGGGCCAGCCAAGCGAGCCCCAGGATGGTCATGATGAAGGCCAGCTGCCCGATCTCGACGCCGATGTTGAACAGCAGCAGCGCCTCGGGCACGGCATCCTCCGGCAGCCCGATGCTGGCCAGAGCGCTGGCAAAGCCCATGCCGTGGAGCAGGCCGAACGCGAAGGCGACCAACCAGGGATAGCGGCGGGTCAGCGTGGGCCGGTCACTCGCCGTGGTGACCAGCTCGACGGCGAGGAAAACGATGGAAAGCGCGATCAGCGCTTCGAGCGCGCCGGTATCGAGCGAGACATAGCCAAACACCGTGAGCCCCAGCGTCAGGCTGTGGGCAATGGTGAAGGCGGTGATCACCTTGACGATCTGCCAGCCCCGGCCAACCAGCATCAGCAGCGCCAGCACGAACAGCAGGTGATCGAAGCCCAGCAGGATGTGTTCCACCCCCAGCACGAGGTAGCCGGGCAGCGCGACCCCGGCGGGCTGCGAAAAGTCGAGCACCAGCCGGGGCGAGCTAGGCCGCAGGGTCCAGTCAAAACTGCGCCCGTCAGCCAGCTTCACCCGCACCAGCGTTTCGGTCACACTCTGGGCGAGGCCATCGATTTCCACCGTCTGCCCTTCCAGCGGCGCGCCCCCGCGCACTTTCCAGCGATAGGTGGCAAAGCCCGGACCGGGCTGGATCGACGGCTTTTGCTCCAAGGCGCCGCCCGACAGGCGCGGTTCCAGCCGCAGAGCAAGGTCGCCCACCACCGGGCGCTTCCAGACCACGTCATAGTCGCCGGGGCCAAGCTCATCGATCTGGACCAGCGCCGGGCGGACCTCGTGCGCCAGCGCGGCGCTGCAGCCGAGCATCATGGCCAGCAGCAACAGAAGAGAGCGGAGCGCAGCGATCACTTCGGCAGCCCGGCCACTTCGATCCGGTAGCCCCGACGCAGCTCGGCCAGCTGCTCGCGAAGGGCCACCGCCCGCCGGTCGTCGATCCAGGCGATCCGCACCTCGTCGCGGACCTCGGCCAGCGGCGGCACCTTGCGGCCCTGGCGGCTTTCCACCCGGATCAGGTGCAGGCCAAAGCCCGATTCGACCGGGCCGGTCCATTGCCCGACCGGCGCGGCGGCGACCGCTTTCGCAAAGCCCTCGCCATAGTCGCGCTCGAGCGTCTCGATCGTCACATCGGCATAGCTCAGCGGTAGCATCGAAGGGTCCCCGGTCACGCGCTGCCCGGCCTGAAGGGCGCGCAAGCCGTCGCTGGCGGCCACCGGCGGGCTCACCTCGGTGCGGTCATCGCTGAAGAAGACGTGCCGCAAGGCCACACGCTCGGGCGCGGCATAGCGGGCCTGATTGGCCTGGTAGTAAGCGGCCAGATCGGCCTCGGTCGGTTCGGGAATTGCGACCG
>Ga0315904_10004052_pt1 | contig 21159 bp, 17 predicted proteins | sample LakEriMetagenome_6_FD_203529 | JGI IMG/M metagenome (GOLD analysis project Ga0315904, IMG submission 203529) | Freshwater fungal communities from buoy surface, Lake Erie, Ohio, United States - Buoy 12 MA120 | ecosystem: Environmental > Aquatic > Freshwater > Lake | place: USA: Lake Erie, Ohio...
ACGGAGCGGCCGCGGCGCTGCTCGGCCGCGGCCACCGCCGCCAGCACGGTGGTCTTGCCCACCCCCTGCGGACCACAGAGGAGCGCGACGCCCCCGGCGCGTTCGATTGCCGCGGCGATCTTGGCGGCTGCAGCCTGCTGCGCTGGCGTGACAGACGATGTCGGTCGGAGGGCGGGCGTCATGGCAGGGGTCCGGCGGAAGTGGGAACGAACGAGACGACCTCGCCGAGCGGTTCCACGCCGATCGCCTCCAGGCAGGTGGACCAGCAGGCCGGCGGACGAGATCCGGAGCGGACGACGAGAATCGCCGCATCGCATCCGCTCGAGACCACGAGCAGCCGCTGCCGATTGATCCGTCCCGGCGGAAACCAGACGCCCCCGTCGACGATCACGATCCGTTTGTCGTGCGGCGTGCCCGTGGACGGGATCGCGACCGCCGCGCACCCGACCGCATCGCGGCCTCGATCGCGGAGCACGCGGACGAGACCGGTGCAGAGGGTCGAGCAGCCGGCGGCACGCTCGCACGCCACGATCGCGATCGCGCGGCGGCCCCGGCCACGGGCGGCGACCGCCTCATCGGCGAGGGCTTCCCATTCCGTTCGAGCCGCGGCCATCAGCCGCCCCACGAAGTCGTCGGCTGCCGGCGGATCGGCTGCCGCGGTTCCCGGCGTGGTCGTCGGCATGACCACCGGCGACTCGGCCCGCGACATGTCAGACGGGGTGCCGACGGCGGGAGGCAGCGACGTCTGCCAACGATCGACGAAGGCAGCGTCGAGAAAGTCCAGCGTCATCGGGAGATCGTCTCCGGCGCCGCGACAGGCTGCATCCGCGCGAGCCGTTCCACGCGGCTCCGCTCCGCGCGGTGCGCGTCGCTCCACGACGCGAGCGACCAGGCGATGGCGGCCAGGAGGGCCAGGGCGGCGACCGAGACCGAGGGAAACCGGCTCCGTGGGCGTCGCACGCGGACCTGTGGCCGCATCTCCACCGCGGCCAGCTGCGGCCTCGGAGCGGCTCCGGGCGATTCGCTCCGTTCGCCGGCGGGCGCCTGGGCGGCGCCGGCGATCGTGATCGCCGCGGCATCGAGCGCGGGAATGCGGGCCAGCACCTTCATGGACGTCCTCTCGCCGCAGCATCGTCGTGGGCCGACTCGCGCCTTGAACCACCGGCCGTGAGCGGGATGGCCCCTGCCCAGCCAGCACCATCGGGGCGAGCCAATCGCGTCCTCCAGGCGGTGCAGTATGCCCTGTTCCCCGAGTCGCCTATGATGCGACGACGCCGTCAATCGGCAGAGTTTCCGCCGTTCTTTCCTCTTTCCAGACCCGGATCGTCGATGTCGAAGGCCTCCCTCTCAGCCCGTTCCGATCTCCTTCGTTCCGTCCTCGACACCCGCATCGCCATCCTTGACGGCGCCATGGGGACCATGGTCCACCAGCTGGGCCTCGACGAGGCGGGGTTTCGCGGCCAGCGGTTTGCCAGCCATCACCGCGACCTCAAGAACTGCATCGATGCCCTGACGCTCTCGCAGGGGGATGCGATCCGCGGCATCCATGCCGCCTACCTCGAGGCGGGTGCCGACATCGTCGAGACCAACACGTTCGGCGCCACGAGCGTGGCCCTGGCCGACTTTGGGCTCCAGGAGCACACGCGGGAGATGAATCTCGTCGCCGCGTCGCTGGCACGGGCTGCGGCCGACGCCGCGACGGCGAAGACGCCGGACAGGCCCCGGTTCGTGGCGGGCTCGATCGGCCCCACCAACAAGCAGCTCTCGATCGCCGGCAACGTGGCCGATCCCGGCCACCGCGACGTCACCTACGACGAGATGGTGGCCGCCTACCGGGAGCAGATCGAGGCGCTCATCGAAGGGGGCGTCGATATCCTCCTCGCCGAGACCGCCTTCGACACGCTCGTGCTCAAGGCCTGCCTGCACGCCATCGAGCAGACGTTCTCCGATCTCGGCCGCTCCCTGCCAGTGATGGCGTCGTTCACGATTTTCGAAGGTGGGCGGACGCTCTCCGCGCAGACGGTCGAGGCCTGCTGGACGAGCATCTCGCACGTCGATCTGCTCTCGGCCGGCATCAACTGTGCCCTCGGACCCGAGAAGCTCCGCACGCACGTCGCCGACCTGTCGCGGGCCACGCCGCGGCTCGTGAGCTGCTATCCCAACGCGGGCCTGCCCAACGCGCTGGGGGGCTTCGACGAGACGCCCGAGATGATGGCGAGCGTGCTGGAGGAGTTCGCCCAGAACGGCTGGCTCAACATCGTCGGGGGCTGCTGCGGCACCACGCCGGCCCACATCAAGGCGATCGCCGACACGATGCGGAACTACCCGCCGCGGAAGCCGGCGGAGCCGCCGCGGCGGTCACGGTATTCCGGGCTGGAGATGCTGGAGATCCGGCCGGAGACCAGCTTCACGATCGTCGGCGAACGGACCAACGTCACCGGCTCACGGGCCTTCGCGCGGCTGATCAAGGAGGAGCGATACGAGGAGGCCCTGGGCGTCGCCCGCCAGCAGGTGGAGAACGGCGCCAACATCATCGACATCAACGTCGATGAGGGGATGCTCGACGGCGTCAAGGTGATGACCAAGTTCCTCACGCTCCTCTCCAGCGAGCCTGAGATCTCCAATGTCCCGATCATGATCGACTCCTCGAGGTTCGAGGTGCTCGAGGCGGGGCTGAAGTGCATCCAGGGCAAGGGGATCGTGAACTCGATCAGCCTCAAGGAGGGCGAGGAGGTCTTCCTGGAGCACGCCCGCACGGTCCGCGGCTACGGCGCGGCGGTGGTGGTGATGGCGTTCGACGAGCAGGGCCAGGCCACCGACGTCGAGCGCCGGGTCGCGATCTGCCAGCGGGCCTACCGGCTGCTGACGGAAGAGGCCGGCTTTCCGCCCGAAGACATCATCTTCGACCCCAACATCCTCACGGTCGCGACCGGCATCGAAGAGCACAACCGCTATGCGGTCAACTTCATCGAGGCCACGAAGCGGATCAAGCAGGTGATGCCGCTGGTGAAGGTGTCGGGGGGCGTGAGCAACATCTCGTTTTCGTTCCGCGGCAACGAGATCGTCCGCGAGGCGATGCACTCAAGCTTCCTGTATCACGCCATCCAGGCCGGGATGGAGATGGGCATCGTCAATGCCGGCCAGCTCGCCGTCTACGAGGAGATCGAGCCGGATCTGAAGGAGCGGGTGGAGGACGTGCTCTTCGACCGGCGGCCCGACGCCACCGAGCGGCTCGTCGAGTTTGCCGAGACGGTGAAGAACCGTGGCTCCGGCGAGGCGGCGAAGGTCGATATCTGGCGGACGCTCGGCGTCGAGGAGCGGCTCACCCATGCTCTCGTGAAAGGGATCGCCGACCACGTCGAGGAGGACGTCGAGGCGGCCCGGGAACACTATGCGACGAGCCTCGAGATCATCGAGGGGCCACTGATGCGGGGCATGCAGACGGTCGGCGACCTGTTCGGCGAGGGGAAGATGTTCCTGCCGCAGGTGGTGAAGAGTGCCCGCGTGATGAAGCGGGCGGTGAACCACTTGCTCCCGTACATGGAGGCCGAGCGGGCCGCCTCGGGGGCCGCCGACACGAAGCGCGGCACCGTGCTGATGGCCACGGTGAAGGGCGACGTGCACGACATCGGCAAGAACATCGTGGGCGTGGTGCTCGGCTGCAACGGTTACGAGGTGGTCGATCTGGGCGTGATGGTGCCCTGCACGAAGATCATCGACGAGGCGGTCCGGCATCAGGCCGACATCGTCGGCCTCTCGGGGCTGATCACGCCGAGCCTCGACGAGATGGTGCAGGTCGCTCAGGAGTTCGAGCACGCCAAGTTGAAGATGCCGCTGCTGATCGGCGGGGCCACGACCTCGGCGCGGCACACGGCCGTGAAGATCGCCCCGAAGTATTCGGGCGCCGTGGTGCACGTGAACGACGCCTCGCGGGCGGCCGGCGTGGTCGAGAAGCTCCTGAGTTCAACGGCCCGGGAGGAGTTCGTGCGATCCACTCGCGAGGCCCAGGCCCGCGACGTGGAAAACTTCAAGCGGCGACAGGAGACGAAGCTCGTTTCCTACGCAACCGCCTGCGCGAATCGGTGGACCTGCGACTGGGCGGCCGCCCAGATCGACGTGCCCGAGTTTCTCGGCGTGAAGATCCTCGATGCGGTTCCGCTCACCGACCTCGTCCCCTTCATCGACTGGTCGCCCTTCTTCATGTCGTGGGAGCTCAGGGGCAAGTATCCCGCCATCTTCGACGACGCCGTCGTCGGCGAGGAGGCGCGAAAGCTCTATCGCGACGCGACGGAGATGCTCGACCGGATCGTCCGCGACCAATCGCTCCAGGCGAAGGCCGTCTACGGCTTCTTCCCGGCCAGTGCGGTGGGCGACGACATCGCCCTGTACGCCGACGAATCCCGGACCGCCGAGTTCGGCCGGGTGCACACCCTCCGGCAGCAGTGGGAGCGGAAGGGGCAGGACGTGTTTCATGCCCTGGCCGACTTCGTGGCGCCGATCGAGAGCGGGCGGAAGGACTACCTCGGGGCCTTCGCCTGCACCACGGGCCACGGCTGCGACGAACTCTGCCGGAAGTACGACGCCGAGCACGACGACTACTCGTCGATCATGGTGAAGGCGATCGCCGACCGGCTCGCGGAGGCCTGCGCTGAATGGCTCCACGCGAAGGTTCGGCGGGAGTGGGGCTACGGTCGGGCCGAAAACCTCACCCCCGAGCAGCTGATCGACGAACAGTATCGCGGCATCCGGCCGGCCCCGGGCTATCCTGCCTGCCCCGACCACACCGAGAAGCAGGCCATCTTCGCCTGGCTCGGGGCGGAGCAGGGGGCGGACATGCGGCTTACGGAGAGTTTCGCGATGATGCCGGCGGCAAGCGTCAGCGGGCTCTATTTCGCCCATCCGGAGAGCCGATACTTCGCAGTGGACCGGATCACGAGGGAGCAGGTCGAGGCCTACGCGGCGCGGAAGGGCATGGCGGTGTCGGAAGTCGAGCGGTGGCTCGCCCCGAACCTCGGCTACGACGTCTGACCGGGTTGGGCTTGGACGGTGCCGGTGGAAGCCGACCGGCCGTAAGGCCGCGGGCGAACCACGCTGAACGCGGCGTCTGGTAGCGGTTTGCCCCACGCCTCACGGCGTTGGGCTTGGACGGATCGGGAGGCCGTAAGGCCTCGCGTTGGGGGAACGACGCCGGCACGCATGAGTGACTCACCCAAGCCACGGCGGACGCGGAAGATCGTGCTCGACCAGGTGGTCGCGGCGGAGACGGGGGCTGCGGCCTCGATCCTCGTCGAGCGGTTTCTCGACTACGTCCGTCACGAGCGGGCGCTTGCGGCCAACACGCAGGCGGCCTACCGCCGCGACCTCCGGGATTTCACCACGTGGCTCGCCGGCCGGCCGCCGGCAGCGCTGAACGTCCGCGACCTGAGCGACTACTTCGCGGCCCTGGCGAAGAAGGGGCTGGCACGGGCGAGCATCGCCCGGCAGGCGGCGACGCTGAAGACGTTCTACGCGTTTCTGCAGCTCGAGGGCGTGATCACCGAGAGTCCCGCCGAGTTGATCACGGCGGCGAAGCGAGACGACGTGATTCCGGGCACGCTCTCGCCGGGCCAGGTGGACCGGCTGCTGGAGAGCCCGGAGGGCGGGTCGCCGCGGGCCTGCCGCGACCGCGCGCTGCTCGAGTTGCTCTACGCCACGGGCTGCCGTGCCTCCGAGGTCTCCACCCTCCGCATCGGCGACGTGCATCTCGCGGAGAGCTTTTGCACCTGCCGCGGTAAGGGCGACAAGGAGCGGGTCGTGCCGCTCGGCCGCCGGGCCATCGCCGCCGTCCGTGCCTGGCTCGACGGCCCCCGGCAGGCGTTTGCCTCGCGGGCCACCGGCATGCCCTCCTGGGCGGTGCTCTCGACCCGTGGCAACCGGCTGTCACGGATGCGGATCTGGGAGATCGTGCGGCTGCATGCCGACAACGCTGGCGTGCCGAGTGACATCGGCCCCCACACGCTGCGGCACAGCTTCGCCACGCATCTGGTGGCGGGAGGCGTCGACCTTCGGCACGTGCAGGAGATGCTCGGCCACGCGAGCATCGCGACAACGCAGCGGTACACCCACGTCGATGCCGGCCGCCTTCGGGCGGTGCACGAGAAGTTTCACCCGCGGAAGTAGGTGCAGGTTGTCAACCTGCACATGCGGCGAATCGCGGCGTGGAGCGCTTCAGCCGTGATCTCGGCACAGGTTGACAACCTGTGCTCCTGAGGGCGAGCGAGAGTCCGCCCGTGCTTTGTCGCCGGACGTTCGCTGCGGCCATCCTGGGCTTCGCTCACACGATGCTGCCTGCGCTTCGCCGGGCACCGATCCGCCGCAGGCGGATTGGTCGTGGCTGCGCTTGCTCCCATAGCCCACTCGAGGGCGGGCACGATCGGGCTATGAACTTTTCCAGCCCGCACGTTACCGGCTGTCCACACAACACGTGGATGAGCCTGCTACTTCTTTTTTGGCGGCGCGAACTTGATCTTCTTGATCAGCTCCACCACCGTGCCGTCGGGCTGGACCTGCCCCGAGACCGCCGTCACCGCCCGGATCACGTTGTCGTAGCTCAGGTCTGGGTCGCAGTCGAGTTCCACCTCGGTTTTGTCGGCGCTCGAACCGGGGCCGGCGCCCACGAGGTCGACGATCCGCCGCCGCAACTCATCGAAGTCTTCGATCGGCTGGCCGTTCATCGTCAGGCTGGTGCGTTCCCCGCCGGGGCCGGCCGTCATCCGCACGCGGACCGGCGGGAGCTGATCCTCCGTGGCGGCCCCGGCGCTGGCGCCGAGCGGCATGCGGATGTCGAAGTCGCCCTCGGTGATCACGGTCCTCAGCGTGAGCATGAAGAACGTGATCAGCTGGAACACGACGTCGATCATCGGCGTCATGTCGATGGAAATCTTGTCGGAGAGGGCTTCCCGCTTTGCGGCCACGTCAGGCTCCGGTCATTTGCTCTCGTCGTACTGCGCCCGCAGCACAAACCTCTCGAACCCCTTCTCCTGGCAGGCCTTGATCAGCTCCTGCACGTCACCCGTCTTGGAGCGGCCGTCCGCGCGGACGATCACGGTGGCGGAGTTCGGCTCCTTGTTCGAAGCGATCATGACTCGCTTCTCGTTCTCGAGGTAGCCGCCAATTTCCTGGAGCGACACCGGCTCTCCCGCATAGATCACGCGACCGTCGCTCATCAGTTGCAGCGTGATCGGATCGACCGAAGGTCCTTCGGCCGGCTTCGCGAGCTGGCTCATCGGCAGCTGGACCCGATCGTCCTGCACGGCGGTCGAAAAGTTGAGCGTGAACACGAAGAACGTGATCAGCTGGAATGTCATGTCGATCATCGGCGTCATGTCGATGTCGGTCTTCGACGGTCCGTCGCTCAGTGTGCGTGCCATGAGGAGAAGGCCCTTGGTGCGGCGGACCGCGCGGCGTCAGCCGGCCTTCTTGCCCATGTTCTGGAACCGCGCCATCAACCGCATCGCCTCGTCGTCCACGTCCATGTTGAACCGCTGCAGCCAGTTCTTGAACATGCCGTAGCACGCGATGGCGGGTATCGCCAGCCAGAGCCCGATCAGGGTTGTCACCAGGGCCTGCGAGATGCCGACGGCGAGTTCCGATGGCTTGGGGGCCGTGTCCCGCTGGGCGATGAGCATGAAGGCCGCCACCATGCCGTCGACCGTGCCGAGCAGACCGAACATCGGGGCGAGGGCCCCCACCAGCGAGACGTAGCTGATCTTGTGCTCGAGGCTCATCGCCTGCTCGCTTTCGGCCGCCTGCATCGCCTCGACCGCGGCGGGGTAGCCGGACTGCAACTTTCCCATGCCGGCGGCGAGCACCCTGCCGAGGTAGGAGTCGTCGTTTTTCGCGAGTTCGTAGGCCTGCTGAAATTCCTTGTTCTCAAGGTGCTGTTCGAACTGCTCGCTGAGCGCCGGCGGCAGGAGCACGGACTTCCGGAACTGCATGAAGCACATCACGAGCAACGCCACCAGCGCGAACGAGAGCAGGAGGAAGATGATGACGTACTTGACGCCGAGCGCCGCGACGAGAAAAGCCAGGTAGCTCTTGCTCTCCGGCTCGGCGTCGACCGCGTCATCGACCGCGACCTCCTCGTCCTGGGCCATGGCGAGGGTCGGTGAGAGACAGGTTGCCACGGGAGCCCACGCCGCCGCCAGGCAGGCGGCAACGAGCATGCGGGACACCCAGCCGGAGACTACTCCGGCCAGCCGTGACACGGATCCGTCACGCCGACGTTCGCACGAGCCCACGAGCATGATCATCTCCTCGAAAGATGTGGCCTGGATCGATTTCGATCGAAGGCCCAGCGTACCCGCGCCCCCGCCGCCGCAGGAAGGGCTGTCCGCGCCAGGATTACGACGCCTTGGCCGGGGCGAGCTTTTTCGTCCAGGGGCTGGCTGGGTAGGTGGTTTCAAGGGCCTGACGGGCCTCCCGCGCTCGCTCGGGGTGGTTGGCCTTCTCCCAGAGTTCGACGAGGTTGAAGAGTGCCTCAGCATGGTCGTCCGGCTCGTCGTTGTGAACCAGATCGACGGTCAGGAACGAGATCAACGCATCGCGTGGGTCGCCGGCCGCGGCCCGTTGCGCGGTGCCGAGCACGTTGTAGGCCTTGGCGAGCGACGCGTTGTCGCGGTCGGTGGCCGCGAGCAGGCCCGTGACGACGCTCATGGCCTCGTCGGGCCTGCCCTGACGTGTGAGGCAACGGGCTCGACCGAGATCAGACTGCCAGGCGGACCGCTCGCCGCTCGGGCCGCCGATACCGGAGGCGGACTTGGCGGCCGACTCGTACTCCCTCTGGGCTTCCGCGTACTTGCCCTGCAGAAAGAGGAGGTCGGCCTTGAGCGTCGCCGCCCGGACGGCGATCGCGGGGGGGCCCGTGTCGAGCGCCCCGTACGCCGCCGCGGCCTCCGACGGTTTGCCCTGCGCCGCCAGCAGATCGCCGAGCAACTCCTGCATGGCGTAGAAGTGAAGCGACCGTTGCTGCTTCGAGAGAAACTCGGACACGGCCTTCTCGCCCGCCGCCAGATTCTCGCCGGTGGCCAGCGCCCTGCGCGCCGTCGCCGCCGACCGCACGTACGCGAGTTCCTCCCTGACTTCCTCATCGGCGGTTGCCAGTTCGTCCGACGTGATCTTCCCGAGTTCCTCCAGGGCGGCCACTGCGTCCTTGCGGGCCAGAAGCCCACGGGCGATCTGAAGGCCGTCGGGCTCGCCGGCGAAGCGGACTTCCCGGATCGTCTCGATCGGCACCTTCGTGGTCGTGAGGCCACCGTCGGCCTGGTGCGCCTGCAGGTCGAGCGCGTTGGGCGAGGCGTCGATGATCTCGCCTCGCAGCTCCGTGCCATTCATCAGTCGCACCCGGTCGAGGGGCTGCTCCACGGCCCAGCCGGTCGCGTGGCCACCAGCCACCACGACGGCCGCGTTCAACAGCCTGAGGACGAAGGGCCACGGGGAGCGAGGGCGGTTCGGGCCATGGCGACGGGTGGCCATGTCCTGGTTGCGGTGGGGCTCGTTCATGGTGTCGCGGCGGCCGCCGCCTCCTCGTCGAGCTGGGTGAATCCGCCCGGGCTCGCGACGCCCTGATCCTTTTGGATTTCCTTCAGGACCTGCTCGAATCGCTGTTGGAGGGCCACCCCTCCAAGGTCCGGGTAGAGTTTCCGCGTCATCACGATCGAGGTCTTCGCCGCGTCGAGTCGCGTGGTGCGGTCGGTCGGCTGACCGTCCAGCCGCGCCCTGGCCAGCAGGGTCTCCGCGACGTGCAGCCGGGACTTGAAGAACATCTCGCGGGCCCTCATCGACTTCTCATCGGAGCCTGCAAAGGCCTGTCGCGACAGTTTGTTGGCGATGCCGCCCCAGCCCCAGATCACCGCGTCCGCCGAACTACGGCCCACCGCCGCCTCCCGCAGGAGCGCGTCCGCCTTCGCGGTGTCTCCCGATTCGCCGGCCGCCCTGCCGGCCGCCTCGAGGAGTTCCGCGGCCTGAACCTGGATCTCAAGCGAGTTCTGCCGCTTCTGGTCGGCGAGGATCCAGTCGATTTGCCGCTGCGCATCGTCCCACCGGCCACGCTCTTTGTAGATGCTCGCCATCTTGAGCCGGATCGACGGCTCGAAGGCGGCGACCTCCGCACGCTCCTTCTCCGAAGCCTGCGGGTCGTCCTTGCGGGCGAGCAGCCGGGCATAGGCCTCCGCGGAGCGGTCGAGATACTGCTCCGCCTTGGACCGTGGCACGATCGATCCCGTGCGCCTGTCCGACCCGAGCGTCAGGTACGTGGTTGCCACCCATACCTGTGAGGAGATCTTCGCATCGCGCTTCGCGACACCGTCGAGAAACTTCTCGAACCCCTGGAGAATCTTCGTCGCCCGTTCGCGAACCTCGGGGCTGCCTGCCCCGGGGCCGCTTCCCAGGGCCTCGAGCTGCCCCTGGAGGTCGCGGCCCATCGCCAGGTACATGGCGGTGAGTTTGGCGGAGGCCTCTGCGCCGGAGCCGGCGGCCGTCTCGAGCGCGTCCATCGCCTTCTGGGCCTTGTCGAGTTGTTCCGTCTCGATGAAGTGCCGCAAGGCCACTGTCAGCGTGCCCTCCGCGAGCTGCCCCTGGGAAAGGGCTGGATCACCCGAGTTCACGGCGGTCCAGGGACCGAACACCGGGTGCTCGAGGAGCTGGCCGGCCGCGGTGCGGTCGCCATCCTCGAGGGCCATCTGCACTCGGGCGAGGGCGGCCGACACCGCGACCTTTGCGGCCGGCCCGGGCGGCAGTGTGGTCGCTTGCTCGAGCGAGGCAAGGCCCTCGTCGATCGCCGTGCGCGCCGCTGAGTTCCAGCGGTCGATGTCTGCATCGGGGGGACGGGCGTCGGCCTCGCGCTTGCGGGCATCCTGGGCTTCGCGTCGCAAGGCCGTCCCCGCCCGCATCGCCAGCTCGGCCCGCCGCGGCGAAGCGGTCGGACATGCGGCCAGCAGCTCCTCGATGGTCGCCGGGGAGTGCGCTTCGATCGCCGCGTTGAGCAGCACGGAGTAGGCATCGGCCCCTTCGGGCTCGGCCGGCCAGGTTCGCCCCATGCTGGTGGCGACGGCCACCAGCTTCTGCCTGGCCTGGGCCGCGGCCTCGGGGTCGGGCTGGAGTGCCAGGTGCTGCAGGCTGGCGAGCGCGACCCTGGCGGCCTGCTTGCTGCCGTAGGAGTTGGGATACCGTTCCAGGAGCAGTGTGCCGACGGTGGCGGCGTCACCGTACCGCTTGGCGTCGTAGTACAGGAAGGCGAGCATCGACCGCGCCGTGTTGACCGCCGTCACGTCGGCCTTCGGGTCGGCGTCGCCGACCGTCACCGCCCGTTCGAACAGGGTCATCGCCGCATCGCGGTCGGCAGCCGACTCGGTGAGTTTCGCGGACGACTCGGCTGCCTTGCCGGTCGCCTGGAGTTGCTTCGCCTCCGCCTGCTTCTCCTGAAAGGCCGCGTAGGAGACACGGGCGTCGGCCACGATCGCCGCCAGATCCTTGTCGTCTTCGCCGTCGGGCAGGTCCTTGCCGAGTTTTCCGGCGAGTTCACGCGCCTCTTTGGCGAAGTCCTTGTTCGCCGTGGCCACCTCGATGGCGAGCTTGCGGGCGTCTCGCTGCAGCAACCCCCGGGCCTGCCGTTCCTTCGCGTCGACCCTTTCGGCACGGGCGGCGAGAGCCGCGGCCGCGCGATACTTGAGCGCGAGCCATTCCGCGTCGAGGCTGCGACCGGGGAGTTTCTCGGCCGGCGTGAGCACGAAGCGGCGGAGGCTCTCGTCGACCCGTTCGAGGATTCCGCGGGCCTGGGCCGGATCCTTCTCGGCGGCAACCATGGCCAGCCAGCACTCGAGGCTCGTGTTGGCCGCCTTCGCCCTGAGGCCGATCGCCACCGGAGACTTGTCGTCGATCGCGACGACGGACGCGAGGGTCTCCGCGGCGGCTGCGTGCTTGCCGCTCGCCGCCAGGTTGCGGCCCCAGTAATACCGGGCATAGGTTGCCGCCGTGGGCGCCGATGCGGCGTACTTCTCCGCGATGCCCTTGAAGAGTTCCGTCGATTCCGTGAGCGCTGCCGCCGCCTCCTTGGATCCGGGCGGGGAGGCCTTCGATTTCTCGAACAACGCGGCACCCACCAGGATTCGCGTGGCGAGCAGCTGCCCCTGGTACTTCTTCTGCGACTCTTCGAGGCGATCCAACGCCTTCTGCTGGTCCGCCGGCCTTCTGGCGGTCGGCTTTTTTCGCGGGTTGTCCGCCTGCTTGAGCGCATCGATCTTCGCGTCGACTTCTCGAAGGGCCTGGATGATCGCATCCTCGGCATTGGTGACAGTCGTGATCTCCTTCTGGTCGGGCTTCACGGTGCCTTTGAGGGATCTGATGGCCGCGTCGAAAAAGGCCAGGGCCTCGGCGGAAAGCTTGCCTGCGTCCTGGCCGGGGCGCTTTGCCTGCTCGAGCTTTTTCTGCCCTCGATCGATCAGCAGCGTTCCCTTTTGCGTGTAGGCGGTGATCGCAAAGTCGCCGGCAGGTGGGTTCGCCAGAAAGGCGTCGAGCGATTTCTCGGCTTCGTCGAGATAGGCCGCCCGCTTCGTGGCGTCGCCCTCCGTGCGGCTGACGCCCACGAGGGCCTCGGCACGACGAAACGGCAGCTCGGCCTTGAACTCCTCTGAGATCGAGGGATCGGCGGCGGCCCGCTCGACCACCCAGAGCATCACGTCGGGCATCTGGCGATCCTCGAGCCCTTCGAGCAGGGCTCGTGTGGATCGCTCGCTCACCGATTCGCCGAAGGCAATCGGCAAACTGAACAGGGCGACGAGTGCCAGGCCGAGAGCCCTGTGAGCCGTGCGCATGGGGCGAACAAGCGGGTGGGAGGATCCAAAACCGCACATCCTTGCATTGTGGGGCGGTCTCTGGAGGCCGTCAAACCGTGGGCATGCGTCCGGTTGGCGGCCGAAGGCCGCACGGCTTCGGGCATCGGAACGCGCCACGTCGCTCCGGTCGTGGCCGCGCGAGCCTCACGTGGGGGCTTGGATCAACCCCGCCGCGTGCCGCGCGATGACGCTGCCGAGGCGGCAAGCCACGCGGGAAGTTGACCCGCAGCCGGCAGCTTGACGACTCGCGCCGACTTCACGCCCGGGCAGGCCGCCACGGCGGCGACCGACTCGGCCGCCGGCTCCTGATCGAGGTTCAGCACCCCGATCGCGTCGCCGCCCGGTGTGGAGCGGCCCACCGTCATCTGGGCGATGTTGACGCCCGACTGGCCGAACGCCGTGCCGACGCGGCCGATGATGCCGGGCACGTCCTGATGCGTGAACACGAGCAGGATGCCGTCGAGGTAGGCCTCGAGCCGATGGCCCTCGAGCTGCACGATTCGGGGCATGGAGTGGCCGAACAGCGTGCCCGCCGCGCGGTGCACGTGATCGCCGCCGACGAGATCGACCGCCACCACCGAACTGAACGCACCCGGATCGGTCCGGCTCTGCTCCACGAGTTCGATGCCCCGCTCCCGGAGCAGCATCTCGGCGTTCACGATGTTCACGTCCTCGATCGAATTCTCGAGGAGGCCGGCAGCGAAGGCGGCGGTGACGAGCCGTGTGTTTCGGGAGGCGATCTCGCCACGGTAGGCGATCGAGCACGACCGCGGGGCACCCGAATCGAGCTGCGAGAGCAGCAGCCCGAGCCGCCAGGCGAGGTCGAGGAAGCCGCGGACGCCCTCCAGGGCGGCAGGATCGATCGCCGACGAGTTGACGGCATGGCGGACGGAGCCGGTGGTCAGGAAATCGACCAGCAGGCCGACGCCCTCGACGGCCACCTGCGACTGGGCCTCCTCGGTGCTGGCGCCGAGATGCGGCGTCACCATGACGCCCGGCATGCCAAAGAGCGGGCTGTCGGTGCACGGCTCCTTCTCGAAGACATCGAGTGCCACGCCGCCGATCACGCCCCGCTTCAGGCCCTCGGCGAGGGCGGCCTCGTCGTAGATGCCGCCGCGGGCGCAGTTGATCAACCGGATTCCCGGCTTGAGGATATCGAGTTCCTTCATGCCGACGAGGTGGCGGGTCTCGTCGGTGAGCGGCGTGTGCACGGTGAGATAGTCGACCTCGGGGAGCATGCCGCGGACGCTGTCGACCAGTTCGATGCCGAGTTCGGCCGCGCGGTCGGGCGACAGGAACGGATCGTAGCCCAGCACCCGCATGTCGAACGCCCGCGCCCGCTCCGCAACGGCCTGCCCGATGCGGCCGAGCCCCACGATGCCAAGCGTCTTGCCGGCGAGTTGCACGCCCATGAACTTGTTGCGGTCCCACTTGTGGGCCCGCAGGCTGGCGTCAGCGGCGGCCACATTTCGCGACAGGCCGAGCATCAGGGCGAAGGCATGCTCCGCCGTGCTGAGCGTGTTGCCGGCGGGCGTGTTCATGACCACGATCCCGAGCCGCGTCGCCGCTTCCTTGTCGATGTTGTCGGTGCCCACGCCAGCCCGCACGATCGCCCGGAGCCGATGATTGCCCGCCAGGGCGTCGGCGGTGATCTTCACGCCGCTGCGGCAGATCGCCCCGTCGTGCTGGGCGAGCGCCTCGCGGAGGGCGTCGCCAGAGAGGCCGGTCTTCACCTCGTAGGTGATGCCGTTGGGCTTGGCCGCGTCGAGAAGAGCGAGGCCGTCTGGGCTGAGCGTGTCGAGCACGATGATCGAGGGCATGGGCGGCGGTCCGAAGGGCTGCGGGAGGCGGGGGTGGGAGGGGTCAGTCCTGGTGCTCTCGCTGAAAATCCGTCATGAATTCGCGGAGCGCCTCGACGCCGGCGACCGGCATCGCGTTATAGATGCTCGCCCGGATACCGCCGACGGAACGGTGGCCCTTGAGGTCCATCAGGCCGCGCTTCACCGCTCCGGCCACGAAGGCCTTCTCCGTCACCTCGTCGGGCAGCCGGAAGGTGACGTTCATGTCGGATCGGCATTCGGGGCGGGCGTGGCCCGAGTAGAAGCCGCCCGACTGGTCGAGCGTGTCGTACAGCAGCTTCGCCTTCGCGGCGTTGTGTCGCGCCATGCCCTGCAGGCCGCCCATCCGGCCGCTGATCCACCGGCAGACCAGATCGAGGATGTAGATCGCGAACACGGGCGGTGTGTTGGGCCGCGATCCGTTCTTCACGAAGGTGCGGTAGTCGAGCATCGTCGGCAGGTCGTCCCGCGACCGCTCGAGGAGATCCTTGCGGATGATGACCGTGGTCACGCCGGCGATCCCCGCGTTCTTCTGGGCGCAGGCGTAGATCAGGCCGTAGCGGGAGACGTCGATTGGCCGGGAGAGGAAGTCACTGGAGCAGTCGCAGACCAGCGGCGCGGGACCGAAGTCGGGGTCGTGCTTCCATTGCACGCCCTGAATCGTCTCGTTGCTCGTGATGTGGACGTAGGCGGGCTGTGGTGACAGCGCGATCTCGCGGTCGGTCGGCAGCCGGTCGTGGTTGGTGGCGGCGCCGTCCCAGGCGACGTGGACCTTGCCCTCGCGGCGGGCCTCCTTGGCACCCGTCGCACCCCAGGTGCCGGTGATCACGTAGTCGGCCGAGGCGGATTGGCCACGGAGCAGGTTCATCGGCACCATCGAGAACTGCAGGCTGGCTCCACCCTGCAGAAAGATCACCTCGTGGGAGTCACCGATGCCCAGCAGTCGCTTCAGGCCGGCGAGGGTGTCCTCGAGAATGCGGTCGAAGGCTGGGCTGCGATGGCTAATCTCCAGGACCGACATGCCCACTCCCGGCAGGGAGAGCATCTCGTCGCGGGCCTGCTCGAGCACCTCGACCGGCAAGACGGCCGGTCCGGGGGAGAAGTTGAAGACGCGATCCGTCATGGCGGGCACCCGAAAATCATGTTGATTCACGGGGCAGAATAGGAGTCGCCGCGCGGAGGGTCAACGGCCCGCGTTCCCCGGCGGTGCCGGCGGAAGAGCGACGGCCATGGGGGGTGGTGCCGGCGGCAGCGCCGCGGTGCGGTAGGCGGCGGCCTGCGAGGCCTGGAGGCTCGCCATCTTCGCGGCGACAGCCGGCTGCTGGGGATCGGCGGCCAGCGCCCGGCTGTAGTTGGCCAGGGCCTGCGACGGGTCGCCAGCCGACTCCCGGAGGCTGCCGAGGGCAACGAGGGCTCGAGTATTGTTGGGATCGATCGCGAGGGCGTCGATCAGCTGGTTTTCCGCCTCCTGGACATTGCCGTGCTCCTGGGCGAGCCGGGCCAACTCGATGTGGGGGCCGGGATTGGTCGGCTGGCTTTGGGCCCACGCGTTGAGCTGCGCGACCGCCTCGTCGTTTCGCTTCTCCTCCACGAGGAGCACGGCGAGCGCCCTCTGACAGGCCTCGTGGCTCGGGTTTCGTGCCAGGCAGAGGTGGTAATACTGCTCGGCCGTCTGCTGGTCGCCCTCCCGGCCGAAGAGTTTCGCCTGCTGGTGGTAGGTGGCGCCGAGGTTGTAGAAGGTATCGGGGTTGCCGGGTTGCTTCGCGAGCGCCTGCTGAAACGAGTTGACCGCGCCGAGGTAGTTGCCCTGCTGGTAGAGCTTCACGCCCTCCGCGTTGTCGGTCTTGGCCATCCCGCCGCAGCCGGCGCATGCGGCGGCAAGCAGCACGCCGGCGATGCGGCACCGCATCGGCAATGCGGGCGTGCGGGTGGAGCGGATGGGCTGGTGCAACGGAAGACTCCGGTTCCCGCCGGCGTGCGGGGCCGGGAAACTAAAGGGACGGGCCCCATCGGAGCAAGGCCGCCCGAACCGCCCGTCTTGCCCGGTCGATGTTCCCGGGCTCGGGGCCTCTCGTAGCACAGGTTGGTAACCCGTGTGTCTTCCCGGATCGCTTCGAGACTCAGGAAGCCCAATCGCGTGAGCGATGGGGGCACGCCGGGACTCAGGAAGCCCAATCGCGTAAGCGATGGGGGCACGCCGGGACTCAGGAAGCCCAATCGCGTGAGCGATGGGGGCATGCCGGTGGCGCCGCACCGCTCGGGACTGCCCATGCCCTCTCGCTGGACGTTCGCCTCGGCCCTCCCGGCCTCGGCTCACTGCGTGTCCGCTGCGCTTCGCCATCCTGGCTTCGCTTGCTCCCACAGCCCGCTCGAGGGCACGGACAGCCCCTCGCTTCCTGCTCAGGAAGCCCAATCGCGTAAGCGATGGGGGCACACCGAGACTCAGGAAGCCCAATCGCGTGAGCGATGGGGTCACGCCGGTGGCGCCGTACCGCTCGGGACTGCCTATCTATGCCCCGTCTCAGCCCGCGGACACCCGGTCGTAGCCCAACGAACGCAGCACCTGGAGAACTTCGCTGCAGGTCGGGAACATCCGGCCGCTGGTCCGCTTGTAACGGTCGAGAGCCTGCATGAACTCGACCTCTTCGGGGCCGTAGTCGCGCTCGCAGGTGGTGGGGTCGATCATGCGACGACGTGCATGACGGACATCCTGGTGGCCCTCCGCCACACGATTGCGGCGGGCGGCGATGCGGGGCGACTTGGTGGTGACGGTGGCGGACATGCGTGGGCTCCTGATGACGAGGACCGGCCGAGGACCGACGCTGCGGGATCGCTGCGAAGGTCTGCCGGAAGCATGACCGATGACGGTTGGCGAAGCGGTGCCGGTCGGCGAAAGAAACCGGGTCGGGCAAGGTCCACGGGCCGCACGACCCGCACGACCCTCACTTCCGGTCGAAAAACTTCTTGAGCGCCTCGGCCGCCGCATCGCGGGACGAATCCGCGGCGGCTTTCTTCGCGGCACCCTGCGGCAGTCCGCTCGGCTTCGAGTTGCCGGCGGCCTTGAGGGCTTCCAGTGCGGAGCGGCTCGAGCCGGACCCGGATTCGTCCTTGGGTGCGGAATCGATCCCCGAAACGAAGGAACCGTCGATCGTCGAGCCGCTGGATGTCTGGTGCGGGACCGCGGCGTGGATGTTGCTCGAACTGCCGTCGGCCGCCGACTCGTCGTCGGCGGGGGCCAGCGACCTCGTGGTGTCCGACATGCCGGCAGGCTGATCGTCGGCCATGAGCCATCGCGAAACGTCATCCTCAGAGCCGGCCGCCTGCGGCGCTGGCGCCGTGCATGACACCTTCAGTTCCAGCGATGCCACGCGGACGATGTCTCCGTCAACGACCTTCGTCCGCTCGGCGATTTTCGTGCCGTTGACGAACGTTCCATTGCGGCTGCCAAGGTCCTCGACCCAGATCTCCGTCGGCCCGACGGTGATCGCGCAGTGCCTCCGGCTCACCTCTTCGCTCAGGGGCCGCACATCGCACTGTTCGGCTCGGCCGATCAGGAGTTTGTTTCGCTTGATGGCGATGGATCGGCCGGCACTCTTGCCGGACGCGACAATCATTTTGACGATCATGGTGGGCCCGGAGGGAGGGAAACGCACCGGCGATCGGGGGGCGGAGGCCGTGGGCAGGTCGAGCCAAAGGCAATCATACCAACTGCCAGCCCATGCGGGCCAGCCACCGGTCGTGTTCAGCGGCGGGCCGTCCATCGTCGGTCGCGGAACCGCCCCGCGCGCGAGGCGATGTCCGGCCCGCGTGTGGCCGAGAACGCCCCCGATTGAAACTCCCGAGCGATTCCAAGGGGTTCGGCGACGAGGGCCGTCCATCGGTCAGCCAGCGACTCCGCCGTCCACTCCGGGGGCTGGCCGGCGAGTTCCGCCAGGCCATCGTGGCGGGCCGCGTCGGTCACCGTGGGGCAGGTGGCGACCAGCAGGCTGCCGTGCTGCAAGACCGTCGTGCCAAGCCTCCGCTGCGCGCTGCCCATCACCTTGGGGTCGAGTGGCCCGGCCGGCCTTCCCGGACGGCGAACGACGACATCGCCGGGAGACCGGCGGGCGAAGCAGAGCAGGGCATCGGCGGGCGGATCGTCGGTCGATGGCACGTGGAGGCGGGCGTCGAAGCCCAGCATCCCGAGCACCGCCACCATCGCCCCATGCATGGCGTCGTAGAGCGCCTGGGGACTGCCGCCCCACGGATGCGATTTCGGAACCGCCGCCGCATAGGTCAGGTCAGTGCCATGCACGAGCGCACCTCCTCCGCTCGGCCGGCGGACGATGGGCAGCCCCGCGATCGCGGTGGATGACTCGGCCTCGGCAATTGGCTGGAAAGCGCCGAGCGAGACGGTCGGCTCGGACCACGCATACAGGCGGATCACGAGGCCGCCGCAGCGTTCGGCCTCCTCGGCGAGGAGTTCGTCGGCCGCCATGTTGGTCGGCCCGTCGGCGGCATCGTCCCACCAGACGGGCAGGACGCCGGCCGTCACGACTTCACGGTCGCGTCGTACGCCGCCTGATCCATCAGGCCAGCCATTTCCGCCGGGTTGTCGGGCCTGATTCGGACGATCCAGCCGGCGCCATAGGGGTCGGCGCCGAGCGTGTCGAGCTGGCCGGGAAGCGCCGCGTTGACCTCGACGATCTCGCCAGAGATGGGAGCGTAGATGTCGCTCACCGCCTTCACGCTCTCGATCTCGCCAAGCGACTCGCCCGCCTTCACCTTTCTGCCTACCGGTGGCAGCTGCATGAAGACCAAATCGGTCAGCGCCTCGACGGCGTACTTCGAGATTCCGACCGTGGCCAGGCCACCGGCCTCCGGGCGGACCCACTCGTGGGACTTCGCAAACTTCATCTCGGCCATGGGGTGTCACTCCTCGGGTCGATTCAATCGCTGCGGACTGGTGCAGGATAGCGGATGCGGTCAGCCGCGTGGTGAGGGCCGCTTGTAGAACGGCAGTGGCACGACCGTGGCCGCCTGCGGGACGTCGCGGATGAGCACGTCGGCGCTGGTTCCGACCGCGGCCACGTCGCGGTCGAGGAGGGCCATCGCCACGGCGTGGCCCAGCGACGGCGCGAGGCTGCCGCTGCTGACGCTGCCGACGTCGCGGCCCGCCACCACCACCGGGCTCCCCTCGCGGGCGGCCCGCTTCGAATCGAAGGCTAGGCCGACGCGGACGCGGGCAGGCAGCGCCGCCTTCATCCTGGCGAGGGCATCGCGGCCGGGGAACTGCCGTGGCCCACCCGCGGCGTTCTCGAGGTTCACGGCCAGGCCGAGGCCGATCGCGTAGGGGTCGCTCGACGCCACGAGTTCGTGGCCGTAGAGCGGCATGCCGGCTTCGAGGCGGAGCGTGTCGCGGGCGCCAAGACCGCAGGGCTTGAGTCCGCGCGGCGCGCCGGCATCGTGGATTGCCTGCCAGACGTCGGCCGCTGCGGCCGCCGGCACGACCACCTCCACGCCATCCTCGCCCGTGTAGCCGGTGCGGCTCACCGCAGCCGGCTGGCCGGCCACGAAGGCCCGCGTGGCCCGGTAGTTGCCCAGGCCCGAGATCCTGCCCGCGTCGTCATCGCCGCAGAGCACGCACACGGTGGCTACGGCCAGCGGCCCCTGCACGGCGATCATCGCGGTCTCGGCCGTCCGGTCGGCGAACGACAGGCCTACCGCCGGCAGGCGGGATCGAAGCCACGAGACGACGCGGTCGCGGTTGCTGGCGTTGACCACCATCGCGAACCGGGGCGTGCCATCGGCGGCGTCGGCCTCGCGAGTGACGAGGGCGTCGTCGAGGATCGTCACACCTGTCGGTCCCTCATCGCTCGTCACCAGCGTGTAGCGGGCCTGGCCGACGGCGATGTCGGCCATGCGACGGGTCAGCAGCGATTCGAGCCAGCCATGGGCGGCCGGCCCCTCGATCGCAAGCCGGCCCATGTGCGACACGTCGAATATCCCGATCGCCTGCCGCGTGGCGAGGTGCTCCTCGACGATCGACGAATACTGCACCGGCATCCACCAACCGGCGAAGTCGACCATCCGGCCGCCGTGCGACTCGTGCCAGGGGGCCAAGGGCGTGCGAAGCGGCGTCGTTGCCACGAGAGAGTCCTTTGCTGCGAGGAAGGGGAGCGACAGTGTACAAGCCGCAGGCTCCGAGACCCTTGGGCCGCCCATCCACCGTCCAGGAAGCCCCGAGCGCCAGCGAGGGGATAGCGGGTGGAACCACATCGCGGCCCCGGTCTTGTTGGCGGTGCGCCGCTCGGGGCTACCCATGCCCGTCGCCGGACGCTCGCTGCGGCCTTCCTGGCAATCCTGTTCGGCACGAGATTTGCGCACCAGAAGGCCGGCAATTCGGGCAGGCTGGGGCGAGTTGCGCCCTCGCCCTGGCGACGGTATCGTGCCCGTCATGGCTACGAGCAGGA
>Ga0315904_10004054_pt1 | contig 21151 bp, 16 predicted proteins | sample LakEriMetagenome_6_FD_203529 | JGI IMG/M metagenome (GOLD analysis project Ga0315904, IMG submission 203529) | Freshwater fungal communities from buoy surface, Lake Erie, Ohio, United States - Buoy 12 MA120 | ecosystem: Environmental > Aquatic > Freshwater > Lake | place: USA: Lake Erie, Ohio...
CCCGGAAGGCATCCCGCTGCTGCGGAACTTCCGCTTCCGCGGCATCACGGGCGAAGGCAACCAGGCGGCCCTCGTCATGGTGGGCATGCCCGAACGCCCGATCGAGGGGATCTGGCTGCAGAACATCGCGCTCACGGGCGGCCCGGCTGGCACGATCGAGAACGCCCGCGATGTGGTCGTCGAGTCGATGACGCTCGACGGGCCGGTGCAGGTGGCCAACGTCACGGGCCGCGGCCTGCCGACCGGCCCCGCGGCTCACGACACGCGTGGCGAATGACCGGATGAAGGATGGTTCCAGATGCGGGCGTCTGACTGCGGCGGCGGAAAACGCCGTCGATTGCGCGGGGCGGCTTGCATCCCCGGCGCGGATGCATCCGAATGCGGGTGCGGAGTGGTTCATTTTTCGCGAGGGAGCAGATGAGCAAGCGGTGCGTGCTGGCGTATTCGGGCGGGCTGGACACCTCGGTGATCCTCGGCTGGCTGATCGAGCAGGGCTACGAGGTCGTGGCCGTGTACGTCGATCTCGGACAGCCCTGTGAGGACCGGCAGGCGATTCTCAAGAAGGCCCACGACTGCGGCGCGGTCAAGGCGCTGATCGTCGACGTGCGCGAGGAGTTGTGCCGCGACCTCGCCTTCCCCACGATGCAGTGGCAGGCCCGCTACGAGGGGACGTATCTCCTCGGCACCTCGATCGCCCGGCCGCTGATCGGCAAGGTGTGCGTCGAGATCGCGCATCGCGAGGGCTGCTCGGTGTTCGCCCACGGCGCCACCGGCAAGGGCAACGACCAATGCCGGTTCCAGCTCGCCGCCGAGGCCCTCGACCCGGGCATCAAGGTGCTGGCGCCCTGGCGGATCGCCGCCTTCCGCGAGCGGTTTCCCGGCCGTCAGGAACTGATCGAGTTCTGCGCGGCGAAGAACATCCCCGTCAAGGCATCGAAGGGGAAGCCCTACAGTTCCGACGAGAACTGCCTGCACACCAGCTACGAGGCCGGCGCGCTGGAGGAACTGACGACCGACGGCTTCGGGCTCGTCGAGTTCGGCATGACCGTCTCGCCCCAGGCGGCGCCCGACGCCGTGGAGACGGTGCGGATCGACTTCGACCGCGGCGTGCCGGTGCGGGTCAACGGCAAGACCCTCGCCCCGCACGAGATCGTGCTCGAGCTCAACGCCATCGGCGGCCGCAACGGCGTCGGCCGCACCGACATCGTGGAGAATCGGCTCGTCGGCATGAAGAGCCGGGGCGTCTACGAGGCGCCGGGCATGACGCTGCTCTACGAGGCCCACCGGCTCGTCGAGCAGATGACGCTCGACCGCGACCTCGTGCATCTCCGCGACCGGCTGGCGCCCGAGGTCGCCGAGATGGTGTATTACGGCTTCTGGTACTGCGCGAAGATGGATGCGCTGCTGGCCTTCATCCGCGAGGCGCAGAAGCCGGTGACGGGCACCGTGGAGCTGAACCTCTACAAGGGCAACATCCTGGTGAAGAGCCGGGAGAGCGGCCAGAGCCTCTACGACGCGGCGATCGCGTCGATGGAGGGGGGCGGCTCCTACGACCAGACCGACGCCGAAGGCTTCCTGCGGATCCTCGGCCTGCCGCTGCGGGTGCAGGGGCAGGTGCGGCCGCGGCGGGGTTGAGCGGGGAGGACGGCGTGTTCGCCGCGATCCTGCCCCTGCTGGTGCGGCGCGACGCTCGGCGGCCGGCGTCGTGGCTAGCGTGCGGCATGGCGGCTGCGGCTGGCGCGAGCCTCGCCGCCACGGACACCGCAACGGTGGCCGTGACGACCGCGATCGCGTGTGGTGGCTGGGCGGCGGCGGCGGCGATGGGGCGGCCGCCGCGCGGGCTCGTGCCCGGCCTGGTGCGGCTCGACGCGGCGTGGTGGTGGGAGCGGGCCGCCTGGCCCCTTGTCGGCTGCCTGGCCGCAGCGGCCGGCCGCTGGCTCTGGGCGGGCGACGGTGCGGCGATCGCCGTCGGGCTGGCGATCGGAGTCGGCATCATGACCGCCATGGCGGTGGCGGCCGCGACCCGCGGCGCGACGGCCGCGGATGCCACGAGCCTGGGGCTGGTCGTGGCCGTGGTGGCGGCCGCTGCGGGCACGCAGGGGCGGTCGGCGGTCGAGTCACTCGCCTGCTCCTGCGGGGCCGCAGCGGGGCTCGCGGTGTTCGCATGGTGTGCGTGGCGGCATGGTCGGGGCTGGTCGTGGCATGCCGATGAGCGGGCCCGGGGGGCGGTTTCCTTCGCGGAACTGGGCATGGCCCGCGGTGGTCTGCGGCCGGCGTTGTCGGCGCTGGCGATGGCCACGTCGCTCGCTGGCATGGCGGTGTGGTACTTTCTCGCGCCGACGGCGGCCGCCGGCATGGTCGTGGCCCTGGGCTGGTTCACGGCGCTGGCGGTGCCCGCGGTGTTGCTCGGTCCGGCGGGCCGCGTGGCCTGGTCGCAGCTCGTGGCTACGACTGACGGAACGGCCGGGATTCGCCGGCCGGGCGGCCCATGGGGAGCCGCGGCCCTCGCCTGCGGCCATGCCGTGGTGCTCGGCTGGCCGCCGCTCGTGGCCGGACTCCTTCTCGCGGCCGAAGGCGGGCTCGTTCCGACGGCGCCCCTCCTGTGGCCGTGGCTTACCGTGGCGGCGCTGACGGTGGCCGCGGCCTTACTCGTCTCCCTTGCCCTGGCCACCGCTATGGCTCGGATCGATGCGGAGACCACCCTGGCCTGGGCCGCCGGCCTGGTGATTCTGGCTCTCGTCGCCGGTCTGCCGAGACTGCCCGGCTTGCCCAGCAGGCTGTGAAAGAAGTCTGCCAGCGCAGGATGCGCTGGCCATCGACCCAGGAAACCCTCGGCGTTGCCTGCGGTCGATCAAGTGGAAAAAGGCCATGGAGGGCTTTTTCCACGTGCATCCAGCGCAGGATGCGCTGGCCATCGACCCAGGAAACCCTCGGCGTTGCCTGCGGTCGATCAAGTGGAAAAAGGCCATGGAGGGCTTTTTCCACGTGCATCCAGCGCAGGATGCGCTGGCCATCGACCCAGGAAACCCTTGGCGTTGCCTGCGGTCGATCAAGTGGAAAAAGGCCATGGAGGGCTTTTTCCACGTGCATCCAGCGCAGGATGCGCTGGCCATCGACCCAGGAAACCCTTGGCGTTGCCTGCGGTCGATCAAGTGGAAAAAGGCCATGGAGGGCTTTTTCCACGGGCATCCAGCGCCTGTTGATGTCGCGGGGAGAAGTGCAACGGAGCATCGCCGCTGCACGGATCGAGCTGCGAATCGTGTTTTGCCGACCCGTGAACAGGGGCTCGGTCCCCTCACCGGTCCAAGAAGCCCCGGGCGGGAGCCCGGGGACTCCGGGCACGACAACCATCCCGCCGTCCATGCCGCATGACGGCTCGTGATTTCCCGGTTCAAACCCGCATCGCATGGCACCCGGGAAGGGATGCACCCCGGAATCCCCCGGCTTCCGCCGGGGGCTTTTTGGGCCGTTCGCGCGTGTCAAGTCGAGACCACGCCTGAAGGATGCGAACCATCAAAACTGGCGCCCCGGGAAAAACCCGAGTTGAGAAAATGGCCCGGTGGGAACGATAAAGGGTGGGTTCGTAGCGATCGTGCCGGTTTCGCAACCTTCCGTCAGGAGGCTCGTTGTGCGTTTCAATGGACTGACAGCCGGGGCCCGCGGGATCCTGCGGGCTGCCTTGGCCTCCCTCGTGGTCGGTGCTTCCTGGGGCGTGGCGGGCAGTTTTCCCCCCAGCGAGACGATCTTCCCCGCCACCACCCGTGCCTGGTTGAGCATCCCGGACATCCGCGGGTTGGAGGAGCGTTTTGACCGCACGTCCTACGGGCAGTTGGTCGCCGATCCGGCGATGAAGGTCTTCGTGGACGGGTTTCGCGAGCAGATCTCGAAGAACGGCAAGCAGCGGCTGGCGAAGCTCGGGCTGACATTGGAGGATCTGGGCAAGGTGCCCGGCGGCGAGGTGGCCGCGGCTGCGGTCGAGGCCACGCCCGGCGTCCTCTCCACCGTCGTGTTGGTCGACACGAGCGGCCATGAGGCCGAGGCCAAGGAACTCGTCGACCGGATCGCCCAGCGGCTCCTCGAGCGCAAGGCCACCAAGGTCGCTATCGCAGGCGCGCCGCCGCAGCTCACCGTCTACCAGTTGCCGCCGGAGGAGGATTCCCGCGGCGATGCGCCGGCCCGCGACCGCCGCGTGGCGTTCGCGCTGGCACCTGCGGCGCTCGTCGTCGGCGACGACGCGGTGCAGGTCGGCCAGGCTTTCGCGGTGCTCGCCCAGGGCCGCCAGGACAATCTGACGACGAATGCGTCGTTCACGACCGCCTTGGCCCGCTGCGGCAAGGAGATCCCCGGTGCGGCGGCCCCCATCCGCTGGTTCGTCGATCCGCTCGGCTTCGCCAAGGCCTACCAGGCCAGCAACCCGCCGCGCGAGAAGCGGAAGGGCCCCGACTACGTCGCCATTCTTGGCCGGCAGGGCTTTGATGCCGTGAAGGGAATCGGTGGCGTCGTGGCCTTCGATCATGGGGGGCATTCCCTGCGGCATCACACCCTGGTGCACGCTCCCGCCCTGCCGGGGCGGGAGCCGTTCGGGCCCGAACGGTTCGACCTCGCCGCCCGGATGCTGCGGTTTCCCGACTCGGAGGGCATCGCGCCCCCCGCCTGGGCGCCGCGCGACCTGGCGGGCTGGACGGCGCTGCAGTGGGACATGCAGGCCGCGTTCGTCGCGGTCGAGACGCTGTTCGACGACGTCGTCGGCGAGAAGGGGACGTTTGACGACGTCATCGCCTCGTTGAAGGAGGATCCGGATGGTCCCCAGATCGACCTCGAGAAGGACATGGTCGCCTGTCTCGGGAAGCGGATGGTCCTTCTCTCGCACCATGTCGAGCCGATCGGCACCGACAGCGAGCGGCTGGTGATCGCCATCGAGGCGACCGATCCGCAGCGGGTGGCGGCCACCGTCGCCAAGACCATGGCCGCCGATTCCGACATGCGGAAGATCCAGATCGGCAGCCATGAGGTGTGGGAACTGATCGACCGCTCGATGGCGATCCCGACGATCGAGGTGGAGACGCCCGGCGGCGCCGTGGTGCATGCCGACCGGCACGAGGGAGACGACGATTCCGCCCATCGCCGCCGCCAGCGGCTCCGGGAGAAGGAGGAGAAGCTCCTGCCGCATTCCGCTGTCACCGTGGCCCACGGCCATCTGCTGATCGCATCGCATCGCGACATCCTCGAACGGGTGCTGGCAAACCCGGGCGGGGCCGATGCCCTCGCTGCCGCCGCCGATTACAAGGCCACGGCCGCCGAACTGGCCCGGCTCTTCCCCGGCAAGGCGGCCCTGCGGGCCTTCGGCCGCGAGGACGAGACCATCAAGCCGACCTACGAACTGCTGCGGCAGGGCTCGATGCCGAAGTCGAAGAGCGTGTTCGGCCAGCTGCTCAACGGGATTCTCGGCGACGGCAAGCCCGGCACGGTGCGGGAGCAGAAGATCGACGGCAGCACGCTGCCGGAGTTCGAGACGGTGCGCCGCTACTTCGGCACCACCTGCCTGGGCATGGAGTCGACCGCGGAGGGCTGGTACATCGCCGGCGCGGCCCTGCCCCGCGGCGATCGCAAGCCCGAGGTGGCCCGCAGTCCGGAGGCCCCGGCCGGCCGGTGAGGGTCTGGAACACCGCGGATGCGGTCGGTGATCGTGTGATCTGCCTCGTGCCCGATCCGTGGAGCGGCCCCGGCGTGGTTCTCGCTGGGCTCGTGCCCCGCACGACCCGGAGTCGTCGTCGCGTTCGCTGAAGGCTCATCATGCTGCAAACCACGCTCCTCCACCCCGACATCCTCCGGGCCCTGGCCCGCGCCGGGCACCACTCGCGGGTGCTGATCGCCGACGGCAACTACCCCGCCGAGAACAAGCGCGGGCCGCGGGCGGAGCTCGTCGCGCTGCAGCTCATGCCCGGGGTGCCCACGGTCGCCCAGGTGCTGGAGGCGATCTTGGCCACGGTGCGGATCGACGAGGTGTGCACGATGGGAGTGGACCGCACCGATCCCTACGCGGCGGCCACGCCGGGTGATCCACCGGTGTGGAGGGAGTACCGCCGGATTCTCGCCGCCGCGGGGTCCCCCTGCGAGCTGCGGCCGATCGTGAAGTGGGACTTCTACGAGGCGGTGGCGGCAGCCGATCATGTGCTCACGATCCAGACCGCCGACACCCAGCCCTGGGCCAACCTCCTGCTCACGCTCGGCTGCCGGACCTTTTGAGGAGGGCGCGGGAAGGCGGGATGGTTGTCGTGCCCGGAGTCCCCGGGCGTGCCGTCGTGCGGCATGGCTGGCGGGGTGGTTTTCGTACCCGGAGTCCCCGGGTTTCCACCCGGGGCTTCTTGGTGCGCGACCGGGGTTTTTTGGCGCGCGGGTGAACGACCGGGCCTCTTCGCGCGCGACCGGCACAAAAAGCCCCCGGCGGGAGCCGGGGGATACCGGCGGTCAGCCACCGCCGCTACAGGGAGGGCAGAAGCTGCGGCCGCATCAGGCCCGGATGGCCGGGTCGATTCCAGCGGGCGGCGGCCCGCCAGGGTGCGTCCGCAAGTGCACCGAACCAGCAAGGTGGAAGTCCTTGCCGGGATGGAATCTGCATCCCGTAACCGAGAGGAACTGCGTCCCAGTGATGGGAGGTGGAGAGCACCAGGAGGTGAATGACCAGTCCGTAGGATGACGAACTCGATTCGGTCTGTCGTCGTGGCGAGCCTCCCCTTGGAAAGGCGAAGCCCAACTGACGCCGAGCGGAACCCTGCCTGAGTGGGTGCAGTACTTCCCTGCGAAGGAGCTGCGGCGGTGCGCCCAAGGAAGCAACCGGATTCAGCCTTGGGGCGACGATGGATGGTTGGAGACGGAATGGTCGGAAGGTTCGGGACATGAAGCGGAGAGACCTGCCGGGCGTCAGGCATGAGCCCGGCAGGAGTCAGAGGAGCCATACGAGCTTTGAAGTCGGGTAACTCCGACGGAGCAAAGGGCTTCAGGAAGATGGATGAGGAATGAACAGGCAACCGGAAGCCACATCGGCGTCAGTGCCCCGGGCTCAACAAGCCGAAGAGATCCAATCGCGTTGGCGATGGGTCGAACCGTGCGCCTGGACAATCCGCATGTTGACGGCTCTCGAGGAGGGAGTGGAAGGAGGGAAATGGTTCCGACTGTTCGACAAGGTCTTCTCTGAGCGGAATCTGCTGGCGTCGTTCCAGAAAGTGGCGAGGAAGCAAGGCGCAGCCGGCGTGGACCACGTGACAACCCAAGACTTCGAACGACGACTTCCCGGAGCGATCCAGGAACTGTCGGCGACGCTCAAGGATGGCACGTATGTCCCGCAGGCGATTCGACGGGTTCACATTCCGAAGCCGGGCACGAACGAAACCAGGCCGTTGGGGATTCCCACGGTCCGGGACCGTGTGGTGCAGGCAGCGGTGGTGAACGTGATCGAGCCGATCTTCGAACGCGACTTCGCGGAACACAGCTACGGATTCCGCCCCGGACGGGGTTGCAAGGACGCGCTGCGGCGGGTCGATTCGCTCCTGGCCCAAGGGTACGTCCACGTGGTGGACGCCGACCTGAAAGGCTACTTCGACTCGATCCCGCACGACCAGTTGATGAAACGCCTCGAAGCGAAGATCGCCGACGGGCCGACACTCCGGCTCATCGACGGCTTCCTCAAGGCCGACATCCTGGACGACGCAGCCCGCTGGACACCCGAGGCCGGAGCCCCGCAGGGGGCGGTCTTGAGTCCTCTTCTGAGCAACGTCTATCTCGATCCCCTCGATCATCTGATGGTCGAGCACGAAATCGAGATGGTGCGATATGCCGACGACTTCGTGATCCTGTGCAAGACGGCGGAAGACGCCGCTCGGGCATTGGAAATCGTCAGGCAATGGGTGGCCGACAACGGCCTGACGTTGCACCCGACGAAGACACGGATCGTCGACGCCCGGACGGACCGGTTCGACTTCTTGGGCTACACCTTCAGCGGCCAGAAACACTGGCCGCGGCAGAAGAGCCTCCAGAATCTTCGTGACGTGATTCGTGCACGGACCCGGCGGACGACAGGAGATAGCCTGCAGTACGTGGTTGCCAGCGTGAATCCGGTCCTCCGCGGCTGGTTCGCCTACTTCCAGCACAGCACCTATCGCAATGTGTTCACCGACGTGGACGGATACGTCCGGAGGCGCCTGCGGAGCATTCTCCGCAAGCGGTCGAAGCGGAACGGCGAGGGACGGGGCCTTGACCATCAGCGGTGGCCGAATCGCTTCTTCGCCGAGCATGGGTTGTTCAGTCTGGCAGCCGCCCATGCCGCGGTCGTTCAATCCTCACGGAGGTAAAACCATCGACCGGAGAGCCGTGTGCGGGAGATCCGCCAGCACGGTTCGGAGGGAGGGGGGCCCGAACCCAATCGGGCCTCCCTACCCCTATCAAAAATCGCACGATGCGATGTTTTGCCAACAGTCAGCCACCGCCGATCACCGCGGCCCTTCGACGACGGCCCAGAAGGGATGCTGGCGGTCGCCGCGGCGGCGCAGGTCTTCGAGCAGCACCCGCTCGTCGGGCACCACCGGGCCCTTGAAGAGCCGCGTGCCGGCCAGCGTCACCGTGACGGGCCGCGTCATGTCGACGATCTCCGGGCCGAGCCAGAGTCGCACCCCGCGGCCCCCGCAGCGGGCCGTCATCGTGTTGCCCGGAGTCACCTGCCCCTCGATCTCGAGCGGCCCGGCCCCCTTTGCCGGCGGCCAATTGACGGGCAGCGTGACGGTCTTCGGTGGCGCCTCGGCGAACTCCAGCCACCAGAAGAACCGGTCCCAGGGCCGCATCGACACGGCCTCGATCGCCGTCGGCAACGTCCGCCGCTTGCGGCCCATCCAGTCGAAGATCCGCAGCAGTTCCTCGGCGAAGTGATCGTGGCCGCGGCCCCGGTACTCGACGTAGGTCGCGTCGTAGCCCTTGAGGAAGTAGCGGTCGAGATCGACGGCGCTGCGTTGCAACGTGCCGCCGTCGAGTTCGCCTCCCACGACGTACAACGGCAGCGTGGCGGCGTTTTTCCAGTAGTGGTGCACGTAGCGGTCGGCCGCGGCCGAAATGGCGATCACGCCCGCCCACAGGTCGGGATGGGCGAGGCCGATGTCCCAGGCGGCGTCGCCTCCCATCGAGTGGCCGGAGAGGAACACGCGGTCGGTGTCGATCGCGAACCGCTGGCAGGCCTCGCGGACCGCTGCGAGCACGATGGCATGCTCGCGGGCCGAGTATTCGTAGGCCGTCTGGTGGTCGCGGGCCCAGGCGGGTGCGATGACGATGGCTCCGTGGCGGGTCGCCTGACCGATTCGCGTGCCGTCGGCGGCGGGCATGCCGGCCCACCACTCGATCTGCTTCTCGGGCGTCGTCCAGGCGGCGTGCAGCGAAACGATCGCCGGGTAGCCGCGGAGCGGATCGTATTCGGGCGGGAGCTGCACGAGGCAGCGGACGTTGCCCATACCGGGCAGTCCCGGCACGTCGAGGGTGAACTGCCCCGGTGCTGTCGGCTGTGGCGGATCGAGGGGCGGCCGCATGTGCCGGGCGATGCCGGCGATCGTCGCGGCGCTGAAGGCCTCTTCGTTTCGCATGCGGGCGAGCGCCGCCTCGCGGGCGGGGGCGTCGGGCGTTTGGAGGTACTCGCGGAGCGCCTCCCGCAGCCGCACGGCGGACAGCGCCACCTTGAGGTTGTCGTCGCCCATCGTGGGGCCCTGCAGCCAGCCGTTGATCGCCAGGGCGACCGCGCGGGCGGCGGGCAACGCCGGGTCGCCACCGAGCCGCTCGAAGGTGGCCAGCCGGTCGAGCGTGCCGAAGGTGAGCTCCCGCTCGATCTCGGCCACGACGACCGCGGCCGCCGCCCGCTCCTGCGGGTCTTCAATCGCCTCGGTCCGGGATCGCAGACCGGCCACGACCCGGCGGGCCGCCTCCTGCCGGTCGCGATAGCGGTCGCGTTCCTCGCGGACCTCCTCCAGCAGTTCGCCGCCGACGTCCTCGGTGGGAAAGTTTTCCAGCAGTCGCATGGCGAGGCGATCCTGCCCGACGCGGCCCCGCATCCGGATCTCGTCCAGGATCCGCCGCGCCGCGAGCTCCGAAAGCCGCTTCCGCTCGCGGGTCAGCTCGGCCAGGCTTGCGAAGTCCTTCAGCACCTCGTCGAGCTCGCTGCGGGCGTCCTCGTATCGCTCGGCCTTGATCAGCAGCCGCACGACCTGCAGCCGTTGGTCCGCGTTCGTGCGGTCGATGTGCTGCTCGATCACCCGCTTGAGCACGTCGCGGGGCAACGCGTTCGTGGCCAGTCGCATGTCGAGGATCACCGGGTTTTCGGTGACGAGGCCCTCGATCCGCGTCCAGCGGGGCGTGATCTCGGTGATCCCTTGCACCACGTCCACCCTGCCGCCCGCGGTGGACAGCGAGAGGATGCGGCGGCCGAACTCGTCGAAGGGAGTCGTCTCGATCGCCGCCCCCATGCCCGCCACGCGGCGGCCCTTCTCCGGCACCCGCTGCGGGATGCGGATCGTCTCCTGGCCGGCGTCGACTGGGCCCGGTTCCGTCTTCACAACCCGCCGCTTCGACACCATCGTGCGCGTCAGCTCGTCGTCGCACATCAGGATCGGCGTGCCGGCGGAAGAAGACTGGGGGTTCAAGGGGTCGACGGCCACGCCCGGCAGGAGCGCGAACCGGCCTTCGAGCACGCGGCCGTCGGCCAGCTCGACCCGGTCGGCCCGGGCCGTGCTGGCGACGACGGCCAGCAGCCATACCGCCAGCCTGCCGCCCGCCAGCCGAGAAAGCCCGCTCCGATTCATGCCCGAGCTCCGCCGCCGTGGCCGCAGCCTCCCGCCGCAGTCCGCCGGCATTGTAGAGCCACCGGCCGCGATGCCGCAGCCCGGCTTTCTTGACGGCTGCCACGCAGCGACGGGACAATCTCCGCCGTGATTGGCTGTCACCGGTCGACAGCCACGAGATCGACGGAGTCCAGTCCTGATGAACCAAGACGGTTTGCGACGTGGGCTCGCCTGGTCCCTGGTGGCCACGCTACTGCTACCCGTGCTGCTCGCGGTCGTCCTGGGCCTGGGAGCGCTCCTCGGCGCGCTCGGTGACGCCGCGGGCGCGAGGGCGTGCGGGCGGCTCGGACTCGGCCTCGGCGCGGCCTGGCTGACTGCGGTCGTCGCCACGGTGGCGGCCACCGCCGGTGTCACCCTGGCCCAGGCAGCGCGGCAGGCTGATGGTCCCCCGCGTTTGGCCGGCGAGCAGCCGGCGGGGCCGGGCCGACGGCGCCGGCGTCGGCGAATGCGGTCGGTGGCTGACCGCCTGGCTGCGGAGCGGGAAGCTCGCGAGCGGCCGAACTGACGGGAGCCGGAGCACTCGGAGGCTGATCGATGGGAGTTGCAGGCAGACGGTCGCTGCGGGTGGTCGCGTTCCTGGCCGTGGCGGGCTGCGGCCTGCCGGCATCCGGTCAAGCGATCTCGTTCTCGAAGCAGGTTGCCCCGATCCTGACGGCGAAGTGTGGCGGCTGCCACGTGGCCGGCCGCAAAGGGGACTTTCACATGGCGTCCTACGCCGACCTCATGCAGACCGGCGTGGTGCAGCGCGGCGCCGGCAACGCCAGCCGGCTCGTGGAGGTGATCCTCTCGGGAAACATGCCGCGCGGAGGCGGCAAGGTGTCGCCCGACGAGGTGGGCACGCTGATGAAGTGGATCGACGCCGGTGCCCCGTATGACGCCGCCGACCCGACCATCCCGCTCGATCAGTTGGTGCGTGCCGCCGCCGCACCGCCGCCGGTCGCGCCGCCTGCGGGGCCGGTCGCGCTCAAACCGGGGGAAGTCTCGTTCGCGATCGACGTCGCGCCTGTGCTGCTCAAGGAGTGCTCCGGCTGCCACGGGCAGCAGGACCCCGAGGCCAACCTGCGGATGACGAGCCTCGATGCCCTGCTCAAAGGGGGCCGCAGCGGGCCGCTGGCGACGCCCGGAAAAGGGGGGGCGAGCCTGCTCGTTCGCAAGCTCCGTGGCCGCGACATCGAGGGGCAGCGGATGCCGCTCAACAAGCAGCCCCTCGCCGCCGACGTGATCGCCATGATCGAACGGTGGGTGGACGAGGGCGCGCGGCTCGACATGCTGGCGGCGACGACGCCGCTCGAGACGCTGGTGGCCGCCGGTCGGGCCCGCAGCATGTCGAACGCGGATCTGGAGAAGCTCCGGTTCGCAGCGGGGCGGAAACTGTGGCGCCGGGCGATTCCCGACGAGGAGCCGCTGGCGGAGCTGGTGGGGGGCGTGTGCCTGATCGGTAATCTGCCGGCCGCTCGGATGCGGGAACTCGCAGCCGAGACCGAGCCGTTGGCGGAGCGGGTGCGCCGGGAACTCCTGGGCGACGCCGGGCCGCTGCTGCGGGGCGGCGTCGTGGTGTATGTGTTTCGCCAGGCGTACGACTATTCCGCCCTCTGGCAGAACGTGCTCAATGCCGAGCGTCCCAAGGGCCTTGTGGGCCACGTCGGCGTGTCGGGCGAAGTCGCCTATGGGGCGGTGCTGCTGCCGAGCGGGGATGACGAAGACAATCCGCGGGCGCTGCTCGTCGAGCAACTCGCCGGCGCGGCGTTGGCCGGCCGGATGGTGCCGGAGTGGTTCGCCCGGGGAGCGGGCCGCGTCATGGCGACGCGGATCGTGCCCAAGGCGCCGGTCGTGCAGGAATGGAGGCGGGACGTGCCGGCCGCGGTCGCCGGGCTCGGCTCAGCGGCCGACTTCCTCGGTGGCCACGCCGATCCGGTCGCGACCGCCACGGCGGCGGGCGGCTTCGTCGGCGCGCTGGCGACCGGAGCCCGGTTGAAGCAGCTCGTCGCCGAGCTCGATGGCGGTGCGGCATTCGACGCCGCGTTCGCGAAGGTCTTTCGGGCCGCGCCGCAGCCGGCCTTCGAGGCCTGGGCTGCCCGGGAAGGGAAAAAGGCTCCGCGGTCCCGGTGAGGGAGCACGAGGCGATACGCTTTCCACCGCGATGCCGTGGTGTCGTGTGATGCGGAGAGCTCGTTGAAAAAAAGACGGGGGTGCCTGGATCGAGGGGCATGCGATCCGGATCGGTTCGGCCGAAACCGAAACCGCCGGCGGGGCACGCAACCCCGATCATCGGCCCCCAACGAGCCTCGTTAAGAGCTCACCGGCATGGGTCGACATCATCACGAACATGGCAGAAAACGTATCGCCTCACACTCCCTTCCGCGTCGCCGGAGCGACGCCCACGTCCGTCGAGCCGAACCTTGGCTTCGGCTCCGACGGACCAAGCAGTCAGGGGCCATGGATGGCCCTGGCTGCGTGAATCCAACGCTCACCGGCATAGGTCGACATCATCACGAACATGGCAGAAAACGTATCGCCTCACACTCCCTTCTGACCTCATCTTACTCGCCCGCGGGATCGCCGCCATCGCTCGGATCGCCCATCGGGGGAGGCGAGTGGGTCGGCGTGAGGATGGCGAGCGTGGCGGTCCTCCGCCAGCGAGACAACTCATGCCGCCCGCTCGCCGGCTTCGGCTTGAAACCGTCGCTTCCGTGGCGGCGATCCCGCGGCCGCTCACCACTCGCCCATGTCGCGGCCGTAGGGCTCCATGGCCTTCGTGTTCCGCTCGACGGCCATGACCACGGTCTGCCGGGCCGAGCCGTCGCGGGCGCTGGCCACGATCGGCAGCACCTGCCGCTTGTTCGGCATTTCGACCCGCACGCGAAACGTGCCGTCGGGCTGGACCTTGACCGGTTCGCCCTGCAGCGTGACGTAGGCTTCGGGCTGCGTGGCGCCGTAGACGATCATCTCGGCATCGATTTCCAGCTGGAAGTCGACCGGCACCTGCGCTTCCCCGTCTTCTGAGTCGGCCGCCACCGGCGTGGTGGCCGGCGGCCCCATCGGCCGCCGTAGCCGCTCCTCGAAGAGCTCCTGGAGTTCGGGGCTGTTGTTCTCCGGCGAAAACCCGCCGCTCATCGCGTAAATCCGCTCGCAGTCGCCGACAATGTCGCCCCAGTGGGAGTCGAGCGTGTCCCCCTGGGATGCGACCGGCGTGGACACGGCGTTGCTCCGGGCCAGTGCGTGGAACCTGCCGCTGGGCGTGCGGTAGCCGATCTCGACGCGACAGCGGAGGGGCTCACGGACGTCGATGAACCAGTTTTTGACCCCCCCATGGACGGCGATCTCGCGTACGACCCGCTCGGAGGGGGAGGCCTGGATGGCGTTCTCCAATTGCAGCACGCGGAGCACCGGCCGCGCTGCGTGCCACTCCTGGCCGAGGGCGGCCTGAGCCCGCGTGATGCTCCGCGGAGTGATCTCCCAGAAGGTGTGCAGCCAGTGGGGGCCGCGGACCATGAGCACCATCCGGTCGCGCGGGGCACGGTTGGCCCGGCCCTGCTCGGGGCGGGTGGCAAGGCTCTTGGCCCGCTCGAGCCGTTCCCGGGCTTCGGCAATCCTGCGGGCGACCTCGGGATCTACGACCGGCGCGGCGGCGGGGGGCGACGGCCGCCGGGGAGCGACGGGCGGTTCGGTGGCAGCGAGACCGTTGCGGGCCTTGCGGACGAGCGCCTTGATCAGCTGGTCCTTCCGCATGGAATGCCAGCCGGCCACGCCGTGTTGCTTGGCGAGCCGGGCCAGGTCACGAACGCGCTTATCCTTGAGGCTCGCCGACGTCATGCGGGCTCGTCCTTGCTCGGGGCGGGAAACGGGGGAAGGCAGTCCTTCCAACCCTACCGAGGGCCGCGCTCACAAGCAAATTTCGCGATGCCGGAAGCAAGCCGCAAGTCTTTTTGCGACAGCGGCTTGCGGCGCAGAATGGGACGGAATCAGGAGGCGGGACGCGTCAGTCGCCCCGCAACTTCAGACCCCGTTCCGCGAGCTTCTCGCGAACCTCGTTGAGGCTCGTGACGCCGAAGTTCTTGCATTCCAGGAGATCCTCGGCCGTGCGGCGGACGAGATCTCCGATCGTCGTGATGCCGAGCTTCGTGGTGCACTTCCGAGCCCGCACCGAGAGGTTCAATTCGGTGATCGGCAGGCCGTGCATCTCCTGGTCGTCGGCGGCGACCTCGCTCGGTTCGCTCACCACCTCCTCCGCGGCCGCCGGCTGAGAGATCTGCCCCAGCGAGAGCCCCTTGGAGGCCAGCATCTCCTTGATCTCGACGAGACTCGTCTCGCCGAAGTTCTTGCTCGCCAGGATCTCGTCCTCCGTCGTCCGCGCCAGGTCGCCGAGCGTGAGAATGCCCATCTTCTGCAGGCAGTTACGGCTGCGCACGGAGAGTTCGAAGTCGCTCACCGGCAGGCTCATCACCTGGTCGAGGCGGTCGCGATGCTTCTGCTCCTGCTCGTCGAGTTGCAGGTCGCCGGAGGCCGACGAGTCGCGGAGGAAAAGCCGAGCCCGCGGGTGGTTGGGGTAGGCCTCGAGAATCCGCCGGTAGCACTCCTGCGCCTTGGCGAAATCGTCGCGATCTTCGAACAGGATGCCGAGATTGAGGAGGGCGCCGACACTCGCCGGATACCGCTTCAGCGACCGCTCGTAGCAAGCGATCGCCTCGTCGTCGTTGCCCAGACGATCGTTGATCACGCCCATGGCGAACAGGGCCGTCGGGTGGCCCGGATCGATGGCGAGCGCCTTCTCGAAGGCGGCGACGGTCTCGGCCAGGGGCAGGCCCGTGTCGGCCAGCACGGCCCCCTTGGCGGCCCAGTAATCGGCCGACGACTCACCCTGGCTGCCGAGCCGCTCGATCTCCTTGCGGGCATCATCCACCTGTCCGGACGCTCGCAGCGAGTCGGCGATGCCCGCGACGCATGCGGCGGCGTCGTAGCCGGCCTTCTTAGCCGCCTCGAACGCCTCGCGGGCCTTGTCATGGGCCTCGTGGGCGGCATGGGCCAGCGCCTGATAGAAGAGGGCCAAGGCGCCGCCATCGCCCGACTTCAGCGTGTCGAGGGCGTCCTTGGCCCGGCCGAGGAGGTGCTGGCAAACGCCCAGCTTGACGGAAGCGGCGGGGCTCCGATCCGCGTGCGACTCGAGTTCCTTCACGGCGGCGCGGAGATCGCGGTGGGCCGCTGGGTCACCGGCCAACGCCTCGACGAGGCTGCGGATCTCTGCGGGGCCGAAGGGGCCGTTGCCGGTGATCACGTCACGAATGTCGAGGCGGGCTGCTGTTGCCATGGGTCGGAGAGTCTCCTGCGATATCGTCGGGCTTCTGAACAGCCAGCGGCGGGAGTCGAACCCGCAACCCCCGCATTACGAATGCGGTGCTCTGCCAATTGAAGCTACGCTGGCACGACGCGCGGCGCGACGCCCGGGGAAGGGATCGTGACCGGCATCCGAAACACCGCACACTAGCGCACGCCCCCCCGGAACGTCAAGTCTAGGCTTGATTTCCGAGGTTTTTGCGGCCGTGTGGTCGTCCGGAGCCTAGCAGGCTGTCGGACAAGTCTGCCTGAGCAGGGGGCGAGGTATGCCGACCGTGGAAACCCTCGGCGTTTCCACCGGTCGGCCAAGTGGACAAAGGCCATGGATGGCTTTGTCCACGGGCAGCTAGCAGACTGTGGAACAAGTCTGCCCGAGCAGGATGCGACGGCCATCGACCCAGGAAACCCTCGGCGTTTCCTGCGGTCGATCGAGTGGAAAAAGGCCATTGAGGGCTTTTTCCACGGGCAGCTGGGGGGCGGCGCCGCAAAATGCAGCGCGGCGCTGCGAAACCGACCGCGCCGTCCAAGACTGTCGGCTGCGGGGCGGCCTGTGCAACCGGCAAAAACGGTCCCCCTGCCCGGCGATTTTTGAAACGGCCTGCGGACTGGAGTCTGGGGCATGGTTTGGCACACCGCGTGCAGTTGGGCTTCGACGGGGCGGCCACCGCGGTGTCCGCCCCGTCCCACACTCGCAACGCATTGCAAAGGTGGGGCCTCCGACTTGTGTCCGGGCGTGCGGTTGCCTTGCCCCTGAACCGCCCGCCCTTCGACAGGATGCTCCTGTCGGGTCGTGGGCCCCGCCTTTTTTCGCGCGCCCCCCGCGGCGGCAGGACCGATCGGCCGCTCGCCGGTATGATCCTCCCAGGTCGTGGTTTGCCATCGGCCTTCGCCTGCTTCCCCCGTCTGGAGCCGTGCCGTGAGTCCCCGTCTGCCCGCCTCGGTCGGCCAGCATCGCTGCGGTCCCGGGATGCCCCTGCTGCTGATCGCGGGGCCGTGCGTGATCGAGAGCGAGGCGCTGTGCCTGCAGATCGCCGAGGCCTTGGCGGAGATCGCTCGGCAGTTGCCTGTCCAGGTGGTCTTCAAGGCGTCGTACGACAAGGCCAACCGCACGAGTGCGGGGTCGTTTCGCGGGCCGGGCATCGACGAGGGGCTCGGCGTGCTCGACCGCGTCCGTCGGGAGACGGGCCTCCCCGTTACGACCGACGTCCATCTGCCGGAGCAGGCCACGTCCGCGGGGCAGGTCTGCGACCTGCTGCAGGTTCCGGCCTTCCTCTGCCGGCAGACCGACCTCCTGCTCGCCGCCGCCGCGACCGGCAAGGCGGTGAACGTCAAGAAGGGGCAGTTCGTCGCCCCTATCGACATGCGGCACGTCGTGGCCAAGCTGCTCGCCGGCGGCTGCCGCGACATCCTGCTGTGTGAGCGCGGCACCTTCTTTGGCTACGGTCGGCTCGTCAACGACTTCGCGGGCCTGCTCACCATGCGCGGCTTCGGTGTGCCGGTGATCTTCGACGCCACGCACTCCGTGCAACACCCGGCCAGCCTCGGCGAGACCACGGGCGGCGATCGCGCGCTCGTGGAGCCGCTGGCCCGGGCGGCCGCGGCCGTCGGCATCGACGGGCTGTTCTTCGAGACCCATCCCGACCCCGACAAGAGCCCGAGCGACGGCCCCAACATGGTGCCGCTCGACAGGCTGCGCGGCGTCGTGGAGCGGGTGCTGCGAATTCACGAGGCAAGGCTGGCGGGCGAGCCCGAGGCCGGTGGGGAAGCCCCATGAGCCGGCGGTTTGCCTTCGCGGCGGCGGGGGTCGTGGCGAGCCTCGTCGGCTGCGGTCGTCCCGCCGCGTCTCCAGCCCGGCCCACTGGCGTGCCGGCCGTGCCGGCCGCGGTGCGCGAGAAGCTGCTGGACGGGGCCGTGTCGGTGCTGGAGCGGCTCGAGCAGTTCGACGAGGCGGCGGCCTACGGCCAGGTCTTCGACAGGCTGAATCAGTGGAGTCATGCGCGGCCCGGGGCGGCCGCTGCGTGGGCCGTCGACCCGCTCGTGGCGACGCTGCCGGAGCCGCTCCGCGCGATGGCGAGTGAGGCCGCGCTGGGCAGCTCGACGTTCGAAGCTTCCGGCGACGTGACGGCGCTGCGCGACGCTCGTTGGCTGGCCGACATCGCCCGCCAGGCGCGGGCCGGCGTCGCGCCGGACGACGATCTGGCGGCAGCGGTCGCCCTGTTCCGCTGGACGGTGCGGTCGCTGGCGCCGGTGAGCGATCCGCCGATGGTGCCGACCGCCTCCAATCCCGGCAGCCGGTGGATGCTGCCCGGCGAGATTCTGCTCGCCGGGCGGGCCAGCGCGGCCCAGCGGGCGTGGATCTTCCTTGAACTGCTGCGGCACGCGGGGCTCGACGGCGTGATGCTGGCGACGGGTGATGCGGCGTCCGGCCCGCCGCGGCCGTGGCTGCCGGCGCTGGTGTCGGGGGGCGAGGCCTACCTCTTCGAGACGGCCTACGGCATGCCGATTCCCGGCCCGGGGGGCCGCGGCGTGGCCACCGCGCGTGAGGCGGCCGGCGACCCGACCGTGCTGGCGGCGCTCTCGCTCGCCGATCGCCCATATCCGGTGCAGGCCTCCGACATGGCACGGCTCACGGTGCTTGTCGCCGCCGATCCGTGGTGCCTGTCGCGGCGGATGGCCGACCTGGAAACCGAACTCGGCGACACCGTCGGCTGGCGGCTGGTCGTCGCGCCCACGCCGCTGGCGGAGCGGGCTCGTGCGGCCCTGCCGGGCAGCGTGAATATCGGAATGTGGGCGTTTCCCTGGGAGACGCTCGCCCGCCGCGGTGACAAGGCGGCGCTCGCGGCTGTGCTGGGCCGCGAACTGGCGCCGTTGGGCGTCGCGTTCGCCGAACGGGGCGGGGAGCGTGCCGTGCGGACGGGGCCGCGGGTGGTGCGGCCGTTGATGGCCGCGCGGATTCGTGAGTTTCGCGGCGATCTCGACGGCTCGGACGGCGCCAAGGCGTCGTATCTGGCGGCCCGGCCGAGCCGGCAGGTGATCGCGGCCGCGGTGGCCGCGGCGCCGCCACAGCAGGCGGAATCCTTGCAGCGGCTCTACGACCAGATGAAGGAGGACGCCACCTACTGGCTCGGCGTGCTGACGCTGGGCGAAGGGGAGTATGCGGCGGCCGTCGACTACCTGGAGCGGATGACGCTCGCGGCCGCGCCCGACAGCCGCTGGGCCGATGCCGCGCGGCTGAACCTCGCGGAGGCGTTCGTGGCGCTGGGCCGGGAGGCCGATGCGGAGAAGCTCCTCCGCGCGGATGCGTCGCCGCAGCGGTTCGGCAGCCGCTTGCGGGCGGATGCCCTGGCGAAGCGGGCGGCAGGTCCGGCCGAGGCGGAGGCCGGCACGAAACTCAATCCCGGGCCCTGAAACGCCGATTTCCTCGGTGTCTGCGGCGGGCCGCGTTGCCGGGCCGAGCGACAGCGGGTAATCTTCAGGGCTCCCCCGAGGAAGAGGATCATGAAAGACGGCATTCATCCCAAGTACGCCGAGACGGTCGTCCGCTGCGGCTGCGGCAACACGTTCTCCACCCGGAGCACCGTGCCCGAGATCAAGGTCGACATCTGCAACGTTTGCCATCCGTTCTTCACGGGGAAGCTCAAGTTCGTCGATACCGCCGGCCGGATCGAGAAGTTCAAGAGCAAGTTCGCCGGCGCGGGCTATGCCAGCCTGAAAAAGAAGAAGGCGGGAGCGGCGGCGGCCGAGTCGCCCGCGTCCTGATTCATGCGCGACCAGCTGGAAGCCAAGCTCGCCCGGTTCGAGGAGTTGGAGCGGGCGATGGTCGATCCCGACGTGCTCGCGGACCAGCAGCGGCTGTCGGCGACCGCTCGTGAGCACGGCACGCTGGCCCGCCTCGCCCTCCGCTACCGGCAGTTCGTCGGGCTCGAGCGGCAGATCGACGACCTCCAGGGCATGACCCGCGGGCCCGACCACGAGCTCCGGGCTCTGGCCGAGGCGGAGCTGCCCGAGCTCGAGCGCCGCCGGGAGCAGGAGTGGGACGAGCTGCTCGAACTCTGCTCGGACGACGAAGACGCCGACCGCGCGCGGTGCATCATGGAGCTGCGGGCCGGCACCGGCGGCGACGAGGCGGCGCTGTTCGTCCGCGACCTCTACGAGATGTATCGCCGGTTCGGCGCCGAACGCGGCTGGGACTTCGAGGTCCTCGACGCCAGCCCCACGGAGCTCGGCGGCTTCAAGGAGCTGGTGCTCGGCGTCTCCGGCGAGGCCGTGTATCGCAAGCTCCAGCACGAGAGCGGCGGCCACCGCGTCCAGCGGGTGCCCGACACGGAGACCAAGGGGCGGATTCACACCTCGGCGGCGACCGTGGCCGTGCTGCCCGAGCCGGAGGACGTGGAGGTGTCGCTGTCTCCCGACGAGTATCGCAAGGATCTGTTTTGCGCGAGCGGCCCCGGCGGTCAGCACGTCAACAAGACCGCCTCGGCCGTCCGCCTCACGCACATGGAGACGGGGATCGTGGTGCAGTGCCAGGACGAGAAGAGCCAGCACAAGAACCTGGCCAAGGCCCTGCGGGTGCTGAAGACGCGAATCTATGAATACCGACGGAACATCGAACATCAGAAGCGGTCGGCCGAGCGCAAGACGCTCGTCGGCTCGGGGGACCGCAGCCAGCGGATCCGCACCTACAACTTCCCACAGAACCGGGTCACGGATCATCGCATCAACGAGAGCTTCACGCTCGACCAGGTGATGGCCGGCCGGCTCGGACTGGTGCTCGACGCGATCGAGCAGCACGCCCGCCAGGAGCGGAAGGCCGCGATGGAACGCTCCGCCAAGCCCGCCGGACAGCCGGCCGGCTGACGCGGCCCGAGGAACTGCCCATGACCGCCCCATCGCAGCCCGAAGCCCCCGAGGTCTGGACGGTCGGCCGCCTGCTGTCGTGGACGACCGACTGG
>Ga0315904_10004056_pt1 | contig 21149 bp, 20 predicted proteins | sample LakEriMetagenome_6_FD_203529 | JGI IMG/M metagenome (GOLD analysis project Ga0315904, IMG submission 203529) | Freshwater fungal communities from buoy surface, Lake Erie, Ohio, United States - Buoy 12 MA120 | ecosystem: Environmental > Aquatic > Freshwater > Lake | place: USA: Lake Erie, Ohio...
ACCTATCTGCCTATCCATTCGGCAGATGGCGTTCTGCGCCTCAAAGGCCCCGGCGGACCACCGCGCGGGGCTTCGTCGTTTCTGAAACCCCTCCATGCGCGGCGCTGCGGCAATGGCTGGCTGGGGTTTAGCGGGGCGGCACACCCACAACATCGAGATCCCTCATGGGCGAAATCAAGACGCCGCTGGTCAAGCTGGCGGAGGGCCAGACCTTCACAGCTGGCGACGGGGGCGCTCACGTCATAACCGACGCCCATACGCACGCCGACATCCTGCGTTTCGTCGTCGCCGACCTCGGGGCGACTGAGGCGCGGTTCATCATCGACGACATCGAAGCCGAAGCCACGGCTGCCTGACACCCCGCGCGTTCCCTCGGCCTGCCAACCCCGGACCAGGCCGTCACCCGACCCCCTGCCACCCGTGCGCGGGGTCATGCCGGCGGGAAAAGGGCGTTAGTCCGGGGCTAACCACGAGGGCACGATGGCGGCGCTGAAGAACGCCAAGCACGAACGGTTTGCCCAAGAGCTTGCGAAGGGTCTCAGTCAGTCAGAGGCTTACGTCGCAGCCGGATACAAGCCGAGCCGCAGCGCAGCCGCCCGCCTGGCTGCCGATGTAAACATTTGTGCGCGGCTGGCCGCAATCCAAGAGCGCGGCGCCGTCCGGGCTGAATTGACCCTCGCCGACATTATCGACGAGCTGGAAGAGGCCAGACAGGCGGCTCTCACCGCAGCGACACCGCAGTCAGGTTCGGCGGTTGCCGCGACCATGGGCAAGGCCAAGCTGCTCGGCTTGGTGGTCGACAAAGCGGAAGTGAGGTCAGAGGTCGAGGTAACAGATGCCCGCGAGCGGCTTGCACGTATCGTCGCTGGCCACGCTCCCGCCCGCGCTGCTGACGAAGGCGCTGGCAAGCCTCACTGAGGCTGAGGCCGAACAGCTTCTCTACGACTGGCGCTTTACCGCCCGACCAGAACAGGTCGCCCCCGATGGCGATTGGCAGGTCTGGGCCTATATTGCGGGTCGCGGCGCCGGAAAGACACGCTCCGGGGCCGAGTGGGTTCGGGAGAAGGTCAAGGCCGGATGCAGTCGCATCGCCCTGATCGCCCCGACCGCCGGCGATGCTCGCGACGTCATGGTCGAGGGCGACAGCGGCGTCCTGTCGGTCTGCTGGGCCAGGGACAAGGACCACAAGGGAAACCCGACCGGCCGCCCGATCTACGAGCCCTCGAAGCGCCGCCTGACTTGGGCGAACGGGGCGGTGGCGACCACGTACAGCGCCGACGAGCCCGAGCGCCTTCGCGGCCCGCAGCATGACGCTGCGTGGACCGATGAGGTCGGCGCCTGGAACTATGCCCAAGAGGCGTGGGACATGGCCATGTTCGGCCTTCGCCTCGGCACGGCGCCGCAGGTCATGGTCACGACTACGCCCCGCCCTATCCCGTTGCTGCGCCAGATCATGGCCAGCCCGAACACGGTCATCACGCGCGGATCTACCTACGCCAACCGGGCCAACCTTGCCGCCTCGTTCCTTGACAAGATCGTCACCCGCTACGAGGGCACGCGCCTCGGCCGGCAGGAACTGCTCGGCGAGATGCTGGACGACGTTCCGGGCGCGCTCTGGACCCGCGACATGATCGACGCCGCAAAAGCGGGCGTGACGCTGCCGGACATGCGCCGCGTGGTCGTAGCCGTCGACCCCAGCGGCACGCGTGGCCAGTCCGACGACGGGGACAGCGTCGGCATCGTGGTTGCAGGCCAAGGCGTGGACGGCGTCGGCTACATTCTCGCCGACCGGACGTGCAAGCTCTCGCCTGATGGCTGGGGCCGGCGCGCGGTCGAGGCCTATCGCGAGTTCAAGGCCGACCGCATCGTCGCCGAGCGCAACTTCGGCGGCGCCATGGTTGAGCACGTCATCCGCACGGTCGATCAGCGCGTCGCCTACAAGGAAGTCACCGCCTCTCGCGGCAAGGTGATCCGAGCCGAGCCCATCGCCGCCCTCTACGAGCAGGGCCGGGTCAAGCACGTCGCCGGCATGACCGACCTCGAAGACCAGCTCTGCGCCATGACGGCTGACGGCTATCTCGGCGAAGGATCGCCCGACCGCGCCGACGCCCTCGTTTGGGCCCTGACTGAACTCTCGCTCGGGCCCGCACCCGCCCAGCGCGTGAAAATCGCCTTCGGCTAACCCAAGGAGTCGCACATGAGCGTTCGCGACGCCGACGCCGCGTGGCAGGAGTACGCCGAGGACCGCGCAAAGGTCGTGAGCCTGATGCGGGGGCGCGAGAAGGCGCTGCCGTACATCCGGGTCCTGCCGGGCTTTGACGAAGCCAAGACGGTCGCCTATCGCCAAGGCGCCTACTTCCTGCCCCTGGTCGCCCGCACGTCCGAGGGCATGGGCGGCCTGGTGTTCGCCAAGACGCCGACCCGGAACCTGCCGGCGGCGCTGGACCCGATCTGCAAGGACATCACCCGCACGGGTCAGGACGTCGACCGCTTCGCCGAGCAGGCCTTCGACGCCATCCTCCAGACGCACAATGTCGCGGTGCTGGTCGACTACCCTGAGACGCCGACCGGCATGACCAAGCTCGTGGCCGAGGATCGCGGCATCCGCCCGTTCCTGACCATGTACGGCGGCGACCACATCCTTGCGGCCAGGTTCAACGGCGAGGGCGATGGCCGCTACCTGGCCCACGTCCGCCTGCTGGAAAGCGTCGAGGAGCCGGATCCGGTCGACGAATGGAAGCTGGTGTCCGTCGAGCAGGTGCGTGTCCTCGATCTGGACGAGGCGGGCCTGTACCGCCAGCGCATTTATCGAAAGTCCAAGGCCGTCGACTCGGCCGCTTGGGAACAGCACGGCGAAGACATCGAGCCCCGGATGAACGGCGCCCGGCTGTCGCGCCTGCCGATCTTCTTCTCGACGCCGCGTGACGGTGAGCCCCGCCCGGGCATCCCGCCGCTGCGCGACATCGCCGACATCAACATCGCGCACCTCAACGACAGCGCCGCCTTGCAATGGGCGCTGCTCTGGACCGCCAACCCGACGCCGATTTTCAAGGGCCTGCAAATCGAGCCGGGCGGCACGGTCAAGCTGGGCTCCTCCGAGGGCCTGCAGGTCAGCGTCGACGGCGGCGCGGAGTTCATGGAGTTCAAGGGCGCGGGCCTGTCGGAGATCCGCCTCGCCTTGGACGCCAAGCGCAAGGACGCGGCCCTGATGGGCGCCCGGCTGTTGCTTGAAGACAGCAAGGCCGCCGTCGCCGCCGAGACCGCCCGCATCCAGCGCGCTGGCGAGACGTCCGTGGTCGTCGGCATGGCGAACGCGCTGTCCGACTGCCTGACGCGGGCCCTAACCTTCCTCGCCGAGTGGGCGGGCATCGGCACAACCGTTGCGGACGCCAACGGGCAGGCGACGCCGCTGGAGTACTGGCTGAACCCGGACATCAACCCTGCGGGCCTGTCGGCGCAAGAGCTGACCGCGCTGCTCGCCGCATGGCAGGCGGGCGGCATCACGCTTGAGGATCTGTTCAAGGCCCTGCAGCGCGGCGAGGTCATCGAGGCGACGAAGTCCTACGCCGATCACGTCGAGCAGCTTGAGGCCGAGGGCGGCGGGCTGGGGACAATGGGCGAGGCCGAGGACGAGGCCGAGCAGGTCGACGAACCCGAGGCGGCCGAAGCGTGACCGACAACGTCATCCACCTGGCGTTCAAGAGCCCGCACGCGACCGAGGACACGATGGCGTTCCTTGCCTGCGGGGTCTGCCACAACAAGACCTACACGCTGACCGAAGACCGTCCCGGTGACTTCCCGCTGATGCGGTGCGCGGCGTGCGGTCAGCACATGGGCCGCATGGGTTGGGCTCACGACGACGACCCGGCGCGTAACGAGGCCTGACATGGCCCTCACGCCCGAGCAGGTTCACGATCTGGCGGTCTCGCACCGCATCGGCCTGAGCCGGTACAGCACGGCGGTCGTGCGCCGCACGCTGGCGGTCATCAACCGGACGGAAAAGGCAGTTCTCGCGCGCCTCGCCGATGCGGGTCTGACGGCTTTCCAGCGACTGCGGGATGAACAGCTTCTCGCCGAGGTCAGGACGATCCAGGTCGCGGGCTGGGCAGAGATCAGGCGGCGGCTGACTACCGACTTTGCCGAACTCGCCGCAAACGAGGTCGAGTTTGCGCAACGCCTTCTCGGTGTGCCCGTCGTTCAGGTGGGGGTGTTCAGCGGAGCGCCGACGCTCGAACAGGTGATCGCGGCTGCGAACGCCCGACCCTTCTCCGGTCGAGTGTTGGCTGACTGGTTTATCGACGCCGAGAGGGCAACGGTTGCGCGGGTTCGAGAGGTCATCAAGCAGGGGATCGTCGAGGGACAAACCATCGACCAAATGACGCGGGCGCTTCGTGGCACGCGGGCAATGCAGTACCGCGACGGGCTTCTCGAAACGACGCGACGCCGCGCTGAGACGCTTGTGAGAACAGCCGTCACGCATGTGGCGAACGTCGCTCAACAGCAGATGTTCGAGGCCAACGCCGATATCGTTCTGGGCGTCATCTGGACGTCGACACTCGACCTGCGCACCTCCTCGGTGTGCCAGGCGCGCTCGGAGAAGGTCTACCCGATCAACAGCGGGCCGCGCCCGCCGGCGCATCCAAATTGTCGCTCGGTGATGCGACCAAAGGTGGCGGCTATCCCCGGCGTGGCCCCCTTCACGCCCAAGAGCTACAGCGAGTGGCTGAAGGGCCAGGACGCCGAAGTGCAGGACGATCTGCTAGGCCCGACGCGCGGCGCGCTGTTCAGGCGTGGCGGGCTGGATGTCGACAGGTTCGTGGACAGCAAAGGCCAGACGCTGACCATCGAGGCGCTGCGCAAGCGTGACCTAGACGCCTTCCGAAAGGCCGGCCTAGAATAGCGGGTGCCCAAGAAGACGCCCTTCACGGTGATTGAGGGCTCGCAAGCGCCCGACACGCCGCTGGAGCGGACGAGACGGCGCTTGCGGGCATCGCTGCCGACTGAGCTGGTCCGCTGTCCCCGATGCTCGGGCAACGCGATGCTGCAAATCCGCATCGGCATGTTCTGGAGCAACGGCAAGCCGGTGTCGGGGCAGAAGCAACTGATCTGCGCGGCGTGCCACTCAAAGGGTGAACACGTCGTCATTTCGTTCTAGGATGGGGAACTGATCGGGCCGGGGTGGTGCGTCAACACCATCCCCAGGCCCTAACCAAAACGAACGGAAGGGTTCGAAGTGGCTGTCTCAAGAAATGGCACTTTCACCGTCTATGGTCTAGCCGCGACTGACGAGCCGTGTATCCGTTATGTCGGCATGACGCGCCAAACACTCGCCAGCCGCACCAACCGGCATCGCAGCGGCGCAAGGGCAGGTGAGCCATCGCCAAAGGCCGACTGGGTACGCAGCGTCCTGTCTCGCGGAGCAGATATCCTAGCGGTCGCGTTGCAAAGAAATGCCGAGCCCGACGCCGAAGATTATTGGATCAACGCGCTTGCGCGCAAGGGAGCAGACCTTCTCAACGCCAGAAGTGGCGGCGAATCGGGGTTTTGCCTTTCTGATGGGGCTAGGGCGCGCATGGCCGAGGCCCAAAGCGTGCTTCAGAGATTGCCTGAGCGCATTGAGCGAAACAGGGCGTCAAATCGCACCACGTTTGCGAAGCCCGAAGTCAAGTCGCGAATGTCTGAGATGCGAACAGCCATAATGGCGCGGCCGGAGGTCAGGGCAAAACTGACCGCCGCCGCACATGCTCGATGGACTCGGCCTGGCGAGCGCGAAAGCCTCTCGGAGGCGTGTCGGGGCCGAAAGCTCGCAGGCGACCATCCGTTCCTCCGGGTGCAGGGCGAGAGCAATCCGCGCGCTCGATTGAGCGAAGAGAATGTCCGCTCAATTCGGGCGAGGTGCGCGAACAGAGAGCGCCACGCTGTGGTGGCCGCAGACTTTGGCGTCTCGCGGTCGCTCATTGGCGCGATCCACCGTCGCGAGCTATGGCCAAACGTAGACTAGCGGCTGGATTGCTCCCGTCGACTTCTAGGGCGCGCGCCGCCCGCCAGTAACAGCCCGGCATGACGCCGGCTGCGCCCGCCCAGGTTCACGCCTCGGCGGGTTTTTCGTGTCCCGTGCAGAGCCGGGCACACCCATCGGGCGTCGTGCAGAGCCGCGCCCCCTGCGTCCGCTGAGCGGCAGGAGAACCACCCCATGAAGACCACTCGCACGGCCCTGATGGGCTCGTCCGCCATGTTCAACGCCCGCCCGGGCCTCCCGACGATGATGCGCGGCCCTGCCGTCGCCTTCGCGGCCGACAACGAGGGTGGCGCCGAGGGCGAAAAGGCCGCCGATGACAAGGCTGCCGACAAGGCCGCCGAGACCATCGACCCGGCCAAGTACCAGGGCCTCGCGGCGGCTCACGAACGGCTGAAGAAGGACTCCGCCGCCGACCGCGCCGCGCTCAAGGCGCTGAACGACTGGAAGGCCGAGATCGAGGCCAAACAGGCAGAGGCCGAGGAGGCCAAGGCCCGTGAGGCCGGCGACTTCGACACCGTCAAGAAGCAGCTCGAGGACCGCTACAGCAAAGAGGTCACCAAGCGCGACGAGGCCATCGGCAAGTACCGGACCCAGGTCGAGAAGCTGGTCATCGACGCCGGGCTGTCGCAGGCCATCGCAGCGGCGGGCGTCGGCCCCGAGTTCCAGCCGGCGGTCTCGGCGCTGCTGCGGCAGGGTGTCGAGATCAAGGACGACGACGAAGGCAACCCCGTGGCCTATCGCGGCGGCGTGCCCTTGGCAGAGTACGTCAAGCTCTGGGCCGAAAGCGAACAGGGCAAGGCCTTCGTCCGCATCAACAACTCCGGCGGCGACGCCAAGGGCGGGCAGGGGCGAGCCTCTGGCGCCAAGACCATCACCCGCGCGGACTTCATGAAGCTCGGCCCCGCTGAGCAGATGAAGGCCTCTCGGGAACTCCAGATCGTCGACTGACGACGAGCCCTCCCCGGTTTGGGGCGGGCGCCCGGGCGGCACGGCCCAACGAACTACCCCGGCGGGCCATCCGCCTTGTCTCCCTCCCTGAAGCACCGAAAGGAGGCCCATCGTGGCCAACACTCTCACGGGTCTCATCCCGACCATCTACACCGGTCTCGACGTCGTTTCGCGCGAGCTGATCGGCTTCATCCCGAACGTCCAGCGCGACGCCACCGCCGAGAGCGGCGCGGTCGGCCAGACCGTCCGCAGCGCCATCGCTCCGGCCATCGCCCTGGAAGACATCACTCCCGGAGCCACCCCTGCTGACAGCGGCGATGCGACCATCGGTTACGCCGATGTGACGATCACCAAGAGCAGGGCTGCCCCGGTTCGCTGGACCGGCGAGGAGCAGCTTTCGGTCTCGCAGTTCGGCCAGTACAACCGCATTCTGGCTGATCAGTTCGCGCAGGCCTTTCGCGCGCTGACCAACGCCGTCGAGGTGGATCTGGCGACCATCGCCAAGACCAGTTCCTCGCGCGCCTATGGCACCGCCGGCACCACCCCGTTCGGCACCGCCGCTGACCTCACCGATATGGCCGAGATCAACCGCATTCTCGACGACAACGGCGCCCCCTCGACGGGTCGCGTTCTGGTCCTGAACTCGGCTGCTCGCGCCAAGCTGGAAGGCAAGCACTCTGAACTGTTCAAGGTCAACGAGTCCGGCGATGCCGGCGCCATGCTGCGTCAGCGGCAGATGCGCCAGCTGCAGGGCTTCACCATGGGCTACTCGGCGGGCTTGACCCAGCACGTCAAGGGTGCGGCCACCGGCGCCCTGATCAACAACGCCTCGACCGAGGCCGTTGGTCAGACCACGCTGACGCTCGACACGATCACGGTGAACACCACCGGCATCAAAGCGGGCGACATCGTCACCCACGCGTCGGACTCGACCAACAAGTACGTGGTCAACACGGGTCTGGTGGCGACGTCGGGCAACATCGTGATCGGCAATCCCGGCCTTCTGGTCGCCGCGGCTGACAACGACGCCGTCACCATCGGCAACAGCTATACGCCGAACATCGCCTTCTCCGCGAACGCGCTGGTGCTCGCCGCTCGCGTCCCGGCCATGCCGGAGGGCGGAGACGATGCCGACGACGTCATGCTGATCACCGATCCGGTCTCCGGCCTGACGTTCCAGGTCGCGATGTACCGCCAGTATCGCCGCGTCAAGATCGAGGTCGGTCTGGCGTGGGGCGTGGCCGGCATCAAGCCGGAACACGTCACGACGCTGCTGGGCTAGCCCACAAAACGGGAGCGGGGAGGGGCGAACCCCTCCCTGTTTTCTCATGGTCGCCGACCTGACGACGGCTATTGGAAAGCAGGAGAAGCTCATGGAACCGAAAACGGTTGTTCGCATGGTCCGGGATGCCAACGCGCACCCGGACAGCCACGAAGCCAACGTTCCCGCTGCCTCCATAGCGGAGTTTGAGGCGCTTGGCTGGCGCCTGGCCGACCCCCTCGACCATGACGGCGACGGGAAGAAGGGCGGCTCCAAGCGCGCCAAGGCCAAGCCGTCGCCGGACGAGGAGGCCGGCGATCCGCCGCTGTCCCGCCGCGAAATCGAGGCCGATCTGACCGCTGCCGGTGCTGACTTTGACCCGGCGGCCGACGTGGCGGACCTGCGCGCCGAACGCGACGCCGTGAAGGGCGCGGTCTAACCCATGGCGCTTGTGGTCGAGGACGGGACCGGCAAGGCCGACGCCGAAAGCTTCGTGACGGTCGCGGCGTTCAAGGCCTACTGCGACGCCCGGGCCATCACCTACGGCACGGACGCGGCTATCGAGGCCCTGCTGCGCAAGGCAACCGACTACCTCGGCCAGCGGTACGGCCAACTGCTGTCCGGCTTCCGGGTCCGAACCACGCAGGCGCTGGACTTCCCGCGCTACGAGATGCCGCGCCGCGACCTGGGGGGCTGGGCCTACTACGACAGCGACGAGGTTCCGGCAGGCGTGGTCAAGGCCTGCATCGAGGCGGCCATTCGCGCGGCATCGGACGACCTGGCCCCCGACCAGACGCAGGCGGTCAAGCGCGAAAAGGTCGGCCAGATCGAGACCGAGTATCAGGACTACACCAACGGCCGGCCGTCCTATCCCGTGATCGACGCCCTGATGAACCCCTACCTCGCCAGCGGCAGCGGGCTGCGGCTCTCGCGCGCCTGACATGGCCAGCTACGACGAACGCGCCCAAGCGATGGCGGCCCGGGTCCTTGCGATCAAGTCGGCCGGCGGCAAGGGGCAGCAGGTCACGCTTGAGGTGACCAATCAGGGCGCATACGACCCGGCTACCGGCGCGACCGGCACCGGCTCGATCACCCGCCAGACCGGCTCGGGCATCGAGGAGTATTTCCGCGCCAGCCAGATCGACGGCTCGCTGATCATGGTCGGCGATGTTCGGTTCATGCTGTCGCCGCTGGCCACCGACGGCGCCGTGATCGCCACAGCCGTCGTCGATGCGCTGCTCGAATACCCGGACGGCCGGAAGTGGCGCGTCAAGGGCGCCGAGCCGTTCGCGCCGGCCGGGACGCTCGTCTACACCATGCTGCACCTTCGGCGGTCCTGATGAGCGGGGCCTTCACTCTGGCGCTGCAACAGTTCGCGGCCAAGGCCGAGGCGAACGCCGACGCCGCGGTTCGCGGAATCGTGCTTGAGGTCCAGTCGCGGCTGATCCTGCGCTCACCGGTCGACACCGGCCGCTTTCGGGGCAACTGGCGCTACAGCGTCGGCCAGCCTGCCGAGGGTACGGTCGAGACCGGCGGCACGTCGGAAAGCCCGGCGCCGCCGCCCGACGCTCCCGCGCTGGTCCCGGGCGAGGGCATGGGCCGCGTGCACTTCCTGACCAACAATCTGCCCTACGCGATGGCGCTGGAGCGAGGCCACTCGACCCAGGCGCCGCAGGGCCTCGTCGCCCTCACCGTCATGGAGTTCGCGCCCATCGTGAACGACGCCGCCGCCGCCGCCAGCGCAGGGGTTGAACGATGAGCCTCGTTGCCGTCCGCGTCGCACTGGAAACCGCGCTCAACGGGATGACGACCAACATCGCCACTGCCTGGGAAAACGACGAGTTCACGCCGCCGGCCGACACCGTCCCCTATCAGGCGGTCAACCTGCTCACGGCCCGTCCCGTAAATCAAGAGATCGGGCGCGCCTACGTCGAGAGCGGCTTTATGCAGGTCACGCTGCGCTACCCCCTCACAAAAGGCTCGGCGGCGGCTACCGCCCGCGCTGAGGCCCTGCGCGCCACCTTCTACCGTGGCGCGACGTTCACCGCTTCCGGCGTTCGGACCATCATCGAACAGACGCCCGAAATCATGCCGGGGTTCGTCGACAAAAACCGATGGGCGGTGCCGGTGCGCATCCGCTTCTACGCCGAAGTCTACCCGGCCTGACGGCCAACCCAACGACCGGCCCTCCGGTCTGTCTGCCCCCACCATGATCGGAGAACACCATGCCCAACGCTAACGGCGTTGCAATGACGCTGGCCTATAAGGCCCAATCCGCCCTCGGCACCGCCGCCTCCGGCTCCGGCGGCCAGCTGCTGCGCCGTCGTCCCGGCAGTCTCTTCACCCTCGCCCGGGACACCTACGAGAACGACGAGATCGTCGAGCACCGCCAGTCCACCGGCCAGACCGCCGGCATCCGCCGCGTCACCGGCAAGCTGATGGCGCTGCTCTCGGGCGGGTCCTATCAGGCGTTCTATTCGACCCTGCTCAAGAAGACCTGGGCCTCGACCACCAGCATCACCAGCCTGTCGCTGACCATCGCCACCTCGGGCTCCAACTACACCGTCACCCGTGGCTCCGGCGACTTCCTCACCGGCGGCATCAAGATCGGCGACGTCGTGCGCATCACCGCCGGCTCGGTCAACGCCTCCAACCTGAACAAGAACCTGCTGGTGATCGGCGTGACGGCCACCGTCCTGACGGTGACCACGCTCAACAGCTCGGCACTGGTCGCCGAGGGTCCGATTTCGTCCTGCACCATCGCCGTCCCCGGCAAGAAGTGCTGGGCCGCGACGTCCTCGCACACCGACGACTATTATACCTTCGAGGAGTGGTTCTCGGACGTGTCGCGCTCGGAAACCTGGACCGACGTGAAGCCGACGCAGGTGGCCATTGGTCTTCCGGCCAGCGGCAACGTCACGAATGACTTCGACTTCATCGGCCTCAACCGCACGCTCGGCTCCTCGCAGGTCCTGACCTCCCCGACCGCCTCGTCGACGGCCAGCGTCAATCAGGCCGTCAACGGCAAGCTGATCGTCAACGGCGTCGTCGTGCCGATCACGGGCGCGCAGATCACGCTGATGGGCGGCGAGAAGCCGGGCGAGGCGGAGGTGGGCTCCAACGCAATCACCGACACCGACGAGGGCCGCGTGATGGTGTCGGGTTCGTTCACGGCCAAGTTCACCGGCATCAGCCTGCAGACCCTGTACGACGAGCAAACGCCGGTCGTGCTGGTCCTGACGGCTGCGGTCGACAGCACGGCGGGCTCGGAGTTTGTGACCTTCGTCATGCCGCGCGTGAAGATCTCCAGCGACACCCGCGACGACGCCGAGAAGGCCATCGTCCGGACCTACAACTTCATGGCCGAGTACAACGGCTCGGGCGGGGCGGCGCTGGCCAGTCACCAGACCATCTTCTCGACGCAAGACAGCCTCGCCGCCTGATCAACCTAACCACCCGAGCGGGGCTGGCCAATGCGCCGGCCCCGCTTTTTCGGCGCGGGGATGGTCCCCGTGTCCGCAGGGCCATAGAGCCCACACCCCCCCGAGGACAGATGACCGAGACCCCCAAGGCCGCCAAGCCGTTTTCGCTCGCCGACATCAAGGCCCAGGTCGCCAACGAGGACACGTTCGACTTCGAGCCGCTGCTGCCGAGCCTTGAGCCGTCCGGCATCGTCCTGAAGCTCAAGAGCGATCTGGCCCCGAGCGTTGACGCGCGGCTGAAGGACCTGATCGACGCCAACGCCCGCAAGCAGCAGCTGATGGCCGCGCAAGCCGAAAAGGCCCGGCCCGGTGAGGCGCCGATCTCGACCGTCGAGGACATGAGCAACTTCGGCCGCAAGCTGATCGCCGTGCGCGTCGCCGGCTGGAACATGCCGGACGAGTTTACCGAAGCCAACGTGATGGCGCTCCTGCGCTACTGGGACGGGCTTGGAAACCAGATCCTCGCGAAGACCGCCGAGGCCGCCCGTTTTACGCCGGACTCGCCGAAGGCCTGATCGCCTACGCCGAGTCCACCTTTGAACTAGCCCGGCAGGTCGACGACGGCGCGGGGGGCAAATGCGCCTACCGGGTCCAGCTTGAGGCGCTGGCCCGGCAAGGCGATTTCGAAGCCGAGGCCATCCTCGCCAACATCCCGCCTATCCCGCCGCTGGCCGCGTACCTGTGGTCCTGGTGGGTTGATCTGGCCTCGACCCGGACAAGCTCCGGCTTCGGCCCCAACCCCCTGACCCGCCATGACCTTCACGCGTGGGAGGCCGACACCTTCCACCGCCTCAACGGGTGGGAGCGCGCGACCATCCTGAAGCTGGACGCCCTGTGGCTGGCGTCGGTCCAACAATCTGAAAAGGAGACGAAGTGACGCCCGACATCGCCTCCCTGATGATCAAGATCGACGCCAGCCAAGCCGACACCGGCGCTGCGTCCCTCGACAAGCTGACGACGGCGGGCGGACGGGCGGAAGCGTCGGTTACCAGCCTTGGCAGCGCCTCCAAGGCGTCGCTGGGCGGGCTTTCGGCCATCCCGGCGTCCCTACAGGCCATCGACGCCCGGGCCGACGCCCTGCGCGCCTCTGTCGACCCGCTGGCCGTGGCCATGAAGCGGGCCAACACCGAGATGCGCGAGGCCGACGCGCTGTACAAGGTCGGGGCCATCGGGGCGGCTGAGTACGCGCGATATGTCGACGTGCTGGAGGCCCGGCTGTCTTCGGCGGTCACGGCGCAGAACCTGATGAACGCCGCGCAGGCCCGGGGCGCAAAGGCCATCGGCCTGACGGCGACCGAAAGCCTGAACTTGTCACGCCAGATGGCCGACGTCGGCGTCTCGCTGGCTATGGGCATGAACCCGCTGATGGTCATGATCCAGCAGGGCCCGCAGGTCGCCGACATCTTCGGCCAAGCCAGTGCGCGCGGCGTGGGCTTCTCCGGCGCCCTTCGCGGCATGGTCGCCGCTGCCGGGCCGCTGCTGCCGATCCTGGTGGCCGTAGGCGCGGCGGCGGCCGTCGTGGCGGGTGGCGTGGCCCTTGCGGCGAACCAGCTGAACAAGGGCGGCGAGAGCGCGGCCGAACTGCAAAAGCGCCTCGGCCTTACCGACGCCGAAATGAAGAAGATGGGCAACACGTCCATCACCATGGGCGATGTCGTCAGCGGCAGCATGAAGCACGCGGGCGACAGCATCATGGAGGCGTTCGGCCCGGCCCTCAAATGGCTCGGCGGCGCGTTTCAGTGGACGTTCGATCAGGTCGCCCGGATTGTCGTTGGCGCGTCCAAGCTTGTCGGCGGCGTGTTCGTCGGCAGCTTTTACGCCATCGGCGCCACTTGGCGGATGCTGCCGGCGGTGCTGGGCGACGCGACGATCAGCGCGGCCAACCTCGTCGTAAGCACCATCGAGGCCATGATCAACAAGGCCATCGGCGCCATCAACGTCGTGATCGGCTTTGCCAACGCAGCGGCCGGAGCGCTGGGCCTGACGTTCAAGCTGCCGACGCTGGAGGAGATGAACCTCGGCGGTTTCCAAAACGACTTTGCCGGCGCCATGGAGGGCGCGGGCAAGGCTGGCCGTGAGGGCTTCGAGCGCGGGTTCAACGCCTACGGCGCGGGGTTCGACGGCTTTCTCGGCGGGTTCGGCGACGCCATCCGGAAGGCCAACCGAGACCGCAACGACCGAAACGCCGCCGCGCTGATCGCCGACCGGCCCAAGGACCGCGACTTCGCCAACGACAACGGCTCGGACAAGGCCGACCAGACCGTCGAAAAGCTGGTGGCCGTCCGCGTAGAGCTTGAGAAGCTGACCACCCTGAGCGACAGCGCCCGCGACTTCATCGGGCGCGGCATGGTCGAGGCCGCGGACGCTGCGGCGGATGCATGGGGCCGCATGGCGTCCAACGCCCGTGAGGCGGTCGGCGGCCTTGCGGCGGCGTTCGACGGCGTGTCGCGCAGCATGAGCGGGGTCGGGCGCGGGATTGCCGGGCTGATCACGTCTTACGGCAGCCTCCAGGCCCGCCAGAAAGACGTCGACGCCAAGCGCGCTCGAGACCTTCAGGTCGTTGGCCTCAGCGTCGCCGATCTCGCGAGGATTGAGGCCGACAGCGCCCGCGAGTCCGCCCGCATCCGCGTCCAGTCGTACGGCGACATGGCCGAGGCCGGTTCGCAGTTCTTCAAGGAGGGCAGCGACGGTTACAAGGTCATGCAGGTGGCCATGATTGCCTTCCGCACGGTCGAGACGCTGATGAGCATCTCCGCCATGGCGCAGAAGGGTGGCGAGGTCGCCGCTGTCGTCGCCGCTGAGGGCACAAAGTCGACCGCCTACGGGATCACGGCCTTCGCCAACACGCTGTCAAGCCTGCCGTTCCCGTTCAACCTCGCCGCCGGGGCGACGGTGCTGGCCGCGCTCGGCGCCGTGGGTGTCGCGATCAGCGGCGGCGGGGCGAGCGCCGGCAGCGTTCCGGGCGGCAACGACATGGCCGACCGCCAACGGATGCAGGGCGCGGGCTCGGTCCTCGGCGACGCAAACGCCAAGTCGGAAAGCCTTGCCAACGCGATGAACATCGTCGCGGCGAACACCAACCGCGATCTGGAATACAGCAACGGGATGCTGCGGGCTCTGCGGTCCATCGACAGCCAGATCGGCACCGTCGCGGCGGCTCTGGCCCGGTCGTTCGGCGCCGGCGGGATGCTGGACGCGTCCAACCTGGGCCTCGGCACGACGGCAAGCGGCCCGGGCGGGCTGATGAAGCTGTTCAGCCCCTTGACCGCGCTGCTGCCCGGCCTGTTCGGCACCAGCACGACGCGCACGCTCCAGGATCAGGGCGTGCAGTTCGGCAGCGGATCGCTTGACGCCATCCTCAGCGGCGGCCTGACCGGCTCGGCGTATCAGCAGGTCGCGACCAACACGAAGAAGAAGTTCTTCGGCCTCACCTACAGCGACAAGACCTCAACCTCGACCTCGACCACGGGGCTCGACGGCGACTTCTTGCGGCAGACCGAACTCCTGATCGGCTCCCTGCGCGACGGCGTGCTGTCGGCGGCGGGAACGCTGGGCCTCGAAGGCGCGGCGGCGACGCTGGCGGCGTTCACGGTCAACCTCGGCAAGCTCTCGTTCAAGGACATGTCCGGCACGGAGATACAGGCCGCGCTGGAGGGCGTCTTCGGCAAGCTGGCTGACGACATGGCCGGGGCCGTGCTGCCGGGCCTGACGGACCTCCAGAAGGTCGGCGAGGGGCTGTTCGAGACCCTGACCCGCGTGGCTCGGCAGTCGCAAGTCATCGACGTCACCCTTTCGAGCATCGGCAAGACGTTCGGCGCGGTCGGCGTTTCCTCGCTGATGGCCCGCGAGCGTCTGATTGACCTGTTCGGCTCGCTCGACGATTTCACGGAGCAGGTCAGCTTCTACGCCGACACCTACCTGACCGAGGCCGAGCGACTGGCCCCGGTGCAGAACGCGGTGACTGCCGAACTGGCGCGCCTCGGTCTGGCCGGCGTTAAGACCCGCGACCAGTTCAAGGGCGTGGTGCAGGGGCTCGACGTCTCGACCGCCGCCGGGTCGCAGCTGTTTGCCGCTCTGATGGCCCTGGCGCCCGCTTTCGCCAAGGTGACGGAGGAAACGCAGGCCGTCGCCGACGCGCGCGAGGCCCTGTCGGGTGCGTATGGCCGCGAGAGCGAGGCCCTGAACGGCACGCTCGACACCTTCCGCACCTACGCCGCCGACCTGCGCAAGTTCCGCGACAGCCTGACCACAGGCCCGGCCGCCGCTCTGTCGCCCGAGGCGCAATACCTCGCCAGCAAGACCGAGTTCGAGCGCGTGGCGGGTCTGGCGACGGCGGGCAATGAGCAGGCGCTCGGCAACCTGCAGAACGTCAGTCAGGCCTATCTCGACGCCTCGAAAACCTACTACGCGAGCAGCTCTGGCTACTTTGCCGACCTGGCTCTCGTTCGCGACGTCGTGACCGCCGCCGAGGCCTCCGCTACGGCGCAGATCGGCGTCGCCGAGCAGCAGCTTCAGGCGCTGAAGGATCTGGTCTCGCCGCTGATCAGCATGGACGAGAGCATGATCACGGTCGCCGAGGCGATTGTCGCGCTCAACACGGCGCTCGGCGTTCCGTCCGCCCCGGCGGCGCAGGCGTCCGCTCTTTCGCCGGTCGCCAACGACAACAGCGCAGTGGTCGCGGAGCTTCAGTCGCTTCGCGCTGAGATGGCCAGCGTCCGGGCGGAACTGCAAGCGGCCAACGAACAGCGCGGCGCCATCGCGGTCGAAAGCCTCGGCCTGATGACCGAGCAGACCGAACTGCAAGCCCGCGCCCTTCGCGAGACCCAGGCCGTCTAGGCCCATCATCCCCATCAGGAGCGCCTGCCTTGAGCATCGTTTCGCGCAACCGGCCTCCCTTCGGCGAGGAGGGTCACGCCATCGTCTACGCCGGCGAGGCGGTGACGGTCGGCTTTCGCCTCCAGCAGTCGAACGGCTCGGGCGGCTATGACGTCCAGAGCTACACGGGCCGCGAGTTCGCCCTGCGCGTCTACAGCGACGGCGGGACCACGGCGGTCAACGTCAACGGGTCAGTGACCAGCCACGCCGACGGCGCGTACATCTCCTGCTCGCTCGCCGCCGCCGACACCACGAGCCTGACGCCGGGCCTGCGCGGCTGGGAGTTCGTCGAATACACCGCCACGGGCCGCGTCGTGATCTGCGCCGGACAGTTCGAGATCGCGCTCGGCGCCAGCGCGGCGCAGTCCGAAGGCTCGCCCGGCTCGGGAACGTCGGGCATCACGCTCTACACCCTGCGCACCGACACCAACATCGTGACGGTCAACTACATGGGCGCGACCGGCGCAACGGGACCGACCGGGGCCACGGGGGCGACCGGCGCAACTGGCGCCACGGGCTCAACCGGCCCCAAGGGCGACACTGGAACTGGCGTGGCAAGCGGCGGAAGCGACGGTCAAATCCTGCGTTGGAACACCGCAACAGCGTCGGACACGGAATGGGTCAACGCGTCGGAGCGGGTGTGGCGCAACATCGCCACGGGCGCGACCATTCCGACGAGCGTTCAGGGGTCGGTCAACGACAAGAAGATGAGCTGCCGCGTCCACTATCTGACGCAGGCCTGCTCGCGCGTTCGGCTGGTCTACGTCAACGGCTATTCCTACCAGACCGATGGCGGCAACAGCACGTCTGGGATGGGCCTGCTGACTGTCACCGCAACGGTCGCCTACCCCGGCAAGGATGACGTCATCGGCACGGTGACGGCGACAATTCCGAAAGGCGACGTGAAGTCGCTGGACGTGAGCCTGAGCACAACCGTTCCGGCGGGCGCCAAGGTTTTCATCGGCACGTTTGCCGTTCCCGAGACCGGGACCAGGGTTCCGCAGTTCACCTGTTCGGAAGGCTCGCCCATCGTCAACTCGCGGGTCAATACGACGCTTGGCGAAGCCTCGGAAACTTCTTCGTCGGCGACCGACAAGACCGCCGCAATGTCCACCATCACCAACGACGGAACGGCCCTCTACGGCCCGTCCGCCATTCTGGCCGAAGTGCTGCCAACTGTGCCTTGCGTCGTGATCGACGGTGACAGCCAGAATGCGGGCGCATGGGCCGGGCCCGACGCCTACAACAATCGGGGTTGGTTCGGCCACGCGGTTGGAAACGCGTTTGGCGTGGTCAATCTGAGCAGCAGCGGCCGGCGGGCCATGACCGCGAAGGGGAGCGCCTGGCTCGATCACGCCTTGGCGGTGGCGGCCGGCGCGACGCATGTGGTCGTCACGCTCGGGATCGGCGACATCAGCTCCAGCCAGACCTCAACGCAGCTGATCAACAGCCTGCGCGCTATGTGGGGCGGTTGGGCCGGTATCGGCGTCAAGCCGCTGGCCGCAACCATTCTGCCCTACACTACCTCAACCGATAGCTGGGCGACGGTCGGCAACCAGACGCCGCACGCAAACTCGGCGGCCATCGTCACGGTCAACACCTACATCCGGACCGCTCCCGAACCTCTGGCCGGCTACATCGAAAGCGCCTGGGCAGTCGAAAGCGCGCCTGACAGTCAAAAGTGGAAGGCGCCGCTCTACACGAACGACGGCCTGCATCCCGGCGTTCCCGGCACCGACATCACCACGGCGCGGAATGCCCTGATCTCGGCTGTTTCGCTGTCATCCTTCGCGGTCCCGCTGGCGTCGGACGAACTGCCGTTCACCGAAAACCCTTACGGCCTGATGGCGACTTCGGTCGCTGGCGCGATCAACGCCCTCGCCAACCTTTCCCCGCTGCTGCTGACCGAAACCGGCGGCGCCTTACTTCTTGAGGCCAATGGCGGCCAACTTCTCTTGGAGACATAACCAATGGCCGACAAGCTCTCAAACCTTGCCGCCGCTTCGACCCTGACCGGGGACGAACAGGTTTATGTGGTGCAGTCCGGCGGAAGCGCTCGGTCTACGGCGGCAGGTATCGCTGACGTTCGCGCTCCCATTGTGACCGTCTACGCGCCCGGTTCGTCCACGTTCACCCCGGCGTCGGGGATGGTGTTCTGCCGCGTCTACGCTTCGGGCGGTGGCGGCGGTGGTGGAGGCGGCGCTCGGACAGGCACGACCGCTTCCGGTGGCGGTGGCGGTGGCGGCGGCGCCTTCTTCGAGGGCATGTTCACGGCGGCTCAGATCGGGTCCAGCGTCGCGGTCACCGTGGGAGCCGGCGGAACGGCCGGAACAGCGGCGGGCAGTGACGGCACGGCGGGCGGCAACGGCGGGGCAGGCGGAAACACGACGTTCGGCTCGCTGTTCACGGCATTCGGCGGCGGCGGCGGCGCGGGCGGGCAGATTGCAGCGTCGTCGGGCGGCGGCGGCGGCGGGTCCATGCAAGGGGCTGGCGGCAACTCCACGGGGACCACGGCCGGCACGGGCGGCGGCACGGGCGGCACTGGCACCGTGATCGGCGGCGCCGGCGCGTCTGGCGCGAACGCCAACAGCGCGTTCCTGGGTGGCGGTGGCGGCGCGGGTGGCAGCACCTCGGCTGCGTTCAGCACGATCAACGGCAGCCTTTCGACGCAGTATTCCGGCGGCGCGGGCGGCGGCTCTGGCGGAGCCTTCAACGGCAGCGGGACGGCTGGCGGCAACGGCGGCGGAACCATCTTCGCGCCGTTTTCCGCCGGCGGGGCCTCCACTGTCGCCGGTACGGCAGGCACGGCGGCTAACGTTCCGCTGGGCAATGTCCAACCGGCGGGCGGCGGTGGCGGCTCTGGCGCTGCGGGCGGCGCGGGTGGCAAGGGCGCGGGCGGCGGTGGCGGCGGATCGGTCGCCAACGGCGGCGCGGCTGGCGCGGGCGGCGCGGGCGGCGCCGGGTTCGTCGTTATCGTCCAGTACCGCTAGTCTAGTCCGCGATGTTCGCCATCGAGATCACGGCGGCCATCGACGCCGTCGGGACGCTGACGACCTTCTACCTGGCCGACGGCCTGCTCGTCACATCGCCCACGGACACGCCGGCAAACGTCGCGTTCGACCAGAGCCTCATGGACCCGGGCAGCATCTCGGTCACGGCGTTCGGCGACGGGCGGACCAGCGGCGGTACGCGACTGTCGCTCGGCGAGATCAGGCTCGCGAACAGCGACGGTCAATACGACGGCTGGCTCACCTACGGCTTTGACGGGCGCCCGGTCATCATTCGCAGCGGCGAGGCCAGCGCGGCCTATCCCTCGGCGTGGACGGCGGTCTTCACCGGGACCATCGAGGCGCTGACTATCAACCGCCGGGAGGTCGTCATCCGGCTGCGCGACAAGCAGCTGATCTTTGACCGCGCGGTGCTGACAGAGCAATACGGCGGGACCAACGTCCTGCCGAACGGCATCGACGGAACGGCCAACGATCTGGCCGGAAAGGCCAAGCCCCGGCTGCTCGGCTCGGCGTCCAACATCGCGCCGCCCTGCGTCAACACCTCAAAGCTCGTTTACCAGATCACCACTGGCGCGCTGGCGTCCATCGGCGCGGTCTATGACCGGGGCGCGGGACTGACGTTCGGAACCAACCACGGCACGTCCGCCGCCCTCTTGGCGGCCACGGTGAGCGCCGGCCAGTACGATACCTGTCTGGCCGAGGGGCTGTTCCGTCTGGGCTCGGCAGCATCCGGCGAGATCACCTGCGACGCGGTGCAGGGCGCCGCCGCCGTCGACCGCACCGCCTCCGCCATGCTCCTGACCCTGGCGCTGGCCGCCGGAGTCGACGCGGGCGACATCAACAGCGCGGACGTCGCGGCCCTTGCCGCGGACAACCAGGCCACGCTCGGGATCTGGATCAACGGCCAGACCGACACCTACGCCCGCGTCATGGATCAGATCGCCGGGACGGTCGGGGCCTACTATGCGTTCGACCCGACCGGCATCCTGCGCATGGGCCGCCTCACCGCGCCCGGCGGGACATCGGTTCTCGACCTGGCTGAGTTCGACGTTCTGGAGCCGTTTGAGCGGCGGCCCGCGCGCGACGGCGACCTGCCGACATGGGCCGTCACGATCAGGCATACCCGCGTCGGCACGGTGCAAACGGGCGATCTGGCCGGTGCGGTGTCGCAGGCCCGCCGCGCGTTCATTGGGCAGGAGTGGCGCTCACAGCGAGCGCAAAACGCGGCGGTCAAGCTGCAGTTCCTGCTCGCGGCCGAAACCAGCTTTGACACGCTGTTCACCACAGCCGCCGACGCAGCCGACGAGGCCTCGCGCCGACAGGCCCTGTATGGCGTCCACCGCGATTTGTTCGAGGTCGGCGTTCCGGTCGACAGCATCGGCTCGACGTCGGTCTGGTTGATGAACGCGGTCACGCTGACGCACCCGCGCTTTGGCCTCTCGGCTGGCCGGCAATTCCGGCTCATCGGCATCCGGCCGGATTTGGCCAGGCGCCGCTACACTCTCACGCTCTGGGGCTGACCGATGGCCAACGCGATCCTCGCCTACGGAAAC
>Ga0315904_10004059_pt1 | contig 21141 bp, 13 predicted proteins | sample LakEriMetagenome_6_FD_203529 | JGI IMG/M metagenome (GOLD analysis project Ga0315904, IMG submission 203529) | Freshwater fungal communities from buoy surface, Lake Erie, Ohio, United States - Buoy 12 MA120 | ecosystem: Environmental > Aquatic > Freshwater > Lake | place: USA: Lake Erie, Ohio...
GCTCACTATCAACCGATTTACTGAGGTTCAGATCATCGAAGACAGCATCCGAATCAATGAATGATGTTCTTACAAATACCGGCTTCATGTTGCTTAGTGGGATCAGTGTTCGCGCAGCTTCATCTACCTTACCGATATCAAAGCTTCCTCCTTTGGGAACCAATAATTGTGGTTTTTGAATTCCTCCTGCACCGGCAGCGAGTCTTGGTACGTTCTCCCTGCAATAATTCATGATCGTATTCACATCAAAGAATTGCCCGTCACGCAATGCGGCACCTTTCATGGCCTGAAGAACAGAATAAGTGAGCAGCCCCTGTCCATAACGGCTTGCCTCATAACTCACTGCATCAGCTGTGCTTCCTGAGATCACGAACATTCCTGTGCGGTCCTTCATACGGTCGATGGCCTTGATCTGAGATACATCAATATCGCGTGCGGTCATTAAATTATCGACTGCTTTACCGGAACTGCAGGCATCAATAATCATCACTTGCTTGTTGGCCGGGATCGCTTTCAGGTATTCCGTAAACTCGGTGGCGCTGATCGTGTAATTCCTGCGAAGCACTTCATCATTGAATGCTTCAGCATTCGCAGCGGTAGCGTCTGTAGTCAGATAGTAAAAATCACCACGCTCTCCCCCCCAGGCAATTCCATGTCCACTCAGATAGATCACGATAATATCAGATGAAGTTGCTTTAGTTGCGATCTCGGTGAACACACCTTTTATCCTGGCTTTAGTCGGGCGTTCAGCATCACCTGTGGTCAAGGTATATATATGGGTGTTATCTGCCCCAAACAGTTGTTCTGCTCCAAGTTTTAGCGCTGTGCTCATCGAAGTGGCATCTTTCTCCGGATACTTGAGGTTAATAGAACTATTCATGTATTTACCCGTGCCCACCACAACAGCATAGAAATGAGGAGTCGAGCGTTGCAGGGAAAGGGACACTTTCTTTTCCACGGGTCTTCCTTCTACAAATCCATCTTCGGAACTTGCTTTCACTGCAACCGTATTTTCACCATTCTGGAGGTTCGGATGATCCTTTAGGTCTATAAAAAAGGCTTGTGTCTCTTTGGATGCATCAAACGAGTCCCCCTTAGCATTTGCTCCAATTTCTTTTCCATTAATGAAAACTGAGATCTTCCCATATCCTCCTTCTCGTTTGGTAAGAGTTACCGGGATCTTTCCGTCTTTGATTTCTCCCAATACTACTTCCGGCTGCAGTTTTAAATCGTTCATTCCTTTGATTTCCGGAAGAGACTCTCCTTTCATTACTTTTTCCCATAATCCAGGCACCCAGTACCGATCTTTCAATTGGGCAAATTCGATCACCTCAAGACCTTTAGTCCAGTACATAAGCTCCATGGCTTCAGGAGAGGCGTCGAAGAGACCTGAGGGATGGAGATGAAGCCATAATTCAGGATTGTTATCGAAAACAAATTGTCTAATCAGCTGCTCACCTGTTTCAGTTTTCCAAATAATAAGCGATCCATCTCTTGAGGATGTGAGAATGTTCTTTCCATCTTTACTAAATACAGAAGAAAGTACTGCCCCATTGTGTCCTTTTAGCATTTGAATCACATCCCCATTTAAATTTGTGAGAAGACTGAACCCATCAGCTAAAGAAAATAAAAGACTGTTACCGTCCGGGTGAATCGCGAAGCTGTATAATCCCCTTTCACTTACACGAAATGAGTGTGAAAGTTTGCCTGATTTCATTGACCACAGTTTGACTATGCCATTGTGGGTGGCCGTAATTATCATAGACTCATCCGGACTAAAAATTGCTGAATGAAGCATATTTTCATGACCTTCAAACCTTTTTAAAATTCTTCCGGAACCTATTTCATATAAAATGGCGTAATCCGGCGAACCGATGAGCAGTAAAGAGCCATTTTTATTGAAAACTGCAGAACTGATTGCCTCTGATTCGAGGGAAAAACTATGGATCATTTCCCCACTGTACGAATTCCAAATTTTCAGATCTTCCGAGATGGAAACCATTTGATCACCTGATAGGTTGAATTCAGTGCCCTTGATGTCATAATTATGGGCTTTAAATTTGAGTATTCGCTCAAAATTATCAGTTGAAAACAAACTAATAAATCCATCAGAGGACACTAATACACTACTGTCATCACTGCTGAAAATAGCTGTTTCATAATTTTTATTAGAGCTTTTGAATAACTTGCCAGTTTGAGAATCTAAAATTGAAATCAAGTCTTTCGACAGGGTTAATAACGAAGTACCGGAATGATTAAACCTCGCAGATTGAATTGGATTACTTCTGTTATTTAGTGTTCTCAATTCACCAGCACTTCTCACCGACCACATTTTCACCGAATAATCATTTGAAGTCGTCACGACAACCCCGCAATCAGGGCTTAATGCAGCCGAGGTAACCACCTTTGTATGACCGATCAAATCCCCCATCAAGCTTCCGGATGAAACATCCCAAATTTTTGCTGTTTTATCCGATGAAGTGGTTATTAAAAAACGACCATTTGCACTATACGCGTAATCAGTAATTAATCCAGAATGTCCCTTAAGATCGTGCATTAACTCACCCGTTTGAGCATTCCATACCTGGGCTGTATAATCGTCGTTATCACTTAAGGAGGTAAAAATGGTCTGATCATCAGGACTAAACCCTGCCATTCCAAAACCTTTACTCAAGTTTATCTCTATTTTTTTCTTTAAGCTCGATACGTTCCAAATTTGAATTTTACCATTTTTTGAAGCAATTAGGATTAAACTCCCTGTCGAATTGAACTTTGCTGATTGAATAAGATCGTCGCTTTTCAAAGTATGTTTAAGGACACCCGTTTTAGCATCCCAAACCTTTACAGTTTTATCCCACGATCCTGTTATTACTATTTTGCCGTCGGGGCTGAATTCAGCTGCTTCAACTATATCTTGATGATCGGAAAGATTAAACACTAATTTTCCCGAACCAACATCCCATATTCTTGCGGAGAAATCTCCCGCTGAAATAACCGAAAGACCATCAGGAGAGAAATGAGCAGAATTTATCTGGTCTGTATGGCCAATCAGAGTATGCATCAATTCGCCGGTTTGTGAATGCCAAATTTTAATAGTCTTATCATCGGATGCTGACAAAATGAGCTGATTATCCGGCGAGAAATCAACGTGTCTAACAATATTGGTATGTCCAATCAGATCCAGTAGAAGCAGCCCTGTTTCTGATGACCAAACTTTTACAGTATTATCGGATGAACAGGTGACAATCTTCGAACCATCCCTACTAAATTTCGAATCCCAGACACTACCTGTATGCCCCACCGGCAAGCCCAACTTCACCTCCTGCCCTATTGATGAAACGGACAGTATAACCGTAAACAAGAAAATTATGAATGGCCTAAAAGACATATTCGTAAAAAGTAAGTCATTGAAAACCTAAAGATAAGAGAAATTGGAGAGAAGGTTACGGAGGAAGAATGAAGATGAAAGAATAAAGAAATGAAAGAATTATAGAATTAAGGAATGTTTGCCTTGAGCGTGGTCGAAGTGAAAGAATAAGGATTCAAAGATTGAAAAAATTGAAGATTCAATGCTTGAATTTTAGAATCTTCGAATCTCGGATCCATGACATGTTGCCACTGGAATTTAGCGAATCCCAACAATAGTTCGACGAAGTCAATGAAAGAATGGAGTGAAGTAAATAGTCAGGCTACAATTCGGAATAAATGATCCATTTACGCACTCTTTTATCCTGATCCAGTACGACCATCATCTTACTTTTCGGATAATTATAAACCCAACCTCCTGCTGCGGATAAAATTACGGTTGGAAGACCGTATTGTTCCTTTAATTCCTTTTCGGCAGAACCTATTTTAACACCCATCGAAGTATTTCCTGAATAATCAGCGTTCGTTGTAATGAATATCTTGTCCCCATTTTCCAGCACCTTGGCCTGTTCATAATAATAAGTAACCAACTGCTGACGCGGATTACCGAAGCGGACCGTATCTGACAGAACAGACTCTTTCATTTTGTAATGTTCCCTAATTCCTTTCAGTCCGGCAATATTTTCCGTCGTTTTGCTATTCTGAATGGTAAAGGCCAGGTCTTCCGCTTCTGATAGATTGAGGGGTCTGGTACATGTCAGTTCAGCCCATGTTTTCCCTTCAAGTATGGAACGGTTAAGAATAGCATATTCGTTCCCATCGTTCGCTAAATCTTCAATTCGTGCTGTAGCCTTTTCTTTATTCCCCTCTTCATCCTGCATTTCAACTAACGCAAGGACCAACTTTGCATTTTGCACAGCGATCTTGTTCTTCGCATTCTTTATCACTTTCTTGCATAGATATCGTGCCAGGTCCAGATCCTCATTCAAAATTGAAAGTATGCACGCCTGATTAAGGTAGCCCGTCCAGTATTCCTCATCGTGATCAATAGCCAACTTAAAATAACTAAAGGCTTCTTTGAATTTTATAATTGCCTCTGGATCAATACCTCTTGGAGAGGAAGTAGAGATCCTGGATTCAAGATCTATCTCAACCGGATAAATGAACTTGACCTCCTTTTCATCAATAAGCTGCATAGCTTGCCAGTAGCGTATTACTCCCATATTGTTGAAGATCTCCCGACTTTTAAAATCAAATTCATTGATCAGTGCCTTGTATTGCGTCATGGCAAACTCATATTCTTTCTGTAAAACGGCTGAAGTTGCCATCTCAAAAATATTCATGAACAACTGAGCTCTTTTGTCTGCCGCTAGCGAGATTTTTAAACGATCCTGCAAAGGAGGGTAACATGCCATCGTATCCCTGAAATGTGTATATGACTTGTAAAGATCGGACCAGAACGTCTCAGAGATTCCCTTCGAAGAATAACCGGCCATATACCTGAGAATACCGCCCATTTCATCAGCTTTGATCTCTTTCAAAGTCTTTATAGCAAGTGACTGAGTCGCCTTGTCCTCTATCCCATATTTTTTAATCAAGGAGTCCTTGATCTTCACATCGAAATCCTTGTAGTTTCCATCCCAAAATTTGTGTGTGAAATGATGCCCTATTTCGTGTGAAATTAAAAAAGCGATCGCATCATCTCGCCGGTCTCCATAGGAAAGACACACTTCAAGTGCGTCATTTTCAATGCTTATGTAAGGTGTTTTTGAACTTGGAGTGTATGACGCCGCCATACTCTTAACAAAGGTTAATTTGATCTCAGGTTGTTCACTTTTATTTCCGGAAGCTATGAACATCCGATTATAAACCCTTCTGATCATTGAATCTTTCTGAGCAATCGTATAGCCGTGAGCTGTCGTACCTGTTGGGGAGTCTTTTTTACTTTTCTGAGCAAACACTGCCTGAGTGAGTAGTAAAAAAGCAATTATAATTTTTTTCATAATATTTGGCGAAGTTATGAGTCATAAGGATCACTCCTACGAAGATATTATTAATTTAAGTGCCATTAAAATTCTTCGAGGGTATAAATCGATTAGCATGAAGTTTTTAAAGATAGTACTTGTCCTTGTTGCCTATTTTTTTGGAGCAGGAAACACATCCGCGCAGGACACGACTGATAAAGACGAGCTACAAGTCGGAATTTATATTGAGGACATATTTAACATTGACTACACATCATCAACCTTTGAAGTCGTGTTCTGGATTTGGGTGAATTCAAAGAAGGAACCCTTCGAAATTGAAAAATACATCGATATAACGGGGTCAACCGATGTTAATTTTGCTCTTCCGTATGAAGCAAAACTTAAAAACGGCTATTACCATTCGGAACGAAAAGTGAAAGCCAAAATTTTAAACCAATACATGGTAAAAAAGTTTCCTTTCGATATTCAACAAATCAAATTAAAAATTGAGTTCATAAAATCAACAGCAGAAGGTTGTATCGTCAAATTCGATGAGCAGAACAGTCGTTTAAAGCCAGAATATATTGATGGTTGGAAATCAGAGAAATTTAATCCAAAATGCAAATTGATTGAAGATCGATACGAAAGTAATTTTGGAAATGCGGAAATTGGAAGCAACCCTAAATACCTTGGATTTGAAGTCACACTTAATCTTCAACGTAAACAATGGAACATTTTCGCAAAGTTATTTGTGACCCTTTTCATTGCGTTTCTTTTGGCTTCGAGCAGCATACTACTGCCGCTTGAAATGAGTGAGGAGAAATTCGGTCTGATCGTAGGCTCACTTTTTACTTCAATAGGAAATAAATATATCACCGATGAAATGCTGCCCATGAGCAGCGAATTCAATTTGTCAGACCGACTGCACCTCATTACCTTCATGTTCATTACTATACTGGCTGTTTTTGCCGTAATCGAGCAGCGCTACAAAATCCAAATGTCCAAGCGGTCTGACTTTATAACGTTCAGTATTGTATTCGTCTCCTATTTCACACTTGTTGGAATATTCTGCATGCTTTAGGCCATTCCTTTCTATGAGCAACATCATTTTTTCAACTGTCAAGGCCCATTCGTAAAAGCAGCACTTTTGATATGACAACTGAAAATAATGAGCTCTCTACATAGGATAGTTTAAGCAAGGTGCTGTTTTCATCCGATTAGACAACTCCGTTCAGATGCTGGGAAGATTCTACTCTACGATTAAGAATTACTCCAACTTAAACACCTCATCCATCACCTTGTCGACAAGGTCTTCCCTGTTGTTTGCCGAAAGCGAGACAGTTTTCTCCGTGTCTCCTGAAGAGATCACCAATGTCAAGTTAATGATTCCCTTATCAACAGTATAACCACCGCTCATAGCATAAGCCTCCGGGAACTCTCTTGCGTCGACAAACACGAAGGGAGCATCTGATCCGATGATAGCAATTTCATTGAGTTCATTATCTATCAATTTACTCAACCCCAAATGGTCCTTGAAATTTTGAACATCAATAAAAGAAGCACGAACAAATACCGGCTTTTTCTTACTCAAAGGAATCGATTTTTTAGCCTCATCATCCATTTTTCCGATCCAAATAGTTCCATCTTGGGGAACTACCATCTGAGGTGTCTGAATCCCTCCGAGACCGGCTGCAAGAATAGGCACATTTTCCCGAGCATGATCAAACATCTTTAATACACTTATCTTATCATCGGTATCCAAAGCCGCCCCTTTCATCGCATCAAGGATCGCGTAGGTGAGCAAACCCTGACCATAAAGACTTGCTTCATAGCTCACTGCATTAGCCGCACTTCCGGATATAACGTACATGCCGGTACGATCCTTCATGCGGTCGATCGCTTTTCGGGAAGAAATATCGATATCCCTTTTACCCATAAGGTTTTCCACCGCCTTACCTGAACTGCATGCGTCAATGATCATAACTTGCTTGTTGGCACGTATAGCCTTGAGAAGTTCTGTAAATTCGGAAGTACTGATCGTATAATTTTTCCTGAGGTATTCATCACTATATGCCTCTGCACTGGCAGCCGTTGCCTCAGTAGTCAGGTAATAAAAATCACCCTGATCTCCTCCCCATGCTATTCCGTGACCACTCAAGTAAATTAGTATAATATCATCGGGTGTTGCTTTTTGACTGATTTCATATATGACAGTTTTGATCCTTTCTTTTGTCGGAGCAAGAGAATCTAGTGTAGTAAGGGTGTAAATGTGTGCTTTTTCTGTCCCGAATAATTTTCCAGCCCCAAGTTTAAGCGCTGTACTAACAGCAGCAGCGTCCTTTTCAGAATACTTAAGGTTTATAGAGCTATTCATGTATTTTCCGGTACCTATAATGACAGCATACAAGTGTGGATCTGATTTCCCAAGAGAAATCTAATACTTTTGTTCGGTTGTTTTTGTGATATGACCGTCTTCAGAGCTGACAACTATTGAAATCGTATTTTCACCATCCTGTAAATTGTTGTAATTCTTGATATTTAAAGCTATTTCCACCGAATCCTGTTTCTGATCAAAAGACTCACCCCGCGCATCAGCTTCGACCTCCTTACCGTTGACTAAAATCGAAATTTTCCCATAGCCGCCTTCGCGTCGGACAAGTTTAACGGGAATCTTTCCTTCCTTCAGCTCTCCCAATTGAACTTCGGGATACATTTTAACGTTATTGATATCACCGATAGTCGGAAGTCGTTCTCCTCGTATAACTTTCCCCCATAGCCCCTCTAACCAATATCGATCTTTCAGCTGACTAAATTCAATTATTTCATTGCCCTTTATCCAATACATCAGTTCTAACGCCTGCGGCGAAGCATCGAAGAGACCGGAAGGGTGCACGTGAAGCCACTTTTGAGGGTCACTATCGAAGATGAATTGGCGAATGAGCTGCTCACCCGTTTTGGCATTCCAAAGTATTGTGCTGCCATCCGCAGAGGCTATTAAAATGGTCTTTTCATCAGAACTAAATTGAGCTGAATTAAGAAAACTGGTATGCCCTTCGAGCGAGTTGCGAAAATTTCCAGTTGTTGCATCCCAAAGTCGAACTACATTATCCTCGGATACTGTCAGAATAGTTTTACCATCATTGCTGAATTCAGCGGAAGTGACATCGTCTTTGTGTCCTTCGAGTCTTTGTATGAGTTCACCGGTACTACAATCATATACAAATGCTCTGTCGTCAATTGAAGCAGTAACCACCTTTGTGCCATCCGGACTGAAAGATGCATAGGTAACCCATCCCTTATGTCCTTTGAGCGTGTACTTCAATTTTCCCGTCGAACTTTCCCAAATACGCGCCATTTTGTCTACGGAGGCAGTTAAGACATATCGCCCTCCCTTTGGATCATTCTCACAAGGGGGACTAAAAACTGCGTAACTAACAGCGGAATTGTTACACTTCAGGCTCTTTAATATCTTGCCGGAAACCGCATCCCAGATCCGGGCAGTACCATCTGCAGAAGCCGAAACTATTCTACTTCCATCCGAACTAAACGTCGCACTTGTAATCATCTTCTCGTGACCATTAAGTGGGGGCATTAAGGCCTTCCCGGATCGAACATCCCAAACCCTTATTGAATAATCTGAATGAGCTGTTAACAGCTTTCTCCTCGCCGTGAAATTCGATGCAGAATCCGGGCTAAATTCAATAGCTACAATATCTGCGTTAGGTACAGGAAGATCATGCAATCTCTTGCCGGTCTGCGTGTCCCATAATTTTACGCCGTTGTCTTTCGAGGCAGTTCCGATGTATTTGCCATCCGGGCTGAACACCGCCATCATCCACCCTGATGTGTCACCCTTTAATACTTGACGAACTTGTCCTGAGGCGGCATCACAAATATACACCATTCCATCAGCGGACGCAGTAACGAATAACTTCCCATCCGGACTATAGACGGCTGATGTGACCTCTTCCACATGACTCTTAAGACTTTGTGCAATTGGGGTCGCAGTATTTTCAACGACATAAGGAACTCCAACGTCAGTGGCAAATGCGATTCTCTTTCCATCAGGACTGAAGACTGCATAGTTGATTGGTCTTCCAAATCCTGAAATTGTATCCACAGTTTTTCCTGTCCTGACATCCCAAATCAGCGCAGTACTATCCCATGATGCTGATAGAATTTTATTACCGTCGGGGCTAAATACTGCAGATCGGACGTATTCTTCATGTGCTTTAAGTGTACTAATTCGGTTACCGGTAGACACATCCCACAAACACACCGTACTATCATCAGAGGCGGTCACTATGTATTTCCCTCCCTTGGGATCGTCCTTGGCTATTGGGCTGAAAAATGCTGTTTGCACGGCGGAAGTATGTCCCCTTAATGTATCAAATGGAAGAGCGGTTTCTGTTTCAACATCCCAAACGTAAGCCATGCTGTTGTATGATGTCGTTACGAGTAATTTTCCATCAGGACTAAACGAGGCAAAATTTATTCCTGGTCCATGGCGTATACTGTTCTTGGCAGGTTTTCCTGTCTGGGCATCCCAAAAACGAACAAAATTATCATCCGAAGTTGTGACGATTAACTTCCCGTCGGGGCTATAACACGCCGAAGTAACCGGAAAGTTGTTTTCTTTTATGACAAGAAGAGAATCTCCAGTTAAAATATCCCAGATACGCGCTGCACCATCTTGAGAAGATGTTATAATCCTATTAGCATCCGGACTAAAGGCAACCTGATTAATGGCCTTTTCATGTCCTTTCAGAGAGTGCAACAATTTTCCTGTCTCCCCATCCCATACACGAGCTGTTTTATCATCGGAAACACTTACAATATACTTTCCGCCAACTGAATCTTCGGCAGTAGAAGGGCTAAAAACAATAGCGTTCACGCCCTCTTTTGGAGTATGTCCAACCGGTAGACCGAGCTTGAGTTCCGTTTGGGCGTTAACAACACCACTGTAAATAAGAAGAATGCAAAAAATGTATAGCTTTTTCATTCGCAACGTCTGTCCATTACAGCATCTAAAATATCAAATAACAGTCTTTATCGAACAACTTATTTGTTTGGAGCCATATTATCAAGCATATTTTACTGTTCTTTCATAGGGACAAACTCTTCAGAGCACACTGAGATGAGCACGCAACAGTTGTTTCTATTCAAAGAAAGACATTTGTTGAATCAAAATATGGACTACAAAAAATATACTTTTATTAAATATATATGGCTTATTACTATCTTTCCGATAATTCAGAAAACTTTCATGAATTTAAAAGATCGGTTTTTACGGTTCAAATATCGGTTTCGGCTTGACGAAAAAGACAGACCCATTGTGAACCAATTTTTGATCAATAGTAGTGATTCTTTAATCGTTGCCGGGTCTGATTTTCCGGAGTTTCATTTTAATGTCAAAAATGTTATTTTCATTCGCATCGGAATGATCAAATTGAATATTAATCCAAGTGGCGAATTCCTTAAAATATCAGTTCCTTTAAAATCTTTAATGCAAAACAAAAACATTGAGATAATTGGGGCTTATCAAACCATTAGATACAGATTAGAAATTATTAATGACCCCATTGATTTGACAAGCTACTTGGAAATGCAACAAAAATTAAGTTCCAAAAAAACTGGAACAATAAGAGTAATTTTTAACACTTCAAGTAAAATACTAATCAATGAACTTAAATCAAAAAGTATAATCCGATAAAATGAACAATACATATTATACAAGCCCAAAGCCAACATGGTTAATGCGCCAAATGTGGAAAGCCTGTGGTGCAGACAGGGAGTTACTTTCTCGATCGACCTATTCTGATCAGGCAAAATATTTTTGCATTGGGGGGTTGATTTTTTCTACTGCTGTTTTCGCATTTCTCTCGGGCACTTATGGTTTCTATTCCATTTTCAAAATTGATATTGATGCTGAAAATTCTAACCTAAAGATCTTATATATCAGCCTTTCGATAATTTTTGGCTTCTTGTGGTCCTGGTTCATTTTTAACATAAACAAATTCATTTATCTGTCGACCAGCAGAGGGGATGGAAGTGAAGCTATTAGCTTCACTGAATTTTTCCATTCTATACCTAAAATGATCCTATCCATTGTGTTTTCATTGAGTGTATCTATCCCAACTACGGTGGGGCTAGTCGACAGTGAGGATACCTTTTTAGGAAAACGTGAGAAGAAAGAGATGACAAGTGAAGACCTTGCTAAAAGTGAAGTTGCATTAAGTAATAAAGTTGTTGCTTTCAGTACAAAGGTTCAGTACTTATTCAATGAAAGATTCAATTTCCTTCTCAGTATTTGCTTATTCATTTCGGTCATTTCCATTACTCCATTGCTACTGAAATTAATGTTAACAAAAGGTCCGTATGAATATATGGAAGAGAACATTGAAAATCTTTCTAAAGCTGATCTGGGAATTGAAGTGATTTATAATTACTACGAAGATGAAAAAGGTAAACGCCAAAGTAAGTTCATCAATCATCCCGTTGAATTCAGGAAGCAAGAACGAAAGAAATTAATGGATGCACAGGCTCGAATTAATGATAAGATCATAAAAGATTACCTCAAGCACAACAAATCCGACCATGCTTAAACTGAAGTCACTTTTACTGGGAATTACCTTTACCGACAATCAGATACTGAGCCGATCAGGTACTAAAAGCAAATCGATCATATATGCTTCTGCTATTGTCTTGTGGTATTTCATAACATGTGCCTCTTTTGTATTCTATCAATTTTTCAGCGTGTCCTATTCTACTTGGTTAGCTGTCATTCTTACATTCAGTTTTCTTCTACCTTGTGTCTTTTTTTACTCGGGCATTCTACTATTTACCTTTCCCAAAAGAATCAGCCTAAATAATCTGAATTCTGTTGTTTCGACAAGGATTATTAAGTATATGTTTCTATCCATTGTATTGTATGCTGCCTCAAAATCTCTTGACATTTTTTATCTGAAATACATTGTTCGAACAAACTTTATTGATACCAAACAAATTCTGGCTCAAATCATTGAATTGAACGAAGAAAACAAATGGTTCGTAATGGTTTCAATACTCCAGGTGATCTTTTTTTTCACTCCGATCCTCTTTAAAAGAAAACTGTTTAGAGAGGGAGAATACATTTCACTTATTCAAGAAGCAGAACAGGCCATTATTTTAGAAGACCACATGAAATTCAACGGAATTATCACATCAAAAAATACTGAACTCTATCAGCGTTATAAGGGCAAGAAAAAATATAAACCCCAATTCAATCAATCGGATTTTTCTGAAAGTCGCGATGATAATTATGGTCACTCAACCTTCCTTTACGATCTAAGAAATAAAAAATGACAACTGAAAGAAAAGCGGTCTCTTCCCTTTTCTTTCGTGGGAGGGCACAGGCAAAATTCAACTATTCCTCGTCGGAGACTAATGAGCATGTAGACCGCACCTTTGAACTGGTTTCTATATATGACGTAAGAATCACAGATATAAAAGAAGTCAGCATTCAGATATATCGTGACGCAAAGTCAATTTTAAAACCTAAAAAAACTGCAAAAAAGGCAGAACTCATTTTCGAAGGAAAAACCTACGACATTGAACTTTCCGGGCTGAAATTCTGTCAACTTCCCGAAGTGGTGCACGAGCAACAGGTTGAAAACACCCTCATGGGTGAATTTGAATGGATAGAAGTATTGTTCAGTGTTCCGGATAAAGCTCAAATCGAGTCAGATATACCTACCTCTAATTTCAAAGAGGATCCCCCATTTGTGTGGCAGGAGTTCATATTAAACAACGGTCAAACAGAATGGAGAGTGATCAAGGCTCCTTATGGAACCCATACCGGGCGAATTCAACGAAAAAATGACCTTTACAGGACTGAACATTATCACGAGAATGGGAAAACCTATTGGAGTAAATGGGAAATTCGAAAAAAAATAAAGCTTCCACCTAAAATAGCTTTTGGTCCAACAGGACTTACTCGACGGAATAACGGCCGAAACTTCGTGCAAATCCTTCGCGAAGACATGACCTTCACCTGGGTTTCTGTAAAAAGTCCACCATCGCTGAACATATGGGCTACACTCACTGTCATTGTGGTGGTTTCGATATTCATGTTGTTTTTATTTGATCTATCCACTCAGCAAGACGGGAAAGTTGTAAAATGGCTTATACTTCCAATGGCCATTATAATGTTCGTTGTGGCTCCCCTGATCAATAAAATATACAGGACAACCAATAATCTTAGCAAAGTGGTCCTTCAGCTCAACTGGTTTATCATTACCGTTTCGGCAATATCATTTACAATCTTTCTGATCACTGAAGGTCTGCAATCAACTATTGGATCCTATTGTGACAATCAAAATTTCATTCACAAAAAAAATCAAATAGCGAATAGCTCGATTAGCACAAAAAATGATTCATTGTTTGTAAATTACAAATGGGTTGACTCAATGACACATTATAAAGTTAATCTAAGCACATCGAAATGGAGCATCTGCAATTGCACCTCTTCCGATATTAACTTTGCGAATACCAACCATTATTATCGGTATGAAAAATTAATGGAGGTTTCCAAAAAGAACATTCGACAGGTAAAACATGATTTTTTCTCCACTATTCAACCCAAAACAGGTGACAATACTGTAGCGAAAATAAATGCTGTCGTAAGCTTTTTACAAAGCAGAGTTTATCCCAAAGGGAAAAAGAACAATATCATTAATGATGTCCTCTCTCCCGGACAGGTTCTTTTCGGTGTGTCGCATGACAATACCGTTAAATTCGAGTCGGATTGCGACGACAGGACACTTACTGCATTTTTCCTTCTGAGCGACCCAAGTGATGGTATCGATTTGGCGATTTTCAACTTTGACGATGGGAAGAATAAACACTCTATGCTCGGTATCAGTGGTTTGAAACCGGATAATGCAGAATATCAACCCGTTAGTGTAGGTGCTAAAAAATATTACCTATGGGAACTCACACAACTTCAAACTTTCGGGTTTATCGGAAAGAATTACCGCAAAGGTCATAAGGACTACAGACCAAAGGATCAGTGGAAACGGGTGATCTGGGAGAGATAGGTACTCGTCATTTACAAAAACCGCAGATCCAAACTCGCTGAATTCCTTGAAGGTTTTACTATGATCTTTCTTACCGAGACCATTTGAGTTGAATTCTTAACTACCCGCTTCTCGACTAACAATTTTACTGAATTCCTGTTCAGCTCGATCACCAAACTATCAGAAATCTTCTGACCTGTCTTGGTTATTCTCTCGCTGCTGATAACCCTAATATTCTCACCGAGCTTCTCCTTAAGCATTGCTCCCGCCTCTTCAAAGGAAACTTTCTTTAAATCCTTTCTCAGAATGTCTGTGTAAATTGTATCACGCAGGAAACCGGTTGAAGAAGAATAACTTTCAGTTGATTCTGCCTCTGATTCTCTATCGACACGATCCTTTACATTATTCTTAGCTGTCTTTTTATAATGCTCCTCAACAACCTTCGTCTCTGTGTTCCTGACAACAAAATACAGAGAAATGAATAATAAAATACTTATCCCTAATATTAAATACTTGAATTTCATAAATTTTTGAATGATATAATCCTTCTTTATCTCAAAATTACAAATAAAATTCAGAATTTCAATCTGATACATTTCTTGGTTAATGCTCTTGTAATTCTCTAGAAGAAATGTTTAGAAGTATACCTATGCGTACTTTACTCCACTTAAGTTTGTATACGAATAGCCTTGGTTTCTCACAAGTTCATAAATGTGACTGGCCTTATCCTTAAATTTGAGGTACGGCAAAATATCGATGATCAGTATTGAGTAGCCTATTACTCTTGTTTTTTGATCGCCATGTAATACTTTGAAATCGAATCCTTGCGCATCGATCTGAACTAAGCATACATCTCCTCCTGCAACTGCGCGATCTTAGTGTCTTCCAGGTAGGCATCGTAAGGCATCATCTTGTCGATGATCCCGTTTGGTGTGATCTCCACGATGCGATTGGCTACTGTGTTCACCAACTCGTGGTCATGGGAAGTGAAAAGGATCGTTCCCGGGAAGTCGGTCATCGCATTGTTGAGCGCCGTGATCGATTCAAGGTCGAGGTGGTTGGTAGGTTCGTCCATCAGCAGGAGATTCGCCTTTGCCAACATCATCTTGGATAGCATACAGCGCACCTTCTCCCCTCCTGAAAGAACATTTGCCGTTTTCATGGCTTCCTCACCGGTAAAGAGCATGCGCCCAAGGAAGGTTCTGAGGTATACTTCTTCACGCTCTTCATCGGTCTGGGCATACTGACGCAGCCAGTCGATCAGCGGAAGTTTCTCCTGGAAGTATTCGGAGTTGTCGTTCGGAATGTAAGCGGTTGTAATGGTTGTACCGAACGTGAATTCTCCTGTATCCGGCTTCTGTTTTCCATTGAGGATCTGGTAGAACGCCGTAAGCGCTACTGAGTTCTTTGATATGAAGGCGATCTTGTCTCCTTTGTTCACGATCAACGAAAGTCCCTTGAAGAGTGTCTTTCCTTCCTGAGAAGCACTCAGGTTGTCGATCGAAAGGATCTGGTTGCCTGCTTCACGATCCTGGAAGAAGGTAATTCCCGGATACTTCCTGCTTGACGGCTGGATCTCTTCCAGATCGAGGTTATCCAACATCTTGCGACGGCTTGTAGCCTGCTTCGACTTGGATGCATTCGCAGAGAAGCGCGCGATGAAGTCCAGGAGCTCCTTCTTCTTTTCTTCCGCTTTCTTGTTCTTGTCAGAACGCTGACGCGCTGCCAACTGAGATGACTGGTACCAGAACGAATAGTTCCCGGTAAACATGTTGATCTTGCTGAAATCGATATCACAGATGTGCGTACAAACTGTATCCAAGAAGTGACGGTCGTGAGATACAACGATCACAGTATTTCTAAAGTCTAACAAGAAATCCTCTAACCAGCCGATCGTTTTGAGATCGAGGTCGTTCGTAGGTTCGTCAAGTACCAGTACATCCGGGTTACCGAACAGGGCCTGAGCGAGAAGGACACGTACCTTCAATTCACTCGGCATGTCTTCCATCTGCATGTAATGCTTGGATTCTTCGATCCCCAGGTTGCTCAACAAAGTAGCAGCATCTGTTTCCGCATTCCATCCTTCCAGATCAGCAAATTCAGCCTCTAATTCAGCGGTACGCATTCCATCCTCGTCATTGAAATCCGGCTTCGCGTAAAGCGCATCCTTCTCCTTCATGATCTCGTACAGACGCTTATGCCCCATGATCACGGTCTCCAAGACATTGTACTGGTCGAACTCGAAGTGGTTCTGTTTCAACACAGCCATTCGTTTGCCGGGCTCCAATTCAACTCTTCCTGTTGTTGGATCTTGCTCACCTGTCAGGATCTTCAGGAACGTTGATTTTCCGGCACCATTCGCACCGATCACACCGTAGCAGTTCCCCTGGACGAATTTTACATTCACCTCATCAAAGAGAACGCGTTTACCGAATTGAAGCGAGAGATTGTTAACCTGGATCATGGATTGTCAAAATTGGGAGTGCAAAGATAACCATGAATTTCACGAATTCAGCGAATTAGCGGAATTAATTTTAGTCAGGTATATCCTCCCGCGGATCTCGCTAATACCGCAGATCAATTATGCTCTATTCACTCTGCATCATGCACTAATCACTATTCACTTTGCATTATGCACTTTGCTCCCCTCTCCTTGGATTATCCTAAAAGGTCCTCTCCCTAGATACCCCTCCAAAGGAGGAAGCCAATATCACCACGCACTATGCACTATGCACTAATCACTATTCACTATTCACTTTGCTCCCCTCTCCTTAGATTATCCTAAAAGGTTCTCCCCCTGAATCCCCCTCCAAAAGGGGAAGCCAATATCACCACGCACTATGCACTATGCACTATGCACTATGCACTATTCACTAATCACTCTACACCATGCATTCCGCCTTCAACTATGTGTCTTATGTTACAATGTGGTAAATCTCCTTCTGTTCCCTCTGTATTCTGTGGTGCATCACTTATTCATCCACGCCAGATTGCGCGAATACATAAAGATAAACACCGCTGAAATGAAAAGTCCCCAGATCACCGCAAACGTTGGAATATCAGCCGGACTGACGAACAGGTAGATATTGGCGATGGAAACCAGGTTATACAGAATGTAGAGATGGAAACCCAATCTGCGTCCCTTCCACATATAAAGTACACCGAAAAAGCCCACCACTAAAACCAGAAAAGAAACCGCTGAAGCCGTGTAAAAATGATCATTCAGTGATTCATTCATACGCTGAATCTGCTCGAACAGGTCGGCAAGATCTCCCACACCGTTCGACCTCATTTCTTCAGTGGACTCGTATAACTGAGCTCTTGTTTCAAGAATAGACTCCTCGCTCTGCGGACCTCCCAGCGTAGAGAAAATGCTGACGATTCCGGAAAATCCGATCGAAATAAAACTGAGGATACACAAAACCTTCAGAAAGGTTGGACGTTGAGGTTCCTTTACCTCATTCATCGGGCGGAATTCCTGTTCCATATCTTTAACTTAGAGTGATTTAACAAATTCTGTACTGGCAGCCATCTTTGGATGCATATATTCATCATTCTGAACAAAGCTGACCTTTGATCGATATACAGCAAACAATTCTTCAACAGCAACCGATGATCTTGCCGGTCTTCTGAACTCAAATGCCTGCGCAGCGGTCATCAACTCGATCCCCTGGATCGTAAAACAATTCTGTACGATTTTGTAGAGTTTGGTCGCTGAATTCGCACCCATGCTGACGTGATCCTCCTGTCCGTTAGAAGAGTCGATGGTATCGACGGAAGCAGGCATGCACAGTTGCTTATTCTGACTCACGATAGAGGCACAAGTGTACTGTGGGATCATGAACCCGGAATTCAACCCGGGATTTGCCACCAAAAAGGCAGGAAGCTCTCTAGTGCCTGAAATGAGTTTATACACCCTTCTTTCCGAAATACTGCCCAACTCCGCCAGGGCAATGGACAAATAATCCATGTTGATCGCAAGAGGCTGACCGTGAAAGTTACCTGCTGAAACGATGTCGTCATCCTCCGGAAAAATGGTTGGGTTATCCGTAACGGCGTTCACTTCCCGTTCCACGATCTGAGCCACATGTTCGATCGCATCCCATGAAGCTCCGTGAACCTGTGGAATACAACGAAAAGAATATGGATCCTGAACGTGTGCCTTAGGACGGAAGATCAACTCACTACCCATCAACAGTGATCGGAAGATCTCAGCTACGCGGATCTGCCCCACCTGATTCCTGATCTCATTGACATTCGACTGAAAGGGATTCAAACGACCATCATAGGCTTCCAGAGATAACGCTGCAATAGTATTCCAGTTACTCAAGAGCTTTCGGGCCTTGGAAACCGAATACGAGGCATAGGCACTCATGAACTGTGTTCCATTCAAGAGAGCAAGTCCTTCTTTGGATTTCAGAGTGATCGGATTTAACTGCAAGCCTTTCAGTACTTCAGCGGAAGCATGTTTCCTGCCCTGGAAATACACCTCACCTTCTCCGATCAATGGCAGGGACAAATGAGCTAAAGGTGCAAGGTCCCCGGAGGCTCCCAGGCTTCCTTGCTGGTAAACGACGGGAAGAATATTGTGGTTAAAGAAATAGACCAAACGTTCAATCGTCTCGGGCTGAACCCCTGACTTGCCAAAGCTCAGACCAATGATCTTCAGCAACAGCATTCTTTTGACCAGCTCCTGAGGCACCTCCTCACCCGTCCCACAAGCGTGAGAAATAACGAGATTTCGCTGCAACTGCTCAAGGTCTTCCGGGCTGATCTCCGTGTTGCACAGTGAGCCAAACCCTGTATTGATCCCATAAATAAGCTGATCGTGACGCTGCAGCTTTTCATCCAGGTAGTTCCTGCATTCCAGAATAGCCTTTCGTGCGTGTTCACCCAGCTCAATGGTGTAATGACCGCTGATCAATTCCTCGATCCTGTCGAGCGTCACCCATTGGTTATCGATTGTATGAACCATTTATTTCAGTCTTTCTATTAGTCCGGAAACAGTCAGTTTCTGCTGCGCACCGGATCCCATATCCTTCAGCTGGATGACACCTTCTGTCATTTCGTTCTCACCCACTAATGCTACGAATCTGACTCCACGGTCGTTCGCATATTTCATTTGCTTCTGCATCTTAGCCGAAGACGGGTAAAGTTCACAATCGATCCCTGCATCCCTGACCTGCTTCACAATCTTCATGCAGTAAGCCTGTTCCTTATCTCCGAAATTAACGAACAGCAAGGTCAGCCCCTGATCTGTCTCCTTCGGAAATAATTCCAGTTCAGTCAGTACATCATAGATCCTGTCGGCACCAAAAGAGATCCCGACACCGGACATGCCTTTCATACCAAACAACCCGGTAAGATCATCGTAGCGACCTCCTCCGCAGATACTGCCCATCTTCACGTCATGCGCCTTTACCTCGAAGATCGCTCCGGTGTAATAGTTCAGTCCTCGGGCAAGCGTAATATCAAATTCAAGGATCGCTTTTTTCAATCCTAATTCGCTGACATTGTCAAAAACGAATTGCAGTTCATCCAAACCCTGGAGCCCAACTTCACTTTGGGAAAGGAACTCCCTCATTTTCGCCATCTTGATCTCATTCGACCCTGCAAAAGAGAATAACGGTCGGATCTTTTCGATGGCCGCATCCGAAACACCCTTTTCACGGAGTTCATTGACAACACCATCTTCTCCAATTTTATCCAGCTTATCGATGGCTACGGTAATATCCATCAGTCTCTCTGATTCACCACTCACCTCGGCAATTCCGCTTAAGACCTTGCGGTTGTTGATCTTGATCGTGAATCCCGGTAACTTAATGTCAGAAAGCACTTCATCGAAAAGAAGCACAAAATCCACTTCGTAAACAAGCGAATCACTTCCTACAACATCTGCATCACACTGGAAGAACTCCTGGTACCTCCCGTGCTGCGGACGATCAGCCCTCCAAACCGGCTGGATCTGATAGCGTTTAAACGGAAAAGCGATATCATTCTGATGCTGCACGACAAAACGGGCAAAAGGTACGGTAAGGTCGTAGCGAAGTGCTTTCTCCGCAAGTGAATTTGCAAAACGCGGGAGATTATCTTGTGCCAGAGCCTCCAGATCGGCCTTTTTCATTTTCTCTCCCGAATTCAGAATACGGAAGATCAATCGGTCGCCCTCTTCACCATACTTTCCCAATAAGGTGGAAGACAATTCGAAAGAAGGGGTTTCGATCGGAGAAAATCCATATTTCCTGAACGATCGTTTGATCGTATCAAAAATGTAAGTCCTCCGTGCAACCTCAATCGGAAGAAAATCTCTTGTACCTTTTGGTATAGACGGTTTTTGCGCCATGTATGCAGATTTTGGGGCCAAAGATACGAAAACCTTAAAAGTTCAACGTCTCCCAATTTTTCCTTAAATCCTAATGAAAATCATTTCTCTTGAGCGGTTTCCTTTATAATTTTGAAGTCATTGAAGGTGGAAAGTACCACAACCTGAGTGACTTTCAATTATATCATGAAAAATGGGCGAAGATCCTCAAAGACTGATCAACGGTAGTTGCCGAGTGGATCAAATCCCAACCACCGCACCACATTATTATCCCAGATACGATCGGATTCGGTTTCCGTGAGAATGTCGGCTTCAACGGCAAAATCGATCACCCTTCCCGGATAGGACCTCCCTACTCCTTCCATTTCACCCAAGGGATAAGGATCATCCAGACCAGCCACGATCTGATCAGCAGTAACACGTGTCTTCAGTA
>Ga0315904_10004060_pt1 | contig 21139 bp, 50 predicted proteins | sample LakEriMetagenome_6_FD_203529 | JGI IMG/M metagenome (GOLD analysis project Ga0315904, IMG submission 203529) | Freshwater fungal communities from buoy surface, Lake Erie, Ohio, United States - Buoy 12 MA120 | ecosystem: Environmental > Aquatic > Freshwater > Lake | place: USA: Lake Erie, Ohio...
AAACTACAACTGCGGGCGTGACCGCTATCACAGAGATCGGACAGATCGACGTTAACTCGGATCAGGTGATCTACATGTTTTCGGGCGAGGTGGAAGACAACCTTGGAAACCCAAACTTTAAGGTGGTTCTAAAGAACGGCAAGACCTTTCGTACCAACTGGGCGGGAGTATCGGCAATCCGAAACGTTACCACCAACGAGCGAGCTAACCAGTACGTTAGGGTAAAACAGCTAGACGGGACATACCTCTTGACCTACACCGGAAACGGTTACTTCACGGCAAAGGCTGAGGTAAGCACCATGGAATTTCTTGGAGCTGAGACGGGAGACAACGACGGAGATCCGGTTGACTGTTGGAAGGTGGTCCTAACCAATGGCTTTACTTTCTTCACCGATCAAGAGGATCGCGACAACCTTGCGTTAGCTGCTGTTCCGGCATAACCATCTCTAGATCGAGCAATCACGGCGAGCCACACGGCTCGCCTTTTTTATGCCCAAATGTCCAGCGTCTCCAGCTTTCTTTTTCTACCCGATTGTCAGGGTTAGGAAATTATGGTTATATTTAACCTATTAACCCCTTAAACCCGAGGAACCATGACAATCCTATTTTTAATCGTAACCTTATTTTTTGGTCTTATATCCTTTATTCGAGATTTTAACTAGACCTGTCGCCGAGTCTCTTGACGTTTATTATCTAAATCGCATACAACGGATTCAAATAATGATTATATTTACTTATAACTTAAAAACAAACAATCATGAAAACATTTAATGTTGCCCTGTTGTCTGACGACACGACTTTTAAAAAGAGCTATTTCTTTACGGTTAAGGCCGATAGCGAAGAAGAGGCGATCGATCTAGCTAAAAATCACTTTAGGGAAGTGATAGCAAGCTGGTATCCTGAGGATGATCTTGACCCTGAAACCATTGAGGACGATCTATTGGACTACGAACCTGAAGTCTTTGAACTCGTCGAGATCTAAAGATTAGACCCGAGCAATCGGGTTTTTTCATGCAGTCTGGTCAAGAGTCTCTGGGAATTCTTAGAGACGAGCCTGATCGGGCAGATGTCTTATGGGTCCGCGAGTTGTTAACGTATGCTGACAACTAGATTGGTCTCTTGCTATTTAATTACCCAATCCCTACCAACGTATATAAGAAATTATTATATTTACTATATAACTTAAAAACTTAAAGAGATGAACAAGGAAGAATTAATTGAGAAATTAAATGAATTGGAGAATCGTTTTTACAACGATGTTGAAGTGAATGGGATGATTGAAAAATTAAAGGAAAAGTTTGATACATTGTTTGAAGAAACTTTTACCAAAGAAGAGGTAGAGTCAGATGATTTTGATGAGATGGGCGAAGAGTATTATTCAGCTTTACGTGAGGATGACCCAGACAATGCGACAGTATTCCAAGTTATGTGGTTTAAATAATCTATTATTATCTAGACCCGACAAGTTCGGGTCTTTTTTTGGTCTGATTCACGGAGTCTCTGGGAATTCTTAGAGACGTATGCAACTGGCTAGATGTTTTGAAAAACCGCGAACGTCTACCGTTTGTTGACAACTGCGCGCGCCTCTTGATATTTAATTCCAGAAACGCATTACCCATTCAAACTAAATGGTTATATTTACTTATAACTTAAAACAATAAAGATTATGTACAGTTTAAAATGTGGCTACTACACCAGAGAGTTCGCGACCCTAGACGAACTCATCGACGACATTATTACTAGCGGCATGGACCCCAACCATGAGGTGACTAGAGACGGCAAGGGAATCGGCGAGAAGGCCATCGACCTAATCCAGTTCTGATTATGGAGACGTCACTACTCAGCATGCTCCACGAGTTGAATTCATTCGTGCCATGCACTCAGCATTTTAAAGCGGCCGCTGAATCTGGAATCACGGTCAGTAATAACAAGAAATTCGCAGGTCTCGTAAAGGAATACTCCGCTGGAGACTATGACGAGTGCCCAGACCTGTTGGTACAAAGATTAACCCACTTAATCCATTAAGCCATGATAATTAGAAGAGGAGAAAAAATAGAGATTGCGGTAGGAACCCGTGTAGAGTTTACAATTGGAGACGGGGTAATCGAGGGCGAGAAATTCGATCTTACTCATACCCGATTTCGAGTCTTGTAATAAGAACATATCCAAAGAGACAGGGGTCAGCAAGAGCTGGCCCTTTGTTGTTTACTCCGTAGTCCAACTCAGGATCAGGCTGGCTCGTCTCTAGCTTTTTATTTTTGGAAACGCATTACCTATTCAAACTAATTGGTTATATTTACTATATAACTTAAAAACAAAATATTATGCAAGCAGGAAAGTATTATGTAGGAGACCTATGCTACGTGCTAGGAGACCGTTGGGACGAGGTATGTGATCTCACCATTGTAGATCACAAATGTTTAGAAGGAGAGTTCGAATTAAAGGATGGGACAAAGTTCGCAATCTATGGCACCGCATGGGGAGATGGTGTGTATATCGATCAATTTGGAAACGCATACCCAGTAGATTCAGGATCAATTGGTTGCGTGCTAGTAAGCTCGATAACTCCAGGAGAATTAGATAAGATGGGAGGTAATCTCCTAGATTTCGACCATGATTTCGAAACGAGTTCAGCGAATGGAGTGATTATCATTGGAGAGATTGAGATCGATACTCAAGGTTACGATGACGATGACGAGGACTACTGCGAGGACGATGAAGAAGATTATTAAGAAGTTGTTTTAAGTTAAAGGATTGGCTCGAGTAATCGGGCCTTTTCTTTTTTGGTTGGATCAAGACCTGTAATCGCGTCTCTAGACTTTTATGTAAAAATTTTTCACCAGAATTTTAAGTATTCGATTATTATGGTTATATTTACTTATAACTTAAAAACAAAAGATATGTCAAAGATTAGAGAAATGATTGCTGAGTCTGGAAAAATGAAGGTCACTGACGCTGTTGCCTATGTGATGCGTAACATGCCTGAAGCAGATAAAAAAGAGGTAACTCGAGAAGCTAAAGAAATGATTGCTGATGCAAAGAAATTTAATCGATAGTTTAAAACAAAGAACACATGTCAATAGCAAAGAGTAAAGAAGAATGGTGGAGCCTAGTAAGAAGGGACCTCGCTAGATGGAACGAACGTAACCACCCAGAAGATCGAATGGGTATTCAGGATTGGATCGGTGAGGTCGGGCCTAAGATTCATGGATGGATCGCGTTTAGAGACGAGGACGGAGACTGGGACGCTTCACTGAGCGGATTTCCCGAGTACGACGATGAGGACGACGATGAGGATTATTAAGAGTCATGACACTGAGTCTCTTGAAAAACTTTCAAAAAAGTTTCCAGAAAATTGTCAAGTATCAAAAAGAATGGTTATATTTACTTATACTTAAAAACAAATAATATGAAACTAAGCAAGTGCTGCGATGCAGAAGTAATGGTCGAGATGGTCGACGACTCGACAGGTCATGGAATTCATGAGAGAGAGGTATGCTCTGACTGCGGAGAGTGGGATCCTGAATCATACGATGAAGATTATTAAGAAGCATGGCCCCGCGTCTCTTGTAAAACTTTCAAAAAAGTTTCCACTAAATTGTCAAGATTAAAATAAAATGGTTATATTTACTTATAATTAATAACTTAATAACTTAAAAAATGGTATTAGAACCGATTGCACCAGAAACGTTACGCGCTCGCCTAAGAGAGGGAGTAGTACAGTTCGCTTTCAAGAAGATTGATGGAACCCTAAGAACCGCAGTAGGAACCACCAACCTTGCCACGATTCCCACAGAGAGTCATCCAAAGGGCACAGGAAACCCATCAGAAAAATCTGTTAGATTCTTCGACATCGAGAAGAGGGAGTGGAGAAGCGTGAGTATCCTTAGAGAAATATACTTGTAACATGAGCACGCTAAAAGTAGGAGACACAGTAATGTGGCGCGGAGGCTTCGGGAGTGATGCACCGCAACGAGCAGTAGTAACTGGAATAGAGGTATGTCCGGCTGGAGAAAAGTATGGGGAGAGCAGAGAGTCTGTCGATTGGAGAAGGATTCACTCCGTAGTGGTCGACCTCGATAATGGCCACTGGGCGAAGGGTCATCAAATCTCTCCACTATGAGTATCCTAAGGTTTACAGATGGTGAGGAGTTTGATACTTCTGGGCCCATCAGAAAGGAGGAACGCTACGACGGATGGTACGTTATCGGAGAAGGGAAGCTCATCCCTGTGGGATCCGAAAAGGAAGCTGACGAGGTAATTAAAAAAATCAAATAAAGAGCATCGCAATCAGATATCCCGGCCGCGTAAAGGTGCCGCTGATTTAAAAGGGATACTGGGCCAGCGCAAGCTGGCCTTTTCTTGTTTTACTCCGTAGTGAACCCCTGCCCGTTGAGACCGGTAGAGACCCCTGCTGTCATGGGTGTCGAGGCCTAATCTAAAAGTGCAGGTTTCCGGAAGGAGTCTGTATCCAAGAGTCTCTGTAACTATTTTACCCAAGGATTGTCAAGTATCAATTATTATGGTTATATTTACTTATAATAAAAATAAGAAATATGAAAAAGTTCCCAGTTTATATTAGTCATAACCAATTCGGTTACGCAAACCCATCTGCAATTAGTACTAGCTCTAATGAAGTTGTCTTCGATATGAATAAGATATCTGAGGAACTTAAGGCAAAGGTATTCGGCCAAATTGGTATTGTAGAATTAACTCGGGCCGAGATGATTGAAATATCAGATGCTCGAACCGCAGTGCGTAGAGTGGGTGCTAAAATGTTTGAAAATATTTTCAAAAAAAGTTACTAAAAATTTTCATATATCAAAGACAGTTTGTATATTTACTTATGGAACTTAGAAAGAACGCAAGCATAGAAACTAGAATGAAGGTTGCTAGAGATCCTAATACTCCAGTCGAGACTCTAGTCCAATTAAGTCGAGATAATAGCTGGTGGGTACGTTATTATGTCGCCGAGAATCCTAATACTCCAGTCGAAGTCCTAGTCCTATTAAGTCAGGATGAGGATGAGAAGATACGTCGAGCAGTCGCCGGAAATCCTAATGCTCCAATCGATACTCTAGTCCGATTGAGTCGAGATGAGATCAGGTCGGTATGTAGACAGGTCGCCGGAAATCCTAGTACTCCAGTCGATGTCCTAGTCCAATTGAGTCAGGATGAGGAGGCACGAAGACAGGTCGCCCAGAATCCCAATACCCCAGTCGAGACTCTAGTCCAATTAAGTCAAGATGAGGACTGGTGGGTACGTTATTATGTCGCCGAGAATCCCAATACCCCAGTCGATATACTAGTCAGATTGAGTCAGGATGAGGATGAGGAGGTACGTGCATGGGTCGCCGAGAATCCTAAGTGGTCGGATCCAAAGAATCAAGAGAAGATCAAGGATGCTAAGTATCTCATTGAGCTAGGATTGCTCTAGCGTCTCGTAACATTTTACTCCGTAGAATTGTCACGGTTAAAGAATAATGGTTATATTTACTTATGAAGCTTAGAAAGAACGCAAGCATAGAAACTAGAAAATTGATTGCTAGAGATACAAATACTCCGGTCGATATCCTAGTCCACTTAAGTCAGGATAAGGAAGAGGTTGTACGAATAGGAATCGCCCGGAATCCTAATACTCCAGTCGAAGTCCTAGTCCTATTAAGTCAAGATGAGGACTGTTGGGTACGTCGAGGAATCGCCGAGAATCCTAATACTCCAGTCGAAGTCCTAGTCCTATTAAGTCAAGATGAGGACTGGTTGGTACGTCTAAGCATCGCCCGGAATCCTAATACTCCAGTCGAAATTCTAATCCAATTGAGTCGAGATGAGGAGGTACGTGAATGTGTCGCCAGGAATCCTAGAACTCCAGTCGAGACTCTAGTTCAATTAAGTCGAGATAAGGACGAGTGGGTACGCAAAGGGGTTGCCAGGAATCGTAACACACCGGTCGATCAATTAGTCCAACTGAGTCAGGATGAGATCGAGCGGGTACGTAAAGAGGTCGAAGGTAATCCTAAGTGGTCGGATCCAAAGAATCAACAAAGGATAACGGATGCAAAGTATCTCATTGAGCTAGGATTGACATAATCGTATTACTTGTGAGACTTGTTAGATTGAATCAAAATAAATAAAAAGAAAGAAACTGGCATGCGTTCAAAATTCATTCTGACAGACTTTAATGAATGGTCTAAGCATTCATCTTCTGATTTTAATAGAGTATTTGAAGAGATTAATGACTATGAATCACGCCTAGCTGGGTCCAAACGCGATCGCTGGGAACTTGCGGTGGACCCTAACACGCCGGTCGATATTCTAACCCGACTGAGTCAAGATGAGGACTGGGTTATACGCATGCAGATCGTCTCAAATCCTAATATTCCTGCCGAGGCATTATCTCACTTGAGTCAGGATGAGAACGAGCGGGTACGTTGCTGGGTCGCAGCTAATCATAAAACTCCGATTGAGGCACTGGTCCGATTGAGTAGAGATGAAGATGATGCTGTACGTAGATATGTCGAAACGAATCCCAAGTGGTCGGACCCAGCGAATCAAGAGAAGATAGAAGATGCTAAGTATCTCATTGAGCTAGGACTGGTCTAGCGTCTCCATAATTATTTTACCCAAGGATTGTCAAGTATCAATTATTATGGTTATATTTACTTATAATTTAATCGTATGTGTCACAGAATTCCAGGACTAAGCCGCTTTGGACTCTATTCCCAAAGCAAAGCACAATTAATCAAGTTATGCAAACACGATGATTGGAGAGTTCGTGTAGAGATCGCGATGTATCCTAGAACTCCGGTTGATGTGCTAGTTAAATTGAGCCTAGATGAAAATGAGGATGTTTGTGAAGAGGTCGCCAAGAATCCTAGGACTCCGATTGAGGCACTAGAGCGGATCACGAGATTTGGTAGTTGTCGCATGCAGGAATTAGTCGCCAGACATCCTAACACTAGTCCTGAGCTCCTGGATCAGCTTAGTCGGTCGATCTATGAAGACGTACGTAAAGAGGTCGCCAAGAATCCTAGGACTCCGGTTGATGTCCTATCCCGATTGAGTAGAGACAGTCTATACTACGTGTGTTATTGTGTCGCCTTAAATCCCAATACACCGATTGATACCCTGATACAAATGAGCCTATTTAAGAATCAGGTTGACTTTGGCGTCATAGATTATCCGGTCGAAAGGAATCCTAAGTGGTCGGATCCAAAGAATCAAGAGAAGATAAAGGATGCTAAGTATCTCATTGAGTTAGGATTGGTATAGCGTCTCGTAACTTTTTACTCCGTAGAATTGTCACGGTTAAAGAATAATGGTTATATTTACTTATGGAACTTACATTATTTTTAAAAACAGCAAACTTAAACACTAGAGCGAGTATCGCTAAGGATCCTAGTACTCCAGTCGATATCCTAGTTCAATTGAGTCAGGATGAGGACTGGATGGTACGCCAAGGGGTCGCCGGTCATCGTAACACTCCAGCTGAGGCACTAGACCGATTGAGTCATTGTTTAATTGAAGATCAGGCAGATAGTACGCTTGAATGGGTGGCTTCGAATCATAACACGCCAGCTGAGGCCCTAGTCAGATTAAGTCAGGATGAGAACGAGCAGGTACGTTATTATGTCGTCTGGAATCCTAATACTCCAATCGATACTCTAGTCCAATTGAGTCAGGATAAGAGCGAGTTTGTGCGCCGGAAGGTCGCCAGGAATCCTAGAACTCCAATAGATACTCTAGTCCGATTGAGTCAGGATAAGAGCGAGAAGGTACGTAAAGAGGTCACAGAGAATCCTAATTGGTCGGATCCAAAGAATCAAGAGAAGATAGAAGATGCCAGATACCTCATTGATCTAGGAATGGCATAGTGTCTCTTGGCTTTTTACTCTGTAGAATTGTCAAGTATCAAAAATAATTGTTATATTTACTTATAACTTAAAAATAAAAAACATGAAAAAAGAAGAAGTATTAGAATTTATCAAGTCAAACTTTAATCAGTCTGAAATTGAGAAATTAATCGGGGATCTTCCTCGTGCAGAAGAGATAACAATTAAAGAATATAACCACGAGCATGAATCCGACAAGTTCCATGTGTTTTATGACCCAGAGGAAGCTCAAGCATTCTTTAATGAATTAGTAGAACGGTACGAAGAGAACCTAGATTCGTGTTACTTGGAAATGGAGGGACAGGGGTTATACGATTCTTTTGAACAATAAAAATAAAAAACGATGAAACAATTCACAGAAGGACAGGAAGAGAGAATCAGGGAAGCGGTTCGAGCCCGAATCAAGGAATACTCTAACCAGCGTAGAGACGTTGGGTTCCGCTCAGAGATTGCACCGTTTACTGATGAAACCGATCACGTAGTCAATATCGGCACCAGCATCCTGTGTACCAAGTGGGGAATTGGATATCCAGGCGGAAGCTTTGTGCAGGCGGTGGTCAACAACAATCTGATGGAGACATTCGGCCGAGCCGACCGCATCAATTTAAACTGTATCCAATTCTATGTATATTTAATCTATAATCAAAGTTACGTAGAATGAGAGCAAACGAGATACACTCACTAATCAACATGGGAGCCGGCGACAGGGTTCGTCAGTACCTTAAGAAGCTGAGCCTAAAGGACAGGTTACCCGCTCTACACGACCTCATCCCTTATGTGGACCAGACTCCAGGAAACCTTAAGTTCTTTAGAAACCACTTTTCAGTAGAGATCGGCGCACTCATCTCAGCAAAATACGATTATGAGAAAGCAGAGAAACTGTATAACGCTTCAAAGCTATTGAAATAGTTTACTCCGTAGTAAACAAAGATGTCTTGTTTTAAGTTATAGGAATTAGGCTCGAGAGATCGGGCCTTTTCTTTGTCCTGTATCCCAGCGTCTCTAGCTATTTTATCTTGCAGGATTTTCGGGTGTCAAACTAAATTGTTATATTTACTTAATTAATAACTTAAAAATAGAAAAGATGAAGCTATCTAAATGTTGTGATGCAGAAATAAAATTCGGAATGGTCGATGACCTGGTTGGACATGGGATACATGAAGAAACTGAATGCTCAAATTGTGGTGAACTTTATCCTGACTCGTATGATGACGATGAAGAAACAATTAAATTTTATCTAATGGTCAAGGGACCTAAAGCATATCTACCTGAAGGAACCCGATACGAGGAACATGAGCTAATTAAGGAAGACCTTGAGCAAGAGATTGAGGATGGAGAGTTTGATACTCTGGAAGAAGTAATAGACTATTACATACAAGACGAGATAGATGGATGGGGACAACACTGGTGTACTGCTGTCCCTATCACTAAAGAAGAATATGAAAGACTAACCAGTAAGTAGAGGAGCATGACAGTATATTTTGAATTTAATAATTGGGACCCCGAGATTCAAAAGTTATCTAACTTGCTTGAATTTAATCGAATACTTCACAGGGTTAATTTTACATCGAGAGGCACATCAATCTCAATAGTGAATCCTAATGTTTCAAAACTAAGATCTTTGACTTCGCATCGAATGAAAAGAGTAAACTCTTAAGGAGCCGCGTCTCTTGACATTTTACTCGATAGAATTGTCAAGATTCAGGAATAATTGTTATATTTACTCAATAAACCTAAAGACCATGGGACTAGATATCACCGCATACAGCAACCTTAAGTTTCTCAGAGGAAAGGAAGGCGACCACTACGATGGTTATATTCATGTTTATCAGGATTCTAGTTTCCCCGATCACTGCGAATTAGAAGAGGGCTATTATGATGAGACCTCTAAGACTCGAACACACACGTTTAGAGCAGGCTCCTATTCGGGATACAACGAGTTTCGAAACATTCTGGCACAGTGCACGCTGGGAGTCACGACTGACGTCGTTTGGGAAGACGACTCCTATGAGACTCGACCCTTTTATAAGATAATAAATTTCTCAGACTGTCATGGAAGCATTGGGCCCAAGTACAGTGCAGATTTGTACCGAGAATTTGTGGACAATCGCGATCGTTTTATTCGTAACCTCAAACAAGAAATAGACTTTACTAAGGAGACTGAGAACCCATTAGCATTGGAGCCTGAATTTATATTGGACCTTAATTTGGATCAGGGAGACATTGAATATTATATTGGTGTATACGACAATTTGACTCGAGCGTTTGAACTGGCAAAGGACGACGGTCTTGTTGAGTTTCACTAGGCAAGAAGAGCACCACGTCTCTTGATATTTTATTCTGTAGAATTGTTAAGGTTAAAAAGAAATGGTTATATTTACTTATAATTTAAAAACAAACAAGATGCAAGCAGTATTTAACAGACACAACCGAGATTTTGGGTGTAGCTTTACTATCGAGTTCGACGTGAAGTTTCCGGACCTTCACCTATTAAAGGAGGAGCATATCGAACTAATGGAGCACGAGTACAGTGACGGCTTCCTTACTAACTATCATGCCGAACAGTGCTTCGACGAGATCATGGAGAGCGACTACCACTTCGTCACCGACTGGAGCTTTGCGGGAAGAAGTTGCGGATGGTTCGTGCTTACTTGCGATGGAGAGGAATCTAAGGTTCGAGCGAGCTCCCTTCGTCGTATTGAACGAATAGTTGAAAAATACTTTAAAGGTTACGGTAAGTTCCTAGCCACCAACTTTGACAGCTATTTGAAGGAGCAGGCTGAGAGCGTCTCTTGACTATTATTCTAATGGGATTTTCAAGTTTCGAAAATAATTGTTATATTTACTTATAACTTAAAAACATAAATAACATGACGAAGAACGAATTAGAATTAGGAATCAAATTTTTGAAAAAAGTAAAGAGCGACTTTCAATTCGACAAGGAGGACCCAGGATATCTGGGTTTTCTAAACTGTGGAGAGGACATTACCGACGATCCCGGATACATGATAATCGTGAACAGAGCAGAAGAGTTTTCGTGGATCATGGCTGAGATGGGAATAGGGACCGAGTCCGGCATACATGCTGAAGAGACAGTGTTTGTTTTAATATAACTTAAAAACATAAATGACATGTCAGGAGATATTAGAAAAAAGTTAGATAAGCTTAGACCTAAGGTAAACAGGGACCCCATAATAAAGGACCTCATCAAAGAGCTGAAAAAAAGATTCGGTGAGATTGAAGCTTCACACTTCACCCCAAAGGAGCTAGATTCGGTGGAGTTCGACAACATAATTTCCGAACAACGATACTATTCAGAGGATACTTACGGCGTGAGTGTGACCGACGAAGGAAAGATAGACGCCTTCATTTTGTTTTTGTTTAATCGTAAATAATAAGCCATGAAAAAACTATTTTGTGTATGTGTTACTGATCCTACTGGATTTGTTGACTTAGAGAGTCCAATAATCTTCCATGTTCGCTGTGAAGATTCAAATCAAGCAGACGATGCTACTCGTGAGATGCTCGAGGAAGAGTATGAATACGAACCTGAATGGATTGAAGGATTCGATATATTTGCCTTTGAGGTCACCGAATCAGATATTATTGAATTATAATATCTTATTACCAACTGAACGGACCGTCCTAGCGACGGTTTTTCTATGCAGATTAGTCAAGCGTCTCTTGATATTTTATTCGATAGAATTGTCAAGGTTAAAGGATAATGGTTATATTTACTTATAATTTAAAAACAAACAATATGGAAACAAGATTTGAATTAGAATTAGGAGAAAGATTTTCACTTGAATCTGAAATTTATTCAGCCGACAAGTATAACAAATCATCTCAATCACGAAGTCGTCGTCATAATATCGAGATAGAATCGGTACAGGGAAGCGCATTTGAAGAATCAGTTGACATTGAGATCGAGATGTCGAATGGAGACTCGATCAAGTTCGAATCTGATGGAACCCGTTCGACGATCACGATAAATGGAGAGGACTATGACGTGGGATGGGAGAGCGACTATGATTTTTGGAATGACGCATTATTGTTAGATGAGAAATGGAACCCTATGCTGATTGAGACGATAATGGATTTTTATGACGACCCAATCAAAACTGTTTCCAAAACTCTCCATGTTGTTGTCATGGACTTTAATGCAGTGACTGTCACATCGTATGTGATTGAAAAGGAAGAGTTTCGAGAGATTGCGAAAGACATAAGTGCTGACGATGACGACGATGTCGTAATTGAGTTCATAGACCGGCAGGGTCACCGACAATCTGAAATCCACTACATGTTTTCTGAGGATGAGATAGAATTTAATTAAAACACGATAATATGGAAGCTAATGTGATAACCGCTTGGAACCTGTTCTGCTTGGTAATGGTATTTCTATACGTTAGATACGATATCAAAAGGAACGAAGATTAACAAGAAGACTCCGCGTCTCTTGACTTTTTACTCCGTAGAATTGTCAGGGTTAAAAAGAAATGGTTATATTTACTTATAATTTAAAAACAAAAAAGACATGGAAACGACACACACGATTTGGGGCATCATCGATGGAGACGGAGCAGTAAAGGGAGTCCGATTTGGAGAAAGCGACAATGCTATTCAATTTGAAGTATCACAGGATACTGATGACGGCACCTACCCTCGCCTCTGTGACTATATGCGAGACATCAACTCCTTGGAAAGAGATGGAGTATCCCACTTCATCAATCGACTTACCCGAAAAAAGAATAAGTTGGAGATCGACTGCGATGGAGTAAAGATTATCAGAACTGCTAAGTGGGAGGATGAAGCTATCCTCGAATTCAAGGAGCCTATCGAGGTGGTCGTGGGAAAGATCGGTGAACGTCTCGTTATAGAGAAAGTAAAAAGGATTAAGGGAGAGTTCGATCACGACTATTTCTGGACCAGAAACGGAAGACAGGATAAGGTTGCTAATGGTTATGAGATCTGGTTCAAAATAAAAGAATACTTAGAGTAAAAATTTTTATCCCCGGATTGTCAAGGTTCGGGGATTTTGGTTATATTTACTTATAACTTAAAAACATAAAGAGTATGGAAAAACCGATTATCGAACCTAAATGCGCTCACTTAAAAACCTATGTAGCTGTGCGCCACATATCAGGATTAACCCTAGTGAAGTGTGCCAATTGTGGACAAACTGTATAATATCATGCAGTGGGGATCGTTAAAGGACCGAGTAGTCGAGGGCAAGCAGGACGAGATCCGATGCTGGCTCGTAACGGATCGAGAACTTAAGGTGACGGGAATCTACGTCAAGATCGAGGAAGTATCCAAGTTCGTGCCCGAAGAAGAGTGGGAAGAGACGCTGGAAGGAGCCAAGTTTAGAGCCGAATTCGAGGTAGAGAGATACTTATTTGCCCAAAAGTTGGCCAAATCAAATAAAAAATTTAGAGTATAATATATTATGAATCAGCCCAATTTTATAGAACACGAGGAAGACGGAAGAGTGTTCATCATTCCCGAACTGGTGATGCTTGATAACGAGGCAGTCGATGACTTTTTAGAAAGAAAAAGAGACCCGATCAACCGTGCCATCCTAGTTGCGATCAAGCTAATGATAAAGTTAGAGATGGAAGTTGTGCCCGTCTTTGCGGTCGAGGACGTTGAGGTGATATTTAACCTTTCCCGAGATGAGGCTAAGGAAAACATGGAAAATTACATCTCGTACTTTACTGAGATTGAGGAATACGAGAACTGCAGATTATTACTAAACTTAAAAACTAAACTATGAGCAAGAGAAGAGCACTAGGATTCAAGCAATTGGCATGTAAGTCATGCGGAGAGATCGTCCACAAGGTGGACCTGGCAGCGGACGCGATAACCTGTTCGCGTTGCGTGCAGAGAGAGCTAAACGGCGGGTACAGCCTGAGCGAGGAAGAATATTGGGCCGCTGTCAAGGCAGGTCGAATCGTCTCTTGCAAAAGTGACGAGGAAGAATAAAAAAGTTTTCGACAGGATTGTACACTGTCAAAAAGATTGGTTACTTTTACTTATAACTTAAAAATAATAACACAATGAAGTTTGAAACATCAGAAAACCTGCCTAAGTACTTTAGGACTATTCAAAAAAACAAGCACCTAACTGCTGAAGAAGAGGCTGTGCTCGTCAGTCGAATCCATTCTGGAGATCAGCGAGCGATCGATTCCTTGGTAAAGGCAAACCTCTTGTTCGTGGTAAAGGTGGCCAATCGACACATAGGTCAGGGAATGGCAATAGACGACCTGATTCAGGAAGGTAACATGGGTCTTATCGAGGCTGCCATGGCCTTTCGACCTAAGGAAGGTCAGCGTTTTATTAACTATGCTCAATTGTGGATCCGTAAGAGGATCAATGAGGCAGTTGCCCAAAAGAGCCGAATCGTCCGCTTACCTCACAACCTAGAGTACGAGATCTACAAGGCAAAGATGAAGGGCGAGGAGGTGGAGTCCCAGACCAAGATAAGCATTGATAAACCTGTGGGAGAGGACGGCGACAACACGTTGGGAGATCTTCTACTTAAGACTGGCTCGGATGCCGAGTTTGCGATGGAGGTCGATGCGATCAAGTTCCAGGTAAAACGTGCTCTTACCGCACTTAAGGATCGTGACAAGGGAATCGTCATGGATTATTTTGGAATCGACCGTGAGTACGAGGTGCCTACCGACATGATCGCAGAAAAGTACGAAATGTCCAGCGTTAGGGTAAGTCAGATCGTAAAGGCATCGGTCGAAAAGATGAGATTAATAATATAAACAATTTACTCCGTAGTAAGATGAAGAAGGTAATACTATTCAACGGTGAGGACGAGGTGATCGTGACTCCCGAACAGATTAAGGAGATGGGGAAGGCTTCGCCAAAAGAGTTAGTATCCTACTTCCAAGCAACGACCGTCTATAGGGACGTGATGAGGGACCTGATCAAGGATAACGGCAAGCTCATACTCAATGTCAACGACGAGGAGCTGACCGATCTTAGGATCCAAATGGTCGAGGTCGGATACCAGACGATATCTGCAGAACTGATCGAAACATTTGGTGAAGACTCAGCCGCAATGATCATGGCAGACACCTATAACGCGATAAACCTGGAAAAGAATGCAGATTAACGATCCCGAATTTATTGCCCTGCTCGAAGAGCTAAAGATCAAGGACATCGATACCTTCATGAATCTGGTTCTCCTCTCCCTAAAAACCCATCCAGAGTTTGCAGTAGAAGATGATACTCCGGCTGAGGACAAGATAAGAGCAATGAAGCGGGTGCTAAAACACTTTGAAGAGAGGGAAGAGTACGAAGACTGTGCCTTTCTTCTAGAAATACAAAAAAAGATCGAGGATGCAGAGAAGGGACAAGTATCTAGTGATGAGTAATAAAGAAACCGGTGGAGACTGGGAGCAAGCGCTGAGAGAGACTCTCGGCGTTTGTCATACAGTAAAGCAAGCATATAAGATCGCGCTCTTTCTTGGAGAGATAAGCAAGCCCGACTCCAGCTATCGTAAGGTCCTAGAAACAATTAAGGTAAAGGGTGCTTATACTATTCAACAGAAGGAAGGAGAACAGGCAGCAACGATCGTACAAGTAAAACACTATTAACATGGCAAAGAAAGAAAAAGAAGAATTACTTATTACCCAAAAGTTGGAACGCGTCTCTGCATTTGTGGCAGACCGTAAGGAGATCTATTTACAGGAGCATCGTGATGCCAGCACCGAAGTAGAAAAGTTTATCTGGTCGGAAATGATTGGCCTGCTCGACGAGATCTCCGCTATCACTGAAGCCGAGAGTCTCTAGCTTTTTATTACTGCAGGATTGTCACCGTTAAGATTAATTGGTTATATTTACTTATAACTAATTAAAACAAACAAGATGAAAACAGAATTTGAAGTTGACTTTGATTTAGACACTGAGGATTTCCAAGATTCAGAAAAATCATTTGCAGAGAAATGGAGCATTACTGTAGATGAAGATGAAGTTACCATTAAGAGCGTTTATGGACATATGCATGGTGATTCAGCTAGTCTGTATATCAAGTTATCTGATGGAACAGAGATTGTATTCAAAGATAATTGCCCCGAGTGGAATAACTGGAGTGGAAGAACGGTGACCACTATGACAATTGATGGGGATAGCGTCGACTTAGAGGATGATTTTCTGGATTCAGGATGGAACTTAATTGATGCTATCATGCGGGTTTACGTGAAAAACTTATGCTACTTATAATTTAAAACTTAAGAAACCATGAAGACTAGCGCAAGCAATGAAGAAATAAAAGAGATTTATGAATATAGATTCTACTTATCTACAAAGTACTATGCTATGCAACTGAAAAAAGATGCAAAAGAATTTGGGGAGTTTTCTAAAATCACCAATATACTTGATGATGGGCGTGGATTCTTATTCAAAGTCGTTGGAACCATTGATACTATTAAAGAATTCTATAACATATATAGTGTATGGGATCGAGTATCGTTTGACGAAGATAACCTAGTAAAAATCTAAAAATCGAAACCATGGATAAATTACTTAGATCAATATGTAAGGCGATCGGTTCTGGCGATGGAGACATCAAGTGGGCGATGATTCAGACCGGAGAAAAGGACATAACTATCGTGTTAGACGACTCGTCAGACTTGGATCCAGCATACGATAAGCTAATGAAAAAGAAGGTCTATGCTCGTAGGATCTCGGACGATCGAATACTTTGCACCCAAACATCCTGATTATGGCAAATTCAAGAAAGATAAACGGTTTCGTTATCACGATTCACAAGAGCGATAGGGTACCCGACACCTATCGAATAGATCGACGTAGAGTATCCGACGATACCATTGTGACCATGTTTGATGGCCTCAACTTTGGTCGAGCGGTCGAGCTCTACTGCAGTCGACAGTTGAAGAAGGCACTCGGGTCTCTGTAACTTTTTTCCAACAGGATTGTCAAGATTAAAAAAGAATAGTTATATTTACTTATAATTTAAAAGCAGAAATCATGACGCAGGAACAAGCAAAAGAAGTAGCACAGATCTTAGAGAGATTTGATTTTGAGAAGGTACTCAAACACATGCAATCAATAGGTTGGAAATGGTTCGATGAGGTACCTGATATGGACGATCTTAAAGGTACTGCCACTCGTCTCCTAGTCGAGGCACAGATGGACTCGCAAGAGGTAGTATCAATGGGGACAGGTGGATTTAGAGTTTACAAGCTTCCTTGGGGAATAGAGCTTATCTTCTCCATCGAAAGAGGAGGAAGCTTCTAGTCGGTCAGGCGACCGAGTCTCTTGACTTTCTTTCTAACCGGATTGTCAAGATTAAAAAAGAATGGTTATATTTACTTATAATTAAAAACTAAAAGTTATGACAAAGGAAGAAGTATTAGAGTTCTTAAGAGCAAATCTCAACGATGGAGGTAATCGAGTAGGAATAGAACTAACGACGGATGGTGACCCCGGCCCCACTATCAGGTTGTATAGCGAGATCATATACAACTATTCAGACGACCATGAAAGATATTGTGGGCAGTGGAAAGAGTGTGACGGGTGTGATGGACAGGGTTACTTTGATGAAGAACAGGAAGAAGAGTGTGGGCATTGTGAAGGAGCTGGCGAGATAGAGATGGAGGTAGACGATGCATCAGATGTGGTCTATGTCACACACGTCAGCAAGAAGGAAGTGCTAAAAATGATAGAGACAATGTTAGGTTAAATTTAAAATAAAAAACATGGCAACAAGAAGCAGAATTGCAATGGAGATTGAAAACGGAAAGGTAATCTCAATTTACTGTCACTTTGACGGTTATGTGGCAGGCAACGGTGAGCTCTTACAAGAACACTATGGGGATCCTGAGAAAGTAAAACAATTAATGGAATTAGGGAATATTTCTTTCCTCAAGCCTGAGGTCAGTCCGACCGGTCCACATTCCTTTAGCGACCCTCAATCAGGAGTCACGGTAGCATACGGAAGGGATCGTGGAGAGAAGAACACATGCGCCATCGAACACGATTCAGTCGCTGATTTTTTTAGAGGGGACATCGAGGAGTATGGATACCTGTTCACGGCAGAGGGAGAGTGGCTTGTAAAGAGCGTCCATTCACGAACAGAAAAAGATCCCGTGCCTTTAGCATATGTTCTAAGTGAGACCATAAAACTATAAGCTATGTGGTACGAAATAAACGTAAGCAAGGATGGAAAGCACTACTTCGCCACCCATGAGAGATCGATCACGACGATTGATCGAGCAGTAGAGATTAGAGACCGACTCAAGAAGGCGATGCCCGAAGAGGAAGGCTTTAGTTACACGATCACCCAATGGCAAAAGACTGGACTTACGATAAAAAATTAGACCGGGATTCCTGCTTGTCCAGGTCGGCCAGCTTCGCAAGAGGCTGGCTTTTTTGTTTTTACTCCGTAGTAGCTGTATCCCAGTGTCTCTAGCTTTTTATTACTGCAGGATTGTCATAGTTAAAAAAGAATGGTTATATTTACTTATATCTTAAAAACAAAATAACATGATACTAAAGATCTGTGATAACCTTCACATCATCGATGAAGCAATCATAAGCTATTCAACAGTCGTTGGAAGAGTCACTCCAACCGGCATAGAAGCAAATGGTAAATACAGCCGATCTACAACTAAGCACGTCGGACGAATCTCTCAAATGTTGGGTATTCCGATAGAGTATGTCACGATGGATAAACAGTGGTTTGCATGGTATGACTATGGGGCCAACGTCAAATACGATGGAGCAATCGGACAGGCGTCAACTTCAAAGATATTAGCTAAAGCTCTTGAGACTGGTACTAGTCTGATTGAGGCTGCGATCCTAGCCTTACCTGAAATAACTGGAAAGGACAGACAGAGATGTATAGATCAGTTACTTAATGAAGGAGTCGATAGTCAGAAAATAGATGATATCGTTTTCCTAAACCACCTTGGCTTGATGTAGGAGAAAGGGCACAGCGTCTCTTGACTTTCTTTGCGACAGGATTGTCAAGGTTAAAATAAAATGGTTATATTTACTTAAGATTAAAAACAAATAATATGAAAAAGAAACTCTTTATCTTTAGGTTCGGATCGGCCCTACCGCTTCCGAAGGAATTTCCACTAATCGACGTCATAACCGGTGGGTCCAAGCGAGCGACTGGATGTAGCACTCCCTTTGGAGTGTTATCAATAGTCGACACCAACCTAAGTCCCGCCGAGATCGTCCAGCTCTTTGAAGGAGTGGCCGAGGAGAGCGGTGATGCCCTACCCGTCATCGTCTTTGAGGAGAGCGAGAAGGTCGCCTTCCACTTTCATTCCTTCTTCTTTGAACAGTTTAAGGAGTGTAACGATGCGTTCGACCAGGAGTTTGGAACCACCCACAGGTGTACTCTAAGCTTGGACGAGTTATTAGACCTAGTAAAGAAGAAGGGTCTTGAGAACCTGACTGATGTAGAACTGACGAGACTAAAAGAATTGTCCCGATAGTTTAATAGTCATCAGTTTTTTAGTATTATAGTAAAGTCAAACCAATAAAATAAAAAAAAATGATTGAAATCAAAGGAGGCAGAAAAGAACAGGTAGTTCGTCAGTGGTTCAATGATACACATGATGGTATCGTGCCAAGAGCAAAGGTATTAGAACTCTTTCAAGAGTTCGAGGAGATGCCAAAGGACGAGGATATCTCGTACGGGCTATTCAATGGAGTGATTAAAAAGATCCAGGCTGAGGGTCACGGCGCAAGTTCAGTGCCAACATCAGAGTCAAGCGGGCCTCGCCTAATTCACTCCGTAGTAGAGCCCAACATCATCAACGTTGAGGACATGGAGTTTCCAAACTTTGGACTCTTTAGGACGGGTAAAAAGATCGACGATCTCTTCTCAGACCATGAGGAAGGCGGCGGGCTCTATGGCGGTACCGTAAACATCGTCATCGGCGAGTCAGGTGTCGGCAAGTCGACCGTGATGCTGGACCTCTTGGCCTCAATCGTGGAGCAGAACCCAGAGGCTAAGATACTCTACATCTCCAGCGAGATGACGCGCAACGATATCATGTTCTATTACCGCAAGACGCCGGCCATCGGTAAGGTACCCACCCTACTCCTAATGGACTATGTAAAGAACGGTCAGTTGGCCCAAGTCTTGGAGAAGAGTTTTAATGGAGAGCACGACGTTATCTTATTAGACTCCTATCAAGACGTGTTGGTAAAACTCAAGGAGGTGCACGGCTGGAAGTCGACTAAGGCAGAAAGCTGGTTGACTAACATGATGATTGACGCTGCAGAAAAATGCGGTAACGCGGTCCTTGCAATCCAGCACATGACTAAGGGCGGTCAGTATGTTGGTTCTACTTATCTTAAGCACGCAACCACCGCGATGCTAGAGATCAGGTTCGACTTGACGGGTCAGCGATACATCGAGTTCTCAAAGAACAGGAGAGGAGGTAGCGGCACTGGCAAGAGACTCTACTACAAGCTTGACGAGACGGGCGCTGTAGTATATGATGTTGCCCGCTTCAACGAGACCGAGGAGATGCGTAACTTTGAGAACGTGGAAACCCTACGTCAGCAGGACCTGACCGCACAGTTTGAAAACATCTTTTTGGGCGGTAGTCGACACCTGGACGAGGACTCCGTAGAAGAGGCGGAAACCGATGAGGACCTAGTTAAAATAGTTGAGGAATAATTTTAAACCTCATCGCATAAATAGTATTATAGTATCAGTCAAAACAACTTAAAAAAATTTAATTATGAGAGAAGTAACAAATTCCCAGTTCAGCGCGATTCGCGAGACAATGACAACTAACGAGCATGCTACAAAGCAGGTGCCGATCTCGGCAATCAAGCTTACGGAGCAGTCGTTCCTAAAGAACCAGATCGAGATCGGCGGCCAGCCGGTAAGGGTATCTAATGGGTTCTTTCTACGAATGGCAAGCATGCTAAAGATGAACGCATCCCTGACCAGAGAGTTTATCAAGAACGAAAACTCAAAGGTTGCCGCGGCAATGATGAATGCTCTAAACGAGTATCGTCGTTCACAAGGAGGCAAGGACGTGCTGATCATTGCCGACACCCAGACCAGAGAGGTGATCGACATCTGTGATCCCAAGCGATACCGACGCCTGACCAACGAGTCCCTATTCGACATGACCGAAAAGATCATGAACGAGCACCCGAACCTAATCATCGAGACGATCGATGCCAGTCCAAGCGGAGGTAATACCTCAATCAACTTCCTAAACTCCGAGGAGGT
>Ga0315904_10004065_pt1 | contig 21105 bp, 27 predicted proteins | sample LakEriMetagenome_6_FD_203529 | JGI IMG/M metagenome (GOLD analysis project Ga0315904, IMG submission 203529) | Freshwater fungal communities from buoy surface, Lake Erie, Ohio, United States - Buoy 12 MA120 | ecosystem: Environmental > Aquatic > Freshwater > Lake | place: USA: Lake Erie, Ohio...
GGTGGCGATGGAGGTGCGCGACACTGTCAGCGCCATGCTGCCCAGCCTGATGCGGGTGTTTTTCAATTCTGAGAATGTTGTCGAGTTTGCGCCCCGTGGGCCTGAAGATGTCAAGATGGCGCAGCAGTCCACCGACTACGCCAACTATGTATTCCAGAACGACAACAACGGTTTTTTAACGACCTACGCAATTTTCAAGGATGCACTGGTGCGCAAGTGCGGAATTGCAAAATTCTGGTGGGAAGACGAAGAAAAGGTGAGGATTGAAGAGTATTCCGGCCTTGATGACCAGACTCTAGAGATGCTGATGCAGGAGCCTGGGGCAGAGGTCAAGATCGTGGTTTCTTACCCAGACCCAGATATTGACGAGATGCAGATGACCACGATTGACCCGATGACGGGCCAGCCGGTGACGATGCCAGCGCCGATGATTCACGATGTGCAAATCAAGCGCATCACCAAGGATGGCCGGATCAGGATCATGGCCGTGCCGCCAGAGGAATTGCTGCTTGATCGGCGTGCTCGATCATTTGACGATTCCACCATCATTGCCCACAGGCAGATGGCGACTGTGGCTGACCTGATTGCGATGGGCTACGACCAAGACGAGATTGAAGAGAATCTGTCAACGACTGACTTGGACAGCAATGACGAATACTTGGCGAGGCAGCCACTGAGCACCACATTTGGCACGAATGACGCTGCCAACCCGATGATGCGCAGGGTTCTGTACATCGAGGCTTATTCCCGAGTTGACTATGACGGGGACGGGATTGCCGAGTTGCGCAAGGTCTGCTGCATGGGCGGCGGCTACAAGGTGGTTCGAAATCTGCCGGCCAGCTACATTCCGTTTGCTGACTTTCCATGCGATCCAGAGCCGCACACCAGCCCACTGGAGGCGATGTCAATTTTTGACATCACCCGAGATCTGCAAGAGATCAAGTCGGAGATTCTCCGCAACACGCTGGACAGTCTGGCTCAGTCGATCCACCCCCGCACGGCGGTGGTTGAGGGTCAGGTCAACATTGACGATGTGCTGAACAACGAGACGGGCGCGATCATCCGTATGCGTGCGCCTGGGATGGTGCAACCCTTGACCACCCCATTTGTCGGTCAGGCCGCATTCCCGATGATGGAATACATGGATCAGATCAAGGAAGACCGCACCGGCATGAGCAAGGCGGCGATGGGTCTGAACGCTGACGCGCTGCAATCGTCCACCAAGGCGGCGGTCAATGCAACGATTTCAGCCAGCCAAGGCCGCATTGAGTTGACGGCACGCATTCTGGCCGAGGGCATGAAAAAGCTGTTCAAGGGCATTTTGTTCTTGGCCACCACGCATCAGGACAAGGCTCGCATGGTGCGGATGCGCAACGAGTGGGTGCAGATCGACCCAAGGTATTGGGACGCTAACATGGACGCCAACATTAACATTGCTCTGGGTAATGGCGACACTAACGAGCGCTTGCAAGGCTTGATGATGATCATGGCCAAGCAAGAGCAGATCTTGCAGCAGCTTGGCACTCAAAACCCACTGGTCACCCCACAGCAGTTTTCCAATACCTTGCGCAAGATCGTGGAGTTGTCTGGGTTCAAGGATGCGTCCAGCTACTTTCAGGATATCCCTGCCGACTATGTGCCGCCAGCGCCACCAGCGCCCAAGGCCACCCCAGAGGAGTTGCTGGCACAGGTTCAGGCCGAGTCCATCAAGGCCGACATCCAGAAGAAGGCGGCAGAACTTGAGCTAAACCGCCAGCAAATGATGATGGATGACGATTTGAAGCGCGACCAGATGGCTCAAGACCTGTATCTCAAAAAGTATGAAATTGAGTTAAAGTACAAGTCACAGATCAATACGGCTGAGATCGATGCGGCTCAGAATATTGATCGTGAAGCAATTCGTCAGCAGGCAGCGCTGGCCCAGCAGCAAGCGGCTCAGTTTATTGAGCAGCAGCAGCAGCCACCGATGCAGCCGATGATGCCCCCATCAACCTTTCAAGGAATGGCACAGTAAGTGACAAATGAAGACCAGGTAAACAAAGGCCGCAAGGCCAAGCAGCTACTTGAGGACGAAACCCTCAACACTGCAATCGCAAAATTGGAAAACGACCAACTTTGGGTATTTCGATCTTCGAAACCCGAAGAGTCTGTGAAGAGAGAGACAGCGTGGTGCATGTTGCAGGCCATTGATGGTTTGCGGCAAGAGTTGATCCGGATCATGGACAACGGCAAGATTGCACAGAACGCTATTTCAAAATCACAGAAAAATCTAATTTAAGAAAATACTATGGCAGAAATACAAGCAATGAATATGGTCGATGCGACCAGTGCTATCTCGGCAATGTTAGCCCCTGAAGAAGGACAAGCAGAACTTGACGAGACGCAGCCAGCCGAAGAGTCCGAAGAGGACTTAGAGGCAGCGGCCTCTGAGGAGGATGAGTCTGGTGTGGAAGACGCGCCAGATGAAGAAACCTCAGAGGAACAGTCTGAAGAAGAGGAAGAGTCAGAGGAGCAAGAACAGCCACAGACTTTCACCGTCAAAATTGACGGTAAGGAAGTCGCAGTGACGCTGGACGAACTCCAAAAAGGCTATTCCAGGACTCAGGACTACACCCGAAAAACGCAGCAGATTGCCGAAGTGCGAAAGCAAGTCGAGGCAGAAACGCAGGCAGTTCGGGCCGAGCGTGGACAGTACGCTCAATTGTTGGGAGCATTGCAAGCCCAGCTTCAGGCTTCAGAGCCGCAGGTCGACTTGGATCGTCTTTACAACGAAGACCCAATCGAGTGGGTGCGGCAAAAAGAGGTTTTGCGGGAGCGACAGGAGAAGGCATACGCTATTCAGGCCGAGCAGCAGCGTCTTATCCAGTTGAGTCAGCAAGAGCAGCAGCAGTCTATGCAGCAGCATCTGGAAAGCCAGAAAGATGCGCTGTTGGCGGCCCTGCCAGAGTGGAAAGATCCAAAGAAAGCAAAGCTCGAAAAAGCAATGCTGATTGAGTCTGCCAAGTCTGCCGGTTTTTCTGATGAAGACTTGAAGAGTGTTTACGATCACCGGCTGGTTTTACTGCTGCGGAAAGCGGCACTGTTTGACCAGATGGTAAGTAAGCGTCAAGGCATCAAGCCTGTGGTGAACAATGGCCCACGACCAGCCAAGCCAGGAGCAGCGGGTCGGGTTTCGACAACGACTGAGAGTGTTCGCGCAAAGCAGCGTCTTGCAAAAACCGGCCGCATCGATGATGCGGCATCTGCAATTGAACTTTTATTGAAATGAGGAAATCATGGCTATCGTAAGCAACACATTCCTGACCTACTCTGCAAAGGGTATTCGGGAAGATCTTAGCAATGTGATCACCAACATTGCACCTGAAGAGACCCCTTACATGAGCAACATTGGACGCCAGAATGTGTCCAACAGCCTGTTCGAATGGCAAACCGATACATTGGCCGCAGCCGCTGCCAATGCTCAGCTTGAGGGTGACGATGTCGCATCGTTTGACGCTGTGACTGCTACTGTGCGTCTGCAAAACTACGCACAGATCTCACGCAAGACGATCATCTTGTCGGCTACTGAAGAAGTGGTGAACAAGGCAGGACGTCGCAGCGAGCTGGCCTATCAAATCGCGAAGCGCGGGAGCGAGCTAAAACGTGACCAAGAATTTGTCATGCTGAACGGCGGTATCGCTGTGGCTGGCGATTCTACGACTGCCCGTGTGACTGCATCCCTCGGCGCGTTTGTGAAAACAAACACCGACAAGCAGACCAACGGTACTGATCCATCGTATACAACGCTGCCAAACAGCGCCCGTACCGATGGCAATGTGCGTACCTTCACTGAAACCATTCTCAAGAATGTGATCCAGAAGGTGTGGACTGCTGGTGGTACACCGAAGATCCTGATGTGCGGCCCTGTGAACAAGCAGCGCGTATCTGGTTTCTCTGGTATTGCCTCCAGCCGTTTCAACATTGACGGCGGTGCAAAGCCTGCGACATTGGTCGGCGCGGTTGATATCTACGTTAGCGACTTCGGGAATGTGTCGGTAATTGCCAACAGATTCCAGCGTGAGCGTGATGCGTGGGTGATCGACCCTGACTACGCCAAAATGACTGTGCTGCGTCCTTACCAGCAAGTCGAACTGGCGAAGACCGGCGATGCGGAAAAACGTATGCTGATTTGCGAATGGGGCCACCTCGTTTTAGCGGAAAATGCCCACGGCTTGGCCGCTGACTTGATTACTTCTTAATAGTAAGCAACGGGAAGGGCCAGAGAAATCTGGCCCTTTTTTAAATGATTCACAAAAGATTACTTAGCGAAAACAAAGATCAGGGCATCTCGCGTTACTGGCATGAAAATCCAGAAACTGGCGATGTGACGATCCAAACAGAACAAGATGTAACGGCGGTTATTGAGGCCAACAAGGCCATCTACAACGCTGTGGACGGCAAGGCCAATTGGAATGGCGAGTGGCACTTGGTGGCATCCATCCCCGAAGCTCTCTATTACAAGATGAAGGCCGAGGGCAAGATCGATGATCAAGAGTACATGAAGCGCTGGCTCAACGATTCAGACAACCAATTTTTTAGAACACGACCTGGGAAAGTATGAACTACATTGCCGTTTGCACCCCTGCCCGTGATCAGGTTCACACCAACTACACCTACTGCATGGTGAACATGGTGGCCTATCACACGCTCAACACCACAGACGCAATCAGTCTGAAATTGATGCAAGGCACAATTATCCAAAACCAAAGGGCTGACCTTTGCTTGGACGCGATGGCTGAAGGATGCACGCACATCCTGTTCATTGACTCGGACATGACCTTCCCACAGGACATGGTCGGCAAGCTGCTGGCTCACGACAAGCCCATCGTGGCCGCCAATTGCGCACGGCGCAGGATGCCCACTGGCCCGACTGCCCAGAACTATGACGCTGAAGGCAAGCGCAAATCTGTCTACACCATGCCAGAATCCACCGGATTGGAAGAGGTGGGAAGCATTGGCACTGGCATAATGCTCATCAAGCGCGAGGTGTTTGAGGGCATGAGCGAGCCGTGGTTTGATATGCCGTGGCAGACTTCACGGGGCTACATGGGTGAGGATGTGTTCTTTTGTAAGAAAGCTCAAGAGCTTGGTTACAAGGTGTACATCGACCATGATGTCTCAAAGGAAATTGGCCACATTGGCACATTTGAATTTCGCCATGAGCACACCTGGATCGTCAAAGAGGAAATGGAAAAAGAGGCTCAATAATGGCACTGACTACCTACACCGAGCTAAAGGCATCGATTGCAGACTGGCTCAATCGGTCAGACCTGACGGCGGCTATCCCTGACTTCATCTCACTGGCCGAGGCGCAAGTCGAGCGCACGCTGCGCACAAGGCAGATGATCGTCAGGGCCAATGCGTCTTTTGACGCGCAGTATGGCGCTGTGCCAAGCGACTTCTTGGAGACAAAGTCTTTGAAGCTGACCAGCACCAACCCTCAGACCCCATTGGGGTTTTTGACCATTGATGCGCTGGACAACGAGGCAGCCAACTACACGGCCAGCGGCAAGCCCAAGTTCTTTGGCGTGGTCGGTAATCAGTTCCGGATTGTTCCGACACCAGACAGCACCTACACGACTGAGTTGACCTATTACGCCAAGCTGACAAAGCTATCAGACAGCGTGGCCAGCAATTGGCTTTTGGCATCAAATCCCGACATTTATCTGTACGGATCTCTTTTGCAGGCTGCGCCATATCTGCAAGATGATGCGAGAATTCAGACATGGGCAACGCTGTATGAGCGAGCCTTAAACGATTCACAAACCGCCGATGACAGAAGTGCATCCTCTGGTGGTGCATTGCTTACCCGTGCAAAGACTTTTGGATAAGGACTGATATGTCATCTTTTACCGACTACACAGAAAACCTAGTTTTAACTTGGCTCTTGACCAATGGATCAGCAACACGCCCAACAGCTTGGTATGTTGGTCTTTTCACCGCTGCGCCAAGTGACACTGGCGGCGGCACTGAAGTCTCCGGCAATGCTTATGCAAGGGTGGCTACCGGCACAATTACCATATCTGGTACAAGCCCCACCAACGCTACCAATGCTGCGGCCATTGAATTTGCAGCGGCCTCTGGCGGCAATTGGGGATCAATTGGCTGGGCAGGCATCTTTGATGCAAGCACTGGTGGGAATCTATTGGCTTGGGCGGCGCTGACAACTGCACGCACCATCAATGATGGCGATGTGCTGCGCATTCCTGCTGGCGACCTTGATGTCACATTGACATGACATGGCAGCATACGGCTCTGGCTACTATGGTGGAGGCAATTACTCCTATGGCGTAAGCCTTGGAGCAGCCACACTTGCAGCATCCAGCACTGTTGCAGTTTCAGCAAAACGCATCTGCATAGGTGCGTTTTCTGCATCTAGCTCTAGTTCAGAGACTGTCTCGGCCAATGTTGTAAAGACAGCATCATTCTCGGTTTCTTCATCTAGCAGCACATCAATTGCTGCGCAAAGGGTTGCTGACGCATCGGCCACGGCCTCTAGCACCAGCACTATGGCCGCAAGCGCTTTGCGCTATGCCATAGGCGCATCAACATTCGCTGCAAGCTCTAGCGCCAGCATTGCGGCCACACGGGTGGCCATCGGGGCATTTACATCTACCGACACCAGCGCCATGTCTGTGGTCGCGGTCAGAGTCCCACTGGTTCAAATCCTGATTGAAGACTTTGCCACGATGACAGTGGCCACCAGCGTGATCGTCAACCAGTCGGTGCTGATTGCAGCCGAATCTGGCATGAGCGTTAACGCTGTTAAAACAAGCAACGCTGCGATTGATTTTTCTTGCCAGTCATCCATGACGATTGCTGGCAATCTAAAATGGGTGGCAGAAAGTGACACGGCTGAGACTTGGGACGCAATCTCTGACAATTCCGAGACTTGGACGCCGATCACAGACACATCAGAAACATGGGCCGCAATTGATGATTCAAGTGAATCTTGGACTGCAATTGCGGATAATAGCGAGACTTGGCAATTGGCCGCATAGGAGCAATTTATGGCAGATACCACCACCACCAACCTGCTGCTGACAAAGCCAGAGGTAGGCGCATCGACAGACACTTGGGGGACGAAGGTCAATGCTGACCTGGACTTGGTCGATGCCATCTTTGCAGCAGCCGGTACAGGCACATCTGTCGGCCTGAATGTTGGATCTGGTAAGGTTTTGACAGTTGGCGGGATTGCATCTCATGCAGCAGGCTCTGCGGCTGCACCAACCATCACAGCTACCGGCGACACCAACACAGGCATTTTCTTCCCCGCTGCTGACACCATTGCTTTTGCTGAAGGTGGTGCGGAGGCTATGCGTATCGACTCCAGCGGCAATGTGGGGATTGGGACGAGTTCTCCAAACTACAAATTCAATGTAGGCCCAACAAGTGGCGTGACCTCGCTTGCTGGCGCTGGCATCTCGCTGTTTACCACTGGTAGCCTTACATCAAATATTGGTGGAGTGCTGAACTTTAGACCGGGGCTTGGTCAAACTGCCAGTGATATTTTTAACCTGTCAATCTGCGCGTATGACCACTCAGGCGATACCAACGCTGATGGCTTGAGCATCAACGGCTCGGATGGGGTTTCGTTTTCCACTGGCGGCAATTCAAGAAATGAACGCATGCGTATCGACGCCAGCGGCAACTTGCTGGTGGGGACTACGAGTGCAATTACCTCTGGGAAAATAAGCGTTGACTCCAGCACAGCAGGCGTGACAGCCAGAACCACAGGGACAACAAACAACTGGACGGCTTTTATTGGCGCACGAAACGGCAATGATGGCCGTGTCGCTGAGTGGTACAGGGATGCGGCAGGCTCAATGGTCGGAAACATCAGCGTTACCGCATCCGCAACCGCCTACAACACAACCTCAGACTACCGCCTGAAAGAAGCCATTGCCCCAATGACCGGCGCACTGGCAAAGGTGGCCCTGCTCAAGCCATGCACATACAAGTGGAAGACGGACGGCTCTGATGGTCAAGGCTTCATTGCTCACGAACTGGCTGAAGTTGAAGCAGGCTGTGTCACTGGTGAAAAAGACGCAGTGGATACCGATGGCAAGCCGGTATATCAAGGCATCGACACCAGCTTCTTGGTTGCCACACTGACAGCGGCAATCCAAGAGCAGCAAGCCCTCATCACAGCACTGACAACCCGCATCACCGCGCTTGAGGCAGCATGAACCAAATAGACGCCACAGACGCCAAGCTAGCCACGCACGAAGAGATTTGTGCCATGAGGTACGCACAAATCCAGAAAGGCTTTGAGTCAGGCAGCAAGCGCATGAGCCGCATTGAGTACATCCTCTACGCGCTGATTGCGGTCACGCTGCTTGGCCCAGGCTTTGCCGCTGAACTGCTGAAGAAAATCCTGATGTAATCATGGACGCCCTGCCGCCACCACCTCCGGCAGCGCAAGCACCGGCTCAGGTCTTTGAGTGCGTGCGGTGGGGCTGGTCATCTGACCGGCTGCTGGTCTGGTGTCTGAAGTGGCGGGAGAAGAAATCGTGATCGATCCACTCACGGCCCTTGCAGGCATACAGGCAGCAGTCGCACTGATCAAGAAGGTCAGCAAGACTGTTGACGATGTATCGTCTCTCGGCCCTGTCCTTGGCAAATATTTTGATGCCAAGTCCACGGCAAGCAAGGCAGTGGTTGCTGCCAAGAAGTCCAAGTCCTCAATGGGCACGGCCATCCAAATTGAGATGGCGCTGGATCAGGCCAAGCGGTTTGAGGACGAGCTTCAATTGCTGTTTATGCAGTCAGGCAAGATTGATGTCTGGAACAAGATAAAGTCCAGAGCAGCGGCACTGGATGTGGAGTCTGCCCATGATGCACGGCGTGAGCGTGAGGCTGCTGAAAAGCGCAAGAAAGAGATCGATGAGGTCATTGAGATTGTGCTGGTGACTCTTGTCCTGTTTGCGATTCTCGGGGTCATTGGTTATTTTGTGTTTGGCATTCTTGAGCAGCAAAAATGAGTGATGAACGCCTTGCACTGGTGGACAAGGTATTGGCCTTTGTCACATCTCCATTTAGATTGTTCGCATTGGTGTTGATGGCGGTGCTCACCTTTGCAGGGTATTTTGTATATACAAACCAAGACCTGCTGATTGGCGCGTACAAGGAATCCAAGAAGATTCCCACGATTGCAGAGGATCGGGTGGAGGATGCAGCAGCGCACCTGTTCAAACAGTCCGGTGCGCTGGTGGTGGCGGTGTTCAAGGTCAACAGCATGTTTGGCACGCGAGTCTTGTACCGCGCCTACGGCAAGAACGGCAGAGACAAAACCAATGATGGGCTGGATGTGGGCCTGTTCACTCAGAACGCTGCCAACAACGCGGATGTGGTCAAGCTCATGGCCAGCGAGATCCCTTGCGGTGAGTACAAGTCAGCGCAGTCTGAGATGGGGCTTTGGTATATTGCCAAGGGTGTGGCCTACACATGCCGCATTTCAGTGCCGCCAGAGCCAGGGCGATTTGTCGGCCAGATCACAGTCGGATGGGCAGCAGAGCCAGAAGACATGGACAGCGCCCGTGCAATGCTGCAAATTGCCGCAACAATGCTTTCAAGGAGTAAACAGTAATGGATTGGCTAAAACAAATTGCGCCCACAATTGCCACGGCAATGGGTGGCCCACTGGCCGGCATGGCAGTGTCTGCCATCTCCAAGGCCATCGGTGTTGACCCCGACAAGGTGGGCGACCTGATCTCCAACAACAAGCTGTCAGCAGAGCAGATCGCTCAGGTCAAGATGGCTGAGATCGAACTGCAAAAGCAAGCGCAAGAGCTTGGCCTCAACTTTGAAAAGTTGGAGGTCGAGGATAGGAAGTCAGCGCGGGAGATGCAGGCCACCACCCGCAGCCTGATGCCACCAGTACTGGCGGGTACAGTCACAGTCGGCTTTTTTGGCATCATGGTGATGATGTTTATTGGTAAAGTGGACAGCGCCAACCCTGCCATCTTGATGATGCTGGGCAGCCTTGGCACGGCATGGACGGGCATCATTGCCTACTATTTTGGATCAAGCGCTGGATCACAAGCCAAGACCGATTTACTCTCTAAGGCAGGGCCAGTGAAATGACCGAAGACCAGCTTGTCGAAATGCACATTGACCCGTCATGGCTGGAACCGTTGACGGCAGCGTTTACGAGGTTTGAGATCAACACACCAGAACGCCAAGCGGCATTTATCGGCCAGTGCGCGCATGAGTCGGCCAACTTCAAGACGCTGCAAGAAAACCTGAACTACAGCGCCAAGGGCTTGAACGCCACATGGCCCAGCAGATTCCCGTCAGAAGCCGAAGCGCAGCCCTATCACCGCCAGCCTGAAAAGATTGCCAACAAGGTCTACTCTGGCCGCATGGGCAACCTAGAGGACGGCGATGGCTGGAAGTACCGTGGCCGTGGCTTGATCCAATTGACCGGCAAGGACAATTACCGGCTGGCCTCAGATTCATTGGGCGTGGATTTTGTCAAAGACCCCGACCTTGTGCTGACCAAAGAATATGCAGCCCTGACAGCGGCTTGGTACTGGAACAAACGCAATCTGAACAAAGAGGCAGACGCCAAAGACTTTACAGGCATGACAAAAAAGATCAATGGTGGCGTGATTGGCTTGGCCGACAGGGTGGCGCACATCAACACGGCCCTTGGTGTTTTGACCGCATAAGGTGAAATAATCACCTCATGGCCAATGTCAAGCAACAATTAGAGACGCCTTCACTCTCACCTCTGGGTTATCCACCAGAGGTGTATGAACGCCGGAACTTGAACGAGAACAATGGCGCACTGAACATTTTTGCCAGAAAACTGACTTCCGTCCTCGGCTCGCTGTTTGGGCCAAGGGGCGGCAAGTTTATGAACAACCCCTACGGGGCGTTTCAAAGCACTGTAGACCAGACGGCAGCGCTGGCCAATACGGCCTACGCCATGACACTGAACACCACAGACTACGCCAACGGCGTGAGTGTGGCAAGCAGTTCGCGGATCACAGTGGCCGATTCCGGCATCTGGAACTTGCAGTGGTCTGGCCAGTTTGAAAACCCTGACTCACAAGACCATGATGTACGGGTCTGGCTCAAGATCAATGGGACTGTGGTTGTCGGCTCGACTGGATTTTTTGCAGTGCCAAGCAAGCATGGCTCGGTCAATGGCCATGCCTTAGTTGGCTGGAATTATTTTTTGAGCTTAAATGCAAGTGATTATGTTGAGCTTTGGTGGGAGACCGACAGCACTCAGGTGAGCATTCAGGCTTATCCGGCAGCAGGAAATTACCCCTCAACGGCGTCACTCATTGCGACAATGAGCTTTGTGTCCAACCTACCGACAATATAGCCATGTACATCCCACTAAAACTACCCCCAGGCATCTACAGGAACGGCACGGAGTACCAAGCTGCGGGGCGCTGGTATGACGCAAATCTGGTGCGCTGGTACGAGAACACCCTGCGGCCAATGGGCGGCTGGAGGAAACGCTCGGCAAGCCAGATGACGGGTCTGTGCAGGGGCTTCATCACTTGGCGCAACAACAGCGGAGAGCGATTTATTGCTGCCGGTACGCAATCCAAGCTGTACGCCATGAACGAGGCTGGGACACTCAAAGAAATTACCCCTACCGGAATCACTGCCGGCATTGCCGATGCCACGATCAAGACCGGCTACGGATACAGCACCTATGGCTCCTTTGCCTATGGTGTGGCCAGACCTGATCTTGGTGGGCTGATCCCAGCCACCACATGGAGTTTGGACACATGGGGCGAGTATCTGGTGGCCTGTTCAAGCGCTGACGGCAAGCTCTACGAGTGGCAGCTTGGCTTTACAACGCCGACACTGGCTGCGGCCATCACCAACGCACCAACCGGCAACAAGGCTCTTTTGGTGACTGCCGAGCGCATCCTGTTTGCCCTCGGCGCTGGTGGCAATCCCCGTAAGGTGCAGTGGTGTGACCAAGAGGACAATACAGTCTGGACGCCACTGGCCACCAATCAGGCGGGTGACTTTGAGTTGGCCACTGTTGGCACATTGATTGCCGGCAAGCGCGTCAAAGGTGTCAACCTACTCTTTACAGATGTGGATGTCCACACGGCGACCTATATCGGCGCACCATTCGTTTACGGCTTTGAGAAAGCCGGATCTGGCTGCGGCCTGATCTCGGCTCAAGCCGTGGCGGCCATAGACACGGCGGCCATTTGGATGAGCAAGTCTGGTTTCTGGACTTATGACGGCTATGTCAAGCCGCTGCCCAGCGATGTGTCGGATTATGTGTTCAGCAACATGAACTTCAACCAAGCATCCAAGGTCTACGCTGTCCACAACAGCCAATTTGGTGAGATCTGGTGGTATTACCCAAGCAGCGGCAGCAATGAGAATGACAGTTATGTCACCTACAACTACCGCGAAAACCACTGGAATATCGGCTCATTGGCGCGTACCGCTGGCACTGATGCGGGTGTGTTCACCAACCCGCTGCTGGTCTCAAGTGATGGCTACATCTACGAACATGAGGTAGGTTTTGCCTATGACAGCGCCAGTGTTTTTGCTGAGTCTGGGCCAGTGCAGCTTGGCAATGGCGACAACATCATGTCTGTGCGGCAAGTTGTGCCGGATGAGCAGACCTTGGGCGAGGCGGTGGTTTCATTCAAAACCCGCAATTACCCCACGGGTGCTCAGTCCACATTTGGGCCATACACGGCGGCCAACCCTACCGATGTCCGGTTTGCGGCGCGGCAGGTCAATGTCAAGGTGACGGGTGCGGTGCTGGCCGATTGGCGTATTGGGGTGATGCGGCTGGAGGCGGTGGCCGGCGGCAAACGATGAGCGATTCTGAGCACTTGAAGAGACTGCGCCATCATGTGGAGGCTGCTTTAGAATACTCTGGAGGCACACACAATTTTGACGATGTTGCCGAGATGGTGGGGGATCACAGATTGCAGTTGTGGCCAGCCTCAAACTCGGTGGTATTGACAGAGATCATTGTCTATCCGCGACTCAAGAACTTGCATTACTTCTTGGCTGGTGGCGACCTAGATGAACTCTCAAGGATGCGACCAATGATCGAATCCTGGGGCAAGTCGATTGGCTGCACCAGAGTGACTTTGGCAGGCCGCAAGGGCTGGGCAAAGACATTTTTAAAAGACGAAGGTTACAGGCCACAGTGGTCTGTACTTGCAAAGGAGTTGTAAATGGCAACAATTGACGAGTTAGGTCTGACCCCGTACCAGCGGATCATGGGGCAAATGACGCCGGCCATGAATCCGTACACGGGCGCAGGCCAAGCACTTGGTGGTTATGACCCAGAACTCTACAGGCGCATGAGTGGATCAGGTCTGATTAATCTTGGTGTTGGCGGTGGCATGGGCGGCGGCGGTGGCATGGGTGGTGGCGGCGGTGGCGATTACACCCCGACCCCTAGTGATTGGGACAATATGACCAATTCACAGAGGGCTGCTTATTACGCTGAAAACCCAAACATGGCATCGGTCACAAGGGGACTTCAAAGTCTTTTTGGCAATACGCTGTATGGTAAGGCGCAAGCATACTTTAACCCTGGCTTTGTGAGTGAGCAAAGAGCGCTCACAAGTCTAGACCCTGCCGCATACCAAGCCGCAAAAGAAAGTTTCCGCGCCAGTGAGATTGCAGCAATGAACGCTGGCTATCCAAGCACTATTAGCCCTGAAGCACAGTATGGCTTTGTAGCAGAGCAACCTGGCTCACTTCCACCAAGCCCTGAAGCACAGTATGGCTTTGTGGCAGAGCAGCCTGGATCAACAGCACCAGATACAGGCGGTGGCGGCAGCTACAGCGCTAGCGATTATGGTGGCTACAGTGGTTCTGAAACTCAGTCTAGCGGCGAATCCTACGCCAACTTTAAGGGCGGCATGGTTACCAATGTATTTGGCCCCAACCCAGCCGGCCCAGATGACGGTGCTGGCATGTTGCAGCTTGGCGAGTATGTCATCAAAAAATCAGCGGTCAAGAAGTACGGCCAAGGGCTGCTGGACATGATCAACGAAGGCAAGATTCCTGCCAAAAAATTGAAATCTTTACTGGGATAAGGGGCACACAATGTCTAAAGGCGGCTCTCAAACATCGTCAACCTCAATTGATCCACAGATCAAAGAGGCTTTTCTACAAAATGTCCAGCAGGCCCGAAATGTGGCCGGTGCATTGCCCGTCCAGCAGTTTGCTGGCTACAACCCTCTTTATCAGGCTGGTGAGGAGGCAATCGTCAATCAGTCTCTGACCCCGTTCAGCGGTGCAGACATTGGCGCGTTTATGAATCCGTACCAGCAGGAGGTCATTGACCGCAGCCTTGGCGACATTGAATCAAGCCGCCAGATGCAAGACCTCAGAGATCGTCAGGCCGCTACACAAGCCAGAGCCTTTGGTGGCTCACGCCAAGGTGTGCAGTCCTCACTGACCAATGCCGCTGCCCTCAAGCAAGCCGCTGACCTGTCAGCCAACCTGCGCAATCAGGGCTATGGCCAAGCTGCGCAGTTGGCTCAATATGCCCGTGGCCAGAATCTCCAAGGCGGCCAGAATGTGCTGGCCTTAGGCGGTGCGCGTCAAGCGTTTGAGCAGCAGCAATTGGATGCGCTGCGCAACATCGGCATCCAGCGTCTGGGTGTATCTCAATCAGGTCTTGGCTTTAACCCTGCCGCACTAGGTGGCAGCACAACAACGCCATACAGCCGCAATGTCGGCTCTGGTCTTTTGGGCGGTGCTTTGGCTGGCTCTCAGTTGGCGGGACTGTCTGGTGGCGCAATCGGTGGCGGCGAAGGTGCAGCAATTGGTGCATTGCTTGGCCTAATTTGATAGGGGATAAAAAATGGCTACTCCATTTGATTTTGCAAACATCGGCAGCATGTTCGGCGGCGGCATGGGTGGCACGCCATCGGGTCTTGATGCGCTGCTGAACGAAGACCAGCGCAAGCTGATGAATCGGAATGCAGCCCTGTCAGCGGCTGCTGCACTGCTGCAAGCCAGTGGCCGCAGCACTACCCCCATCGGTCTCGGCCAAGCGCTTGGATCGGCCTTGCAGGCTGGCCAGCAGGGCTACCAACAAGCGCGTGCTGGGTCTCTGCAAGACTTGGTGCTGGGTGAGAAGCTGAAGGAGGGTCAGATGTCAAGAAAAAGACAGGCTGACATTGAGAAAATTATTGGCACAGGTGTGCGTCCTGCTGTTGCAGGTGTGCCAGCGCAGCCAATTTTGGGCGAAGATATGTTTGGCCAGCAAGTGGGAGAGGGAGTTATCCCTGCTGTTGCTGCACGCCCTGCTGGGTTTGACATTCAAGCAATTGCGCCACAGTTGATGGCACAAGGCCCAGAAGGCCGCAAAGCATTTAGTGATTTGCTTGCAGCGCAAAAGACATTGATGGGTGACACCTTTAGCCTTGCTGAAGGTGCAAAGCAATTCCAGCGTGACCCCATCACTGGCGAAGTGCGTGAAGTTGCTGCTGGTGCGCCTAAGAAAGAGCCTGTGCCTGCAACGCCAAGCGATATTCAGGGCTTTAATCTTGCAAAACAGCAAGGCTACACAGGCAGTTTTATTCAATATCTAAACGCAATCAGGCCACCAAGTTCTACGACTATCAATATGCCAAGCGAGGGCGAGCGCAAGTCGGCGGTGTTGGCTAACCGATTGAACTTCAGCGTTGGTCAGATGAACAGCGCCATCAACGCTGATCCTTCTGCGGCCATGCCAAAAACCACATCCGAAGTGGCTAGATTTTTGACTAGAAGCGATTTCCTGCCCAATGTGTTGAACAGTCAGCAGCGCCAAGTTGTTGAGGCGGCTCAAATGGATGTTTTGGATGCTGCCCTCACTTTAGGTACAGGGGCGGCTTATACGATCCCTCAGTTGGAAAGCTATAGGAAATCGTATTTCCCGCAAATTGGGGACTCTAAAGAAACAGTACAGTCTAAGCAAGATCGTTTAATGAACTTGCTGAAGTCTGCTGAGATTGCATCTGGCCGTGCAGCCGGACAAATTTCCTCTCCAATGCCCAAGCCAGTAGGCACACCTGCGGCTCGCAATATAACTGTGGATTACTGATATGCCATATTCAATCACCACAAAAGACGGCATCACAATCAACAACATCCCTGACGATGTTGCGCCTGACTCTCCGGCGTTAAAGCAAAGAGTTGCTGCAATTCGCGACATGGGGCCAGAGCGTGGCGTAAGTGCTACGCCTGCGCCAAGCCAAGAAGGTGCTTTTAGCCGAGGTCTTGGCCTTGCCACTAGGGCCATGGCGCCCACACTGGCTGGTGCGCAATTTGGATCTTTGGGTGGCCCGTTTGGCACGGTGCTTGGCTCTATGGCTGTGCCAGCGGCTGATGCAACCAATGCACTCATCAACTTGTTGGCCTCGCCGTTTACAGATAAACGCTTAATCCCAGCCTCACAAGCCATTCAAAACTTAATGACCAGTGCTGGCGTTCCTGCCGCACCAGAGACGCAAACACCTACAGAGCGCGTTTTGTCTACTGGATTAGAAGCCTCTACTGGTGTTGCCCGAACCATTCCCGCCTTGATTAGTGCGTCCACCACAGCAGCCTCACCCGTTGCGCGTGGCGTAGCTGGGCAACTTGCCACAGCCCCTGGCACGCAGGCTGTGGTCACGCCAACCTCCGTGATGGCAGGCCAAGCGGTTACAGAAGCAACAGGAAACCCACTGTATGGGGCAGCTACAACATTGGGAACTGGCTTTGCTGGAAGCATCAAGCGACCACAAAAAGAGCAAGCCTTGTCTTCTGACGCACTTAATAAAATTGCGTCAGACAGATACGATCAATTGCAGGCTTCCGGCGTGCAGTTGAAAACAGACGAGTTTGTCGATTCAATGAGCAAAATTGCAAAGGGTTTGCGCCAAGAGGGGTACACGCCAACGGGGTATCCAAAGGTTACAGGCGCGATCCAAGAATTGACATCTACCGCACAGCCCAAAGATTGGACTGAAATTCAAGCGTTACGCAAAATGATTCGCAGTGGTCAAACAAGCATGGACTCTGAAGAAAGGCGCTTGGCCTCCATCTTGCTGGATGAATACGACAACTACCTGATGACTGTTCCTAAAAATGCCATTGCATCAGGGGACATGAAAAACACGGGTGATCTGTGGTCACAAGCCCGAACTTCTTATTCAAGAATGAAGAAGTCGGAAGTGTTTGAGGATATGCTAAACGAGGCCAAGCTAGATCGCAGCAAATTCACTCAGTCTGGTGAAGAAAATTCTTTGGCAAAGCAGTTGCGACAACTTGCAAAGAACGACAAAAAAATGCGCCTGTTTACCAAAGAAGAGCAGGCTGCAATTGAGCAAGCGGCTAAAGGCAACACTGTACAAAACATGCTCAAGTTCTTTGGCCGTTTTGCCCCCACTGGCCCTGTAAGCGGTATGTTTACTGGAGGCGCAACAGTTATGAACCCAGCCCTTGGTTTAACCATGGCTGGTACAGCGGCTGCGTCACGAGTTGGTGCAACAAATATGCGCCGTGGCAGCGTAAATGAACTGTCTAATCTCATGCGCATGGGCAGCGCACCACCGACAGTCGGTGGGCCGTTTAGGGCTACAGCCCCCACAACAATGCGGGGCTTGTTGTCTTTTGAAGACCTTGAGCAGCAACAACGAAATTTGATGGGAATTCAATAATGCTTGGCTCTTTGACAGCCCTGCACCAAAAGGAAAATCATGGCCCTGCTTGATGAAGAAGAAACCGGCGCTGCTTTTGGATTTTTTCCACAAATGCAGCCACGGCGTAGGCTGCAAGATGTGCAGGGTTCTGCCAACCTGCCGGTGGATGTGACCCGTGGACGGCTGGCTGGTCTGCTTGGCCTAATACCTGATGTGCTGAACTTCATGGGTAGAAGCCCCATGCCTACTGAAACATTTGGCGAGACGCAATACAACCCCAGACCGCAACTACCCTACGACACTGATTTCTATCTCAAAAACCTTCCCTTAGCCCCAACATCAAGGGCTGGCCAAGTTGCAGGACAAGCGGCATCGTTTGTGCCTTTGAACCCAGTTCCAGCAGTCAGGGCATTGGGCGCAGGGGCTAAGGCGCTTGGCCCGACAGCGGCTGGCATGACTGAGGGCTACTTGCAGAGGCAGGGGTTTATGCCTGGTGTTGTGCCAGCGCAGCCATCAGGTCTACTGACACCAGAAATCCCAGCGCCAAAACCACAAGCACCAGTGTCTGATCTTGGGTTTTACTCTGCTGCCGAACAAGCAGCGATGAACTTGCAGCGCGGCAAAGGCACAGGACAGTCTTTCTTGAATGACTTGATGAAAGCCCCTGATGTCAAAAAAGATGAGCTGCAATACACGGGGCTTGATGACTTTTTGAAAGACAAGCCCAATGTGACTCGCCAAGAGGTGCAAGACTTTATTGCTGGCAATCGAGTTGATGTAAAAGAAAAGCAACTAGGCGAAATGGGTGGGATGCAGGCGCGTCAGATTGCTGTAGATGACATCACTGAAACGCTTAAAGCTGGCGGCATGTTTGACGATGATGCGCAATATGCTTTGCGCTCTTGGCAAGAGGCTGCGCCAGGGTCAATAATGGATATGCAAAATAGGGTTTTGTTAGAAGAAAAGTTAATCTACTCAGGCGAAAACCGTACTGTTGCAGATTTTTTAGACTCTGGCGCAGCACAAACAGACTCAACAAAATTTGCCAGCTACACCCTGCCAGGCGGCGAGAACTATCGTGAGATTTTGCTGACTTTGCCAACAAAGCGATTAAATGAAAACGAGGCTCGCAAAGTTCTTGGGGCTAGGCCAGATGCAAAATTAAGCGAAGCTGATATTTCATACGCATCACGCAAAGCTGTGGATGAGTACAAGTCATCTCACTTTGACGAACCCAACATCCTGGCTCACATGCGGGTCAATGACCGCATAGACGCTGACGGCAAAAAGATGCTGCTGATTGAAGAAGTGCAATCAGATTGGCATCAAGCTGGTAGGGAGAAGGGGTACAACACGCCACAAGCTAAAGCCCAAATGCAGAAAAAATTGGATGATTTGGATGAAGAAAGAAAAAATTTACGTGATGAACAAGCAAAACTAGAAGAAATGGCAACGCCATTTACTAGCCAAAACAAAGATGCGCCACGTGAAATTTTAGATAGGTGGAACATTGTTTCAAATAGATTAAATAATTTGCAACGCGAATACGCCCCTATTGCTAATCAAATTTCTAGTGGATCAGTTGGCGTCCCAGACGCACCCTTTAAAGACACATGGCATCAACTGGCGCTGAAACGGGCGCTGAAGGAGGCGGTGGACAAGGGTTATGACAGGATTGGTTTGACCACAGGGGCGCAGCAAGCCAAGCGCTATGACTTGAGTAAGCAAGTTGGAAGCGTGCGATGGGCAAGCAATCCCGGCTCCGACGCAGGAAAGTTGACGGTAAGGGATTTGGATGGCAATGTAATCTTGCGTGAGCGAACTGCCACGCCAATTAAAACAACAGAACTTGCTGACTTTGTTGGCAAGGATTTGGCTAAGAAATTGGCTACTTCAGATGTAGCCAGCACAACCCCCTACGGTGACGAAATTCGTGAGTTATCTGGCCTTGATTTGCAAGTCGGCGGCGAGGGGATGAAGAAATACTACGATGAGATTTACCCTGCTTTCCTTAACAAGCAAGGCAAGAAGTACGGCGCACAGGTAGGAGAGACTCAGATCAAGGTCGGCGCTGACAGGGTTGAGCCTGGCATTGCAGCGCCCGGCATCGGTGTCGAGTTCGCTGCAAAAACAATTCCAGCGCCGTCTGAAAAAGTTCGCTACCTTGACATCACGCCAGAGATGCGTAAAGCGGTGCAGAAGGGTCAACCGCTGTTTACCGCAGCGCCAATTGGTGGCATTGGGACAGGCTTGCTCAGTGATGAGCAGCGCAAAGAGTTGTCAGGCTTGCTCGGCCCTTGACCCAAAAAACGCTGCCGTCAGTGGATCGATCTTGATCTTTCGATTCCTCTGACGGCGGCGTGCATTTAAAAAGTCTCTATCGTCAGCGCTCATCTTGTGGCGCTTTTTTCGCATGCGCTCCGCTGCCGTGAACGACTGCGGCCTTCTGGCATCCGGCTCGCTGCCAAGAGTCATCAGGGCTGTGGTCATGTTGCCGGTCTTGGTATACCCATGCACCCGCACCACGCCAGCCTTGCGTAATGCGCGCACATTGTCGTAGGCGGTGGTCAGGCAGCATGGCAGGCGCAAGGCTATGTCGGCCACACTCAACGGGCCAATGCTCAAGAGCCGGACGATGGCGGCTCTATAGACCGGCTTTAGACCGCGACTCATCTTGCAACCTGTTTCGCATCCGGCGGTTGTACTCGCGCTTGAGCATGATGCGAACCACCAGCGCTCGAGTGTGGGCGTCTGAAGGGATTGCATGGCCATAGCACTCTGGACTGAGCAGATCGTCCATGAACTCTATTGCAGCCTCCAACGCCGGCTCAAGTACATCACTCATAGCTTGTCTGCATCTTTCCTGAAGACCTGCACATTGGCGATCAAGGACGGCAGCTTGAATGCGTCCATAGCACCAGGTCTGCCGGCGAAGGGTTTGAGTTCAACAGGGTTGTATGCCCCGAGCGTTTTGTTCAGTGATGGTGGTGGTGTCTTATTCATGCTGACCACCACGCCACCAGTGCCGCAGCCAAGCCGCAGCCGATCACCAAGCACAGCAGATAGTCCAGCGCTGCATCGGCGCGATTGCTTAATTTATTCATGTTGCCCCCTTGAGTTAATGTGTTACGAAGTTTACAGCAAATAAAGAATATTGCAAAGTAGTCAATAATTTTAATTGTTAGATTAAAATCCACTTATGCAATCAGTACAAGATATTCGGGATAAGGCCAGAGAGCACGGCATCAGGATGAATGCCGTATGCCGTGAGGCTGGCATCCAGCAGCCGCAGGTGAGCCGCTGGATGTCTGGGTCTGTCAAACCTCTGTGGGATTCAGTCAACCAACTTGAGCAGGCTTTGCTCAAGCTGATTGAGCAGAAATCACCAGTCTGAGGACTCGGCGGCAGCGGCGGCTGGTGCAGCCGACTT
>Ga0315904_10004067_pt1 | contig 21099 bp, 14 predicted proteins | sample LakEriMetagenome_6_FD_203529 | JGI IMG/M metagenome (GOLD analysis project Ga0315904, IMG submission 203529) | Freshwater fungal communities from buoy surface, Lake Erie, Ohio, United States - Buoy 12 MA120 | ecosystem: Environmental > Aquatic > Freshwater > Lake | place: USA: Lake Erie, Ohio...
CCCGACCAGGCGGTTCAGGAACTCAAGGCACTGGAGAGCGTGGTCGCGGCGACGCGGCAACTGCTGCCGATGGAGGACGACATCATCGTGCTGGGAGACTTCAACGCCAGCACCAGTCAAATTGCCGACGTTCGCTGGTTCCCCGCGCAGACGGCAGCCATTCCCAATGAGTGGATGACCAACACCCGACTCTCCAAAAACTATGACAACCTTGTGTTCGACGGGCGAGCGACGGTGGAATACACGGGTCGGTCGGGGGTCTTCGCCTATCAACAGCTTTATCAGCTTTCGCTCGACCAGGCGCTGGAAGTCTCTGACCACTGTCCGGTGTGGGGAGAGTTTTCGATTTTCGAGAATCGCGGCGCCTCGCTCGCGGGCGGTTATCCCGGCAGTGGTTCCCGCTGAGTGTGCTTCAGCCTGAATTGCCGGACCGGGGTTGCGAACTGCCTGCGACCAAAAGTAGAGGCGGGCACCCGGTCTGCGGCCGAGCCGAGGGCGCTCTGCTCTCAGGCGTTGCTCGCCGGAATTTTGCCTTTTTGAGCCAGCAAGCCAAGGACCTGTGCGGCGAGTTCCGCGACCGGTCGCTGTCCACCGTCCAGCACCAGTTCCGGATGCAGGGGCGGTTCGTAGGGGTCGTCGATTCCAGTCATGCCTTTGAGTTTGCCGGATCGAGCCAGCTGATACAGCCCCTTTGGATCGCGTTGTTCGCAAATCTCCAAAGGGGTGTCGACGAAGACTTCCAGAAAATCGGCGGGCTCTACGGGGACGGTTCCCGATGAACCGCAAACGATTCGGCGGACGCGTTCGCGATCTCCCCGGTAGGGGCTGACAAACGCGGTCAAGGTGATCAGGCCGGCATTGCAAAACAGCTCAGCCACACAACCGATGCGGCGAATGTTTTCCTGCCGATCCTCGGCGGAGAAGGTCAGGCCAAAGCGGCGGGCGAACGTTTCTCCGTATTCAGCGGCGAGTCGATCAGGGCCGGCATTCAAGCCGTGCCGGACATTGTCTCCATCGAGGAGGTAACTCGGAATTCCCCGCTCGGCCAGCAAGGCATCGACCGCATTGGCGATGGTGCTCTTGCCACTGCCGCTGAGTCCCGTAAACCAGACGACGCAACCCCGCTGCCGCTGAACGGAGTGCTCGTGCCAGCGAACCAAAGTTCGGTCGGGTGGAGGCGTTCGGTTGGTCACGCAGTTCCTTCCATGAGCAGGCGAGAGAGCGCTCGGGATAAAAGATTGCCCGAGGGTTTCATTGATCGGATTTGGCAGCCAGCTTCTCGCGAACTCGGGCGACGAGTTCCGGGTGGACTTTCTCGAGCCTGGCCAGGGCTGCCGCAACGGAGTCATTCGTCAGTCCGTTGGCGCCGAGTGCTTCAAGGCAGACTTTTTGAGCATCGAGGTCGGACTTTTTCGGCGACGGGCTTTCGACCAGGGCGAGAATCTCAAGGATGATCTCCAGCGAGCGTTCCGACTTCAGTTCGGCCAACCCGCGGGCTGCTGCGGCGCGATTGCGCGTCAGCGTTTCATCGACGAGGTCCGTATTTCGGGGGCTGGGCGGCGGAGTGGCTTCCGGATTCGGTTTGATTTCCCCGGTGTAAGCCACGTTGGTCAGGTAATCCGTTGACCAGTCTCCGAACCGAGCATACGTCTTGAGAAACTCAACCGGGTCGGAGCTGACCAGCGGTGCACAGGTGCTCCACTCCCGCGCGACCACGGCCAGGACCTGCTCCGCATTGAAAGCGTCCAGCGGAGCGGTATCGACATACGTCAGAAGAACTTCCTGGCGGGTTTTGAGGTCGAGGTAGTCCTTTTTCAGGAGTTCCAGCAGAAGTGGTCCGGAAAGTTGGGCGTTGGAGCCGTAAGGCCGCAGCTTGCGGAGCACCTTGTAAACGAGATGGGGCTTGCCGGTGGTGTTGGCTTCCAGCAGCTCAACCCGCACCAGGTCAGCCTCCAGTTCCAGTTTTTTTCGCTTCAGTGATTCGCGAATCCAGGTCTTGTCCTCAGCGCTGAGTTCGCTCAGTCGTAGTTCCGCCGTTCCGTTGAAGGTGGCAATTTTGACTTTGTTGCCTTCGACTTCCAGCAAAGTCCCGGTGGCAATCGCTTTTCCGCTGGCATTGCGGAATTCACGTTGACCTGAATCGGGTTCTCCTTCTTGGCCAAACAAGCCGGAATGGGGGGTGGCTGCGGTTGTCCAAGCGAGGAGGACCAGGGCCAATCCCAAGGCGGTCAGAGCTTGGCGGCTGGGGTGAATCAGCAGGGCGGAAGGCATCGGCTCGAGCTCCAAAAATTCGGTTGGCGCCGGAGAAGCGGAGAACGAATTCGCCCCGAACCGGAATCGGGGCAATTTCCGCATCACTGCTTATTCTACTCCTCCCAAGCGGATTATGTCGATATTTTGCCGCCGAACCCGAAGAAGCAAGATCGCTCCGGATTGCGGTTTCGATTCAGTTGCGCTTCAGCTGCCAAACTTGCGGAGGCTGGTTTTGACCGGACCCTGCTGTTCATCCAGGCTCCGCATGGCAGTAATCTTCCAGGCTCCGTTGACGAGCGAGACCGTAAAGTCGGCATCGTAGATATTGGTTCGCTGGTGCAAATGCCCCCAGTGCTCAACCGAGCCGACGAGGTTCCACTTGCAGCGATACTGGAAACCGGGGCGGTCGCCCGTGCTGATGGCTGCGGAGGGTTGCCCGTTTTCGACATTGACCGCATCAATCCGGGAGACGGCCCCGCCCTGCTGCTGGACTTCGAGACTTTTTCGCAATTGGGTGTAGAGTTCGGCAAGCAGCGGGCCGTCGACACTCCGGGCGAGGGCATCGTAAATTTCCTCTTCCTGGTGGTAGTCAAAGGCCCGGAAGATATTCGCATGCAGCTGGCGGAAAATCTCCCCTGAAGTTTCTGCTGACAGTTCGGGGAGCCGAGCCGCTCGAACGGTGACCGGTACTCGGGCGACATTCCAGCTCAACCCAGCGACCAGCAGCAAGAGCAGAGCCAGGCCGGTAGCTACCTTGTTTCCCAGGAGTTTGCGACCGGCCAAAAGAGCCAGCCCGGCGAGCACTCCCGCAGCAGTTGTTACCAGTGGCCATTGAAGTGTTTGAGCCGGTTCAAATTGCGCGAGCACCTCGCTGATCGCCGGAAGGCTGCGCTGGGTGGGGCTGGACCAGCGATAGGTATTATCCGCGAGGAATACGGAAAACTGAGTCTGTTCGACCTGGTCATAGGGAAACACAATCGCGTCCACGGTCTTGATCGCGTCATTGAACAACCGCCAATTGACCTCCACTCCCGAGGGTGGAGTTTTGGCACTGTAGGCGAGGATGATTCCCACTCGTCCATTGGCCATGCTGATTTTCTTTCGCTCGGCCTGAACCGCGAAATCGCGCAGATCGAGGCCGTAAAAGTCGATCCGATCGATTCGCGGTTGGACTTCGATCCCGTCGATCCGAATCGAGTTTTCCTTCGTGAAAAACCGGCCAATCTCCTCGGCCGCTGCATCCTGCTCCGAAATGTCGAGATAGGAGAGGTCGGCTCGAGGCAGTTGGAGGACCGTTGCCAGACTGGCGATCGGAACCAGGATCTCCTGCCGGACCTCGCGCGGAGTGATGTAGATAAAGTTGTAAACACTGCTGTAACTGGTGATGCCGAGGGTCTTTTCCCGCTGCTCCTCAAACCATTTGCCCCACTCGGCTTCGGAGGCATCGGCAGCGAGCGGCGGTTTTGACCAATCGAAGGAAAAAGTCTCGGGCGCGTCCGGCTTCATCATGTGCAGAAAGGGAGTCTCCGAGCCTTCCTGCTTGAGCAGAACCTTCAGTTCGCTCGGCAGGAGAATTCCCTCGGCCACGATCATCTGCTTGATCGTGATGAATTCGGGAGGCTGTTCATAAGTCGTCTCCAGGTGAAAGCCGAGCGTGTAGTTCATCAACTCGCCGGCCCGAATTCCCTCGGCGGGGATCTCCAGAGGAACGACTTCCGTTACTTTGAGCGGCAACCGGTTTCCGTTTGCGTCGAACAGCTGAATCTTCTCTGCGAGGAAGCGGGCATGATCCTGCTGCGCGGCAAGAAGTTCCTCGCTGTCGTAAGTGCCATTTTCCAGAGGTTCGACACCTTGCAGCAATTCGAGATCGTCGGCGAAGCATTTCAGCCGCAGAGTTGCCTTGAAACGCTGTACGAAGATATCGGCTTCGATTACCGAGACGGGGTGCTTCCGCCACGGGATTTCGCCAGCACTGGAGGTTGGAGTGCCAAGGAGACCCGCAAACACCAGCACCATCCCGAGACGGGCGGACAAGGCTGCCGCGGCGAACCTCGAAAGAATCGAGTCGAGTTCCCGGCGGAAGGGCTGGAAGGGGCCGTGGCAGGGTCGCCGGCGGCTGACGGGCGGGGCAAGCTTGGAAGAGCGGGACTGCAGCGAGAACGGCATAACGGGGTGGTTCGAAATTCGGGATGGAAGGGTGAACCCGGTCGGCCAACAGAGGCTCCGTTGGAGACGCCGCCACCGGGATCGTTTCAGGACCCCGTCCGAGCCGACCGGTCTGTGCTCCATCCTATCAATTCAGCTCTGGTGCCGGATTGCAAATCGGAGGGGATTGGTAGAAAAAAGGGAACGCTTCGGCCCGGTGAAGCGGGAGCGACAGGATTCGCCCTTGAGCAGCCTTGTTGTTTCCCGGGGCTGTGGCGGGCGCCCGACTTGCCCATTCTTTCATTTCAAATTGGCATGAATCCACTTAAAGAAATCCGCGCTCGATTCGCTCCTTTGCTGGAGCAGTTGCAGGTCAATCCGACTGAATATCTGGGGCAGATTCGCCCCGCTCAAGACGCCAAGTTCGGCGACTATCAGGCCAATTTCTGCATGCCGCTGGCGGGCAAGTTGAAGCGGAACAGTCGGGAACTGGCGGCTGAGTTGACCGGCCAATTGGAATTGGGAGGCCTTTGTGAGCCGGCGGAGATTGCCGGGCCGGGGTTCATCAATCTCCGGCTGGCGGATGACTGGCTCAAGGGACGATTGCAGTCCGCGCTTTCGGACCCGCATTTGGGTGTCGCGCCCGCCGCTGAACCTCGGACTTATATTGTTGACTACTCTTCTCCGAATGTCGCCAAGCCGATGCACGTCGGCCATATTCGTTCGACGGTCATCGGCGATTCATTGTCCAAGATCATTCGCTTCCTCGGTCATCAAGTGGTTACGGACAACCACCTGGGGGACTGGGGTACCCAATTCGGAATGATCATTTATGGACTGAAGCACTTCAGTGATGAGGCTGAGTACCGGCAGAACCCGATCGGGCACCTTTCAGGCCTGTATCGGTTAGTGCGACAACTGGTCGACTTCCATGAGGCGGTTGCGGGGCTGCCCCGGCAGGAGCAGCTTTGTACCGAGCAGCAGCGACGGCTGGAGCAGTTGCAGGCTCAGCCGCTTCCCGCCGACAAGCGCGAGGCCAAGGAGCGGACCAAGGAATTGGAGAAGGCTGTCCTGCGACTGGACGAGCTGCGCGAGGAGGTGGCCGGGCTGCAAGCCAAGATTGCAGCCGTCCGGCAGGATGCGCGACTCAATGGCTTGGCTGCGGCTCACTCCCGGATTGATGCGGCAGTGCTGGAAGAGACCGCCAAGTTGCACTCCGGCGATGAAGAGAACCTGCGACTCTGGCGGGAAGTGCTCCCCTATTGCCGCGAAGACATGCAGCGGATTTACTCCCGACTGCAGATTTCCTTTGACCATGAGCTGGGAGAGAGCTTTTACCACGAAATGCTGGGACCGGTGGTGGCCTCGCTGCGGCAAAGGGGGCTCGCCCGCGAGAGCGAAGGCGCCGTGTGCGTTTTTCTCGAGGGCTTTGAGACGCCGATGATCATTCAGAAGCGGGATGGGGCATTCCTCTATTCGACCTCGGACCTGGCGACCATCGAGTATCGGGTCAAAACATGGAACCCCGATGTGATTCTGTACGTGGTCGATCATCGCCAGCACGAGCATTTTGAAAAGCTGTTTGCTGCCGCCCGCCTCTGGGGCTACCGCGATGTGGAACTGGTGCATGTCAGTTTCGGCACCGTGCTCGGCGATGATGGCAAGCCATTTAAGACTCGCGCCGGGGATACCGTCGGTTTGGAATCACTGCTGGATGAAGCCGAAAGCCGGGCCAGCCAGGTGCTTGCCGAACTGCACGGCGAGGCAGGTGATCCGTTGCCCGGAGATGCCGGCCGAATTGCTGAAGTGATCGGAATTGGGGCGCTCAAGTACGCGGACCTTTCGCAGAATCGCGCCTCGGACTACAAGTTCAGTTATGACAAGATGCTCGAACTGAAGGGCAACACGGCGACCTACTCCCAGTACTGCTATGCCCGGGTGATGGGTATTTTGCGAAATGCTGAAGCTACTTTGGAATCGCTCGCCGCCAGTCCCGGGCCGCTGGAATTTGCCGAGCCGATTGAGCGGACGCTGGCTCTCGCCCTGGCCCGATTTGGCGAAACGCTGGAAGAAGTCCTCGTCGATTATCGCCCCAATTTGCTGGCGGGCTACCTGTTTGAGCTGACCCAGACTTTTTTCCGGTTTTATGATCAATGCAGCGTGGTGCAGGCCGCAACAGCCGAACTGCGAACCAGCCGGTTGCAGCTTTGTGCCCTGACTGCGTTGACGATCCGGACCGGTTTGGGATTGCTGGGAATCGAAGTGGTCGAGCGAATGTAAGCGCGTGTCAAGGTGGAGCTTTGATGGCTACGGAGTTGGCAAACTGGCTCGATCGCATGCACTGCGGCGATGCAGCGGCACTCGGGGCGAAGCTCCCCTCGGGTTGTCTGGATACGATTATCACCAGTCCGCCTTATTTCCAACAGCGCGATTATGCTGACCCTCGGCAACTGGGTCAGGAGGCGGAACCGGCGGAATACGTCCGCCGCCTCGTCAATGTATTCGCGGCGCTGCAGCCGGCTTTGGGTCCGCGGGGCACGGTTTGGGTCGTCCTCGGCGACAAGTACATCGGGAGTCAACTCCTGGGGATGCCGTGGCGATTCGCCCTGGCGATGCAGGACGCAGGCTGGTTACTGCGGAGTGACGTTATCTGGCACAAGCCCAACGCGATGCCATCCCCGGTCAAGAATCGCCCCACGACCGACCACGAGTACGTTTTTCTCTTTGCCAAGTCGCCCGACTATTTTTTTGACGCGGATTCCATCCGCGAACCCCATGTGACGTTCTCCGAACAGTCGCGAATGCGGGGCGGGCGCAACCACTTCGGCAAGCGGGGGGGGACTCCGGAAAAAGGAAAGAACGCCGGCAGCCAGAATCTGCACGATGGACGCTGGGACCAGGCCTTTCATCCGCTCGGCAGAAACAAGCGAACGGTCTGGTCCATTCCCCTCTCAAAGTTTCGCGAAGCCCACTTTGCCGTGTTTCCCGAAAAGCTGGTCGAGACTTGCCTGCAGGCTACCTGTCCAGCGCAGGGAGTCGTGCTCGACCCGTTCAGCGGTGCGGGAACCACTGCTGTCGTCGCCCAGCGGCTGGGGCGGCGCTTCATCGGCTTCGATTGCAATCCTGAGTACTGCCAGATGGCCGAGCAGCGATTGGCGCAGCGATTTCTCGACTTTCCTCAGCCGCCGGCAACGGATGAGTCGGAATGAATGCCAGTGGTGCAGGCAGGGGGCTTAGCGTCCGGGTGCTTCCAGAGGGCGATCGAAAATCGACAGCTCAAACCGCGCGGCGTCTGTGCCTTGCGCGGGGACAATAAACGCAAGCCGCGTCGCGGAGTTAAAGAATTCGGGGAAGACCTCTTCACCCGGAGCCCTGCTGTCGTTTAGAGCTGCGGCGTCTTTCTGCTGCGGCTCGGGAGAATCGTTCGCTGGCAGCCGTTCTCCCCCTTCGCCAGCCGGGGCCTCAAGTTTGCTGAGCAGAACCCAATACGCTCCGGCCGGCGTTCCGGGCTGGCCGGTTGTCCGCAGACTGAAATTGCCCTGCTCATCGGTCAAGGCCGAGGCAACGGGTTGGACCCGGTTCCCGCCGTCGAATAATTGCTGAGGCAGAAAAACGACTTTGGCCCCGCCGACCGGTTCGCCGTCGAGCAGGACTTGTCCGGAGACTGGGACGAGTTTTGGTCGAGCGGGATTTAGCGCTTGCCAGCAGCCCGAGTGCGAACAAAGCAACAGGCCGAGCAACACGAAACAGGCGATGGCGGAGGAGGCTGAGTGGCGGGACATGGGGCTGGGGTGCAAGTCGGACCGTGGACGTGAATGGTGAAATGTCAGGGGGCGAGGCAGTTTGGGCCTCAATTCCCGGCGAGGATCTCGATGGCGTCCTTCCCGAGGTATTCCTCCAGCCGTCGCCGCAGTTCCGGATGGATATCAATTTTTAATTTATGGGTGTCGAGAATCACGGTAGTCCCATCGTCGAGCCGGAGGTCGAATCGAAGTTTGCGACTCCCGGGGTATCCGCGGACAATTTCGTAAATGTCTTTGGCCGCCTGGGGACCATGCTGCTTTTCACTGACTCGCAGGCAGAGTCCGTTGGTCATCGATTGCTCGGCCTGCTCCAGCGGAATCACCTTGTCGACGACGAGATTTGCTTCGTCGCCGCCCCGACGGTCGAGGACCCCCTGAATGATCAGAATCGCCTCGCTTTGAATCAGGTGTCCCTGAGTCGCAAACTCCGAAGGCCATTGAATGCAGCGGATGGAGCCCTCCAAGTCTTCGAGATCGAACATCACATACTTGGTTGGGGCGGTTGGGTCCTTGGCGCGCTTGACGTTGGAGTGCTTGATCGACGAAACCATCCCTCCCAAACTCACCCGGGCCCGATCTTCGAGGTGGCCGAGGCGTTTGCTGGAGTGAGCGCAAAACTTCTTCAATTGGTCGGCGTACTGTTCCAGCGGATGGGCCGAGAGATAAAACCCGAGCACTTCTTTCTCGGCGGCCAAAAGCTCTCGCTGATCCATTTCTGGGATTTCGGGAAGTCCAACCGGGGTGGCGGAGGTGGTCTCCTCCTCTTCCTCCAGATCGCCAAACAGGCTTTTTTGACCGCTCTTGCGGTCGGATTGGGCGGAGACGCCCGATTGCAGAGCCCGGTCGAGAATCGCCTGCAACTGCGAGCGCCGGGCGCCGAAGCAGTCCATTGCTCCCGCTTTGATCAATGATTCGATCGCCGCCCGATTGCAACTTGAGCTTTCGATCCGTTCGCAGAAATCAAACAGGTCGCGAAAGGGGCCCCGGGCCGCCCGCTCGCGCACGATTGCCTCGGCAGCGGACTCGCCACAGCCTTTGATGGCGCAAAGCGCGAAGTGGATCCGCTTCCCGGCGACGGAAAATTTGACAGCCGAGGAGTTGACGCTGGGTGGAACGACCTCGATCCCCATGCGCTGGCAGTCTTCGATGTGTTCAACGAGCGAATCTTTCTGTGAGAAATTCCGTCCCGAGATATCGCCCGTCAGCAAGGCTGCCATGAACTCAGTGGGATAGTGAGCCTTGAGGTAGGCCGTTTGATAGGCGATCAGAGCATAGGCCGTAGAATGGCTTTTGTTGAAGCCGTAACCGGCGAACTTGAGGATCATGTCCCACAGTTCCTGGGCCTGGGACTTTTTCAACCCCTGTTCGGTTGAGCCGGCCACGAACTGTTCATAGTTCTCGGCAATGATTTTTTCTTTCTTTTTGCTGATTGCCTTGATACAGGTGTAGGCAGCAGCAAGCGGAATTTTGCCGAGCCGATTGAGAATCTGCATCACCTGTTCCTGGTAGACCATCACGCCATGAGTCTCTTCCGTGATGTCCTTGAGCACGGGGTGGAGATACTCTGCTTGGCGGCGACCGTTCTTAACTTCGACATACTGCTGCACGAGCCCGCCTTCGAGCGGACCAGGCCGGTAGAGAGCATTGGTGGCGATGATGTCCCAGAACCGGTCGGGCTTCATTTTCTGCAGCAGGTCGCGAATCCCGCCGCTTTCCAGCTGGAAGACGCCCTTGGTTTCCCCTCGCTGCAACAAGGCGTAGGTCGGCCCATCGTCCAGGGGAAACTTCAGCGGGTCGATGCGGGTCCCGTTGGTTTGCTCGATCAGGTCGACCGCGGCGCTGAGAATGGTCAAGTTCCGCAGCCCGAGCATGTCCATTTTCAGCAAGCCGGCGGCCTCGACATCGCTCATGGACCATTGTGTGATCACATCTTCTTTGCCTGGAACGCTGCCGAGCGGGACATATTCCGTCAGGGGTCGATCACCGATCACGACCGCGGCGGCGTGAGTCCCGATATTGCGGGCCAAGCCCTCCAGTTTGTAGGCATAGTCGATGACCTCGCGGACCTCGGGGTCATTGGCGTACATGGCCCGCAGGTCGGCGACTTCCTCCATCGCCTCTTCCAGAGTGATTCCCGGACGGGCGGGAACCAGTGAGGTGATCTGATTGACCCGACCGAGAGCAACACCCAGCACCCGGCCCACATCCTTGATCGCGGCCCGGGCAGCCATTGTGTTGAACGTTCCAATCTGGGCCACGTTCGGATCGCCATATTTTTCCTTGACGTAGCGAATCACCTCGCCCCGGCGCTCCTGGCAGAAGTCGATATCGATATCAGGGGCTTCGAGCCGGTTCTCATCCAGAAACCGTTCGAACAGCAGGCCGTAGCGAATCGGGCAAACGTGACTGAGGTAGAGGGCAAAGCAAACCAGCGCGCCGACGCCGCTGCCGCGGGCGGTAGCAGGGATCCGCTGACTGCGGGCGTAGTTCACAAAGTCCCAGACGATCAGGAAGTAATTGGAAAAGCCCAGCTTGCGAATCACGCCCAGTTCGCGCTCCAGCCGTTGCATCACCACCGGAGCCAATTCACCCTCCGGACACATCTCGGGATTCCCGCTGTACCGCTCCCGCAACCCGCGCAAACAGACCTCGCGGAGATAATCGTCGGCCGTCAGTTCGCTGGGCAGGTTGTAGATCGGGAAGTGACGTTTCCCCAATTCGAGGTCAATTTGCACGCTGTCCGCAATTTCCTGACTGCGCCGGACGGCGTCCTCAAGTCCGGGGAATTTTTCATACATCTGCTGCGGTGTGCGAAGGAAGTACTGGGTGCCATCCATCTTCATCCGGTTGTTGTCGGTGCGGAACCGACCGGTATTGATGCAGAGCATCACATCCTGCGCGTCCGCATCGTCCGCATCGACGTAATGACAGTCGCTGGTGGCCACCAGAGGCAGGCCCATCTGCCGAGCCAGTTCGACCGAGCCTTCGAGCGCGACCCGCTGGATCTCGACCCCGTTGTTCATGATCTCGATGAAGTAGCGGTCGCCGAAGACCCTGTGGAACCAGCCAGCCACATCCTTTGCCGCCGCCAGATAATCGCCGGCCTGGTCCGATCGGGCCGCGAGGATCTTCTGGTTGAATTCACTGGAGACACAACCACTGAGGCAAATCAACCCTTCGCTGTGCCTCTCCAGCAACTCCTTGTCGATTCGCGGCTTGAAATAAAAGCCTTCCAAGAAGGCCGACGAGGCAAGCTTGATCAAATTGCGGAACCCGGTTCGGTTCTGACAAAGCAAGGTCAAATGGTAACTTTGCTCCTGGCTGTCCATGCTCTTTTTGAAGCGGCTGGTCGAGGCAACATAGGCCTCATAGCCAATAATCGGGTTGATTCCTGCTGCCTTGGCCGATTTGTAAAACTCGATCGCTCCATGCAGGTTGCCATGATCGGTGATCGCCAAGGCATTCATCCCGTACTCCACCGTGCGCTTGATCAGCTTGTCGATCGGACTTGCTCCGTCGAGCAAGCTGTAATGCGTGTGGCAGTGGAGATGGGCAAAGGGAGGGGTCGACATGCTGGCTTCCTGAGCGAATAAACGTGTAGTCGACCAGGCCGCAGCAGCTGCGGGACTGGCCAAACCGTCGGGCTGAGCTGGCTGGCCAGTCATCCCTTTCGGAGGTGATGATCCTGCGGAATGAACTTGTTCCGTGGACTGTACCGATTTTAGGACCGCGCGGGACCGGCTTCTACCTCCACTTGACCGAATGCACCGGGGCTGAGCAGCCACTTTCAGCGAACTTCCCCGACTGCGACGTTTTGCCAAGGGAGTGTTTCTGACCTAGGCTTTCGGAGCGCAGCAACCTACCCCCGGCCGCGACCACTATTTCTTTTTGGCGACCGACGAATGTCCAAATACCCGGTGCCGATTTTCCAACCTACGATTCCGCACGACTGCCAATCCAATCCGGCCTGGCTGGAGCAGATCCATGCCTGGATGAGTTTGCAGATGGAGCGGCACGAGGCGTTTCGGCGGCAATTGGAAACACAAAATCATTTGCTGTTGCAGCTTAACCGCCGCCTGGACCGGGTATTTCTCAAGCTCGCAACGCTCGAACCAGACCCGGCAAGCCAAGCTCCATTGCAGGGACCCGCAACACCCTGCCCTGCGGGGAGTATGGCCTGGGACGAACCGGAGGCAAACCGTCTCCCCAACTGCGCCAAATGCGGAAGAACCGGTCCTTCCGAGGCGTGTGGCTTGAACGATTCACCGCATGAAACGCCAGCCCGATCCGGACTGGGGCCGGAAAAAAGGCCACATCAAGGGGTTTCCAGCTGGATGCAGCAGCGCGAGGTCATGCTCAAATGCCTCGTGGCACAGCTCGAAATCGAAGACTCGCTCTATCCTGTCGAAATCGACACGGGCGAAGTGCAGGCAGCGGAAGGGATGACCGCTTCCCCGGAAATGACGCCTCCGACCACCCCAAGTGAATCGTCACATGAGGAACTGATTGAGATTGACGGGCTCAAGGAGGAACTTCGGGCCGCCATCCGCGAAATGGAGGTCGAGTGTTCCGTTCAAAGGGCCAAGCTCAGTCACGAACGAGCCCGGCTCGAATCGCGTGAGGCGGAACTCCAGCGTCGGGAAAAGAAACTGGTTCGCGACAGTCGAGAGAAGCTGATTGCCGAGGAGAAGGCCGAGCCGCTCGTCTCGCGAATCAAAGGCCTTTTGAAGAAGTCTTAGCACGCTCGGGGGGGATGCGACTGGTGGCTTGGTGGTAGACGCCATTCGACTGGCCGGTGGTATCAAATCTGCCGGTTAAGCCGGGCTTGAGAAAAATGATCAGCTGGAATTTCGTCACACTGGAGGGCAAGTGGTGGGGTGTCTCGCACGATTACTAGTCGCTCGTCTGCGAGGCTCTCGGCCTCGCTTCCAAGTCCGGAATGCCGAATCCTCCATTCGTGGGGGGGCAAGCCTCATTGCGGCGGACTCGATATGCGTCAAGGAAAGTTCAAAATGAACGTGCTTCACACTGCAGTGCAAACGCAAGGCAGCTGGTATCCCGATCGGGAGATTCAAGCCAAGGTTCGCAGAATTGCCTCGGACTTCCAGGTCCGGAGTGACGCGGCGCTGGAAGCTCTGGAGGTCATTCGCGAACCGGAGTGCTCGATTCGTTCATTGGTTGCGATTGCCCGCCGGGACCCGCGGTTGACCACCGACATTCTCAAGTTTGCCAACAGTGCCCTGTTCGGTTCGCGGGCCCGAATCGCCTCGTTGGACCAGGCAGTCATGCGGCTGGGTTTGACCAGCTGTAAAAACATCATTCTCGCCTGTATCGCAGGCAGCATGCTCAAGCGTCCTTCACAGCCGTATCTCGAGTTTACCAGTGTGCTCTGGTCGCACAGTCTCCTGACCGCGACGACCGCGTCCAACCTGAACCTCGAGCTGTCGATCGGCTTGCAGGGCGAGGAATATGCCGCGGGCTTGATTCACGATGTCGGTCGCCTGTTGCTGCGGCTCGCCGAGCCCGCCAAGGCGGCGCTTGCCGACCCGATGGACTTTCAAGAGTCGATGGATTTGATCGTCCGCGAGAACCAGGAACTGGGGACCAATCACGCCACCTTGGGGGCGTGGTTTACCGACGACATGCGTTTCCCCGCTTCAATTGTGAGCTCGATTCGCTTTCATCATCAGCCGGAAGAGGCCACTGAATCACTTTGCCTCAGTGCCCTGATTGCAGCCGCGGACGAGATTGCAAATCACTACCAGCGCCGCGGCAGCCTGATCGGTTATGACATCGAGCAGAACAAGGGGATTACCTTGCTGGAAGATCACGGCGTTTTCGACGCCCGAGAGAAACTCAAGGTTTCGCTGGGCAAGGTGATGGAGCGGGCCTTCCGCGACGTGGCGGAAAGCAAGTAACCGCCCCCGCAATCGTCTCTCCGGCGCGACTGCAGGCTGCGATCCAAAACCTCAGGGCTCTCCGCGAGCCCCCGTCAAATCCTCGCTTGCGGTTTGCGAGGTCGGGCCGACGGGGTCGCCGAAGCTGTTTTGCTCCGCGGCCCAAGCAGTTGCTCGTCCAGCACCCGGATGATCTGTTTGGCCAGCTTTTGTTTGGTGCCGGACGCAGCCAGCACGACCTCACCCGCCGGGTTGAGAATTTCGATTTCATTGTGGGGCGAGTTGATCGCCCCTACTCCGTTCACCACGACCAGGTCGCAGAGCTTTCGCTGGAGCTTGCCAATCGCCTGGAAGCGGGCATCCTCGCTTTCGAGGGCAAACCCGACCGTCCATTGATTGAGTCGCTTTTTTTTGCCCAGAGTCGCCACGATATCGGGTGTCTCGATCAGTTTCAGCAACAGCGGTTCGCCCGTTTTTTTGAGCTTTTGGGCAGCTACTGCGGCGGGCTGGTAGTCGCAGGGTGCGGCGGCCCCGATCAGTCCATCGCAATTGGGAAACTCGGCCAGACAGGCCTCGAGCATCTCCTGAGTGGTTTCCACCTCGAGAAGTTTCACCCCGGATGGATATCGCACCCGGACCGGACCGCTGACCATAACGACTTGATGCCCAGCTTGCAGGGCGGCTTGAGCCAAAGCCGAACCCATCACGCCGCTGGAGCCGTTGGTCAAATAGCGAACTGGGTCGAGGTACTGTCGAGTCGGACCCGAGGTGATCAAGATTTTGGCCATGGTTTGACCGTCCGCAGAGGAGTTGATTGCAACGGATCCCAAATCGCTGATTACAGTTCCCTGACTTCAATGTGCCCGTCTGGCGAGCGCTGGGGCGAGCGCTCGGGCGACTGCCTCCGCTATCACTGCGGGCTCAGCCATTCTGCCAACTCCGCGCACGCGACAGCTCAACCAACCTTCCTGAGGATCGATCAATTCGACTCCGTCGCTGCGCAGCTGGGTGACATTTCGCTGGACCGCGGGCTTCTGCCACATTTCGCAATTCATCGCCGGAGCCATGAGGACTGGTCCCTCAAAGCAGAGGTAGAGTGTGCTGAGCAAGTCATCCGCCAGACCTTGGGCGGCCTTGGCCAGAAAGTTGGCGGTCGTCGGAGCGATGCAGAGAACATCCGCCCAGCGAGCCAACTCAATATGTGGACCGAGGGGGAAGGACCGATCAAACGAATCGCATACGACAGGCTGTCCGGATAGAGCTGCCAACGTCGCCTCGCCGATAAACTCCTTTGCCGAGGCCGTCGTCACTACGCGAATCTCCGCGCCGGACTGAGCCAGTTGGCTGACCAGCATTGCCGACTTGTAAGCGGCGATCCCGCCACAAATTCCGACCAGTACCCTGCCCTGCCCCATGCGCGTTACCCCGAAATCTCTGACCCTCTAATCCTCGCCTGTATTGTAAGTAAACCGCCCCGCTGAAGTCAGTCAGAAAGCCCTTGCCTGCTCGGGTTTTCCCGCACTTGGCTGCTCCGATTTGGGGCAGATTCCCGCTGCGAAACGGGCGCGAAATCCACTAGACTTGGGTTGTGCAGGGAAAGTCGACCGGCTGGAACTCGTTCCGACGGCCCGGCCCTCTCCGCCGTGGAGTGCGCACGTTGGTCATTGAGATTCGCTTGAGAGGGCAGGGAAATGTCGCTGTGGACGCGAACGTTGATGTGGGCTGTGGCCGGATGGAGTCTCGCAATCTCGGGAGGCCCATTCCCTTCGCTCTCTGCCGCTCAGCTCCCGGAAGCATCGCCAGCGACCGATCCGCTGCGCAACGAAAACCGAATTATTCGGCCAGAGCCCAGTCCGCTCGCCGCCCGGTGCGGTACCGCGGTGGCTTGGGTTGCCGATTGGGACGAGGCCGTCAGGCAATCTCGGGAAACGGGGAAGCCGATTTTCTGGTACGTGCCGACCATTCCCGGAACCTTCATGGACCGGAAGGCAGAGGTTGATCGCTACATGCTGGCGGGACCATTCTCGAATCCTCGAATCATCGAACGCTTGAACCGGGAGTTTATCCCGACGCGCGGTGCTCCCAACCAAAGCCTGGCCAAACAGTTTGACCTGCTTCCCTACAACTTTGTCGAACCCGGATTTCTCGTCATTGATTCGCAGGCCCAGGTCTTGCAGCGCGTCGACCGCTTGACGACGTTGCATGCGGATTGGCTGGCGCGTCTGATGGGTGTTCCCAAAGAGCAGCCGCCAGTTATCCGGGAGCTGGACTCATTATCCTCGGCCTGGGATGCCTTTCGCGATGGAGCCACTCTTGAGCAGTTGCCTGAACCGGAAGAGGGCTCCGATGTTGCTGCCGAGACCTGGTTGCTGAAAGGGATGTTTGCGTTTCGCCGCGGTGATCACGAATTGGCTCGCGACTACTGGCGCCGCGCCGGCCGAGCCCAACCGGAATCGCCTCTGGCCTGGAAAGCGGCTGCCGAAGCAGAGGGGTTCGGCCCTTTTGTCCGCGGCTTCGAGACATGGAGTCGTCTGCCCGAGGGAGCCTGGTTGGCAGGCCGGGACTCCAAGGGGAGCGCCGCGCCACCTGGGGTCTTCGACGAACGACTCCTTTGGCAAAGGGGAGCCAGGTTTCTGCTCGAGATGCAGCGGGCAGATGGCGCGATGGTCGACTCCGATTATGACTTCGGCGGTTACGACAGCTTGCCCAACGTCCACGTGGCGATCACTTGCCTTTGCGGGATGGCCTTGCTGGAGGCGCGGGAACGATTGGAACCGGGGTTGCGGCCGGAACTGGACGAGGCAATCGCTCGCGCCGCCGGTTTTGTCTGCAACGAGGCCAATTTGAACCCCAACGATAACGATGAGATTCTCTGGGCTTATGCCTATCGCACCGAGTTTCTTGCCCGGCTCTGTTCGACCAGCCCACCCGAGCAGGCTGCCGGCTGGCAAATTCAGTTGCAAGCCACGACCGGAAAACTGGAGTCGATTCAGTTGAAGTCCGGTGGCTGGGCGCATGAGTACGCCAATCCTTTTGTTACCGCCACCGCTCTGGCCGCGTTGCATGCCGCGCAGCAGGCGGGGGCGAAAATCGACAGTGAAAAACTCAACGCGGGCCTGCAAGCGTTACAGGCTGACCGCTTCTCTAATGGAGCCTATCCTTACAACTCCCGACGCTCGGCCGGTCGCCAGCGACCGGAGGGGGAGCCACCTGCGACAGCGGCCAGTGCGGGCCGGATGGCGGTTGGTGAGTTGGCACTCTGGTACTGGCGGAAGATCGAACAGCCCCAACTGCAACAGGCAGTGGAGATTTCACTGGCCGGGCAGGAATACCTCGACCGCGCCTACAAGTATGACAACCATACGTCGACGATGGCCTACGGCGGATTCTTCTTTTGGTATGACATGCAGGCACGGGCCGAGCTGATTGCTCAAGTTGCCGAATGGGAAAGCCGTCGTGAGTTGGCCCAGCGGCAGCGGGAGATCATGCTCAGGCTGCCGGAAGTCGATGGCTGTTTTGTCGATTCCCATGAGTTGGGTCGCTGTTACGGAACAGCGATGGCTCTGCGGAGCTTTGCCCTGCTCGACCAGGCGCAGCGACCACCGGCCGGAAATTGATTTCCAGCAGGCAAAGCTTTTCTCAGCGCACCAGTTAGCCAGCGTTCCCTTTAAAAGCCGCCGGGGCCCTCGTTGCCGGGCGAGCAATCGGACAGGGGCTCATGTGCCAGTCGACTGATCACTGCGCTTGGCGGCGCGGCCGGACTTTGCGACTGTCGCAGCAGTCGCCGGGTTCTCCAGCTGTTGGACTGCCTGCGCGAGCTTCTCCAGTTCGTATTCAAAGCCGCCGGAGAGGATGGGAAAGCGGCACCAGGTCTTGGGATCCAGATTGAGATCATCGAGGTGGAACGAGGGAGCATAACGCTCACGTTTCCACTGGTTGCGGCAGAACAATCGAAAAAACTTGGTGATCCAACCTGCCAATTCACTCGCTGGACGTTGGGGGTACTCAACCCGCAGATGCTGGAAAACCTCGAGCGGCATCAGCTTGTCGCGAATCGCCAGGCGTTCAACTCGATCGAGCACGTCGTAGGGCATCAGGTCGCCCTCGTCCGTCTGTTGCTCTCCGGCCGGACGCAGTTCCGCCGTGGGCTGTTGCCGATTGACCAGCCCCAACTCCGGAATGGGATGAGATCCGACTGGGCCTGTCTCTTCCATCCAGCGCAACCAGCGACGGAGGAAAGCTTTGTCGATGCCAGCCAGCGGACTCAAGCCACCGGCCGTATCGCCATCCATCGTCGCGTAACCAACGGCCACTTCACTGCGATTGCTGGTCGCCAGAAGCAGGGCGCCCTTTAAATTGGTCAGCAGCCAGGCGCCGGGCGCCCGGACCCGGGCCTGAATATTCTGCAGGGCAAGGTCATCCTGCTGCCAGGATAGAGGCCGACCCAGTGGGCCGGCTATCAGACTCGTATACTGTTCGACCAGAGCATCGACGTCGATTTCGTGATGCTCGGCGTGGACCGCCGCCGCGACTGCCCGGGCTGCGGTGGCGGTGGTCTGGGAACTGTTGCGGGTACGTTGGTAAAGCGTGGTCAACAAGCGCCGTGTGCAGGTTGCCAACGATTCCGGGACAGGCCCGCGGACTCCGGACAATTCCCAAAACCGCGCCAAGCCAAGTTCTGCCGCGCCCATTTCGCAGGCGAGTCCGACCAGCACCGAGACCGCGGCGGAGTCGACGCCGCCGCTGAGCGAGACGACGAAACCTTGAGAGCGGCTTTTGCGGAGGTAGTCAAACAGTCCGAGGCTGACGGCCCGGGCAAACTCTTCGAACTTCAAGTCGGTCGAATGCTCCCAGGCAGCAGACCGCTGCGGAGTCTCCAGCGGTTGACAACTTGGCCACTTGAAACTGGTCCTGACCAAATCGCTCTCGTCGCCGTCGACCTCGGGCGCAAAGCTGCCCGTCCGCGCCCGATTCATGCGCGTGGCATCAATGTCGGTCGTGGCCGTGGTCACCACGACCGGCTCAAACGAAAGGCGCGGGCCTGTTGCCAGCAGCTTGCCCGCCGCGGCAATCAGGACATCTCCATCGTAGATCGCCCGCCCTGCCTCATTGCCAAGCAAGTTTGAGTAAACGTAAGTCACGCTGAACGCACGGCTGCCTTCGAGCACGAAGCGGGTTCGCACGGAGTGCTTGTCGAAGGCAAAGTGGCTGGCGCTGGGATTGAGAATCAGGTCGACGCCCCGGGCGGCAAGACTGGCCCCGGGACGGGATCCGACCCAGGCATCTTCGCAAATCTCGAAACCGATCTTCACTCCGCCGACATCGAAAAAAATATCTCCAATCGGCAAGGACTCGCCGTCAATCTCAACAAATCCATGGATTCCCTCAGGCCAAGGCTTGAACCACCTCGGCTCGTAATGAATGCCATCGCCGGCAAGGTGTTGCTTGGCTACAAACCCTCCAATCCGGCCGTTGATGAGGAGGCAGGCCGCATTAAAAACCACTCCCCCGTACATCACCGGCAGCCCGACTGACACGACCATTCCGCCGGTCAGCGGAGCAATCCTGGTCAAGAGCTCGAGGGCGGATTCGAGGACACCCGGACTGTGAAACGCATCCTCGCAGCCGTAGCCAGTAACGCAGAGTTCCGGCAAACAGAGGACGCTCGCCTGTTGGGCACGTGCGAGCTCAATGGCCCGTCGAATGTTCTGGAAGTTGCCCTCCCAGGCGAGCGGAGTCTGGTTCAGGGCCGCCGAGGCGACGCGGAGAAGTTTCATTCCTTGACCTCGGTGTCCCTTTCCTCGGTGTGCATGTCCTCGGTGTCCAGTGCCTGAAGGCTAACAGAGTTGTCGGGGAAAAGTGACGGGCCCTGTTGCCGCGAGCCGCGAAAAGTTGCCGCGACCAAGCCGTTTGGGGCCAATCGCTTCGCGCTGCACAGGGACTGGTTCCGACCACGAGCGTTCCTCACCATCTGCACTCAACATAATTGATCCGGGAATTGGATTACAATGGAAGGAGCGGGCGGGGGCTGAGCTCCCCCCCGAAGAGTCTCCTTCTGGAACCTCTTTTTTGTTCCAGCCATCGCGGCAACCCAGGATTGAACCGATGAATTCGCCCGGCGAAAAAACCGAATTCAGCTGCCCTTTTTGCGGGCAACTGAACAATCGCGCCGGTCAGTCTCAGTCCCCGGAACGTGGCCCGGTGATTTGTTCGAAATGCAGTCGGGAAATTCCGCCGGACAGTCGACTTGGGACGGAATCGGCCGTGCATAGCCCTTTTGACGATCTGTTTGACCACCAAGGTGAGCCCAACTGGAGCGAGGAGCAGGAGGCTGAGGAGTTTCTGGCCGCTGAGGCTTTGAATTTTCCCGATAATTTTGACCCGCTCGATTTGCAGCCCGCGCAGACGTTAACACCTTTGGAAAGCGAGGCTCCCGAGCACTTCGAATTCGTTCAGGGACCCGCGGCCGAGGTGTTATCCAGGGAACTGCCTGGCAAGCCCGAACAAGCAGCACCTGCCGACGGGAGTGGAGCCATTCCGCTCGCGGGCGAACCAGTCAGCGACCGGGCGAATCCAGACGACCAGACGCCTCCCGCAGAAGATTTGGAACTGGAACCAATCGACGCGGTAACTGAACCTCGCGAGTTCCCGACAGGGAGTCCGCCAACATCGCCGATTTTTTCTACTGGCCACACGTTGACGGACGATGCAGACCAACCCTTGAAAATCGAGGGGCTGGAGGACGCCGGTCCAGCCGACTCGATGGTCGGCGTGCGCTGTCGGGTTTGCGATACCCTGATTTATGTTCAAGAGGACCAGCTTGGTCAGAAGGTCAAATGCCCCGAATGCTATTCCGAAGTGCTTGCGGAGCAGACGGCACCACGGAAGACCACTCCTGCAGGGTTTCCCCAACAACCCCTGGACCACGTGGTTTGGACGATCGAACCATCGGCGACAAACTCCTCGCGCGAGGCTGAGGATGAGTATCGTCTGAGCGAACC
>Ga0315904_10004070_pt1 | contig 21090 bp, 17 predicted proteins | sample LakEriMetagenome_6_FD_203529 | JGI IMG/M metagenome (GOLD analysis project Ga0315904, IMG submission 203529) | Freshwater fungal communities from buoy surface, Lake Erie, Ohio, United States - Buoy 12 MA120 | ecosystem: Environmental > Aquatic > Freshwater > Lake | place: USA: Lake Erie, Ohio...
GTAATCTTAAAAATGCCATTACTAAAAATGGGGTCATAACTACTACCACCCAAGCGCCTTGATTGAATTTAACAACGGCAAAGATTAAAACTACTAGCAGTGAGATTGAGCCAGATAGGCCATTAATGATGAATTTTACTTTCCAAGAGCCCTGCTTATGAGTTTTAGCATGCTTTGCCATACCAAGGCCAGATAGTGTAAATGCGGTAAATACACCCAGTGCGTAATAGGCAACTAAATGTTCAACCGATGCTCTAGTAACTAATACCAGAATCATTGCTGCTGCAGTTAAAACTAAAATACCATTTGAAAAGTTAAGCCGGTGTCCTCGTTTTGTGAGCCAATTAGGCAGATATCCATCTTGGGCAACAAAATTGACCACCATTGGAAATGCGCTATATGTGGTGTTGGCGCCAGCAAATAAAATTAACATTGTGGCAGCTTGTACCAAGATAAAGAAAGCACTGCCAAATGCGCCATCTCCTAAGATTGTTTTGGCAATCTGGGAGATAACAGTTGGTGTGCCTGATTCATATGGCATGGCGTAGATCTTGTGGGCAAAGTAGGAAACACCTAAAACTAAAGATCCTAAGATCATGCTCATGATGACTAGAGTTTTTCGAGCATTTTTATACTCTGGCTCTTTAAATAATGCCACTCCATCTGATATCGCCTCAAGGCCAGTTAATGATGATCCACCATTTGCAAATGCTCTAAGTAATATAAAGATTGCAGCTGCAGTTAGTAATCCTTGCTCCTGACCAATCTCAACCGCTCCTGGTTGATTCACATCTAATACCGGAAGAGTTCCAGAGAGCTGCCTAAAGATGCCGATTGAAAAGACTACAAGCATTGAGCCAACGAATAAATATGTAGGAAGGGCAAATGCTTTACCAGCCTCTTTTACTCCGCGAAGATTTCCATAAGTTAGTAACAAAATAATTGCTAGCGTCATTTGAATTTTATAAGGAGATAGCTCAGGGAAGGTGGAGATAATTGCGGCCACTCCAGCAGCAGATTGAATCGCTAGAGTTACGATGTAATCAAGCATCAATGCCACAGCTGCAATTTGAGCAACGACTGGACCAAAGTTTTCTCTAGAAACAATATATGCCCCACCTATTTTGGTATAAACAGTAATTACATTTCGATAGGACAAGGTAACAATTAGCAAAATAAATAAGACAATGGCGGTCATTGGCATCAACATGGCAAAGGCGGCAAGACCAAATGCTGGTACGAGGGCAATTAATATCTGTTCAGAGCCATAAGCACTAGATGAGATGCAATCTGAGGATAAGATTCCTAGCGCATATCTCTTCTTTAACCGTTGATGGCTTAGTGTGTGCCGGTTTAATGGGTTACCCAGCAACTTTCGCTTAATCTTGTAGGAGATTGGATCTTTTAGGTGTGCGTGCTCAGATAACACCTTTGGTGTTGGTGCGTTATCACTCCAGGCTCGTGACAATTCTCTTTCCTCACTTATTCGTTAATAAGTAGACCAATGGTTGGTATTCTACCTTCGTTTTAGACTGTATGATATAGAAGCTCAATTAATTTTTAAATTAGACTTGGACAATGCAAGGACAAGCAATGAGTAATCAAAATCAAAAAACTAACGAATTAAAATTATGTGCAATTCAAACTATTTAAAGATAAATAGGTAAAATGCAAGTAAAAAATTGTCTTGTAATTGGAGCTGATGGTCTAATTGGACAGTTCTTAATTAAAGATTTGAAAAATCTAGGCTACAGTATTTATGGTACCTCTAGGCGATTAGAGCAAATTAATAAATTTTCAAATTTAATTTATTTTGATTTAAATCAAGGTTTATTACCAAATTTAAATATAGAATTAGATTTCGTAATTTTTAGTGCAGGAATTACAAGTCTAGATTATTGCGAAAAAAATATTGAAATTAGTAATGAAATAAACATTAAGAAAACTATTGAGATCATTAGTTATTTTCTTTCAAAAAATATCAGGGTACTCTTTTTATCATCAAATAAAGTATTTGATGGAGCAAAATCTTTTTGTAAATACTCAGATCAAACAAACCCAAGAACAGTATATGGAATACAAAAGCGAAAAGTTGAAGAAACTTGTGCTGATTCATTATTTTTTTCGCTGCGATTAACAAAAGTATTTACAGAAGAGATGCAATTTTTAAAGAAATGGAGAGCAGATGTAGTTCTGGGTAAAAAAATTTATGCCTATAAAAATGAATTTTTTTCACCAATTACACTTAGTGATGTTGCTGGAGGTATTGTAAAAATATTAAAAATTAGTGAAACTCAATTATTACCAACTAGAAATATTTATCATTTGGGCAATAAAATAGAAATTAGTTATTTTGATTTTGCAAAGATTTATTTTAGAGATAATATCAAAGCATTAAGTTTACTTGAACCTGTGTATAATTTCCCCTCTTATCGAAATAACTATAATTCTTTAGAAACTCATTTACCAGAATGAATAGTATTAATAATATTTGGAATTTATACAATGGAATTGTTCTTTAAGTTATTATCTAGAGCAATAGGCTTTCGAGTAGCCTATTTTGGTCGCTAAGTATGATTTAAATTGGTATAGTAATATACATGCTATTAAAAACTCAACTTTTTATTGATGGTAAATGGCTAGATGGGGAATCAACAATTCCCGTAATAGATCCCAGTAGTAAATCAACCATTGCAAATGTGGCAGTAGCAAGTGATGAGCATTGCGCAGCTGCAATTGATGCAGCAAGTAATGCCTTTAAATCTTGGGCAAAAACTGCGCCTAGAGTAAGGGCAGAAATACTTCGAAAAACCTTTGTGATTATGGTGGCAGAGGCCGATCGCCTGGCTGAGATTATTACTAAAGAAAATGGCAAGGTATTAAGTGATGCTAAGGGTGAAATTCTTTATGCTGCAGAGTTTTTTAGATGGTTTTCAGAGGAGGCGGTTCGAATTAATGGTGAGTTTAGAAGTGCGCCAAATGGTGATAAGAGAATTTTAGTAACCAAACAGCCAATTGGCGTATCCCTTCTTATTACCCCATGGAATTTTCCAGCTGCGATGGCAACTAGAAAAATTGGTCCGGCCCTTGCCGCTGGTTGCACTGTAATCCTAAAGCCAGCAGGTGAGACCCCACTTACCGCCATGGCAATTGTTGAGATCCTAGAGCGTGCAGGAGTTCCAAAGGGAGTGGTTAATTTAATTTTGCCAGTGCCATCCGGACCAGCAATTGCAAAGATGTTAAAAGATCCAAGGGTAGTCAACTTATCTTTTACTGGCTCTACCTACGTTGGTCAGATTTTATTAAAGGCAGCAGCAGATAATGTCATTAGATGCTCAATGGAGTTAGGTGGTAACGCACCGTTTTTAGTATTAGCAGATGCCAATGTTGATGAAGCAGTTGCGGGTGCCATGTTAGCTAAGATGCGAAATGGAGGAGCTGCCTGCACAGCAGCAAATAGATTTTATGTGGCTAGCAAGGTTGCAGATGAGTTCACAACCAAATTATCTAAAGCAATGAGTGAGTTAAAGATGGCATCTGGTATAACTACGGGTGCCCAACTAGGGGCGAGTGTTTCTGTAAAGGAGCGAGATAAGATCGCATCTTTGGTTGAAAATTCAATATCAAATGGTGCCCAGATTAAAACTGGGGGTAAAACTCCAGAAGGAGATGGCGCTTTTTATCCAGCCACAGTATTAATTGTTAATAAAGATAACCCAATCCTAAAAGAAGAAATCTTTGGCCCAGTTGCACCAATTGTGATTACAAATAGTGATGAAGAGGCAATTACTCTGGCAAATGCAACTGAGTTTGGCTTAATTGCTTACGTTTATTCAGGGGACTTAAAGCGGGCAATTAGAACAGCAGAGGCGCTTGAATCTGGCATGGTGGCGATAAATAAAGGCGTGATCTCAGATCCTGCCGCCCCATTTGGTGGGGTTAAACAATCTGGCTTAGGGCGAGAAGGTGGCTTTGCCGGGATTGAGGAGTTCTTAGAGACTAAATATATTGGCGTTGAGATTTAGTCTCTAAAAGAGTTGCTTTCTTTTTACTTTATATCCCTTAGGGCATTTTGGATTAGTCCCACTTACCTTCTTGGTTTTCTTACCCTTAACACAGGTAATAGTTTTTTTAGTAGGAGCAAAAGTTCCTGAAATCATCACAGTAGCGGTTGCCGAAATAGGCGCAAGAGTCGATGTTCCGGGTTGGGTAGCGGTAACAGAACAATTACCACTTTTCAGTAGATTGAGAGTCGAGCCTGTAACTGAACAGTTATCAGGGGTAGAAGTTGTATACAGAACCGACCCACTGCTAGAGGCTATTGCAGAGAGTGCAACTGTTTTACTTGCAAGATTTGCCGATGCAGGCAATGAGAAAGTAATTGTTTGGGGATCTCTAGTCACCTCAAAGGAGACTCTATATAAATCAGAGGCCAGATAGGTGGTGGTTGCCTCACTTTGATATGTCAGCGTACAGGTTCCTCCCCCAATAATCTGAACAAAGAATCCAGCTGCAATACATACAGTTGGTGTTGTTGCCTGGGGTAAAATCCAATTTCCAGATGGTGAATAAACTCTGAATATTTCTAATGTTTTAGGTAGATTCTTGGAGGTTTGAGTAGCGATTGTCTGTATGACTAATTCAGGTTTACTTCTTGCTACGGTAATTGTTACGTTCTGTGTAACCTCTTTTAATGCATAATCTTTTGTTTTTAATGTTGAAACCTTAAAGGTGCAACTACCAGTCGCTATTAACTTTAGTTCCTTACCGTCGCTTGAACAGATGGTTGGAGTTGATGTAGTTACTACAAGTGGCAGCGAGGAAACCCTAGATTCAAAGTACTTACTTGGAGTATATGTCTCCCCAACCTTCCAAATCGGCGGGTTATTGTTGTTGTAAAGAGATGGATTACTATAGGCAATACCTAGAGTTGTGTTATGTGTTGGCCCAACAAATGTGTCATAAATTAAATTTAATTCACTGTTATTTCTAATTAATAGCGCACTCTCTGCACCAGCTAAATCTCTTAACTTACTTGGGGTTACTATACCTGTTCCATACTCATATCCAGCAGATGAATTATTGGAAACTTCTGCAACACTTACAGTGTATGCACCAGCGTTTATATTCTGTGGGATTGTAAGAGTCCCTTTAAAAGTTACCTTGTTGAGCGATAAATTTATTGGCAAATCAGTTCTTATCAGGTTGGCTGCAAGAGTGCTACCGTAAGGACCAGTCAAAGTAACTTGGGTGGTTGTATTTCTAATTCCAGATGGGTGAGAAACCACTAGTTCAAATGCAACATTGGTATTTGCAGAGGTTAGCTCAACCTCATTTGGTATAAAGGTAAAGGAATCAACCACCGGCTTAACATTCGCGTAACTTGCGGTAATTGGCATAAGCCCTGTCACTAGTAAAACTGTAATGAGTACTGATTTAATCTTCATCTCTCCCTTTATTTCTGTGATAACTAATCTTATCGGGCTGGTATTAAAAAATTGCTGTATTTTTCTCGAAGAATGCGAGACTTGAACCTCCGGTAGATTGATCTACAAACGTTCGGAAAGCGTGTGAACTCGTCGACTGCGCTATCTCCTTTAGTAAAGTATTTTAGTGCTAATTCGACCTATGGCTAAGGATATCGGTGGACTTGATTATTACCTATTTACTAGAACCGATAATCGGTACTTTGGCTCCAAACCTCCCAAATAAAGGAATTCAGCTTGGATTTTTAATATTTAAATGAGCGTGAGTGTGATCCAAACAATTAGTAAAGGCTACACTATCTTGGCTTAGGGAGTATTAGAAGCCACTAGAACAATACCTCAATTAAACCATGTTGGATCTTTCAGATTTTATTCGCCAACAATAAGTGATAACTCCTATTGGTTGCATTTGATATTGACGTATATTACCAAATTCACCACTCATAACTATTTTTTACTTGCAGCTAAAGGGGCAATTGAAAAGTTTATTTTCATATATTTGAATTGATTGTATATTAGTTATTGGGTAAAATACCACGTGCACCGAGTATACCTATACACATTTATGATTCTAAATTCTAAATTTTAACTTTTAATTCCTAAAAAAATTGAATAGTAATATCTGCGCAAATAAAGAATCAAAAAATTAATTCCTATGTAAATTTGTGGAATCAAGATCGCAAAAATTGAAAATTTAGTTGCAGATTCACCCCAACTATGCGCAAGATTTAATAATATAATGCACAATATTTTAATTCTTTTTATCGGGGGTAGATCAACTAATTTATAGTGGGAACTAATGGTCAGTAGAACATCGGGTTTAATGGATACGCATGGCACTAAATACAAATAAGAAATTACAAATATTCGAATATAGATTGAAAATTCCTTATGGGATAGTAATAAGCCAGAGCTTATGTTTATATGATCATTTACTAATAAAAATGAAATCATATCCACAGGCACTGGTATTGAGTATTTGGGTGGCGCATTTCGCAGTCTAATAATATTTTTAACGCTTTTCCGCCCTTTGCTTTGGTCAGCTTTTCATCATGATGTGGGTGCCACAAATTTTAATTTGGCCGAAAAGTCAGAAACCGTTGAATTTGTATCAATCACTTATCAACACTCAATATAACAATTGCAAATAAATTAATAATTAGTTCAAAAAATAAATAAGGAAGAAATAAACAATAGAATCGACTAAAGCATGTTTGTATACATTACATTATTCTCTAGATCAACAACGTGTAAAATTGAAAGACAGAATTTATTCTGGAATAGAATTTTGACATTATCTAATGATTATAAGTAATACAATTTCAGATATGATAATGCATTAGCTGGTATATATTGGCATTTACCATGAGGTGGTAGGTTCTTAAGCTTAGAGATTATTGTAGTATTATTTGTTTGTGGATAAGCCTTTTATTGATTTCTATTCGGAGATTGGATTTGCTCCAACTGGACAGCAGGCGGGAACGACTCAAAAGCACAAAAATAACAGATCAAATTTATATAGAAAATTGGGCCTTCGTTCCTCAGTTTTCAAAAATGCGAAAGTTTTAGAGGTTGGTGCGGGGTCAGGAGAAAATGCAATTGACATACTAAATCGTGGCGTATCTTTCTTAACAATAAGCGATGGCGCACAAGTTGTTTTAGATAATTTAAAGTCGGTTATTAAAAGTGATACCCCGATCCAATTTGAACTCCATGATTCTCAGCAACCCACACTAAATAAAGATGTTTTCGACATAGTGATTTGCGAGGGTGTAATCCCACTCCAGCTAAACCCAACAATTTTTTTTCAAAATGTGTGCAAAAGGGTGGCACCAGGAGGAGTGGTTTTAATAACCACAATGGATTCAATTTCATCATTATCAGAGGTGCTTCGGCGAATAATTTCACTAATAATTAAGAGTCGGGGTGCTGTTGACGTTAAAAACATAGTGGATTTTTTTCAAAAGGATTTCAAGGCTCTTGAAGGTATGACACGAACTCCTGAAAATTGGGTTTTGGATTCAATTCTAAACCCTTGGATTGGCAAGATGTTTTCAATAAAAAACGCATTACTGGCGGCTCCGGAAAATTTTCGGCCAATTTCAATGACTCCAAATCTCCACCTAGATCAAGAGTGGTACAAAAAACCTCTTAAGAATTCTTCGGAAAAAAATGAGTGGATTAGATCCTATCAAGAAAATTGTCATCAGCTAATTAATTTCCAATATAGATCTAGAATCTCTGCGGCAAAAGAACAAAATTCTTTGTTGCTTGAAATTTGTGATTTATTATTTCTAGAAATGCAGCGGATGACTCATCAAAGTTTTCCATACAATGAGAAATTAATAGTGAGTTTAGTTCAAAGGATAGTTAATGAATTTACATATATAGATGTTTCCACAAAAGACTCTTTGAAGTCATTTATAAATTTTATAGTAACTAAAAATCCCTCTTCACTCACCAATTTTCAGACTTTTTGGGGACGTGGGCAACAGTACTTATGTTTTGAAAATAATCTAGAAGAAATATAAATCAAACTAAATAATTACAAAAATCTCTGAATGGTTGTCATGTAAAATAGAGTGTTGAATTAGTATTAATTGTTGCTTTTATAATTCATGCATCACGAAACTTTTAGACTCAACTTTCATCTCCTGCCATCTATGGACGTTAGTTGAATCTGCAACAGTTCTGATTCTATAAAGAACCTGTTTCATGACGTTCTCAAATTTACTATTAGAAGTTCAATGATAAACTAGTTCATAACAAGGTACTATTACTTGACGACCGTGTGGATGCTCGAGACTTTTGTTATAATAATTTTAGCTTAAGCTAGATATGTGGGTTGCAGTTTTTCATTTGGCCCAGGGCGCAAGTTATAGTGAGCCTTTTGATTTGATTAGTTCTTAGCAAGTTTAATGTTGAGTTCTATGAAATTTTCTCCAAGCTGTTCTCTTTATGTTAGGAAAGAGAACACTCCGAGGTTCGTTTTATAATCGAGCACTGTTTACTTAATTTTGCGAAATGTTCTTTATTCTTACGTATTTTCGAAATCAATGATTATGCGTCCAACTAGCCCATTCCTTAACTGCATGACCGCATCATTAATTTGGGTAAAAGCGAATTTATGGGTGGGGTAGTCATCAAGAGTGATTAGCCCTCTCGAAATAAAATCTACTAAGACTGGAATATCATATTGTGGAATGGATCCACCACCTTCAGAGCCCTTAACTATTTTACCAAAGTGCATAGGGAGAGTATAGAAGCTCGCCTTTTTTCCTTTTGTTGGGACTCCTACTAAGATCACGCGAGCCTTTGCAGAAGAAATTTCATAGCATATTTCGATAGCATCGGTATGACCAGTCGTATCTATAGCTACAGTTGGTAAATTTAATCCATAAAAGTCACTCAACTGTAAAATTGTTTTAGATTTGTTAGAAAACCTAATGGCGTTTGAAGCACCTAGTTCAAGTGCTTTGACTAGCTTATCTTCGTGAGTATCAACAACTGTGATTTCTCGAACTCCTATCAAACGTGCCAACTTCACCAGCAGGAGTCCAATTCCACCACCACCGAATATTAATAATGAATCTCTAATTCCTATTCGTGCATCATTCTCAAGAACACCGAGTGAGGTTGTAAGTGCACAACCCAGAAGAGGAATTACATATTTATCTCTTATTTGTAGTGGAATTTTTGTGACTCGGTTTTCAGAGACGACCGCGTGTTTATTTAAAGTTGTAACCCACCCTGCGTTAAGTGGCTGCCCTTGCCACTTATATATTGGCGGTAAAGATTGCAGTCCAATGCCAGGTCTCCAGTGCAATACGACTTTATCACCTGGGTTTACAGTTGTGACTCCGGGACCAATTTCTAGAACTGTCGCAAACCCTTCGTGGCCAAGGAGGTGTGGTAAAAAATTATCAGGTCCTTTAACTGCATCAATCTCATTAATCTGGGCACCACAAATTCCACTACTGATAACCTCTACAAGAATTTGTCCGGTATGCAATTCTAAAGGTAGATAGATTTCATCTAAAATTAGGGGTTGAGAGGAAGTTTGCAATATTGCAGCACTAGTTGTCTTAACTTTTAAAGTCACGATTCAATGTTACCTTTTGGGTTCACACACAAAGCAAGTAAATAGTGCGCCATTGGCATAAAGCCTGTATGGACAACTTCGTCAGACATAGAGAAAACAAATACATTTTCAAAGTATTCACTTAGGCTTTCTTTTAATTCATTTCCAGACTGGCAATTTACATGCCCAGCTTTTGAATCTTTACTGGCATAAATCTGTGATTCAGCTGAAGGCATTCCAAAAATAGCCACACCATTTGGCATTAATGATGAACAAATATTAGATAAGAATTGACTTTGGTTTTTAGGTTTGATGTGTTCTAAAACATCAAGTGCATATATACCATTAAAGACTCTAGTTAATTTTGATTTAACAAAATCATGAATCAAATATTCTGTACCGCTACTAGTATATACACTTTGCGATTCAAAATCTTTCAACCATATTTGATCAAAATCACTCAAAGTAAGTTTTCCAACTTCATTTAGTACCACTCTTGAATACCAGCCATCAGCAGCTCCAATTTCAAGAACTGATTCAAAACCTGCAAACATTTTAGAAACGAATTTATACCGACTCAATGTCACACCTAGTAATTTAGAATCAGATCGCCACTTATTAGTAGCCATACTCCCAAGAACTTCGTTGCCTAAAGTATCTTTATTCTCAAAATATTTAGCGTATTGCTTCTCAATCGGCATCGAATTCTTCTTTTTAATAGTAATTCCTTTCACGTTTATTCACATTTCAAATTTTTTGACATGTCACAAATTACTCAAAGAAAATAAATTCGTAGTCACCTGTAAAGCCGAAACGTTCATAAATCCACTTCCATTCATCGACGTCCATAAGGGATTCAGCGGTTAAAGCCCAACACTCTAAATTGAACATTTCCAGTTCATTACGAAAACTCTCGAGCATCACATAACCTTGCCGTCCAACACGCTCAATTTCAGATAGAGCTACTTCTAATTCAAAAATATGTAAGTTATGCAATGTTCCAAGAGAAATTACAAGGTCAAAGTAGTCATCCTTAAATGGATATGGATCTTGTGCTCGATGAAGAAATAAATTTGCTATTAACTCTGGGTGCGAATTATTTAGACCATATTCGGAGATATCAAAACCGTGTATTTCTAAACCTGGCAAGAGAAGTTGCATCTCAAATAGAAGGAAACCCTTTCCACACCCAACATCTAACAGTTTACTTCCAGATTTTAAATCATAAATATCAATCAATTTTCTAGCAACTGGCTCCCATCGATTAGGGATATATTTGTATCCTCCATAACCATACTTTCGATCGCCATCCCAGTAATCAGCACCATATTGTTTTGCAATTATCATCGCATCTACTTTTGAATCATTCATCCTGGCTAAATAATCTCTTTTTGTTGCCTTATGAAGGTTAGTTACCAAATCCAACTCTCTTTTCATATACGCATCCTATTGGATTTACTACTGCTATCAACTAAATCTTTTATCTTTGCTAAAATTTTGGGCGCAGTCAGGCCGTTACTTTCCAAATGGTCTATCTGAGAACCATAATTATGGGAGAATGAGGCTGGTAAGGCTACTTGATACAGGTTAGTTAATGACCTTCGAGCCAAAACCAATTCATGGAGTATCTGCGTAAAGAGACCTCCTCGGGGCACATGTTCTTCTACACATAATCTCACGCGTGCTGAACCAAAGTATGAATCAAGGCTATCGATCGATAAATGGTTCAAGTATGGGAAGTGAATCACAGTTGTCGAGTAACCTTGCGCCTGAAGCTCCGACCTTACTTCAAGACAATGCTGTAGTAAGACTCCGGTAGTAAAGATTACAACTTCCGCCGATTCATTTCCAAAAATTTTAGGTTTTAATTCGAAGGTAGAGAATTCCTGAGTAACTAATGTTTCTCCGCCCTTTCCAAACCGCACATAATGTGGATCCTTGTCTTCGACTAAAGTGATGAGTAAATTCTCCATTTCTAAAGCATCGGCTGGCGCAAAAACTTTCATATTTGGTACGCTCAACATTAATCCTAAGTCTTCTACTGCCGTATGTGTTGGGCCTAAAGGAGCATAAACCATACCGCCACCACTTGAAAGTAGTCTAGCTGGCAGACGGTGAAGTCCAATGTCTATCGAAACCTGTTCAAATGCTCGTCTTGTCAAAAAAGTTCCAATCGTATTTATGTATGGGATAAAACCTTCTTGAGCAAGCCCTGCAGCAAATCCCACAATATGTTGTTCGGAGATCCCCTCCATAAAAAACTGCCCAGGAATATCCGCTTGCATTTCCTTAAGCGTCCCCGCCCCCAAATCGGACCCGATGAATACAATCCTAGGGTCTTTTTTAGCCAACTTATAAACCGTTAACAGTGCCTCTTGTCGCATTTAAGTTTTCATCTCCTTTCTCAACAAAGAAATTTCATCCATTGAAATCTTTACTCTGTGGTGCCAGGTCGTCGAATTTTCTGCTGACGCAAAACCTTTTCCCTTAACCGTATGGGCGATAACAGCCCTGGGCTTACCGGCTTGTTTCCTACAAGACCCGAGTACCTCGGACAATTGTGCAACATCGTGGCCATTAACCTCAATTACATCAAAACCAAACGCTTTCCATTTTGAAGCGAGTGGCTCAAGTGAAACAACTGAATCAGTTTCACCCGATGCCTGCATGCGATTAAAATCCACGATCACAGTTAAATTTCCGAGTTGGTGCTGAGAGGCATGCATCGCTCCTTCCCAAATTGAACCTTCATTCAACTCACCATCACCGAGCAGTACGAAGGTACGCCATTTTTCTGCTCTCAATCTGGCAGCCATTGCCATTCCAATACCAACAGAAAGTCCATGACCTAATGCACCGGTAGAGAATTCAACACCGGGAAGCGTAACTCTCTCTGGATGTCCTCCTAGGCTGGAATTAAAACTACAAAAACCTTTTAGGTTGGAAGTTGGAAAGTACCCATGATCGGCCAAGACTGCATACAAACCCAGGCAGCCATGGCCTTTACTCAAGATAAACCGGTCTCGTATTGGGAGGAGAGGAGATTCAGGATCATGAATAAGCACGGAGTCATATAGAGCTCTTACAATCTCAAGTAGGGACAAAGCTGGGCCAAGGTGGCCTCGGCCTCCACCCTCTATTGCGTCAAGAACCAATAACCGAAGGGACTTAGATTTTAGGTCGAGTGATACCTCATTGGCGAGTTGAACATAATCCACAGTCATCACCTATTCACCATACCTTCAAAAGCACGAAAAGTTGTAAATTTCTCTATATTTTCAGATAAGCATAACCAATCGAAATAATCAAGGTACATAGCCCCCTTGGATTTCATAATCTCTGGGTTGTATCTGCCATCATGAAGTTCTTGTCGCAGATCTCTTAAGGTTCTACCATAGGCAATAATTGCCCATTTAAGTGTCAATAGAGGTAGAAATCCCTCAAGTTCCTCAAATCTCCATTTAAAAATCTTATTTGAAAATTCAATAAAACGAGTTATTTCAAATTTATTAAAATCATTCCTAGGATGAAGGAGAAAATCACCAACTAGTTTGTTTACACTATCAGTTCCAAAAAACTCAAAATCGATAAAACTAAACCTACCGTCACAGTAGATCATATTATGAATTCCTAAATCAGAAAAACTCAAAGTTCTTTGATGAAAAACAATATTTTTTCGTGGATCAGACTCGTAAATTCTAAGTCGGTCACTGATCTGATTCGCAATATCCTCTATCCATACAAACGGATACAAAGTTTGTAATTTCCGAGTCCTACTGCGAATTTGAGTCTCAATTGCAAGTCCAGAAAACCCAGGGTCAATAGCACTTTCAAATTCCGAGCCATTCATGTAAATCTCGTTAAGAACTGTGCACATTTCCAGAATTGCGTTCATTGATTCATGATTTGATTGTGGTCTAATACCTTCGATCCACCTAAACACAATTAAGCCTAAATCTTTCCTAACCTCAAGAAGTTCCGGAATATTCGAAACTCCATTTTTACGAAGAAAATCGACAGCATCGCGTTCTCGGGAAAGCATTCTTTCAATTCTCTGTTTGTCCCCTCTATACTTTTTCACCGCAATTATTGTTCCATCGTTCAAAATTCCTTTGTAAACTGAACTATTCCCGCCCAACATTTTTTTTTGTATTGCTACTTCGCCAATTTTTAACTTACTTAAATAAGCCTCAATATTCATTTTTTAATATTTCTCGAATCGACATAAAAGAGGTAGCATTATGAATCCAAGATAAGTTAGTAGGTTTTGTAGAAAGTAGAAAGCTAACAATCTTTTGTGGGTAGTTGGGGTCTTGAAAAATTTCAACTAAATCATCAACATAATAGTCCAAACCAAGCGATATTATCCGCTTGATCTTTAAATCGCGCGAAGTTTCAAAATAAATATTCTGAGTGCCGGCAAAGTAGTGATACAGGTTTCTATTTGAAATCCAATCAGTCGCTACGCCTCGAAGCTCTTTATGCCCACAGAAAGTTGGTGTATGCGTGGTTTTGTGACTAACAATAAACATTTCGAAGTCTCTAGTTCTCAAAAACTCACATAAATCAATTATCCCTTGGGCAGGTTTCGCATAAGAAAGGCCATCTGTATAAAGCCAACCCTGCGCAATCTGCCAGCGATAACCAGAATCATCGACATTCCGTAGTAAGGTTCGCAACTCTTCTATTGTCTTACAGATTTTTAAAGCATTATTAAAACAGTATTTTTCAACAGAGGCGGAATAATCAATGATTGTATTATCTAGGTCAAAACCAAATTTTCTTGACCTAGTTTTTAAGCTAATGACAACTCCTTCATTCGCTTAATATTGAAGTACATAGAGTTTTCCAGCGAATTCTGAAATCTTTTTTGTGCAAAACCAATTTTAAGATCGCTAATGGCTTGATCAACAGAAAACATAGACTCAAATCCTAATTTGGCATAAATTTTTGAAGAGTCGACTCTGTATGAGCGCAAATCATCTGAATGGGTATGATGAATTTTTAAATGGTCACCAATCTGTTTCTGAACCTTTAGTGCTATTGCATCAAGAGACAAATTTTCCCCACCGACATTGAAAATCTCTCCACCAATTTTTTTGTCCTGCTGCAAGACATGTAAATACGCGCGTGCCATATCCTGTATATGTAAATTTGGCCTGAATTGAGATCCACCAAACACTATAATTTTTCCAAGATTTATTGCGTGATTGGTCAGAATGTTGACTGAAAGATCGAAGCGTTGACGTAGTGATACACCGCAAATCGTTGCTGGGCGCAATACCGTGCATATAAAGTCTGAAGTATGTGCATCAAGAATAATTTTTTCACACGCTGCTTTATATTTTGAGTAGTCTGTTAGAGGTTCGAGACTTAAATCTTCAGTGACTTTTTCCTCAACTTTTACTCCATAAACAGACGAGGATGATGCATAAATGAATCTATGGATACCACCTAATTTTGCAGCTTTTACCAAAGGCGCGAAACTATCAAGATTTATTGATTTGCCAAGTCTAGGATCTAGGTCAAAACTAGGATCATTAGAAATACATGCAAGATGAATTACATCTGAGGCACCTTTTAACACAGCACTCACAGCTTCAATGTCCCGGATGTCTCCTTGAATTAATTGAAGTTTAGGATCGGAAGAGAATTTCTTAAAATTACCTTTTCCATACCAAAATGTGTCAAACACTCGTACAATATAGCCTGCATCCAGTAACGCAGGTATTAATTCTGCCCCAACATAACCTCCGCCACCAAAAACAACTACTGTACCTTTAACCATTGAGTTAGCCTTTACCCCAGTATTGATTTTGCATGTTTTTTTATGTCTGACAGTGAGAGAGATTTTTCGTGTCCAAGCTGTGACACCTCATGAGCGGCAACTAAATTAGACAGGAAACCAATCACCTTTAGTGGAGCCCCAACTTTTGCAAGCAATGAGGCAATTGCAAAAACTGCATCGCCCGCTCCCACTTTATCCACTAATTTTCCTGCAAGTGCGGGTACTTTTTCAAACCCTCCCTTGTCATCAAAAACTAATAAACCATCGCCACCCAGTGTCACAACCGCAATTCTAGTCTTCATAGAAGCCATTAGAATCGGTACGATTTTGTTGTAATTCGGATTTCTATTTCGTAACTCTAATTGAAGTTCCGCGCCATTCATTGTAATAAAATCTGCTCGTGGATATTTAGAAATAGTGTTATAGCCGCGGTTTCCTGCATTTGCCTGTGTGTTAACAGAGATAATTACTTTAGAAGTTTGAAGATAAGAAATAGTACTTGAATTGAAAAAACCATGGCCATAATCTGCTGCCAAGATTAAATCAAATCCATTAGCCTGTTGTGAGATGGATTCTAAGATCAGATCACTAGTTTTTGTGGGTAAATCATCCCCTGAAAAATCGTAGTATTCAAAAACTCGGGTATTTGAGCTGTATTCAACGTATCGATGTTTTAATATGGTTGGCCTATCTGTCGTGTGTATGAAGTCTATGGAAGTATTTGACTTCATCTGGGGTAGGCGTGAATTTAAATTTGTATCATTCGGCGCTGCGAATGTAATCACCTTAACACTTTTGGCCCAGTTACTGCAATTTTGGGCAATAGCTAAAACACCACCTAAAAAAATATTAGTGTTTTGTTGTTGAAAAGCCAAAATTGGATCTTTGCTAGATTTTGCAAGTGCCGTACAGTAAGTGTACTGATCAATAATTGTTTCTCCAAGCAAAAGTACATTTAATTCTTGAATTTTGTCTAAATATTCTATCACTTGTATGTAACCATTAGCACTCTTGAAATCCTCAATCCATTTTTGTACATCTTGAGATAACATAGAAAAAAATTTGTTAATCAAAAGAGAACTACTCGAAGTAATCTCATCTGTAAAGTAGATTTGACCACCATATTTTTTAACAGTAAATATTTCCTCAGTAATCATTCCAGTTACATCGTCTTTTGGATTACGGTAATCAGATCCTTTAACATAAAAATTTGGTTTTAAGTTTTCAAGCAATTCAATAGCTGTCGGTTTTTCACAAATGGTGACGTAGTCGACATCTTGAAGTGCTGCCAAACTGTGAGCACGAATATCATGAGTAAATAATGGCCTGCCAGGTCCTTTATTAACATACAAATCTGCTGTGACACTAACTATCAGTACATCTACTAAATTTTTTGCAGCTCGCAAGTGTTGCATGTGCCCCGGGTGCAATAAATCAAAAACTCCATGGCAGAGAGCGACCGTTAAGCCTCTCGATCTTAATGAGGATACTAAAACTTGAAGTTCGGAGTTTCCATAAATCTTAGTGTTCTTTGAGTCGGAGTTTTTAATCATTTGATGCTACCCTAGTATTTTTACCCAAGTGGCGAAACCAAGACTCTGTGGCCTTCTCAATTTTATCGGAATTCCAAAGTGGTGCATCTCGCCAATCATCAATTTGCGTGAGCATAATCTTGACACCCTTTTCAAGATTAACCGTAGGTGACCAGCCTAATTTTCTCCTAATTTTAGATATGTCTGCAAAGGTGCAATCCGGTTCACCGGGACGTTTAGGTATGCTCACAACGGGTCCTCCTAAAAGTCGAACAAGCTCATTGACTTGATATGTGTTCCCCGATCCAACATTCATAATTTCTCCCGTAAGATTTGATTGCGCCGCAGCTAAAAAAGCTCGACATACATCACTTACATATGTGAAATCTCTTGTTTGGGTGCCATCGCCTACAACGGTGAATGGAGCACCGGCCAGTTTTTGTGCCAGAAAAACTCCAAAAACTGCTCCATATGTTCCCGAAGTTCGAGCTCTTGGGCCATAAACATTAAATAATCGGAGTGAAAGAGCAGGTAAACTATATACGGCTGTCCAATGAGCAACAATCTGCTCGCCCAGATATTTGGTTAAGGCGTACGGGTATTGAGGGCTACATACAGAATCTTCAGCTGTAGGTAAATTCTTAGGGATTCCATAACATGATGAAGAGGCTGCGTATAAAAATCTTTTTACATTATATACTGAAGATAGTTTTGTAACATTAAAAGTCCCAATAACATTTGATTTAAAATAATCTTCTGGATTCTCAATCGAGGGAACTATATCGGCGAGTGCTGCCAAGTGAAAAACCCAATCAAAGTCAGTAAAGACCTCTGAGAGCTCTTCGAGGTTGGAGATGTCGATTTCCAAAAATTTAAAATTTGATGAATCTTTGAAGTTTGCAAAGTTTTTAGTTTTCCCAACTGATAAATTATCGAAAACAGTCACTTGATGTCCTAGCGATAATAATAACTCAGTTAAGTGACTTCCAATAAAACCAGCACCGCCCGTCACCAGACACTTAATTTTAGCCCACCCTTCTGTGAGGAATAACGATAAATAGTATACCTAATTAAAGAAAGATTAAACGACTCCAAATTCTTACGTTCTCTTGTTGGACCGAAATTGGATTCTACCGTAGGTTAAGCATTAGGTTACACCTTCCCTTCGTAAAAATGTGCTGAATTCTCAATGATTTACCTTTAATGTTTCCGAAATCAAATTATAAGGCGAACCAATTATGAAATTTTTTAGAGTTAAATTCATTTAATAGAAATTATGCTATCAAGAGAATACTTCAATCAATTTTTAAAGCTCTCGGCAAAGAATTTTCAATAAAAGATAAAATGTTTAGTATGAACCTACTACCAGGAATAATTTATATTAAATTTGATCATATCTAAAGAGTAGAAACTCGGTGCACTAGCTGAGAAAATCATGGTTAGGTAGTAAGCAAAAGAAAATTAGGTATTACAGATTTTTTAGGTGTAGGTATTTATTTGAGTTTAGGTTTGGTGATTCATGAAAAACATTGCAAATAGGATACAACTGTAATTAGGTAAAAAGTTGAGTCTAAAGTTTTTAACTTAAGTGAAACAACACATGATATAGCGGCTTAACTCTCATCTAACTTTCCATTAATTACTGTTTCAACGGTTGATTTCCTTTTTGAAGAGCTCTCAATTTCTAGCCCTCATTCTCAGCTTCGCCTTTTATCAGTAGTCGCATATGCGATAATTAATTACTAAGGGAAAACTTAATAAGAAAACTTAATAAATTAGTTTACTTTAAGGCTCGTTTTCTTCATCTAACTGGTCGAAATTGCGAGCTTAAGTAATGGCAAAGAATAGAATGTGCATCTTCAACCACACCATAGTCACCAATTGCTGTTGGTACATGGAGTGAAAAATCTGCTTTAAGCTTTGCCTTTCCACCATCAAATCCGGTTAGAGCCAGATTGCTTAGACCATTAGTTTTTGCCCAGGTCATTGCCGAAAGAATATTCTGAGAGTTCCCGGACGCTGAGAGCGTTACAAGTAAATCTCCTCTGATTGCTAAGTTGCTTAATTGCTTAGAAAATATAAATTCGAATCCAAAATCATTTCCAATTGCAGTTATTAGACTGGAATTATCACATAAACTGACACCTCTAACTGGGTTGCTGTCTTTATTAACACACCTACTTAAGTCAGTTGCAAAATGGCTAGCGGTTGCAGCGCTACCTCCATTGCCAGCAATCCAAATTGTTTTGTTTGCGTTCAGCGTCAAGGAAAGGGCAGCTAGTGCATCATCAATGGCAACCTGAGACACTTTAAGTACGGCTTCGCCTATGTTGGAAACGTACATCGACAATGAGGATTTAAACATATGATTACTTTACTCTTTTTTATCTCACGTTCCAAGGGTGAAATGGGTCTTTGCTTTTTGATTTATAGATTTAGCTAGTTTTGTATAGAAATAACTAAAGCGCTTAATAATTTATCTTAGATTTGTGGCGAATTTGAGCTAAATTACTAACCTGGGATCTGGCAGCGTAAGAGCCATTTGACAAAATGCTTTAATTCATTCAGCCTTTGAAGCAACTTGTCAAAATGAAACTGAACTCAAGTTAGTGCGGTATAATAAGAGACATAATTATCACAAGCAGAGACTCAGTGAATCTTTTATTACCAGGCGCAAAAGCCCGATTTTCTTTTTGTCAATGTCAAAAACTTTATTGAGCAAATTATTTAAGCCAAATTTATAGCTTAAATGCAGGGCACTCATTGAACCTTCGGTACCCTCCTCTTTTTACTGTGTAATCAGAAGCAAGTATCTAGTTTAGATGGTGCCTAGCTTAAATATTTGTATAAATGTAAAGTTATTAATATTTAATCAGTTTTACTCTATGAGAAGATTTATTCTTGGAGTAAATTATTGGGATATTAGTTCTTGGGAAATTCGCTCTGTGGGCCAGGCCGACAATCAAACTATGTTGGTGAGTGAAGCGCTCTCAATGGCGGAGGATGAGGGATTTGAACCCTCGGTAGGTTGCCCTACACACGCTTTCCAAGCGTGCGCACTCGGCCGCTATGCGAATCCTCCAGTAAAGCTTTTTGCTTCCTATCTCATCTTGTGGCTAAGAGTATCGGTGGAATTAACTATAATTTACCGTTAGATCCCCCGTGCGGCGCTTTGGTGCCGAACTCCCCCAGGACAGGAATGCAGCAAGGGTAGGTAATTTTTAAGTGGGTGTGCGGGGGGTCCCTTTAATTTTTACTTCCTGATTAGCTTTACTTAAAAAGTTTACTGTAAGTCATAGTTTGGGAGGATTATGTCACTAGCTCTATACCGCAAGTATCGCCCATCGATATTTGCCGATGTTATTGGCCAAGAGCATGTGACTACTCCATTATCTAATGCATTGGAATCTGGGAAGATTCACCACGCATATTTATTTAGCGGTCCCAGAGGGTGCGGCAAGACATCAAGTGCTCGAATTATGGCCAGATCTTTAAATTGTGAAAAAGGTCCAACACCGACCCCATGTGGAGTGTGCCAATCCTGTAAAGATTTAGTGGCAAATGGACCAGGTTCATTGGATGTAATTGAGTTAGATGCTGCCACCCATGGTTTAGTTGATGATGCAAGGGACTTAAGAGATAAAGCTTTTTTTGCACCAGTGCAATCTCGCTACAAAATTTATATTATTGATGAGGCCCACCAATTAGGGCCAGGAGCGGCAAACGCCCTTCTTAAAGTAGTAGAAGAGCCCCCAGCACATGTGCTCTTTATCTTTGCTACCACTGAGCCAGATAAATTAATCTCTACAATTAGATCTAGAACCCACCACTATCCATTTAGATTAGTGCCACCTGCAATCTTAAGTGCGCACCTAGAAAAGATCTGTAAGCAAGAGGGAATTAAGGTAGCTAAAGGTGTAATCCCATTAGTTGTTAGATCCTCCGGTGGATCAGTCCGGGACGCTCTCTCTGTCTTAGGCCAATTACTAGCTGGTGCTGGCAGTGATGGTGTTACCTACGAGATTGCAGTGGCACTGCTTGGTTTTACCGATACCGCACTATTGGACGAGGCAATAGACGCACTCGCTGCCAGAGATACTGCATCCCTATTTATGACAGTAGATAGAGTGGTTGAGTCAGGAGCGGACCCAAAAAGATTTGCTCAAGATCTACTTGAGCGGCTTAGAGATCTAATAATTGTTG
>Ga0315904_10004071_pt1 | contig 21089 bp, 20 predicted proteins | sample LakEriMetagenome_6_FD_203529 | JGI IMG/M metagenome (GOLD analysis project Ga0315904, IMG submission 203529) | Freshwater fungal communities from buoy surface, Lake Erie, Ohio, United States - Buoy 12 MA120 | ecosystem: Environmental > Aquatic > Freshwater > Lake | place: USA: Lake Erie, Ohio...
ACCTCGGCATCGGTGCCAGAGGTGTTCGTGTTTGCCGACCCCAGAGGGTTCACCAACGATCCCGACAGTGCCTGGGGCATGCAGGTCTTCCGCGACGACGGCACTGCCGCCTTCGACAGCCGCAGGCAGCCCCTGGCCATCACCGGGGGCGGAGTCGTCAAGCCGCCCAACAACCCCCTGTCCGTCCCGCCATCCCTGGTCACGGCCAAGTACTGCAACGGCACCGACCTCAGCAGCGGCGGCGGTGGCGGCGGCGGTGGCGGCAACGAAGAGGTTGAGACGGCGCTCCAGTAACCATGCCCATCGACACCAAGATGAATCCCAACGGGGTCGAGACCACCACGGTGATCCCGACTGGCGCAAAGCCGATCTTCTTCTACCCTTCCGTGGCCCAAGCCCAGCGGGAGTACCAGTTTGTCGAGCGGGAGCGGGAGTGCGACGGCATTCGGGTCCTTGGCGTTTGCGTAGGCATCGAGCGTGAGTACACCTGGGAGTCCAACTACTGGGCCTTCTACCGCTCCGGTATCCGCATCAAGAACGGCGTGATCGAGTGCGGCTGGATCACGGTCGAACACGGCTGCAACTGGACCTACCTCAAGGAGAAGGACTTCCTAGGCATCGGTATCGGTGGCGACTCGGGGGCTGGTGGCACATGGCCGTACCAGAACGAAACCCTCAACTTGGTCGATACCCCGGTCATCATTGCGGAAGGAGTCAGGTTTGAGTAAGTACGAGATTCTTCAGACCAGACCGGAGCCGGATGGAACTGGCGTCATCTATCAGGTCTTCCGGGACACCCTGATTGGTCAAACCATCAAATCGCTGGGCGCAAAGGGGTACTTCCTGGTGCCTCACGGTCAGGATGTCGACACCGCCCTGAGCGAGTTTCTGCGGGCTTCTGGGTGGTTCGATGACCCCGTTGTAGAAGACCCTCCCGCCTAGAATCCAAACGCCATGCTCGACCTACAAGCAGCACCAGAAACCACGCCGATTGCGGCGATGAACGCCTTTGCAGAAGGCGGAGATCTGCGTCACAAGGTCGAGCGCCTTGAGTCGATCATGTTCGAGATGCCTGAGCACGTTACCGAGTTGCCCGTGCGTCACATCTTCGCCAGCGGCCTGTACGCCAGGGAGTTGACGATCCCCAAGGGAATGGTCGCCACCGGCAAAGTCCACTGTCAGGAACATCTTTTCTTCGTCAACAGCGGGGAGATCTCTGTCCTTACCGAGTCTGGGCCCCAGCGGCTGAAGGCTCCCGCCGTATTGGTGACCCAACCGGGCACCAAGCGCGTCGTGTACGCGCACGAGGACACCGTCGTTACCACGGTCCACGCCACCACCGAAACCAAGGTCGAGCAACTGGAGGCGGATCTCGTCGTCAACAGTTACGCCGAGTACGAGGTGAGGCTGCTGGCATCACCGGGAGTTTGATATGAGTTTCATGGCAGTTGCCGTTGCTGGTTCTGCGGTCGTAGGCGCAATCGCATCGAACTCCGCATCCAAGCGTGCGGTAGGCGCGGCAGATCGGGCGACCGATGCGTCGTTGCAGGCCGCTGAGTGGCAGTACGACCTTGGTCGGGACACGCTGGACTTCAACCGCGAGTACTACAACAGCGTAGTCAAGCCCGCTGCTGACTTCGACCTCCAGACTAGGCAGGCGATGGCGCCTCGCCTGATGGATGCGTTTGATAAGCAGGAGGATTTTGCTGACCAGCAGCGCCAGGACTACCTGCAAAACTGGCGCCCCCTTGAGCAGCGCGTCCGCCAGGACGCCCTCAACTACGACTCAGAGGACAACGTCAACCGCCGCATGGGGATTGCGGCAGCCAACGTCAACCAGCAGTTCTCCAACGCCGCAGGCCAGCAGGCCCGGACGCTGTCGCGCTTTGGCATCAACCCGAACTCCTCGGCGTTTGCCAACATGAACGCCAAGTTGGCCAACCAGCAGGCCCTGGCGTCAGCCGGGATGCAGACCGGCGCCGCCTTCGAGACGATGGACCGTGGCATCGCCCTGCGGGCGGGAGCCGCCAACTTCGGGCGCAACATGCCCAACGCGGCAGCCGCCTTCGGCCAACTCGGCAACCAGACGGCTGGCACCACGGCTGGCGTCACGGGCGGGGCACTCAACAACTCCATCGCCGCCGGCAACTTCATGAACAACGGCTTCAACAATGCCAGCGGGATCATGAACAACGCTGGCAACGGGTTCATCAACGCGGCCCGCATGAACCTAGGCATGGCCGGCATGCAGCAGCAGGGCATCAGCGACCTGTTCTCCGGCATCGGCCAGGGCGTCGGCATGTGGGGACGCAACGGGTTCCAACTCCCCGGCCAGAACGGTGGTCTTGGTCCGATGAGATCAAGCAACCCGGCTGGAACCGCCTTCAACGACACCAACATGTACGGCGCAGACCCGGCGTTCACTTACCCCGGCTCATTCGCGGACGGTGGCCCCACCACATCCGGCATGACGCCGGAAGGCCACAACTTCGGCCTCATCAACGGTCCCGGCAACGGCGTGTCCGACAGCGTCCCCGCAGTCAACACTGGCACGGGCCAGCCTGTGCGGCTCAGCAACCGCGAGTACATCATCCCCGAGGATGTCCTCTTGTACAAAGGCCAGGAGTTCTTCGACAAGTTGGTAACCAAGCACCACACCCCCGCTGAAGTTCAGCGCATGGGTCTGGCAAGGAGAGCGTAATGGGAGTCGGACTGATGGGCGCTGGCGCCGCCGTCAAGGGGCTTATTGGCGGCTACCAGCAGGGGCGCAAGTTCGCTCAGGACGAAGAGCGCTTCGAGATGGAGAAGGAGGACTTCCAGCAGCGCAAGGAGTTGCGCGGCCTCCAGATGGAAGGCACCAAACTCTCCAACAAGAAAGCCCAGGGCGAACTTGACGATGCAGATTTTGACCGCGACGTCCGCAATCAGGCTGACGCCATCCGCAAAGACTACGAGGGCAAGATCCGTGCGCTACAGGAGCCGGCTCCGGTCGAGGTGGCTCCCCAGGCCGCAGGCATAACGCAGCCGCCTGTGCCCGGTGGGCCTGCGCCAGGGATTCAAGACCCCGCTGGCGCGGCTTCTCGTGCGGCGCCCAGGCCCTCGATGTTCCAGTTGCAGCAGGACATGACCGTTGCCCTGCTGAACAATGAACTGCGCTCCAAGGGCGCCAACCGTGGCGCCATCCTGAAAGACATCTTGGCTGCTGGCCGTTTCGCCAAGACCGCAGAGGCACAGGCAACCCTGGACGCCATAAACGCATGGGAGTCCGGTGTACCTCAAGAGCAGATCTTCTCTGAACTGAGGCAGAAGTTTGGCCGCGACATCCCCGCTGGCACTGAGTTCGTGAAGACCAATGTTCCGCTGTACGAAGGCTCCAAGACGATGGTGCCAGACGTGCAACTGAAACTCCCGGACGGGAAGATTGTGTCGCGCTCGTCTTTGGCGAAGTCAATGCTCAGCCCAGAGCAGATTGTTCAGAGCAACACCGAGATTGGGAAACTGCACTCTCAGGTCAGCCACTACGCTGACATGAAAGAACTCGCAGAGCAGGAGGGTCGGCGCCGAGAGACTGCTGACGCCAACAGGCATCAAGAGGTCATGGCCCGATTCAGAGAGTCCGCCGAACAGAACGCCAGGATCTACGGCCTTCAGTTCGACAAGTTCCAGTGGGACAAATACGACTCCAGGCAGAAGTCCGCTCTTGATGAGTTCTCTCGCCTGTACGGCTTCCAGCCGCTAACGGAGTCCGAGCGCGTCAAGATTGAGAAAGAAAGCGGCGCAGATGCTCTTGCTAAGGCTGAGGCGCGGGCGACGACGGGAAGCCAAAGCGTGTCTGCCGGCATGATCGTCTACAACATGAACGTCGACCCTAGGACGCTGCGCCCGAACGTAGCGCCCACGGAGGCCATAAAGGCAATCGAGACGGTTGGCAAAGTGCGCCGCAAGGAATTGCCTCCAGAGACTATCCAGCAAGACGACCTAGGGCGCTCTTATGTTTCCGTTGGCGGCAACAGAGTGCTGGTCCCGGTCAATGCGGATCTCGGCCCAGCGAGGGGCCGCGCAGAGGCTGCTGCCGAGGCAGACCCGAAGCGCCCCGGCGTGAAGCCTCCCCCGGTTGACGCGCCTCCGTTGCCGGCCCGCTACTCCGGCCTGCAAGAGCGTGGCGCTGAAGAGACCAAGCGAAGGTCTGAGGCCGAGGCCAAGATGGCGACAGAGAAGAAGGCCAAGGAAGAGGCCAAGGCAACTCGCACAAACGAGGCCAAGGGGTTCACGCCAGACCGAATCAGGGTCATGAGGCCATCTGAGGCTCAAAGCGTTTTGAGTGAGTACGGCGACGTGCTGAGCCGCGAACAGCGGGCCATGCTGAGAAAGAGAATTTGACCGTCTCCCGCCGATACTTGTCGGCATCGGCAATGAAGGAAGACGTGAATGTCGGCGTATGACGACCTCTTCGGTCCAGTCGGACCCAAGACCTACAAGTCCTCCGACGAGGCGTACCGACAAGACGTAGTCCCCCGCGCCAGGGGCGGCGCTATGGATGACCTGTTTGGGTCTTCCGCTGCGCCGCCGGCTGCGGCTCCTGCCGCTCCCGCTCCAGCCCCTCAGGGCGACTTCGGGCGCGGCTTCGGCATTGCAGGCAAGCAACTCAAGCAGACTGGCTACGGCGCTGCCGCGCTGATCGGTGACACCTTTGGTTCGGACGGCCTCAAGCAGTGGGGCCTCAAGGGCTACAAGGAAGCCGAGAAGGAGATCCAGGCTGTCAGCAAGGACACGGACTCCTTCACCACCGCCATCGACAAGGGGGCCGGTTCTGTCGTTGACTGGCTCCAGTACGCCGCAGGCTACCTGTCAGGACAGGCCGTAGAGACTCTTGCTGCCGCTGGCGCTGGCGCTCTGGTGGGCGGTGCCATGTCAGGCCCTGCCGCGCCCGCAGGGGCCGTTGGAGGCGCGGTCGCCGGGGCCATCAACAGGACTGCCGTCCAGACCGGGGTCAAGGCTGCCATCGGCAAGATGGTGGACAAGGAAGCCGAGCGGCTCGTCCTCAAGGGCGTGGCCGCTGACGTCGCTGCTCAGCAGGCTGCCAAGTCGGTCTACCGTGGGATCGGCGCCCGGGCCGGCATGACGCTGGTCAACGCCACCCAGGAACTGGGCTCCATCTACGGAGAGGCGGTTGACGAGGCCAAGGGCGGAGACGTCAGTCTCGCCCGTGTCTGGCTGTCTGGTATCGCTGCCACGGCGGTGGACTCCTGGGCCGACTCCAAGGCGCTGGGCGGCATCACCGACGCATTCAAGGGCAAGACCCGTGGCGCCAGCATCGCCGCTGAGGCGTTCAAGGGCGGACTGCGTGAGGGCCTGACCGAGGGCGTGCAGACGGCCATCGAGCGTTTTGGCGCCACCAAGGATCTGGCCAGCGCAGAGGCGTTCAAGGAGTACATCGACTCGGCAGCCATCGGTGTCCTGGGCGGCACCGTCACTGGTGGCGTCAAGGGTGCGGTGTCCAAGTTGGCTGTCCCCGGACAGCCGGCAGACCCCAACGTGGATCCGGCCAACCCGGACCCGACCGGGCTTCCCAAGCCGCCTTCCGGTCGCGGGCGTGACCCCGAGTCCGACGCGCCCTTGCTTCTCAAGGATGACGTCTGGTCGACTCTCCAGAACGCTCCCATGATGGCCGCGATGTATGCGCGTGGCGACGACGCCCAGCAGAAGGCCATCATCAAGGCGGTTGACCGCGCCAACCTGCGTGGCGAGTTCGAGGCCGCGTTCAAGGACCGTGCGCTCATGGAGCGCAACGAGAAGATCGTCAGCGAGTACCCCGACCTGATCTCCAACACGGTTGCCGGCATCCAGATGTTTGCCGACACGATGCCGTGGCCGAAGTTCAAGGTGGACTTCCGCACCACTGGCGGCACCATAGCCGACGAGAACCGCGCCATTGCGCCGCCGGATGACGACGCCATACCCGCTGTCCAGAAGACTGAGGTCGAGCCCGCTGGCGATCCGTCTGTCGCGCCCACGACCGAACTGCCTGAGCGCCCTGGGCCTCAGGATGAAGAGCGCAACACTCTCATCACCAAGTTCAACGAGATCGGCACCCAGATCTTCGGCATGAACCCTGGGCAGACCCAGGACGCCAAGTTCGACTGGGCGATGAACCAGTTGGTGCAGACCCATGGGTTCAGCAACAAGGACGCCAGGGCGATCCTGACAGGCTCGATGAAGCCGGAGGCTGTAAACGCAACAACCAAAACGGACGCGACGCCAAACGAAACAACCGAAACGGGCGACATCTCCAGCGACCCGCTGTACCCAGAGTTTGTCCGCCTGACCAGGGCGACCTCCGCCGCCGAGAAGCAGTCTGACCCCAAGGACTGGACCCCAGAGCAGCGCAAGGCTTACGACGACGGAGACTGGCGGACCTTCTCTCGGCTGCGCGGGTACACCGAAGAGGAGATCAAAGACTACGGCGCCTATATGGACGTAGCCAACAAACTCATCGCCAAGTACGGCGCCGACATCGTGATGGGCGAAGAGATTGCCCTGTTGGAGGAGTCGGCAGAGCGGCCGCAAAATGCCGCCAACACCGCGTCGACAAAGGCCCCGTCCGTCAACCTGCCAGAGGATGATCGTGGCGCACCGCCTTCCACTCGCACTACCAGAGAAGAACTGAAGGACGCGGCAGCCAACCTGTTCGACGTCCTGACCGACATCACTGGCGCCAAGCAGAACATCACTGGCCAGCGGTACACGGTCAAGGATCTGCCCGCCGCCCTTACCAGGGTGATGGCTGCGCTCATCAAGGAAGGCGTCAACTCCTTCAAGGAGGCCAGCGCCCAACTGATGCAGCGCATGCGCGAGTCCAAGGACTGGGCGCCCCTGGCTGACAAGGTGGACCAGGGCATGCTGCTGAAGGCGTGGAATGAGGCTGGGGGCGGAAAGCCTGAGGCCAAGCCCGCCACCAAGAGTACTCAGACGCTGCCAAAGGTGGAGGGCGCTGACCCGGCCTCCACGCTTCGCTCACAGACCCGCGCTGTCAAGGGCTCCAAAGGCGACACGCTCATCACCAACCAGAACCCGATCAACGCCAGATCTTTCTACATGACCCCAGAGGAGGTCAAGGAGAACCAGAGGGCTGCTGAGGAACTGAAGTCTGGCGAGACCGAAGAGGTCAAGGGAGAGAAGGCTGCCGATGGTGACGACTTCGCTGGCAAAGCCATGTATCCCGTCAAGCCCGAGAACGGTGAGGCCAAGAAACGCACAGAGTCTGCCAAGCCCTACTACAGGCAGGCGCTGTCCCAGGCCAAGACCCTATTGAACGGGCGTCTGGCGTACGTCGGCAAGGACCCCAAGCCGGTGAGGCTGAGAAGCGACATGCTTGACAGCATGGGCTTCGACATGTTCAAGGTTCGACTTGCAGATGACAGCGACGGCAGAGGTAAGAAGGCTCTGGCCAAAATCAAGTCGGACATGAACAAGGCGGTCCAAGCCTTCGAGAACAAGAAGAAGGAAGACCCGAAGCCGCCGGTACTGCGTGAACAGCAGTCACTTGCCCTGCCTCCCGTGGCGCGTAAGGCTGATCCGGCCCCGATTGTCAAACTCAAGGGGATGATCGAGGGCTTCATCAGGAACATGACCAACGCCTCGTACTACGAGGACACGATCAGGGTTCTGAATGAGCAACTTGCCAAGATCGACGCCCGACTGAATGAGGTCAATGAGTTTCAGACGGACAGCGGGGAGACCTTCCGTGTCCGCAGCAGGGGCGACAGCAACCCCGGCATGTGGGGCCTCCAAGACGAGAACGCCTACGACCGCTTTGACAGCGGCATGGTGTTCGACAAGGCTACCCCCAAGAACGCGCTGCTCGACCTGCGCCGCAAGATTGCTGATGACCTCAAGGCTGCTCGTGAGCAGTCCGTGAAGGGTCGCGCACGTCTGTACCGACTCGGCATGGACAGGCTTGGTGACTACATCGTCCGTCGCAGCCAGGGCGCCATCAGAGGCGGTGTCGATCAGGAACTGGTGCTGGCCGCAGTGCGTCCGTACCTTGTCGGGACCTTCGCCCTGAGAGAGGCGAACTCCAGAGTCGCAGATGACGCAGCCGAGACCAATGCGGCTCTTGCAGAGGCCAACCTCAACCTTGCCCAAGAAGACATGTTCGAGGGCGAGAGGGTTGCCATCGGCATCCTGTCCGACTTCAAGGCCAAGAAGATCGGGAAGTCTGAACTCCAGGTCCTGGAGACTCGCGGCATACGCGAGGGCGACTTCACCTTCACCGACCTCTTGCGTGCTTACCGCGCAATGGGCATCAGCCCAAGCCAGTCGCTGTACGCCTGGACCAAGCACTTCTCCACCCGCATCCGTCTGAGGGACTACGTCGCCCAGAACGGCGGGCGTGCAAGCGCGGCAGACGCCTACTTTGCCGACATGCTGTCTGCCAAGGCGCTGATGAGCCCAGAGGAGTTTGCTCGACGCTACGGCGCTCAAGAGCAGAGACAACTTGTCCTCTGGCAGGAGTACCGCAGCAAGGTGCTGGCCAGGAGGCACATCACGCCCAGGATGCGTGACCCTCTCAAGAAAGACCCGCGCAAGGTCTTTGACGGCTTCCTGTTCACCCGCATCAGCCTGGAGGAAGCCCGCAACCCGGACACCATCCAGAGTACAACTCTGCGCCTGACCTACAAGAGCCTGTTCGACAACCTCGAAGAGGCGTGGTTCTCCGATCTGGCGGCTGCGCTGCGACTGCGTCCCGACTTGGAGTCGGAACTGTTCAACCCGGAGCCCGATTTCTTCTATAGCCAGTCTCTGGGTGAGCGTATTCAGGCTATTCAGGAAAGCGGTCAACTCTCCACTCCTACTGCGGCTGTGGCAGCAGATCCTGTCATCTCACCGCAGGAGCGTGCTGCGTTCAAGCAGTGGGTAGAGCGCATCAAGGCCGGCGTCATGAAGCAGGCCGAGGTCATGGCCCGCTCGCCGTACTTCGAGGCGCTGCGCAACGACCCCAGGCTGGAGGCTGTCCGCACCGCAGAGGGCTCGCCGATGCTGGCCAGTACGCCGGAGATTGACCCGGACCCGGGCAGGTTCAGCGAACTCGAAGGGCCGGTGGTGAGCGTCAAGAGCGCCCGTGAATTCGAGCGTATGGCCAGCGCCTGGAAGCCCCGCCGGGTTGCCATGAGCGCCGACCTTGAGGCCAACGGTGGCCGTGAGGTGCGGCTAGCCGGATACGAGGCCCTGTACGTCAAGGTAGCCAACGGCGAACTCCAGGCCGTTCAGGAATTCCTCGAGTTCAACGCCCGCTTCAAGGCGTACGGCAATGGCATGGTTGACCTGGAGACTGGCGAGATCCTGAGCGTCACAGATGCCGAGGAACTGGCGTCGGACGCACTCCAGAGCGTGATGATGAACGCTCAGATGCAGTCGGCTCTTGACCAGTACGGCAACGAGATGAGCGCCTTCGGGGCTCGGGTCCAGGGCGACGAGAAGGTAGTCCGCACCATTGAGGAAGCGGCGGAGAGAGACGCCCAGATCGGCGGCGCCGCCAATGTCTCGATGGAAGACCTGTCCTCGGAAGAGCAGATCCAGGAAGAGGCCCTGTCCGAGTTCGACATGGAGTCGATGGAAGATGGCTCCGAGGTCGAGACTGGTGCAGCAGAGCAGGGCCCTGCGGCCCAAGACCAGGAAGAGAAGGCGCCCAAGGGTGGACGGGTCCCGCGCAGCCTGATCCCCGGCATGGAGTACCGCTTCCGTCGCGGCCCCGCCTGGGACGTTGTCACTGCTGCGATGGTGCAGGACATCGTCAATCAGATCACCAGCACCTGGAAGAACGCCCCCAACATCATCGTCATTCCCAACGCTCAGCATCTTCCTCCCGAGATCCGGGAGAGGGTGCTGGAGAAACTTGCCGGGGATGGCGCCAAGGGTCTGTACCACGACGGCACCGTCTACCTGTTCTCGCAGCACCTGACGGGAGAAGCCGACGTCGAGTTCACTCTCTTCCACGAGGCGTACGGTCACCTTGGCATGCGTGCCCTGCTGGGCGAAAAGTTCGACCAGTTCCTGGAGACCGCCTACCGGGTGAACGCCAAGGTCAAGGCCGAGGTCGACGCCCTGGTTGCGACCGGGATGCCGAAGTTGGAGGCCATTGACGAAGTCCTGTCAGACATGGCGGCTGAGAACCGTCAGGTCGGGATCGTCAAGCAGTGGGTGGCCAAGGTCATCGCCGGCCTACGCGAGATCGGTATGAACTCGGTGGCGGACTTCGTGTCCAGACTGACCAACGCCGAGATCGCCATGACCCTGTCTCAGGCGCGTGACGCTGCCCGCAACGGCGTCAGCCCTGCCATGAACGGGGCGCCTGACGACATCCGCTTCAGCCTCAAGCATCGCCCGCCCTACGAGATCTTCTCGACCTCCGGCAACAGGACCACGGCGTACGCCCGGTACAACCCGGCGACCGACACCTGGGCTGTGTTCCACACCTTCGAGTCAAGCGACATCCGGGACAACTACACCGGCTTCGTCAGCGACAAATACGACGACGTCGTGAACTTCATGCGCCAGCAGGGCAAGGTGGACTACCGCACCCGCTCGGGCATGTACATAGACGACAAGATCGTGGGCGACATGGTGCGCCTGACGGGGGTCGGCAAGAGGGAGGGCAAGATCGCCAACTGGTGGCGCAACTTGGTCATCGGGTTCCAGAACGAATACCTGCCGGTGTTCGAGATGGTGGACTACCTGCGCGGCCTGGGGCGCATTGACGACCGCGTGGACGTCAAGACCGCCCTGCTGCTTTACGAGGGCCGCACCGGGTCCAAGTTGCAGAAGTTCCGCCGCGAGTACGTTGACCCGATCATGCGGCTGGTCAAGGAGGCTGGCGCACTCGGAGCCACCGAGGCCGATGTCAACCTCTACATCACGGCCCGCCACGCTGAAGAGCGCAACCGCGCTGTTGCGGCTATCAACAAGAACATGCCGGACGGCGGCTCTGGTCTGATGACCACCGTAGAGGGGATTGAGAAGTACCCTGAACTGAACGCTTACAAGATCCTGGAGGACCTCAAGGCCAGCCCTGCCGGCGCGAAGTTGGAAGAGATCGGGCTCAAACTCGACCAGATGAGCGAGGCCAAGATCAACTACATGGTGAGGACCGGGCTCATCACCAAGAAGGCGGCGCTGAAACTCCAGAAGAACTGGAACGAAGAGAAGCAGCGCTGGGATGGCTACTCCCACTACGTCAACCTGTCCGGCGTGATGACGCCTGACGGCCAGGACACCGTCGACCAGTACGACGATCCGATGGCCATTGCTGGTGGCAGCAAGTTCAACGCTCAGAAGGGCAAGGAGCGCAGGGCCTTCGGTCGTGGCGCTGGCAACCTGTCACCCGATGTCCTGGGGCGCACCATCCAGTCCTTCGAGGCCCAGTTGATCCGAGGCCAGAAGAACGAGGTGGCCAAGAAGGTCCTGGCCCTGATCGAAACCAACTACGACCCGGCCTTCGCGGTCATCAACAAGATCTCGTTGCGCCGCCAACTGAACCCCGAGACGGGTCTGGTTGAGGAGGTGGTGGACGAGGGCTACATGGCCCGCAAGGACGTGATGGTGGCCAAGGTCGCCGGCATCCCTGTGACCATAGAGTTCAAGGACACCAGCCGTGGGTCGTTTGCTGAGGCCATCCACGGCTACGTTGCGCCGCGTGAGTCCAACAGCGTCATGGAGTGGATTGGCAAAGCCAACCAGATCTTCGGCCAGATGCTGACCACCTGGAACCCGGCCTGGGTGTTCGTCAACTTCTTCCGTGACGTCCAGACCCTGTACTTCAACTCGGCTGCTGACGGGCGCATCACCAAGCAGATGGCCCGCGACATGCTGAAGAACCTGTGGCCGGCGCTGAAGGCTGCGTCTTACATGGCGTTCGAGGGCAAGTTGAACATAAACGCCGACCCCGAGATGGTCCGCATGTTCAAGGAGATGCGCGACTCCGGCGGCATGACCACCTTCGCCAACTTCAAGGATTTGGAAAGCCGGGTCAGGGACATCCAGGTTTCCATGAGCGGAAAGACTGGCGTTGTTGGCAAGGCCAGGGCGTTCCTGGACCTCATGGAGAAGTTCACTCTGCCCGTTGAAATTGCCTCCCGGCTTGCCGCCTACAAGGTGGTGCGGGACAACGGATGGACCAAGGAGCAGGCTGCCACCTATTCCGTTGAGGTGACGGTCAACTTCAACCTGCGCGGTAACCAGCGGTGGGTGCGCCAACTGTTCGTCTTCTTCAACCCGGCAGTCCAGGGCACCGAGAAGTTGTACCGGCTGGCCAAGGAGAACCCCAAGAAGATGGCCATGTACGCCGGCATGTGGGCTGGCCTGGGCATGATGTCCACCGTCATTGCCCGCCTGTTCGGTGACGACGACGAGGAAGACAAGATCCCCGCCCTGGACAAGATCTCGCCCTACAAGCGTGCTACGTCGGTCGTGCTGTTCCCTGGCGTCCCTGGCGCCGCATTGCCCATCCCCTATGGCTGGAACGCCCCGTACTCCTTTGGCACCTTCCTGATGGACTCGGTCATGGGTGTGCAGCCCTGGACTACCTCGATCAAGCGGGCAGCCAAAGCGTCCGCCGAGGCGATGCTGCCCCCGCCCATCATGCAGGGCGCAGACTCCAAGACCATCGAGGGCAAGATCGCCAAGACGCTGGCGCCTACCCTGGGCCTGCCGGTCATCGAGTACGCCCTCAACGAGAACAGGTACGGTGCCCCGATCTACAAGGGCAAGAGCCCGTTCGATGACGCCGAGGTGCCGGACGCCCAGAAGTACTTCCGTGGCGTGTCCCCGATCTCTCGCGCCATCACTGACGGGCTGACCTCAGCCTTCGGCGGCAACAAGTACAAGGCTGGCGCCATCGACATCAACCCGGCCACCATAGACTTCCTGATCTACTCGTACACCCCGGGCGTGATTGCGGAGACCTACAAGTTGGCGTCCACCGGGGTCAGGGCGGCGCGAGGCGAGACGATCAAGCGCACCCCGCTGCCGATCATCGACAGGTTCACGGCGCCCATCAACCAGGGCTACGAGGCTGGCGCCTACCGCCGCGCTGCCGAGATCGTGGAGACGGCCTACAAGGAGTACAGCAACTCCCGGGACCAGGAGAGGCGCAAGGAGATCCGGGAGGAGTTCCCGCGCCTGTCGGCGGCCCATGCCACCATCGCCTCTGCCAAGAGGGATCTGCGCGACATCAACAAGCGCATCGCTGACCTCGACACCAAGCCGATCTCGTCAGACGAGAAGGTCAGGCGCACCAATGAACTGCGGAACCGGGAAGAGCAGATCTACAAGCGGGCCACCAAGAGACTGATGGAGGCTGGCCCACAGGTCAGCGAGGCCATCCTCGCCAACGAGTAAGGAGCCGACATGGCAAAGACAGCAGCATGGCAGCGCAAGGAAGGCCAGAACCCCAACGGCGGCCTCAACGCCAAGGGCAGGGCCTCCTACAACAAGGCCAACCCCGGCAAGCCTGGACTCAAGGCGCCTCAGCCTGAGGGGGGCCCAAGGCGGGACTCCTTCTGCGCCCGGATGGAAGGGATGAAGAAGAAGTTGACCAGCGAGAAGACGGCCAAGGATCCGAACTCCCGCATCAACAAAAGCCTGCGGGCATGGAACTGCTGAGGCTGTGCGAGGCTTGTGCTTGAACCTGTATATTGCTCAGTGATGCGGTAAGGCGGTCTCCGTTGAGGCATCAAGGACTTACCGCTCACCAAGCACTACAGGCCACCACAAATTACCCCACCAAATCAGACTCATAATCCGTAGGTGCCGGGTTCAACTCCCGGGGGGCCCACCACTTTTTCAAACGGTGTGCAGGATATGTACTGACGCCTGCCTGGGCCTACCAAGAACCCCATCCAACACTGCCGCCTTCGGGGCGAGATGCTCGACATCCAGGTGCGCGTACCGCTGCACCATCTCGTGAGACTCCCATCCGCCCAACTCCTGGAGGTCTGACAGACCGACCCCGGACTGGCGCATGAGGCTGGCCCAGGTATGGCGCAGGTCGTGCCAGCGCAAATCCTCCAAGCCGGCCTTCTCCAGAGCCGCCGCCCACAGCCGCGACGACAACTCCTTCACAGGCTTGCCCCGGTACTCGAAGACGTACCCCTCAGTGCGGCCAACCCACCCCCGGATCACAGACATGGCGGTCTCGTTCAGCGGGATGGAGAACGGCAGACCGTTCTTCATGACCTTGCCCGAGAACACCAGCATGCGCCGCTGGAGATCGACCTCACTCCACTTCAGACCGAAGACGTTGCTCTGACGCAGCCCCGTAGACACGGCAAGAAGCGCCATGTCGGCGTAGGGGGTGGGTAGGGCACGGACCAGCCTCTCGACCTCGGCAGGATTCAGGAAACGCCTGCGCTCGACCTCACCCGGCAGAAGCCGGAACTTGGGCGCCTTCTCGGTCCAGAGCCACTCCAGAGCCGCAGCCCTCATCACCGCCCTGAGGAACGCCAGCCTGCGGTTGACCGAGGCAATCGACACCCGCTTGACCTCTTCGTCTCGGATGTCTTTCACCACGTCCGGGGTGACTTCCTCAAGGAGCCTGATCTCAGCGGCGCTGAACTGCTCCTTCCACCACTCGGCATACCGTTCATCGTCCCGGCGCGACTTCTTGTGCCGGTGTTCCCGCAGGAACCGATCAATGGCCTCACCGATGCCACGCTTCTGAGCCTCGCCAAGGACCCTGCCGCGCCAGATGTCAGCGCGGATGCGGTCGTGCAACTCCTTGGCCTGAGACTCGTCTTCAGTCTTGCAAGACCCGCGATGCGTCTTGCCCTTCACAGTGATGCAATACCACCACGTTTTGTTTCTCAGGTAGATGGACATCTTCCCTCCAAAAGAAGAAGCCCCACCAGAGACCGCGACACAAAAGTACCACGGCCCCCGGTGGGGCTCAAGTCAGTCGGTCAGTCTTCGACGGTCGCCGTAGTCGTCTGCTCCAACTTGGCGCCATGGCCCATCAGGCGGGCCACCACGGCTGCGCTGGCAGCCTTGACCTCGAACTTGTCGCTGGTCACATGCCGCATGGCCTGGGCGGGTGTCTGAGCCATGACAAGGCGCTCATAGCCAGAGTTCTTTTCGGTGACGACGTAGATGCGTTGCTGCATGTTTCTCTCTCTTTAGTCAGTGGTTCCGACCTTCTCGTCGGTCGGCTCTTGGTTCATCGCTGCCGTCGCACGGGCGCGGATGGCGTCGATGTGGGGTTGCGAGAACTCGTAGGGCAACTTGGCCAAGGCCGCGATTGCCGCGTTCAGAGTCTCGACAGATAGGGTGATGGTCAACTCTTGCATCAGAGAACTTCTTTCCAGTCGTATGACAAAAGGTCGGTGTGGGACGCGACCCAGGGGACGAGGTCACCGCCGACAGTCCTCATGTAGAGGTACGGCAGGGACATCTTGCTGTTGGCGTCGGGCTCTTGGAGGGACACCCACATGTCCTTTCCATTCCAGCCCCTACGGCTGACCTTGCGACCAGCCTTGAGGCTGTCCAGGGCCATGCCGAAATCCATCTCGCCAGTCATTGCGTTGTAACGTGCCATTGATGCCTCACTGAATCATCTTCTCGATGTCCTTGATGGACACCTGACCTGCAAAGCAGGCCTCCGCGTACTTGGCGTAAGACCGTGCGACGTTGTCGCCGTAGTCCTGCCTCCACTTCTGATACAACTCCTTGCGCCGGGTCGGAGACGAGGTCCTCAAGGCGATACGCACATGCTCAACGAACCTTGTGCGATACATCTTGAGTTCTGCCGCTATGCGTCTCTCGTTCTCCTCCAGTTCTTCTGGAGTCATATCCAGTTGGCTCTTCACACGAACCGCGAGAGATCAGGCGCAACCCAGCCAGGGGGCTTGCCGATCTTCCCGCCCTCCTTCAGCACCGGCTTGCCGTCCACCAACTTGGCGTCGTTGGCGTTCAGCACGGCGGCGTCTGCCCCCTCCTTGTCGAACCCCGCGAGGTAGGCCACACCGTTGCCGGTGACCTCCATGTCGCACAGGGCGTCCAGGGCGCGTTCGCAGTCCCAGGGCGCGATCCAGACCATCTCGTTGCCGGACTTCAGTGCGTTGGCCACGGACTCCAGGAGTTCGGATGCCACCGCAACCCGATGCACGTTCAGAGAGTTGTCGTTGCGGATCGTGAGTTGGTCGAGGAACTCAACGAACTCCTCGATGTGGCAGCCGATCTGCACGGCGAGGCTTCCGTCTCCCGGCTCCTTGCCGCATGCTTTTAGCCAGTCGGCTGTGCGCCTGAAGTTGCTCACGCCGCCCTCCACAGCACCTTCGGGCTGTTGTTGGACGACCGGGCCTTCTCGTACCCCGCCGACCTCACGAACCCCTCCCGACTTGCCCGTCGAGCGATATAGCCCCACGCCCGCCCATCTGGCGGCGGCGGCAATCCAATCTTTTCCGCCCATGCTCTTGCATCCTCAGTAAGGAACCCATCAGGTTTGATCGTGGAGTACAGGCGGAAGAAGTTCAGCGCCTCTTCCGACCAGTTGCCGATCTCCCGATCCGCGTGGGCAGCCGCCAACAGCATCCCGGTCTCAGCAGCCTCTTCGGCCATTTCCCGGCTAAGAGTCATCGCCTAAGCCCTCCCAGCCTGTCTGCCACCAACTTGGCGTACCCGGCGATGTCCACCCAGGAGTCCGCGTAGTTGGGGTCTCCGTTCACGATCCGGGCCATCTTGTGGCAGATCATCTCCAGGGCCTCGCGCTGGTCTTCATCCAGCACCTTGCCCCGTGTGAGGAGGTTGGTCGACAGCACTTCCTTGAGTTGCTGTGACACCTCAGCGTGGCCGGCGAACGTGCCGTACCTCTTGCCCCTGTCTGTCAGGGTGGTGTCGATGTCATGCACTTGCGGTGCCTCCGTATTGCTGGCGCAAGAACGAGTCGAGGTCTTCTCGGTTGAATCGCCATAGGCGACCGACCCTTCCCCCGGGGATGCGGCCCTCACGAGCCAACTTGCGTATCGAGAATGGGCTGAGTCCAAGGTAGTTCGACGCCTCAAAAACCGACAGCATCCGGTTCCCCGGCGATCCGTTGGTACTGTTGGCAGAAGGCTGCGACTTCGCAGTAGTGGGCGCATCGGCGGTTCTCGCCGGGTCGCTCAACGATTTCGTAACCCGTGTCTGGTGTTCCGAGTTCATCTCGGATTGGGGAGATCTTGACTGCACGTTTGCCACCTTTTTTCATGAGCGCATACACGGTCCCGCTGTACCAGCGTTCCTCGTCATTGCACTCGACGGTTTCTCCAAGTTCTGCCTGCTTGTGCAGGCGGACCCGCTCAACGATGTACTCGTAGGCTTCGTCCAGAGTCCACACGGGAAGGCCAATGACCTTCACCGCTTGCTGTGGGTACTCCGGCTTGCGCATAGCCTCCGACTTTTTCCAGTCGCGGAAGATCGCCACGACTTCAAGTCGGTCAACGGTGATGCCGTTCTGCGCCGCCAGCCATCGCAGTACGTTTTGCTGCCGAGTCCAGGAAACGTCTCCATCGGCCTTGTAGACCGAGCAGACTTTCCAGTCCTGCATGACGCCGTCGTCAAGGTGGACACGGTCGAACTGACCAGAGAGTTTCCAGCCTTCGACCTCTGCGTACAGCCGCTTCTCGACCAACGCTGAGGTCTGCGCCCGTTCAAGGACGGTGTGAACGGCCTGACCCATCAATGACCAAATCCGCTCACTGACGTCCTCGACCACCATCTCCCGGTACTTGCGCCCGAGGACACGCTTCTGAGGCGAGTCGATCAACTTGGTGGTGGAGATGTCCCCACCACCCGTGTACGGGTCGTTCTTGACGGCTGCGACCAGCGCGTCAGGAAGTCCGTGCAGGTTGGTGAGGTTCATCAGAAGTCGACCTCGACCTGATTCCTGCCGCCGCCCTGCTGCCGGGGCTGCTGGTCACGCGGCGCGTACTTGGGGTCGGGCAACTTCAGCGTCCCGCTCTTGTACGGGTTGCCGTTCTTGCTGACCTTGTTCCACAGGGCGACGTCGTACTTGGTGCCGTCCGGGAACTCGACGGTGCCGATCTCGTGGGGAGACTTTTCCGACTTCTTCTTGTTGTTCTCGAAGAGGCGGATCTCGATCTGGTTGTTGTAGGTCACTTGGACGCTCCTTGTGCTGCCTTCTTCTGAAGGCGCTTGACGACTTCCTCGACCTTCTCCTTGGGGAGTTGGGCAAGGGACTGAATCCCGTAACTGGCACAGATGGCATCAACGTGGATGCCGACCTCGGTGGCCAGCCTCTGGATGATCTCGACCTCAGCCTTGTCGGCCTTGGGACGGGCCGCGTAGGCGTTCGTAGCGGCGTTGCCGTCATCGTCCTCAGGGGCGATGCCGCAAGCCGCCATGAGGCTGTAGCGCCGCGCATAGGTCAGAGCCGAGCCGTAGCCCTGGGGGTCGTGCTTGGCTGCGGGAACGTGCAACTTGCCCGCGCTCATGGTCTCGCCCGACTCGTGGACGAACGTCGTCTCCACGATCACGCCCGACTCGCACAGGTCGGTCTTCTGGATCAGGGCGATCCCGTTGTTGTTCAGAGCGTCGATCACGGCTTCAACGCAAGCAGCCAGATCTGCGTACTTCGACTTGAAGTGCGGATTGCTGCTGCTCTTGAGGGCCGGTCCGAACTCGCGCTGCGCCTTGACAAGCGCCGTGCTGATGTCCTTCATGGTGTTCCTAAGGAGTTGCGACAGAGGGGAAGTGCGCTAACGTCTAAGGACTGAGGCAGTGACGTCAGCAGTGAGGAACCTCAGTGTATGTCTAAGTTTTTGTTTGTTGCTCATGGAAAACCCTAGTAGTAATTGAGAAATCTCAACAGAGAATCGAGCGGCATCTTGCCCGTATGAACACCTACGGAGAACTACGAACAAAGAACCATTCCGGGCGCAATCCGGAATGACGCAACATCCAGCAACACACAACAACATGAAGACATTCAACGACTTCGGGATCAACATCTCAGGTAAAACCCTAGGTGTTGAGGTGAAAACAACATGTCCGCAGTGCAGTCACACCAGAAGGAAGTCCAACTACCCCTGTCTCAACGTAAACACTGAAAAGGGGGTGTGGCACTGCCATCACTGCGGGTGGTCTGGGGGGCTAAGTAACGGGGTCATCAATCGCTCCGCTCCCCCGTCGCGTCGCGTCTACCCCAAGCCAGAGTTCCGCCCTGCTGCTCTGAGTGAGGCGGCGCTTCAGTTCTTCCAGAAGAGGGGGATCACCACTGAGGTTCTGATCCGCAACCGCATCTCGATGGAGAGGGTGTGGATGCCTCAGATTGAGGATGAGGTCACCTCCATCTCCTTCCCGTACTACAAGCAAGGGGAGGTGGTGAACGTCAAGTACCGGGACAACGCCAAGAACTTCAGGCAGGTCGCTGGCGCCCAGAAGATTCTCTACAAGTGGGATGACCTCGGGATCGTCACGATCATCACCGAGGGTGAGATGGACGCCTTGGCCTGCGAGGTGGCCGGCTACCAGAACGCGGTGTCTGTGCCTGATGGCGCACCGTCTGCCGACTCCAAGAACTTTGAACACAAGTTCGAGTACCTCGATGACGAGGCCCTCGACAAGGTCAAGACCTTCATCCTGGCGGTCGACAACGACGCCCCAGGGGTGAGGCTGGAGGACGAACTCTCACGCCGCCTGGGCCGCGATAGGTGCCTGCGCGTGACATGGCCAGAGGATTGCAAGGACGCCAACGAGGTGCTGGTCAAGCACGGCGCACAGGCCTTGGCCGACTGCATACACGACGCCAAGCCTTACCCGGTGGAGGGCGTCTTCTCGGTGGCTGACATCGAGGAAGACATCAACAACATGCTGGAGTACGGGCTGATCCAGGGTGAGCCCACGGGGTGGGACTCCATGTCCCGCCTGTACACGCCAGCCCCTGGCCAGTGGACGCTGGTCACCGGCATTCCCTCAATGGGTAAGAGCGAGTGGCTGGACGCCCTGGCCATCAACCTCGCAGAGAACGCTGGCTGGGTCTTCGGCGTCTGCTCACCTGAGAACCAGCCCATCTCCTGGCATGCCGCCAAGTTGATGGAGAAGCGCATGGGCGAGAGGCTGGTGGCCGGCAGGGTGAGCCCCACCAAGTTCCAGGAGGCCAAGGCGTGGTTGGGCGAACACTTCCACTTCATCATGCCCGAGGAGCCCACGCTCGACGCCGTGCTGGCCAAGGCCAAGACGCTGGTCAGGCGCCACGGCATGAAGGGTCTCATCATCGACCCGTACAACGAACTGGATCACACCAAGCGCAAGGACAACGTCGCAGAGACTGAGTACGTCTCCCTGTTCCTGACCCAGTTGCGCAAGTTTGCAAGAGAGAATTCGATCCATGTCTGGCTGGTGGCGCACCCAGCGAAGTTGATGAAGGACAACAAGGGCGTGTACCCAGTGCCAGACGGCTACTCCGTCTCGGGCTCTGCCCACTTCTTCAACAAAGCCGACAACATCATCGCCGTACACCGGGACACCAACAACCCGGCGGCACCCACAGAAGTCCACGTTCAGAAGATCCGTAGCCGATGGCTCGGTCGGCGTGGCACTGCCTATCTCCAGTGGCGCCCTGAGTCAGGGCGATTCCGTGAGTACCCCGGCGCCTACGCGCCACCTGAAGACGAAGGAGATTCCAATGCCTGATACCCCCACCGAGACTGTCGTGGTGGTGACCCACACCGATACGCAACTTGGCATAGAGCCCACCGAGACAGTGACCGTGACCGTTACTGAAGTTGTGGAGACGCCGTGACCAACCTACGCGAGGCCGCAGTTGTGGTCATCGTCGGCGTCCTTGCCGGCGCTGGTCTGGCTGCTGGACTCATGGCCCATAAGTACCGCGATGGGGTCTGGGTCCCGTGCGGGGTTGCAGAAATCTCGCCAGACGTTCCGCCTCAGTTGCGCGACTGGTGTAGAAAACAAAGGAGTAAGCATGTCGTCACTCCGTGAAACCGCCCAGCAGGCGCTGGAGGTACTCGTTCGCGCCAGCAGTTATTACGACACCTACGCAGAGATTGCCGCTCTTGAGGCCGCGCTGGCAGAGCCGGTGC